>Ga0316628_100001201_pt1 | contig 17994 bp, 18 predicted proteins | sample OWC_Aug_M2_C1_D5_FD_207648 | JGI IMG/M metagenome (GOLD analysis project Ga0316628, IMG submission 207648) | Wetland soil microbial communities from Old Woman Creek delta, Ohio, United States - OWC_Aug_M2_C1_D5_C | ecosystem: Environmental > Terrestrial > Soil > Wetlands | place: USA: Ohio... | reverse complement strand
GCGTGCCCCACGGAGGGCGCACGGCTGACGTGGTGGGCAACGTTAGTATATATGGATGTCAATGCTGTTTCCCGGGATCCCAATACCCATGCAAGTGAAAATGGGCGTGCTAAGCCCTTGTTTGACCGTTCATCCCCCGCTTTCCCGCGCTGAATACCGTTCATCTCGCCAATTCCGCCTCTCGTCTGATAGGGCTGGAAACCTTTGTGCCCAAAGTATTAGCATCGCAACAACTAAAAAGGAGCATTCCATGCAAGCTGCAGAAAAACGCGAACAAGGCTTTACCCTGATCGAACTGATGGTCACGGTGGCGATTCTTGCGATCATCGTCTCGATTGCCGTTCCCATGTATAACGACCATGTGACCCGCGGCAAGATCACCGAGGCGGTCTCCGGCCTTTCCGGCTTCCGCGTGCAAATGGAGCAGTGGTACCAGGACAACCGGACTTATCAGGCAACGGGCACCACCAATTGCGCCGTGCCCATGGCCGCCGGCAAGTATTTCACCTTCAGCTGCCAGGCTCCGACTGCGGGCACCTATACCATCAAGGCGACCGGATCGGGCACCATGGGCGGTTTCGAATACTGGATCGACCAGGCGAACAGCAAGCAGACCAACATGACCGCGCCTGCATCCACCAAAGGCTGGACCAACCCGGCAACCAACAACTGCTGGGCAATCAAGAAGAACGGCCAATGCTGACTTCAGTTCACAAGCTGCGCGGCTTCACCCTCATCGAGCTGATGGTCGCCGTCGCGATTTTTGCCCTGCTCATGGGGCTGGGCATCCCGGCTTTCCAGTCCTGGATCCAGAACCAGCAGACGCGCAACGGGGCGGAGGCGATCCTGAACGGACTGCAGGTGGCGCGCAGCGAGGCGGTCAAGCGCAATTCGAACACCATCTTTGTGCTGTGCGATGTGGCCGCAGGCGGCACCGGCTCAACCTGGGACGTGCTCTCCATTTCCGCGACAGCCGTCGACAGCGCGTGCATTTCGCCTACACCGACGGGTGCTGCGTTAACCGGGTGGGAGCGGGTGCAGTTCCGCCCCGGCCAGGAGGGCGCGCAGAATGCGGCGGTGAGTTCCGCGGCGAACGCGAATACCATCGCCTTCGGCGGGATGGGGCGCACCACCACGGTGCCTACCATAGGCGCGGGTGCCCTGCCGCCTTCGGCCCAACCCCTCGTTCAGGGCCTCAACCTGGTGAATGTGCACAATCCCCAAGGCAACAAGCCGGCCGGGCTCTCGGTCACGATAAGCGCCGCGGGCAGCCTGCGCATGTGCGACCCCGGTGCGACCATTGCGGTGGGCGACCCGCGGCGCTGTTAACTGAGGAATATGCCATGAAGCCGAGCCATATCCTGAACCGTGAACCCAGATTGGGTGAACCGAGACTGGGTGAGCCGAGATTGGGCAGCCAGGCCGGTTCGGTGATCCTGGAGGCGCTGATCGCCATCCTGATCTTTTCCATCGGGATACTCGGCCTGGTCGGCATGCAGGCCACGGCCGTCAGCAACGTGTCGGACGCCAAATACCGCGCGGACGCTGCCTTCTATGCGAACCAGATCATCGGCCAGATGTGGGCGAGCAGGGTGACCCAAACCAATCCCGCAGGGGTGAGCTACTATGCCGTCGACCCCACGTTTGCGTGGCCCGCATCCGGTGCCAATGCCACGGTCATTACATGGGCCGGGCAAACGGGCGTGGCGGGCGCGCTGCCGAATGGCACCGCGACCATCGTCATAGACCCCGCCAGCCAGCAACAGGTGACCGTGACCCTGAACTGGCAGCCGCCTGCGGCTTCCGCGGTGCATGTGCATACGACCGTCGCCTACATCAACTGACCCTACGCCATGGATAACCTCGCGCACAATTCAGCAAAACGCCCGCCGGGAAGACGCCAGGCAGGCTTCAGCCTGGTGGACGTCATGGTCGGCATGCTGCTGGGATTGATCGGAACGATCATCATCTTCCAGGTGTTCGAGCAATCCGAGCGCGTCAAGCGCACCACCACCGGCGGCGGCGATGCACAGCAGAACGGCATCGCGGCCGTGTTCTCGCTGGAGCGCGGGCTGCGCCAGGCGGGATACGGTTTCAACGCGAGCGATGCCGCGTCCGCAGCCCCGCCGGTCCCCCTGGCCATCACGCAGAACCCCGCATCCAACCCGGACAGCCTGACCATACAGTACCGCCCGTCCAATGCTGCCGAGTGCCCCCCGGCGGCGGTCGCCCCTGCTGCCGCCAACAACTGCCCATGGGAATACGGCCCGTTCCTCGGTGATACGACGTTCACGCAGCCGCCCGCGCCGACCACCGTGTATTACTGCATCACCAGCAAGGCGCAGCTGGTATCGCGGTTCATTCCCTGCGGCGCCCCTCCTGCCGCGCCTGATCCCGGCGACACGCTGCTGGTGGAGAATATTTCGCAGCTCAAGGTGCTGCCGGTCATGGACGCGACCGGCACGATGGTGTCCTTGCAGCTGGCGGTCGTCGCGCGCAATTCCAACCCCGAGAAAGCCAATGCGGCGGGCGCGTGCGACACCACGACCGCGGGCCCCGCCTGGGTGGGCGGACAGATCGATCTTTCCGGCATGGTGGGCCTCACCAACGACGACTGGAAGTGTTACCGCTACAAGCTGTTCACGGTAACCGTGCCGTTGCGCAACGTACTGTGGAGATAATGATGCGTATCCATTTCATGGGCAACGGCAACTGCCTGGGCAATTCCCGCCGCGCCGGGCGCGCCCCGGCGGCTGGCGCCGCGCGCCAGCGCGGCGTGGTGCTGCTGATCACCCTGGTCGTGCTGGTCGCGATGATGCTGGCCGGCATCGGCATGATGCGCTCGATAGACACCACCACCATGATCTCGGGCAACGTGGCGTTCCGCGAGGCCACGCTCCAGGCGGGCGATGCCGGCCTGAACCAGGCTTACGCCATGCTGGCGCAGATTGCATCGAACTCCAACGACAAGGTCGTGCTGAACTACAACGGCGGCTCCGCGCCGACCTTTACTCCCCAGGGAACGGCCACCGCGGTATCCGTGTGTCCGGGTTCGCCTGCGCTGAGCGCCTACCTGTGCCAGGGCAGTGTCATCAAATTTCCGGGCTACTACTCGGCGCCGTCGAACGCATGCGAAATCTACCCGCCATCGCAGCCGCCGAACGCGCCCAGTCCGAGCCAGTGTCCCTCGGCCTCGATGTACCAGTGGTGGACGCAGCCCGCCAACTGGACCAACGCGCCTGCGGTCAATGTCAAAGATGCGAACGGCAACCCGTATGTCACTGTGTACTACCTGATCCATCGCATGTGCACATGCGCCGGCACCGCCCCCAGCGCCGCCTGCCCCAGCGGCATCACCAACTCCTGCGAAACCATGCAGATGCAGGTTAGTTCTGACGGGTCACATTCAGTGGGCACCACTCAGTTCACCGTGTCCATGATCTACTATCGCATCACCACCAAGTCGGTGGGTCCGCGCAACACCATAAGCTATGCCCAGTCGCTGGTGATGTTACCCGAATGATCATGGCGCACAACACCAACATGTTCAGAAGCGGTTTGAGGAGAAAATCATGCTAACAGTCAAATCAAGCGCCAAGGCCAGATCGGTTTCACTGCCCGCATCGGGCCTGGGGGCCGCGCTGGCCATCGCCGGGATCATCGCACTCACCGCGGGCAGCCAGGCATGGGCGGCATTGACCGATCTCGCCACCGCGCCGCTGGCGACATCATCCGGCACCGCAGTGCGCCCCAACATCCTGTTCACCCTGGACAACTCGGGCAGCATGGCCTGGGATTTCCTGCCGGACTACACGGGCGGCGGCATGGGGACGAGCTACCCGCACTGCAAGCCCAACACCCGGTGCAACCAAGGCCTGCCGCCGTTCCAGGCCACGGAGTACAACGGCCTTGCGTACAATCCGGCCGCCACCTACTCGCCGCCGGTGAATTTCGACGGCACCGTGAAGCCCTCGATGAACGCCGCCAACACCACGAGTTGGGCGGCGGTGAAGGTGGATGGATACGGCGTACAAAGCACCGGCACCATCAACCTGGTCAGCAGCTATCCGGAAACCATGTACTGCAATAACACGTACGGGCTGTGCAAGATCAACGGCGTGGACAACAACAACCCGTTCTTCCTGGATGCGACCGGAACCGGCAATCCCAGGAACTATGCCTATCCGGGCACGGACCTGAACTTCGGCTCGGCAACCGGATCGGCGCAGACGCTGTGGGGCGGGTGGAGCAACTTCAACGTGCCGTCGTACTCGACGGTCAACCTGTTCAGCGGCACGCTGAACTCGGCCAGCCCGGTCAACACCCAGGTTACCCTGTCCGGCCCCACGGTAAGCCTCTCCGGCTCCACCGTCACGCTGAGATATACTTCGCAGAGCCCGGCCACGCCGGTGGTGGCCAGCGGCGACACCATTTCCGTGAGCGGCACCAACTGCGGTAATGCCTATTCCGTTACCGGTAGGGCGGTGACGGTCGTATCCGCGACCAAGCTGACCTATGGTGCTCCGAGCACCAGCGGCTCCGGCAAGACCACCTGCGGCACGGCGGTCGTCACGCATACCACCTATCCGGCCATGACGGCGCCCAGCATCAGCTCGAACAACATCGTGGTAACGGTGGCGCTGACCAGCCTGGTTGACGCGAGCGGGCGCACCCTGGCATCCGGCGACCTCATCTCGGTGGGCGGCGCCGGATGCGATGCAGGCTATTCCGGTGCCAACATCGTCGTGAGCAGCGTGAACACGACCACCAACACCTTCACCTACGCGGCGCCTGCCGTGCTCGGCGTCGCCACCAACACCACCTGCGCCATCAAGCGTCTGGTGGTGAGCCCGCCCGCATCGCCGGGCATGAGCATCAACGGCAATATCGTGACCGTGAGCATGCCCGGCTGCTGCAGCACCAGCGCTAATACGGGGTTGGGAAGCATCCCGTTCAGCGCAACTGCAACCAACTGGGACCTTATCCTGCGCCCCGGCGATTACATCGCCCCTTATTGCAGCAACGCCAGCGCGTTCTCCACTGGATGGATGCCCGTCACGATCATCGACGCCAACACCTTCACCTACAGCGGCACGACCGGGGGGACGGTGCCCGTCGCGCCCATCCAGGCGTCATGCTACGTGTACAAGGCATGGCTGACCCAGACCGCGGCCATGGTCAGCTACAGCACGGCAACCACCAAGCTGGGCGGGCCGTACGAGTTCGTGATCGTGCCGGTGGAATTCTGCGACAGCCCGTACCTGACCACCTGCGTGGCATCCACCGTGCCGACCGGCGTGTACACCTATCCCGCCCCGGTGCGCTTCTGCAGCAGTGCGGCCATTGCCGCACTGCCGCCCGGCTCAGCAGGCGCGCAGACCTCCTCTACCGGAACCATCACCTGCCAGGGCCTGTTCAAGAGCAGCGGCACGCCGACCTACACCTCGGTGCGCTACGGAATGTTCTACCGCGTGGACGTCGTCGGCCCGCCATCGGCACCGCTGCGGCCCACCTATGGCAACGCGGTGCTCAACGGCCAGTTCAACGCGAACGGCACGACCGTCACGTTCAACAGCGTGAAAGTGCTGGACCGCGGCGGGCGCACCGACTGCGCGGCGGCCCCGGTCTGCACCTATGCGGAAGAAATGACCAACTTCGCCAACTGGTATGCCTATTACAGAACGCGCATCCAGACCATGAAGACCTCGGCGGGCAAGGCATTCCAGCCCATGGATAGCCGCTACCGCATCGGCTTCGCCACCATCAACGAAAGCTGGGTGGTCCCCACCACCACCACTGGCGGCCAATGGCTGCCGGTTGGGGTGTTCGACGCGACCCAGAAGCAGAAATGGTATAACGCCATGTACTCCATCAACCCCGGCAACAGCACGCCGCTGCGCGAGGCGGTCGCGCGCGCGGGACGTTACTTTGCCGGCCTGCACGGCCTGCCGGGGGACTCGACCTACATGACCGACGACCCGATGGAGTACTCCTGCCAGCAGAACTACCTGCTGATCACCACCGACGGCTACTGGAACGGGACCGCGAGCAGCGTCAAGGACCTGAACGGTGCGCAGATCGGCAACGTGGACAACAGCGCCACCAATCCCTACACCACCCGCGCCCAGGGCGTGTATGACGGCGGCCTGGCGGGCGCCAGCACCACGCTGGCCGACACCGCGGCGTATTACTACCTGACCGACCTGCGCAACCCGGCGCTCGGCAACTGCCCGAGCAACGCCCCGACGGTGCCGCCCGGCACGATGCTCTGCACGACCCCCTCGGTAAGCCCGGATCCGCTGGACAACGTGCCGGCCGGCCCGAAGGACCCGGTCTCCGGCGGAACGATGTGGCAGCACATGGTCACGTTCAGCCTGGGCATGGCGAACGGACTGATGCTGTACCGGCCGGACTACGAAACGGCGACCTCCGGCGACGTCGCCAGCATCAAGACCGGCGCGATGAGCTGCCCGTTCTCGGGCACCGGGATATGCAACTGGCCGCTGCCCGCGTCCGACCAGCCCACGGCGCTGGACGACCTGTGGCATGCGGCGGTAAACGGCCGCGGTACGTTCTACAATGCGCGCGACCCGATTTCGCTGTCGCGCGGTCTGACCAGCGCCCTGTCCGGAATCACCGTCCAGACCGGCGCGGCGGCCGCTTCCGCCACCAGTTCCCCGAACATCACGCAGACCGACCGCGCGATCTTCAGCTCGACCTACCGCACCAGCAAGTGGGACGGTGAAGTCGTGGCGCAATTGCTGGACCCGTTGACCGGCAACGTGCCTCCCGCCACGCTCACCGCGCTGAGCGGCAGCATCGTCAGCATCCTGATCGTGGCCCCGAACGTGGCGGTGAACCTGCCCAGCCACGGCCTGATCAGCGGCGACATGATCCAGGTCGGGAACACCGCGACCGGCACCTGTGACCCCGCCTTCAACACCGGCGGACAATCCGTGCCGGTCACGGTGATCGACGCCAACAACTTCCAGTATGGATCGTTGAACACCACCGGCGCGGCGGCCAACACGGGATGCCAGGTATACAAGGCGGGCATTTCCTGGTCCGCACAGAGCCAGCTCGACATCAAGGTGAAGTCGGCGATCGACCCCGATATATCGACGCGCTTCATCTACACCGACGATACTTCGCAGGTGATGCCGCTCAACACCACGAACGGCGCGCTGCCGATGAACGGCCTCAAGGCGTTCCTCTACGCCAATCTGCCGGCTGCGGACCAGGCATTCTTCGACAACCACTGCAGCTCGCTCGCCGGAGTGGTCCTGATGTCGCAATGCACGGCGGCCAACCTGACGGCGGCGCAGATAACCTCGGCCAACTCGGGACTCAACCTGGTGCAATACCTGCGCGGCAACCAGACGCTGGAGCAGACCCTGCCGAACCCGTCGTATCGCCCGCGCGACCACTTCCTGGGCGACACGGTGAACGCAAGGCCGGCCTACGTGCGTGCGCCCCAGTATGACTTCCAGGATGCCGTGACGCCGACCTACCAGACGTTCAAGGCCAACAACCAGACGCGCCTGGCAACCATCTACGTGGCCGCCAACGACGGCATGCTGCACGCCTTCGGCGCCGGGCAATGCACGAGCGCGACCACCTGCACCACCGGCTCGGGCAACGAGCGCTGGGCCTACGTCCCGCATGAGACCTTCAACAAGCTGTACATGCTGGCCGACGTGAACTACGCCGCCAACCACCAGTATTTCGTGGACGGTTCACCGGAAATCATGGACATCTATGTGGACGCAACCTATGCCACGGCTTCCGGCCTGAACCAGGGCTGGCACACCATCCTGGTGGCCGGCCTGAATGGCGGCGGCCGCGGGTATTATGCGCTGGACATCACCGATCCTTCCGTTCCGATCGGGCTGTGGGACATCTGCGCGACCGCCGGGATGTGCTCCTTCCAGGACAACGACCTGGGATACACCTACGGCAACCCGGTGATCACCAAGCGCAACGCGGACGGGAAATGGGTGGTGCTGTTCACCTCGGGCTACAACAACGTCGCGCCCGGAACCGGGCAGGGCTTCCTGTACGTGGTTGACGCGATCACGGGCGCCCTCCTGCAGAAGATACCCACCAATTCCGGAAGCACCACCAGCCCCAGCGGGCTGGCGAAGATCGCCGCTTGGGCTGACAACGGCGTGCAGAACAACACGGCGCGCTTTATCTACGGCGGCGACTTGAACGGCGACGTATGGCGCTTCGACCTCGGCGCGGCCGGAACCACGCCCGTGGCCTATCCCACGCTGAGTGCCCCTGCGCTGCGCTTCGCCACGCTGTACAGCGATGTGGCGGGCACCCTGCCGCAGCCGATCACCACCCGTCCCGAGCTGGGTGATCCGTGGCCGACATCCGGCAGCATCAACTCGCTGACAGCCACCGGCAAACCCGCAATCTTCATCGGCACGGGCAAGTATTTGGGCGTGAGCGACGTGTCCAACACCCAGGTGCAGACCATCTACGGCCTGAAGGACGACTTCGCCCGCGCCGCAAACGCGACCAACGGGACATTCCCGAATCCGCCCATGATTCCGAACCCCAGGTCGCTGGCGCCGCCCAACCCGCCGCCCGCCACCCCGCTGCAGCCCATGGTGCTGCAGACCATCAATGCGACGACCGGCGCGACCAGCACCAATCCGGTCGACTGGTCGACGAAGGAAGGCTGGTTTGCCGATTTTCCAGACACCGGCGAGCGCAACAACCTCGATCCGTTGCTCGTTCTGGGGACCCTGGTCATCGTCACCAACGTCCCCGGGACGGCCGGGGCGTGCGTGACCGGCGGCACCAGCTACATGTACTCGTTCGACTTCAAGACCGGCATGGCCCTGCCCGGTGCGAATGCGAGAACCTCGCTGGGTAACGCCATATCGGTGGGCTTCGTGGCGGTGCGTCTGCCCAGCGGGCAGCTGAAGGTGATCGTCACGGACGCAACCGGGAACAAGAAGAGCCAGGGCCTGCCCACCCAGGCGACGGCCCCCGCGCGCAACGTGTCGTGGCGTGAACTCATGCAGTAAGCTGGGTTAAACTGTTGCCGGTGCGGAACAGCGGGCATCGCCCGCTGTTTTGCTTTCGGGGGCTACGTCTATGCGAGGAGCTATGGATTGCATCGTGATCGGCGGCGGGGTGGCCGGGCTGGCCAGCGCCGAGGCGCTGCTGCAGCGGGGGCACACTGTCACCGTGCTGGAAAGGGCGCAATGCGGCCTGGAATCCTCCTGGGCGGGAGGGGGCATACTCTCGCCCCTGTGCCCCTGGGACTACGCAGAAGCGGTGACGCGCCTGACCAACCGGGGCGCGGCCCTGTTCCCGGCATGGGCCGACGCCTTGCTGCGCGAAACCGGCATCGACCCCGAATACCTGGTGAGCGGCATGTGCGTGCTGCCGCCCTTCGACCGGGCTGCGGCGCTTGGCTGGTGTGCCGCGCACCACGTGCGGGTGGAGCAGGGCGCAGACGCTGCTGCGAGCGAGGCGCTGCTCCTTCCGGATGTCGCCCAGGTGCGCAACCCGCGCCTGATGCGCGCCCTGCGCCGCCGCGTGGAACTGCTGGGCGCGCGCATCATCGAGCAATGCAGCGTGAGCGAAGTCGTGGCGCAGGCGGGGCGCGTGCAAAAGCTCGCCACCAGCCTCGGCGACTTCAGCGCGGAACGCTACATCCTCACCGCAGGCGCCTGGAGCACACAGGTGATGGGGCAGCACGCCCTGAACCTCGACATCAAGCCGATACGCGGGCAGATGCTGCTGTTCAAGTTCGACCAGCCGCCGTTCACCCGCATCCTGCTGCAAAAGGACCTGTACCTGATACCCAGGCGCGACGGCCATGTCCTGGCGGGCAGCACGCTGGAAGACACCGGCTTCGACAAGAGCACCACGCGCGCGGCGAGCGACTATCTGCGCCAGCGCGCCGAAGCCATCTTCCCGCAACTGAAGGGCATGCCGCTGGTCAGCCACTGGTCCGGCCTGCGCCCCGGCTCGCCCGACAACATCCCCGCCATCGGCCCCCATCCCCGCCTGGAAAACCTCTACATCAACAGCGGCCACTTCCGCTACGGTGTCACCATGGCTGCGGCCAGCGTGGAAATCCTGGTCAACGACCTCACCGGCGCGCCCCAAGTGCTCGATGTCACCCCGTACCGGGGCGCATGGGGCATGCCCTGAGGCGGCGCCGTATCATTTCATTCCGATTTCTTTCAAAAATCCCCCGCAAGCGTTTATAATTCGCGACGAAAAGCTGACGTAGCTCAGTCGGTAGAGCAACTGATTCGTAATCAGTAGGTCGGACGTTCGATTCGTCTCGTCAGCACCATACAAACCATGGCTTGCGCAACCCGCAGGCCATTTTGTTTGTGCAGGCGCAGTGCAGACACTGCATGCGCGAAACAAGGCGCGGCGCTGGGGCCAAGTCCGCGCTTGGGGAGGGGGCCGTCACGCCCTGAGCAAGCCGTAGATCACCAGCCACAGGCCCGCAATGCAATTGAACGCCATGGCCCCCCAGAAGATGAGGGGGTGGTTGTCGCGGTCGATGTCCAGCGAGAAGCCCCACACGTAGATGGCGGTCTCATCGCGCCGGTAGTCATACCAGGTGATCAGCAACAGGGCAAGGCCCAGGATTGTCAGCATGTCTCCTCCCGATTTTGCAGGCCGCCGCCGGTCAGGCAGTGCGGCCGCATGGCGCATGTTTGCCCGGCGCACGCAGCCGGGCTGCTGCATTCTAGCCGTTCCGGGCAAGTACGGGGAGGGGGCGGATGCGAGGGGGGCAGGTCACCCCGGGTTGTCGATGGAAGGGTGCATTTCCATGAGTGGCCGCGGTGGCCTTGCCGGGCGGTGCATATGGGCCAGCCCGGGGTCGCGGTCGGTCAGGTGGAATCCGAATCTCTCGTAGAAGCGGATCAGGCTGGAAATGACGTCCTCGCCGCTTTGTCCCAAAGGGCGCACGGTGACGAAGGCTTCCTTTCCGGCGGCGTCGGCTATCGCGAGAACGCGTTTCACCAGCTCCCTGCCGACGCCGAGCTGGCGGAATCTTGACGGCACAAAGACTATGTCTATCGAGAAACTGTTGACCCCTTCGCTGAACTTCACGCGGGCGTAGTCTTTGCCTTCCAGGTGCCAGTGCAGTTCGCCAGTCAGGTTCATGGCTGCACTTCAAGCGCGAGGTGTCAGGTGAGCTTGGCCGATGCGCCGGAGACGAGGCGGCGAGCGACGCCCGCGTCGCCGGGATTTCCCAGACGGACCGCCAGTAGCCTGGCGTTGTCCGCCGGGCCGAATTTGTGCACCAGGATGGCGAGGTCCTCTGAAGCCAGGATGACCGTGGCAGGCAGGCCGGACCCCATGCCCCATTTTGAGCACAGGATGGCGGCATCCGCCAGAACCGGGGCCAGCAGCCCTCCCGCTGTGGCCAGGTCGCCCGAGGCGGAAGACGCGGTGTCGCTGGCGATCATCCTGGTCTTGCCGTCGAGCAAGGCCGCGCCCTGATAGCTGCCGATGATGTTGCGGAATTCCTGAAACGCCTCCACCAGGCGCGGCGGCGCGGAGCCGACCGGGGCGGCGGTCGCGGGGCGCGGGGGAGGCGCGGGCGCCGCCTTGGGCGGCTGTGGCGCCTGGGCCGGCTGGGGCGCCTGGGGCGGCTTCGGTGCCGCCCCAGGGCCGGCCGCTGCCGGTTTTGCGGGTGCCGCCCCCGGCGCGGCACCCGGCTTGGCTGGCTTGAACAGCGCGTGGGGAAACGGCTCGCCGGCAACCGCGTGATGCCCCACCGACAGAATTGCCTCGGCACGGCTCATCTTCTCGGACTTGGCGACGAAATCGTACTTGTCGCCATTCAGCCCGCAAGACAGGCAATGCCAGTACTGGGTGTCCTTGGAAAGGATCAGGCTGTCTGCTGCTCCGCAGAAAGGACACCTCCCCAGAAAGTGGGTGTTGCCCTCCGGGGCCAGCTGCACATATTGGCCCACGATGCCGGCTATATCGAGGAATGCTGAATGATCCATCTGTCGAGGCTGGCCGATGAAGTACCATCAAAGCCAGATGCCCTGGTTAGTATGAGCCACGCGATGTGGCTGAACAAGGTCGCTTGCGCTTCCTTACCTGGTGCCTGCCCGAAGCTGATCAGCCCGCCTTGCAGGTGCGAAGAAGAGGACTACCCGGCCGCAAGCCGCCCGGCTTTTCCGGAGGGGCGCGCAGTTGCTCCGGCCGCGGGCCTCTGATCACGCCACTTGCTGCATCGCCTGCGGGGCGATCTTGTGCATGGTCATCTTCGCCAGGGCCTGGTTGCCATCCTTGCCCAGGATGGTGATCAGGTGCAAGTGCGCCTTCTGCTCGACGCCGGTGCACATCATGACGATGGTGCCTTCCGGGGTGTTGATCACCAGGTCAGTGGCGGACTTGAAGCCGACCTTGCCCGCGGCTGCGTGCGCGCCGCGGAATATGTCGTTGAATGTGGCTCCGGCCACCTGCAGGTCAACACCGGCCGACGCGGAATGGCTGGCCAGCATCTCGCCGGTGAAGTCCATGATCGCCGCCGCCATATATCCGTTGACAGCCTTGAGATCGTTCAACAATGTATCAAGGGCCATTGCAGTCTCCTTGGTTAGTTGATACGGTGGAATTGGTTTCGCTTACACGTCACTACCTCGATGCAGTGCGTGCAAAACGACGTGTACACCGAGATGGCCCTGATGTTATAGGGCGCTTGCCGGGAACACAATACAGTGTTTTTGGTATGTCATGAGATATCCCCGTTGCGGTCGGCCGTTGAATTTCCTGCCGTGGAAAAGGCGAATGGCGCGGCAGTTTCGCGTTAGGGCGCGGACATGGCATGATAGGCATCTGCCACCGCTGGAATTCCTCCGGCCGTAAGCAGTGGACTGCGGGGCGCAAGCGGCACAGCTCTCTAAATTAACTGCGCTGGAATTAATGCCATGCACGTACAAATAGTCAGATTCAAACTCAGGCCTGGAGCATCGCGGGAGGCGTTCCTTGAACTGACGGAGCAGATGATTGCCTCGCTCAAGCGCAGGAATGGCTTCATCGCTTACGAGCTGTATGAGGGGGCCGGGGAGTGGTTCGACAGAATTGCCTGGGAAAGTGCAACACACGCTCAAGATGGCTTAAATGACTTCTTGAGCACTCCGATCGCTGCGCAGATAATGCAGCTGGTCGAAAATGGTCACGCCAGCTTTTTCGGGGACGCTGTCATGTCGGCGTGAGCCAAAGGGGGGGCCGTGCTCCCCCTGGTGCGGCGCCCGCCATGGCACGCAGCGTACGTGCAGAGACCCTACAGCGTATTTTGCGCCAGACGGAGCGCTGTGCGCAGCGGGTAGCCGCAACGCGCCCAGTAATAGTGGGTGTCGAACAGGAAAGTCATGGCGCCCGCGATCCTGGCATCCACTTTTCGCATCAGCTTGCGCATGGCTGCTCCTGGTGCTGATCCCGCGCCCGTTCCGCTGGCGCTGCGGCAAAGGCGAGCGCCATGCCCAGACCGAATGCGAGGACGATGGCGGCGGCCAGTTCCTGGCGGGCGCTCATGCCGCGGCTCCATCGCGGCGGCGGTCGTGGTGCTCGTCCGCGCGCGCCGCCGTGCAACTGTCGCAGTCGCCGCAGGTGCAGGGCGCTTCATCCGCGGCCTGCATTGCGCCTGCAATGTCCGTCGCCACATCGGCCGCGAAGTGCGCCGCCTCGTTGAGGTTGGACGCCTTCATTCCGCTGTAGCGCTTTTCCAGGCTGAACAGACGCGCGCTGAGATGCAGCGCCACCTTGCGGCACTGGTCCAGGCTGGCCGCCTCGATGTAGTGCAGCGCTTCCGGCTCCGTTGGCCGGGGTAGTGCCGCTTGCGCCACATGCGGGGCGCGGAACTGGCGCTGCTGCAAGGCTTGCTGCTCAAACAGGTTGATTCCGTTCATCGCTTCCTCCATTCGGTGCGCGCGAGATGCGGCATGGAGAAAGAATACAAAAGTAATAACCCTCAGTCAATAGTAATGTAATTCAGGTCTTGGAGAAGGGCCGGAACAAGAAGGGCTAGCCAGCCTGCAAGGCAATGGGGGTTTTCCCTGCTCACTTCGCCCGCGCTGGGCGAGGCGGTGGACCAGGCATTCATCGCGGCCGAGGCGGAATAGCCGCGCCGGAAAAAACCCGCGCCGGAAAAACCCGCTCAGTATCCGGAAGGCTGCTGCGGCGCGGGCTGTGGCGAGGGCCCGGGGGCGGGGCCGGTCTCTGTGCCCGTCTCGGGCGGCGGCGCGGCGGGCGTGGGGGCGGTGGGCACCGTGGGGTTCATCACCGGGTTGGCCGGCGGACTGGTCTCCTCGGTGCCCGGTTCGGGAGGCGGGCAGCTGCCCACGCAGCTGTTGAAGGTTTCCTGGTTGCTCTTTAGGCAGGCGTCGCGTTCCTGGCTGGAATCGTAGGTCGCAATCGGGCAGCTCGCATTGCTGGAATCCTTGTCGCGCGCGCATTGCGTGCGGCACGTGTCCATGGACTGGGCAAAGTCTTCGCCGGGCACCAGCCACAGCACGGCGCCGGTCGCGAGCGCGCAGCCCACCAATATCCGCATGTGTAATCTGCTGCTCCCGCTCATTTCGCTCTCCCGGCCCATGGCTCCAACAAGATTGGCTGCAGGCCAAATACTATGCGGGCGGCAGACCGCATTGAATACCCGGAACCGCGTAATTCCACTAAGCACACTCGCCATGCGACACAGCAGCACACGGGCCCAGTGGCCAACGGAACCGGAATATGGAAAAGCGGAACGGCAACAACCAGGCGTTCGTGTGGATGTCGCCGCGTAAAATCCGGGGCTGACCCGCGAGTTGGCGGTGCATCACATTTTTGCCCCCGCCCCAAAACAGGCGCATAATTTCACCAAGGCGCCTGCCCTGCATGCTCGTTGCCGCGCCTGCCCTTCCGCAACGGGATAGATGGAGGCCCATGAAGAACCGTCCGTTCCATCAACGCCTGAAGTTCGCCCTCGACGGCATCCGCGCCGCATGGAGGAGGGAGCGCAGCTTTCGCGCGCACACGTTCTCGGTGGTGGTGCTGATCGCAGGACTCGCCTGGCTGCGCCCCGCGCCGCTATGGTGGGCGATGCTGCTGGCCGTCACCGGCCTGGTGCTGGCCGCGGAACTGGTCAACACCGCGGTGGAAACCGTAATCGACCACCTGCATCCCGAGGAGCATTCCGAGATGAAAGTGGCGAAGGATTGCGCCGCAGGCGCAGTGCTGGTCACCGCGCTGACTGCGGTCGCGGTGTTCGTCGCCTTCCTGTGGGAGGCGTGGTATGGGTCGATATACTGATGCGCGCCAGCTTGGCCCGTGCCACATTCGAGCATTGCGTTAGTCACCCCGTTCGGCCTTGCGCAGGCCGTATGCCCTAAGGCTCCAATATACCCTGGTCAAAATGCGCTCCACCAAAGGCTTGATGAGGTCCTTGCGCTCGAAATAACGCGCGGAGAAATGGGCGATGGCCAGGATTGACGCAACCGCCACAGTTGCGGACAGGATGGCAAGGCCGATCGAATAGCCGACCATGCCCTGGGTAAGCGACAACAAGAACAGCATGAGCGGGAAGTGGACGATGTACAGGGTATAGGAAAAATCCCCCAGTTTCATCAAGGCGCGCCTCACAGCGGTGGCTTCCACTTCGCGCAGCGGGAACAGGAATCCGAGATACAACAGGGAGAGGACGAGCTGGAATGCATACTCCTGCGGTGTCGTCATCGTGCTGTGAGGCACCAGTTCCGGATTGGCAATCAACATCCCCGCTGCGGCGGATGCGAGCAAAAGCAGGAGAACCCTGCGCGCGGCCATGTTCAGCCGGAAGCGCCAAGCCTGGGCGAGCGCGATGCCGCTGCCCATCAGCCAGATCGCCAGCCACGTCAGGAAGAAGTAGTAGGTATTGCTGTTGAGTATGCCGATGGGCACAAAAAGCGCAGCACACAGCACCAGTCCCAGGAGTCTGAGCGTCACCGGCCTACTGGTGAGCGACAGTGCAAGAAAGGCCACAATGAAATAAATGCGCCACTCGATGCACAGGCTCCACAAGGGGCCATCCACCTGGAGCAGGCCGTTGTTCATCAGCAAGGCATTGGTGATGTCGCTTATGCGGATGGAGAACTTATCCCTGGCCGAGTATGCGTCGTCGGGCAGCCCAAACGGCTGTGCACCGGGCGCATCAGCTCCTGGCAAGCCAAACATCTGGAGCGCAAGGTAGCACAGCAGGGAAGCCAGGATCGCAAAGATCAGGGGCGGATAAATGCGCGAAATGCGTGCAGAGGCATAGTCGATGAAATTCAACTGCCCCGCGTTTCGCTGCAGGTTCTTCAGGATGCTCTGGGTGATCAGGTAGCCGCTGATGATGAAAAACACGGCTACGGCCTGGGTCGCCAGCCATCCGGCAATCCTGGCCGCCAGGTTCTCTGCGCCAGTCAGCCTCGTCAGGAATATCTGTATCGAATGATCGAGTACCACCACCAGCGCGGCAATGCCGCGTATGGTGCACATGCCTTGATCGGTCAGCTTCAATCTGATTGCTCCAGCGTCTGTATGCTCCAAGATTGAACGGCAGTTTACCATTGTCCCCTTGCGTACGCCCGCCATCGCTGAAAGTCCGCAGATGAGGCGAGCCAGCATGTTGTGCCCCTAATTCCCATCTGAGCTCACACAATCCTCCCCCGAACCTAAAGAGGAGGCGGAAATGAGCATCACATCAGGCGGCACGCGCAAGGCAGGTCCTTACACCGGAAATGGAAGCATCACCAGCTTTCCCTTCTCGTTTAAGGTATTCCAGGCATCCGACCTGCTGGTGGTCCAGACCGACAGCACGCCGACCGACTATGCTTTGGCGTTGAATACCCACTACACGGTCACCCTCAATGCAAATCAGGATAGCAACCCCGGCGGCACGGTGAACATGCTGGTGGCGCCTCCTGCCGGGTATCTGCTTACCATCGGCAGCCAGCTGCCGCAACTGCAATCGGTCACCCTCACCAACAATGGCGGGTTTTATCCCACCGTCATCAACAACGCGCTGGATTACCTCACCATCCTCGTCCAGCAGGTATCCGAGAAGCTCGGGCGCGCGCTGACGCTGCCATTCTCGACAAACTCATCTGTCAGCACCCAATTGCCGCCCGTCTCCCCGGGCTCCATGCTGGGATGGAAGTCCGACGGATCGGGTATTGCCAACCTGGGGGCGACAGGAGTCGGGGCGGGGGGCATCGTTGCCGCCAACATGGCCTTGGGTGCAACCGGCACGGCGCTTTCCACCGATACTCAGGCGGCAGCAACGAAGACAACCCCGGTGGATGCAGACGACATTCCTCTGTTTGACAGCGCCAGCTTCTGGGGGCTGAAATCACTGACCTGGGCAAACCTGAAGGCGACGCTCTGGGCCACGCTGCATCTTTTTACGGTAAAGGGTGACCAGTTTCAGATAAGCACCGATTTATCTCCATTCCGGGAGGGCACGGCAGACGCCATCACCTCCGGTACCTTGTTCAACCTGGTCGGCGCGCCGGTGATGAAATACTGGTCGCACAACGTCACCATATCGGTTTCTGGCACGGTGGGCACAATAGGCAATGCATCAGAAACCGGCGTCTGCATCATCAAGACCTGGGATGAAAACAACCTGGAGCGGGTGTGGTATGCGAACGGCACGGCTGGCGTAGCGCCCACATTCGGCGCGACGCCTCTGTATGCGCTGGACCTTGCCACCGGCAACCTCAGTGCGAATGCCGCCAGCGTAATTCAGCCGATTGCCGCATCGGTGGCTAGCAATGCATTGACTGTAACGCTCAATCCCACGGTTCTGGATTTCCGCTCTGCCACTTTGGGCAGCGGTGCAAATTCGAGGCTTGCCCTGGGAGTTGCAATATCCCTCACGGTTCCTTCCGGCGCGACGCTGGGCACGGTGAATGCCACGCCCGGGCGGCTGATCCTTCTGGCAATCAACAACGCCGGAACGATGGAGCTTGCCATCGTCAACCA
>Ga0316628_100001200_pt1 | contig 17999 bp, 15 predicted proteins | sample OWC_Aug_M2_C1_D5_FD_207648 | JGI IMG/M metagenome (GOLD analysis project Ga0316628, IMG submission 207648) | Wetland soil microbial communities from Old Woman Creek delta, Ohio, United States - OWC_Aug_M2_C1_D5_C | ecosystem: Environmental > Terrestrial > Soil > Wetlands | place: USA: Ohio... | reverse complement strand
GACCCTGCAGTGCGAGCTGTTGTGGGCATCATTCTGGCGGAGCATAAGAAACTAACAGGAGAGGTCAATCTGCTTAAGAGTAAAGCCGCAGTCGTTATTGACCAGCGTCCGGTTGTACCTGCCCCAAAAGTAGCCCGCGAGGTGATTCAAATACTCCCGTCTTTTGATGGGTTCAGCGCTTATGAAATTGGAGCTTTAAAACACGCCGTGAGCGAGAAGTTGCTGCAGGATGAAGGATGGAAGAGCGATGCTAGCGGGCGGATAATGAACGAGCGAGGGCGCGTCATATTTAAAATAGGGTTTGTTTCCGCGATTCAAAAAGTACTACAAACCATTGAGTGACGGCAGGCGTAGGCGATACGAGGAATCGCATACGGCCCCACAATGACTCGTCAGAGTTTTATCTCCCAATGTTGTCAGTCAATAGGCGGGATTGGATTTGAAAAATAAGTGTTGTGGAACGGCGCGCGTCTGTTCTGCTCAGGCTTTCTGGAGTGCCACCGATCAGGTATACTAAAAAACTGCTTTTAGGTTAATTGGTTGAATTTTGCTTTCTTGTGCGGATACAACCACTTGGCTAGCGGGCGGAAATATTGGCGGATTGCTAACGCAGTCGGCACTAGAAAAGTTGTGACAAGAGGGGAATGGGCATGTCAGTAAATAAAGTAATCCTTGTTGGTCGCTTGGGTAAAGATCCAGAGACGCGCTATATGACCAACGGGGAAGCGGTGACCAACGTGACGCTGGCGACTTCCGAAAACTGGAAGGACAAAAGTGGCGAGAAGCAGGAGCGCACTGAATGGCATACATTGGTATTTTACAGACGCCTGGCTGAGATCGCTGGGGAATACCTGAAGAAGGGCGCGCAGATATATGTAGAGGGCAAACTGCAGACGCGCAAGTGGCAGGACAAGGAAGGCAAGGACCGCTATACCACCGAGATCATCGTCAACGAGATGCAGATGCTGGGCAGCAAGTCCGGCGGTGCGGGCAGTTTCGAAGTGGTGGAAAGATCCGCCCCGTCGTCCGGCTCCTCATCCGCCGCACCGAAGGCCGCCCCTGCGGCGAAGGGCAACTTCGACAACTTTGACGACGATATTCCGTTCTGATCTGGATATGAATGGACGTGTAAACAAAACGACCGCTTCGGCGGTCGTTTTTTTTTGTAAAACAATAAGAGAGGGTGTCGTGGCTAAACGTAATATAGCTCTAATCTGTAGTAGTCGCGATCCGATCTAATGGGGCGGTTGCCCACTCCCACTTTGGCACTTTGATGCCGCCGGGGGGGGCACTATCCCATTAGATCAAATCGGAACTGGTGCAAATTACTTTCATTGTAAAGTGATATTCACTACAATCCGCAAGTGATTGCAAATAAGAGCTATCAGAACGGAGCCGCCTTGGGCTTTATCGAGCAGAAGCTTGAGCGGGGCATCGTCTCTTTCTCACTGGATGAGTTGATCGTGGAGACTGGTCTCTCGGTTGTCGCAGCGAGAAACCAGTTGCTACGCCTAGCAGGCAAGGTGGTTCGAGTTACCCCACGGCAGCAATATTTCCTAATTGTCAGGCCTGACCATCGGGTATTTGGTGCACCGCCCATCGAATGGTGGCTTGGGGATTACTTCAATTGGCTTGGTCGACCGTACTATATCGCCCTGCAATCAGCTGCAACGGTATTTGGTTCCAGCCAGCAAGCAATTCAAGAAACACAGGTCATCACAGATGTTTCACGACGCAATATCACGGTAGGTCGAATACGGATCCGCTTCTTTATGAAATCCGGCATCAACCGAGCGATCACCCAGCAGTTATCCAATGCACACTCTCCGCTCTTGGTGAGTACGCCAGAAACCACGATTTTCGACCTTGTCCGCTATGCGCATAATATCGGCGGAATAGAACGCACTGCAGAAACCATAGCGCCGATGCTGGGAGCAATCAAAGCTAGAAGACTAACTCAAGTTCTGGACGAGGAAAGCGATATAGCGACCGCACAACGCGTGGGATTCGTGCTCGAAGAGATTGGGGCGGCCATATTGGCCAAAGCAGTACACAAATGGGTGTCAGCAAAATCTAGCTCGTAGCTATTTCGACGCAATTGCATTGCCGCTCAAATGAGGTAGGGTGTGCCGCTAGGTAGGGCATCAAAAAATCGACAGCATTCCATGAGCTATACCATAATTACTAGTGATTTGACCTGACGGCCCACGAATGAACCGCAACGTCACTTACTCGGCCTAAGCAGACGTCCGATTTGCACAAAAAGAACGGCGGAAATGAGAAGTACACCTGCCGTACGGCACTTTGCATGGTCGATCGGAAACATGACTTAGAATTTACTGTTTGCTATGTCGCAACCTATTTGCCATGAGCATAAACCAGTCTGGTCATCCTCGTTTCTCCAATCTCGACACTTCGCGAGAAAGTGAGTTTAAGGTCAACCAGGTTCTTGGTGCCTTCCAACTCGATCACCTCCGCCCGCACAAATCGACCATCGCCGTAGTCGGTGAACGTCAAGGCGCGGAACGCATCTTTCGACAGCAGGAGAGACTGACCAATGGGCAGTGACGCAACATAGACCTCGATATCGTTGAAGTCACACTGGTACCCGGCACCTCGCCCTTCTCGGCGCCTGACCTGAAGATCATCGGGTCGTTTTTGCGTTGCACCGAAATCTGCGTGCTGCCAGTCCCATACCCAGTCGGGGCGGGTGGCGTTGTCCAGCAGAAGGATGGGCGTTCCGCCCTTCGCCACGATGAGGCCGGACTCCGCCTGCAACGCCTTCCAGTAGGCCTCGCCGTCCTGCACCGCGATTTCCTTGATGTCTGATCGGCGCAGGACATCGCTCAGTACGACGATAGCAACCTGCTGGGCCATGGCATTAGCAAAGGACTCCGCCTCGTTCACGGCACGCTGTTCCATCTGAAGCTGCGTCAGTTCGCCACGACGAACCTGTGTGAAGGTGAGGTTGCAGTCCTCCAAGTTCTCGGCTGTGCTTCCGATCTGGAACAAGTGGACCGGGAAGCGCCCTTTCTCCTTGCTGAACCCGGACGTAGACGCATAGCGCCCGATCTCCAGAAGTCGATTCGGGTCAATCGGCTGGGCGGCCAGCGTCTCTTCACGCCGACCCTCCAACGCCTGCTGGGCCGCCAGAAGGCCCGCCTTCACGTGCTCAATGGCCACCTGCGCCGGCACTCCGGACCTGACACGCGCCTTCATGAGGTCGATGTGGTCAACCGTGAGGCCAGGCTGCGCGCCCAGCCGTCCGAGCCAACTCCCCAGGCGGTTGCGAAGTATGTCGATGCTGCTGTACTGGTTGGAGCGGGGATCGAACCAGACATCTAGCTGCCGCTGCAGCGAGCGAGGCAAGCTCCAGGCTCTAGCGGCCAGCACAGCAAACAGTTCCAATTGAGACTCCTGGAGCGACTCCACATCATCGGCCCCACTAAAGGAATACACACGCGAGCTGACCATATTGGGTCTGCGCATGTCCTTCACGCGTTCAACGAACCGGTCCAGCCGCCCCACGTAGCTGCCACGCCACTCGCCAGATGCGGCGAACTGGCGCACCTTTGCAACCAGGTACTCGGGTGGCGAGAGGTCGCTGAGCGAGTCCACGGCCTGACCGCCGCCCTTCCACTGCTTACCGGTCAAAAATCCGGAGGCGATCTCGAAAGCCAACGAACCGCTGGCGGTTGCAGCCGGCACGGCTCGGATCCAGTCGAGCATCAGCTCGATGGTCAGCAAGCGCACATCGGTCCAGTAATTTCGCAAAGCCGCTTGGAAGGCACCCTGCTGCAGTATTGGTCTCAATCGCTCCTGCGACTCAGGATCATCGGCCTCCAGACCAAACTTCGCGCAGAACGCTGGCCAAGCCAGACTTAGATCGTCGATCGTGATGAATGCCGTCTTGTCGTAGAGCTGGTATGGCTCATGATCGAAGTCCAGGGTACCCCACCATTTGCTGAGCACATCAGCCAGCCATTCGGCGGCTGCCAGATCACCCCGCAACACGGCCGAGAGCAGCATCCGAGCCGTCTCTTCGATGTGCTTGACGTTCAGGCGTGCCAACCCCGGCAACATTGCCCAGTCCAGCGCATTCGCATCTCGACTTCGCCGAGGCTTGTCGGGACGTCCGTTCTCCCATCCCCCAACGAACGCGGAGAGCACCTCCTCATAGACACGATTTAGCGGCGGCCGCAGTACCACCATCTGCCTGTGACTGTGCTCGATGATCCCTTGCTCTTCAACCCTGAAGGCCCACCAGTTGCTGAACTGGTACATCATCAGCGGCGGCAACTGCAGCAGGTGTTCTCGAATCTCGATGGGCGAAGCGCGAAGCCCCTCGCCATCGAGATGCTGCAACAGATGGCACAAGCGGCGCAGTGGCCGGGTGTCCTCGACCAAGCTCTCAATAGCGGCCTGGAAGATGCCTCGGTAGGCATTGCTCCAGTTCTCGTGCAAGGCTCGACCAAAGATGTTTTCAGTGTCTGGAAGCAGCGCCCAACTGCCTTGCTCTCCTGAATCTGTCTTGTCTAGGCAAGCCGCCAGCAGCAGCCCGTGCAAGTCGATAAGCGCGCTATAGGCCCGCTCAAACCCCTCGTTGTTGGGTTTGGCTGCCATGTTTCGTGCATCGGAGGCCAACTCACCAAGGATGGCTTCAACCCGGATGCCATACCTCTCTCGTGATATCGGGTTCATCACTACCGACCAGCGCAGAAGTATGCGTTGCCAACGTGAGAACTCAGGACCGTCAGCCACTCGAGCAAGAGGCAACTCTCCTTCGTAGACCGTACCCGGGCTCATCGGCAACGTGAGTAGCGGCCAGGATTTGTCGACACCAAACGCCTTGGGTTCCGGCCGAGGCGAGGTCAGTGCCTTGCGGTACCAGGATTCGACGACCCGCCTTATAAGCCAGAGCCGGACGTCCACCAAGCGAGCCTGCGCGCCCAGGTGTAGTTCGCTCTGGGCAGCCCCTTCACGGAAGGCAAAACTGCCAATGAGGAGGCGCGGCCCTTCCGGGACCGTGTCGTCCCCATATGACGGCACTGGAAACCAACCCTTGGAAATACCGCTGGTCAACACTTGAAATGAGTTCAAGCGCTGCACGTCTCTGGGCAGTGCCACATTGACGGTGTAGCGCTGGATGACCCTGGCCTGCACCTCTGGCCGGAGAAATTCCACCGTTCGGAACAGGAAGAACGTCGTCAACACGGCATTGAAGACGAACCATACAGTGTCGATCGCCGCCCATTCAGGAAGCCACGCCGTTCCCCATGTGCTCAACATCAGGTACTGGACGCCCATCACGACAACTAAGGCCAGCGAGGACAGACCCGCTGCAAGCCCGCCTGAATCGAGCATGTAGAGGTGAATGAAAGTTTCTGCTGCCGGCCTGCGTTGCAGGTAGACGGCAACGAAGGAGATCACAATCGGGTAGACCAGCGCAGCCAGCGTCGCCTGGATGGTCCAAACAGTAGAGAAGTGCGTCAGTTGTTCTGCGGCCTCCCACTTGAACCAGGCGGGGGTAAACCAGTCCTGCGGGAGCGCTGCCACCAACACCAGTAGCGCGATCTGCAAAGCCAGCAGCGAGAAGGCAAGCCGCAAGGGATGCTCACCCGCGAACAGCAGGTCCCGCTCCACCTTGGACAGTGCAAAACGCCGCCTTTGGGCGTTCTGCTTGAACCACGCGGCCTCGTCGCGGCGTGCAACCGCGCGGACGGACCATGGTGTCCGAAACAGGTCTCTGACTAAGTGAAACGCACGCTCCAAAGGCATTGATGAGTTCCTAGCGAAGCTCGGTTGATTATTCTATCGTCATTCTCAGCATGCCTCAGGAAAAATACACGTGCTGGGACTCTCCCAGCCTGGTTTCAACTGGCGTCAGATATGGTGAAAAGCGGACACTGTTCGCTGCGCCCTGAGACTGCAATCCTCTCTGCACCGGACATTGTCGCCGACCTAGTGTATGGCAGCTAAGGACCGATCATCGGACGCTATCTGTCAGACCAAATATGGACTACCACGGCTAATGCGATTGCTCAGGCCGATTCAAATGCAAGGTCACTCGTGCCAAGGCCAATTAGAATCATTCACGGATTGACAACGTGGACTCGATAAGCGCAAGAAGTTTCTTTTTGTTTGCGGGCGTCAGACTGCCATAGGCCGCAATCAAGTCAGCAAGACCTTCATCGTCTGCGTAAAAATAGGCAGGTGGGACGCCGAGCACTTTTGCCAAGTGGCATGCCGTCGAAAAGTCTGGCGTATGTTTGCTCCTCTCGTATTGGTTGATTCGTGCCGATGCAGAGGATTCGTCTATGCCCGCGCGTACGCCCAGTTCCATCTGAGAAATGCCGATACGCTCCCTTGCGGCTTTCATGCGCCGCGCAAATAACGAGTGGATTTGGGCTTGGTTTGCCATCACTAAGATGTTCTTAGCTTTTTATTGACTGCGCACTAAGGAATGCTTAGTATTTGGGCCGATTTCTCAAGCTCGTGGGTTGGAGCCTGGATAAGCCGCCGCCGGAACGCTGTTGATTATGAAAAGGGCATATCCGCCTTACAAAACCAAAGGGGGTTCAATGAAACGTGTTGTTATAGGTTTGATGTGTATCAGCAGTTCAGTAGCTGCTTTTGCAGGCTATGACGATGGAATGACTGCCTACCAAAAACAAGACTATGTAACCGCCCTGAAGGAATGGAAGCCGCTGGCGGAGCAAGGTAACCTTGATGCTCAATATAACCTCGGGATTCTGTACGAGAACGGGCAAGGAGTGGCAAAGGACTATAAGCAAGCCTTCTTCTGGTACAAGAAAGTGGCGAATCAAGGCTACCCTAACGCCCAAAATAAAATTGGGGTGATGTACGCCGAAGGTAAGGGGGTAGAAAGAGACTATCCTCAGGCCGCACATTGGCTTCGCAACGCGGCAGATCAAGATGTTCCTGCCGCACAGTCTACTTTAGCTCTGCTGCTCGAAAGTGGCGTCGGGGTCGCAGAGGATGACAAGCAAGCTGCTGATTACTTCTACAAAGCCGGTCTCCACGACAACAAATTCGCGCAAGTCCAACTTGGAAAGATGTACTGCGGCGGCCAATTCCTCCATCCGGCATATTCCGTCTCAGGAAATTGGCTGAACAAGGTTGCGCAGGAAGGAAACGTGGATGCGCAGTTGTTTCTTGGCGAGCACTCCCTGGAGTTCAGGGATCAAGTGGCCTGGCTACGGAAGGCGGCTGCTCAAGGAGACGGAAGGGCCATGGTTCTGCTGGGTGCCGCATATGACAACCCCCAGGACGGGCAGATACTTCAGCAAAATAATCGTGAGGCAACGCGGCTGTGGAATATGGCGCTCCAAAAGCTAACGCCCCTTGCCGAGAACGATGATAGCGACGCCATGTACTATCTCGGCGTCTACTATGCGCGAGTGGGGAACCGCCAGAAGGCAGTGGAGTGGTACCTGAAAGCTGCCAAGCTCGGCCATAAAGCCGCGAAGAAGGAATACGCCAGGGCATTTGATGACGCCGATCCGGAGGCAGCCATGTCATGGTGGGCGGAGCGCAACCAGCAAGGATGGATGCGCGATCAGGCCAAGAATGCTCAGCGCTACCACAGGGGCTGGAATGGACTGAAGCAAGATCAAACAGAGGCGGCGAAATGGTTTCGCGTGGCAGCGGAGCAAGGCGACGATGAGTCGCAAGAGTACATGGGATATTACTACAACAATGGTCTGGGAGGCCTGCACCGGGATTATCAAGAGGCCAGGAAGTGGTACCTCAAGGCGGCCAACCAGGGCGGCCCCGATGCCAATGCAATACTTGGACTGCTAATTTACACAGGCCGAACAGTGAACAATTTGCGTGAAACCGCCATCCGCGACGAAAACAAAGGCCTGATGAGCGAATTCGCCGAGGCCGCAAAAACGATAAAGAAAACTAATAGCAAGGATCCAGAGGCTCAATTCCTCATGGGCATTATGTATTCACAAGGTTGGGGCGTAAAAGCAAATGGCAAAGAGGCAATCAAGTGGCTCACCTTGGCTGCCAACCAGGGGCACCCAGGCGCTCAAACAGTTCTAGCGGTTGATTACTTATGGGGCAATAACGGGCTCGAGAAGAATCCTGCAGAGGCCATGAGGCTGAATCTTGCCGCCGCAAATCATGGCAGCGCGATTGCAAGCCAACGAATTGCCTATATGTACGAGGATGGAAAAGGAGTGGAAAAAAATAGCGGAAAGGCGGCGGAATGGTATCGAAAAGCCGCGGAACAAGGCAGCGGTACTGCCATGGAGAAACTGATGACTTACACTTGCGGGACAAGTGCCATTTTTTGAGTTGCCGTAGCCACAAATTGCCCTGCCGGATCGGGCGCTATCAAATTCGTACGGCAGTTTGTTTACAGAGGACATAGTGGAATGGCTTCCAATAACATGCGGATAAGGCAACACCTTGTTTGAGACTCACGACAACGCAAGACTCAACTTTATTGGGAACCATGGTGATCACTTCTGGGGCTATGTCCTATTGCACTTGGACGTGCCCTGTTACTTTGTGGAATTTGAAACAAATCAGAATGGCGAAGGCTATTTCCCCCAATCGATTCTGCTGATGGACGTTCAACAACTCCAAAGTCTGGCAATGAAGGACAACGTCCGGCTGAAACATCTAAGCTTGCTCAGCCCCGGAAACTTGAACCAATCAGGCAGATGGCTGTTGGAGCCATTGCGTGAGATCAGTGAGGTTATTGGCGAAGGACATCAGAAAGCTCGCGAGTACATCTATCGCTTGGAAAGCGGTAAGCAGTACGTAAATAACTCATCGCGGATTCATGAAAATGGGGTGGCAAGCTCGAGAACCATTTTTGCGATGCCATTGACTAAATAGTGCGCCCCAATGAGTTGAACAAGGTCATCATCAAACACTCGATGTCCGAAGCGAGAGACTGCTCGATCGAATGGAAGGCAGACTTTGCGCGGATGGAAATCCTGATTTATGTATCCTTCATTTCCCCGGCGCTCCTGTTGGACTTCTTGATGGGCATGAAGCGCCGAGATGAGAGGTTCCAGAAAACAGGAATAGTAGATGCATTGCAGATCAGTTCGCTCTTCAACATCAAGTTGTGCGTGGCACACGACGATGGCGAAGTTTGGTACAAGTTGAGGGTGTACAAATTATGCACTCTCAACGAGAAACTTGATCGACTAGAAATTGAACTGACTGCGATACCAGGTTGAACGAGATAGCCCTGGCGCATCGGCCTATATTTCCCAGATTGCAGAAGATTTGAATTGCAGGCTTTGGAACTGAAAGGAGTGATGTGTCCACTGTCTATGATGTTTTGATGCTCGTCGCGGTGATTGGCATTGCTGGTGGCTTGTGGGCACACCGAAGGCCAAAGAGGCAGCAAGGTCGCGAGAAAACTGGCGACGAATGCGAACATGACTGGCAACTGGATGGTCAGACGATGACTGCTGTTCGATGGACGTGCACAAAATGTGGAAAGAGCAAGCTCAGGTAGCTGCCGAGGAGCAGTTGCGAAACAATCTGACGCTGATAACGGCCTGATATGAAACTACACATTTTAAGCGACGTGCATCTAGAGTTTTCCCCGCTCGAGCCACCCACGACTAATGCGGACGTGGTGGTGCTGGCCGGCGACATTGGTAAGGAGGCGAAGGGCATTCATTGGGCGCGCGATTCCTTTCCCGATCAGGCAATCGTATATGTGCCCGGCAACCACGAATTTTACGGCTCGGATAGGCCTGAGACCCTGATTGCGATGCGCGCCGCGGCGCAGGAGTTCAACGTGCACCTGCTCGATGAGGATGAGGTCGTTCTCCAATCTAAAGATGGGCAGAAAAACGTGCGCTTTCTAGGGTGTACTCTTTGGACGGATTTTTGTTTGTACGGGGAGGAGTTCCTATACTACACAATGACTGCCGGAAAGAACGCCCTAAGCGATTTTCGCCTGATTCACGAAGGGGGTGCCCGGTTTACCCCGGCTCGCTCGATAGAACTGCACGAAAAGGCGCTGGAATGGCTGGACGGCATGCTCAAAACACCGTTTGATGGCAAGACCGTGGTGGTGACGCATCATCTACCGTCCAAGCGGTCAGTCGCGGAAAGGTTCAAGGCGGATCTACTCTCGGCATGCTTTGCTTCCGAACTGGATTACCTGTTCGGGAAAATGACTCTATGGGTTCATGGTCATACGCATGACAACTTTGACTATGAAGTGAACGGCACCCGCGTTGTCTGCAACCCGCGGGGATATGTAACTTCTCGTGGGGTTGAAAATCCGGAGTTCAATCCCGGCCTGGTAGTTGATATTTAAAAATGCAAATCTCTGCTAAGGAGACCTCGGGTTCCATATCAATGGAAACCAAGCAGGCATGATTCCATATCCTGTACAAATCCGTGCAACCAATTAATAAGAACGTGATGTCGAGAATATACGTCCGCGGCAGGGGGTGGGCGTTTTCATCGAATGATTTCGTCGAGAATTTTAGCCGTAAGCAAATTGACAATGCCTTGTCTGACCTTGCACATGCCGGCACGATACGCCGTGTATGCCGAGGAATCTACGATTACCCGAAATTCAGTAAGTTGTTGCAGCAGCAGCTAAGCCCGGATTTCGACCAGGTCGCGCGAGCCTTCGCGCGGAAATTCAACTGGCGCATCCATCCGTCTGGAGAGGCAGCGTTGAATCTGCTCGGGCTTTCCACGCAGGTGCCGGGACGCATAGTCTATCTCTCGGACGGGCCGAGTCGCCAGTACGACCTGGGCAACTCGACGCTGGAATTCAAGAAGTCGGCGCTAAAGGATGTGGGCTTCAGGTATCGCGAAAGTGCTTTGGTCGTCCATGCGCTGAAGGCGCTGGGCAAAGAGCGCGTGGACGAAGGGGTGATCACCACAATCCGCGGGCAACTGGATGACGAGGCGCGAAAGCGCGTTCTGAAGGATGCCGTGACGGCAACCGGCTGGGTGTACGAAGCCATCAAGAAGATATGCTCATAGCTTCATTGAGCGCGCAGGGGGTAATGCATGGCTTGCTAATACATGAACCTTTCTCGACATCCCCCAAACTCAGGGAACCTCAAGATCTCCCATCCACGTAACGCTGGCCTTTGTCACGATCGGCGGCGCAAGCGTGGGCAACTGCGAATAGACGTATTCAACTGCCAACCGAAGTTGCTCAAGATAATTGCGGCATGCTGATTCATCGACTTCAGTTAGGATCGTTGAGGTCAAGGTCTGCTGATCAATGTCGGTTTCCAGTTCTTTGGCATGCATAAAGCTGTTGCGCAACATGCGGAGTGCGTCGAGGGTGTCATGAGCGGGATGGCCAGCGATTAGCGGTGCGTAGACACCGCCGGGTTGTGTGACCAATGCAGATGCGGACTCGTTGATCTTTTTAAGCGGAGTGCGCCTATCATTGCGGTCAGGGTGTGCGGAGGTTTGAATGTAAACCAGTTTGTTGGCGATCGCTTCGATGCAAGCGGCAACCGCTACCGTGCAATAGACCCCATGGACGAACGCATCATTCGTCTTGCCTGCGGCGCGGTCTGCTTTCATTGCATTGAATTCGACGATAGCCTTCTCATAGTGGAGTAAGGCAAATGACACTTCGATTTTAGGTTGGCCGGCTACGTCGTGTGTTGGGCGGTCATACTTCGTCAAGACGGGCGCGTCATAATCGACCGACGTCATTCCTATTGAAACGTGCGAGTGGTATGCCTCAGCAGCGGCCAGGCTCAACGTGTTCTGCTCGAATGTTTTGTCCAAAATCGCCGAAAGCGCATCCATATTCCGCAGCGAGTCCATTGCTCCATTGAGGTATTCGGCGATGTAACGATCGCGCAAGTCGGACATCACAGTGAAATCGAAGTGGGGGGAGCTAGTTCTGCTAAGGCCCCGAACCGTGGTCAATTCTCCGAACTCGTGCTGATAGGAATCATTGCCGTCTATGTAGATGAAATGGGTACCTTCGGCGCACCAAGGAGTGCTCCCAATGATTAAAGGCTTGTTCCAATTCAACAGAGTGTTCGCTTTGGTATTAGCCTTGCCCACAACAAAAGCGCGATTGCCCGCGCCGAAGCCCGCATTTGTACCACCACCAATTAGCAGCCCCAAAAGGCGACGCGCAAGGTCCTCATGTCGAAGGTTTTGCCACAACTGACCTCTGGAGAACACGGGGAAGCGTGTCAGTGCTGCGATCCTTGCCTGTAGGCGCGTGATATCGACCGCGAGGTAGGGCGGTTCGTGAATGACCGACCAGACGTCACGGTCGCGTTGCAGGACGTGCTCGATCTTCAGTTGCTCCAGATTGGACGCAATCTGAATAGGTGCTCCATCAGTTGTTCTAAACGTATCCATGGTCTCTTTGCTTACTGCCGATTAGGTTGGCGTGGTTCTGCTTAACACTGTTCTTGCTACGAATGCCGCATCCGGCCAACTGCCTTCTGACAGAAATCCGCCGCCCGTTCTCGCTCCGCAAAGCGGCTACTCTCAGATCCCAACGTTTCAACAGAAACGTCCGCTCCCGGTTGCGGTCAAAATGTAATGTAGCTTGCTTCGGCCCAGATTTCGACCAGGTCGCGCGGGCCTTCGCGCGGAAATTCAACTGGCGCATCCACCCGTCTGGAGAGGGAGCGTTGAATCTACACGGTCTTTCCACGCAGGTACCGTTTGTACCATCCTCGGTCACATGGCCGGGTCTTGCGTAAAAACCGCCAAAGCAGTTTCTGTCGGGCTGCGCTAACCATGTCTCCGGTACCGTTTGCTGCGGGCGGGGAGCGGCAGGGCCGCATAGTCGAATTTCGCGACCTCTTCGGCCAGCCGGAACGCCTTCTTCAGGATGTCGATGGAACCGCCCGTCATCCAGCCGTCCCGGATGTGGCCGCGCCACTGGTCGAGAACCAGCCCGGCCATGGCGCGCAGGCTGTCGATCGCCTGGTCGCGCTCCACCCCCATCTCATCGGCCGAGTCCAGCAGGCTTTGCGGCGTCGCAATGACGGTGTCGCGGGTGATCCGCAGGATGAGGCGCACCGGGCCGTCGGCGGGCGCGGCTACGATGTCGAACGCCTTGGACAGCGACCATTTCCCGTCGTACACAAAGGCGTGGTTGCGCGCGTGGTCGTCCATATTGGACACCAGGGCGTTGAAGGCGAGGCGGCGCCACAGGTCGGGGCCGATTTCGGTCTGCGTCCAGCGGCGGCCCTGGAAGCGCAGCAGGGGATAGGACTTGAGATCGCCGTCCTTCAGCGGGTCGCCCATCCCGAGCACGGTATGGGCGCTGGCGAAGCCGAGCCGGGTGAACTCCCCGGGCGCGCCCGCAAGGTCGAAGCGCTTCACCAGCAGGATAAGCCGCCCGTCAGGCAACTGGTGCACCCTGGATTCGGCCGCATCGATCCCGCATTGCGCCGCCATCGCGAGCATCGCGTGCTCGTTCGCGGCGTTCTTGTACTCCGGGTCGTTGTTTTCCGGGAATTTTGCCATCCAGAACGCACCTTGGTCATAGGCAAGCAGCTTGGGCTTCGCGCCGCCCATGCTGGTGGGCTGGTCGAGCGCGATGGCGAGGGCGCTGTCGTCCGGCGGGAACCCCTTGGACACGTCGTCGATCTCGGCCAGGGAGTAAGTGCGCAGCTGCTGCTCCGGGTGGAAGGTGATGTTGCCGGCGCCGTCCTGGGGCGCATGCGTCAGGATGCCGATTGCGTCCAGCGCGCCATGGGTGCGTTCCAGCAGGTCGCGCCCCCATGCATCCGGCCCGGCGTCGCGCAAGATACCGTAGATGCCATCGTTGCGCGTTTCCTTGCGCGGGCGTCGCGGCAGGCCGAAGAGATCAAGCGGATAAGCGCGTTCGAGCTTGAAATAGTCCGTTGCATACTGGAAACTTCCCACCTTGGTGGCAGGATCCCAAGAAAGTTCTCCAGCTAGCACCTTGTGGGTGTAGCCGGGCAGCTGCACGAATACCGGGATGGACAGGTCAGCCATGACGCACCCGTTGCGGCAGTTCGCTGGCCACCACGCGCTGGTCGGATTCGCTTAGCCAGCCGAGTTGCGCATCGCTCATCAGTCCGAGCGCCCAAAGCACCGACAGGTACCCGCCCATGGAGACGAACGGCGAGCCTTTCTCGATCTCGACCAGCGTCGAGCGGCTGACCCCGGACATGGCGCACAGGTCGCCTTGCCGCAGGCGCTGGATTTTGCGCGAGGCCACGATTCTTTCCCCCAGGTTGGCGAGATAGTCGATCACCGGGGGCGGAAGTTGCTTTGATTTAGTGTATGACATGGAACACAGTATAGTAGTGAATGCGTGTTAAAGCAAACATCAAGAGATAATGACGGAGTGGAGTGATGCTGCTGGAGGCGCGGCAAGCAGAAAGCCGTGACGCACCATTCTGACCGAGGTAAAAATGCCCACCGAAGATTGGCGATCATTTGGTGGGACATGGACAGAATGTTGTTGAAGCCTGGTTGCGGACTTAGCGTATTGTGGATATAGTACCGGTAACAGGCGGAAGTTTCGCTCTCACCGGACTCCAATAGTGGGTTCACAGGCAAAGAGATAAACTACGTCGAGGCCAAACCTCCTCCTGTTGGCTGGGTTGCTAGCAACCCATTTCAACAATACATATTAGGAGCTTTTGGCCATGCAGATTTTGTCCCCAAGCGCAGACGCGCGCACCCCATTCGGCCTCGCCGACCAGCCGTTACTTGCATCTCACTCGTTTGACGATTTATTCGAGCGCCTCAAGCGCTCTGTCGACCAAACAGCTTACAAATATCATGGACTCAATCAGAGACTCGATGTCGATGACCTGAAGCAGGTAGGCTACATTACCTCTGGAAAGCTCACAAGTCATACAAGCCCGAGCACGGTGTCCCCATTGAACATTATGCTCGCCGTGCCGTGGTGAATGAAATTCTCAAGGAATGTCAGCGTAGCCAAGCCCATCAAGAACTGCTGTACCACGATTGCGTGGTGGAAGATGGCGACAGCGCAGACCGTGACGATGCATCCGTTATCGAATCGCTGAACGCCGCATGCAGCGGAGCGATGGACCCGGTATTCGATTTATGCGCAGGTGCAGAGGTACATGCAGTCCTGTTTGGACAGGATGTGCCCCTGACCGACATTCAACGAGAAGTGCTCAACCTGCTTTACCTGGAGGGACTCAACACGCAAGAGGCGGCTGTATTACTCAAGGTCTCCCACCAGAACGTATCAAAACAACACCGCAAAGCAATCGAGATATGTCGCACGTATCTGGGGGTGACGGTTCACTAGAAGAACATTGCAGGTTAGCCATCTCAAGGGGACCAGGATGGCTTTTCCCTATTACTTTGGTCCCCAAACTCTGTGCTGGCTTCAACAGTAGGCCGGCCAATTGATAGGAGTGTTACCATGTTTGAAGCATCAGTAAGTGAAGTTGTTGATAACGCAATTAATGTTGTGCCAGCAGAAAAAAAGTCAACTAGGTTGAGTCTCCCTGAGGCCAAGCCAGTAACTGAGGGCAGCGATGATTCGGAGGATAAGATGAAAGTACCCCAACTAGAGATGGATACTAATGAGCGCCAGCGCCTCTATGTTGCGTCTCAGAAATCCAAAGGTGGCGGCTTGGGCGTTGTATTTCAGAACGCCTTCATCGCGGGTATGCGTGACATAGGCTATAAAAACCCCGCATGGGCCATGGCAGAGTTGATCGACAATTCCATCCAAGCCTCCGCGCAACGTGTCGAGATTCGCTTCAACTTCGACGCCAGCAATAAGAGCCAGGCCAAGCCTGATCAGATTGCCATCATCGATGACGGTGCGGGGATGATTCCCGAGATGATCAGCTACGCCGTGCGCTGGGGTGGCACCGACCGTGAAGGGGATCGCCACGGCTTTGGGCGTTTTGGTTTTGGTCTCCCGAGTGCTTCTGTAAGTATGGCCTCTCGGTACACTGTGTACTCGAAAACTCGTGACGATCAGTGGCATTCAGTAACCATCGATCTGAATGAGTTGGCTGCGCTCGGCGGAGACTCAGCTAAGGCCGATGCACTGTTGCAACCGAAGGCCACATCGCTTCCGACGTGGCTGGCTTCCGCACAGCGTGACGGAATTGACTTGGGCAGTTTGAAGAGTGGAACCATCCTTGTTCTGGAGGATCTCGATCGCCTACGCAGAGAAAACGGATGGATTACCGCCAAGAGCCTCAAGGCAAAATGCCTGGAATATTTCGGGATCATCTATCGGCACTGGGTTTCAGAAATACAGATTGTTGTTGATGCCGTCCGATGTGAAGCAATCGATCCTCTGTTTCTTATGCCCCATGGGCGCCACTATGCTGAAACGAACGTAATGGCGAAAGCGGTGAAAGCCACCGCATTTGAGGTTACCACTCAGAGCGGTAAGACGGGTATGGTGCGAATTCGGGCCTCCATTCTCCCGCCCCTGTTTAGCTGGGCGACGCCGGACGATTTGGCCAGCGAGTCGAAGAAGAACAAGCGTTGGGAAATTCTAAAGAGAGAGGAGTACAACGGGCTCGCCATATGCCGGGAAGGGCGCCAAATTGACGTGGTATCTCCCAATTGGCGAAAGTTTCAAAACCAAGATCGCTACATAAAAGTCGAGGTGGATTTTGACCCAGAGTTGGATGAGTACTTTGGTGTAACGACTTCAAAGCAACAAATCACCATTGATGAGGTGATGTGGGACAAACTAAAGGCGTCCGGCAAAGAGGCGGGTAACCTTGTGTCCCTTGTGCAGGAGATGATACGAGATTGGAATTCGCAGAATGAATTGCTGAAGGCTGCGAAGGAAAATCTGGGCATGAAGGCCGATGCTCCCCTGCCAAGTGGTGAAGCCATGATGGCAGCGGAAAAATTCAAGACCCGTACCCCTCACCTGACTCCGGATAAGCGAGAGGAAGCCGAGCGAAACCTCAAGGAAAAAATTGAGGAGGAAGCGAAGACAAAAGGCAAGACGGCTGAAGAGGCTAAGCGAGAGGTGGAGGCGCACATTGCTCGCCGCCCGTGGGACATTGAGTTCAAGGCAATTGACGAAGGCCCATTCTTTATCCCAAAGCGTCTTGGTGTGCAAAAGGTGATTACTGTTAACACCAGCCACCCGTTCTACGCCAAGGTCTACAACGAGGCCACAATAAATCGGTCCGCTTGGGAGGTTCTGTTGTTTGTACTTGCCGACGGCGAAATCGACTCTGGCGGAGACCGAGCGGCCTTCTACAAGGCTGAACGCATGTACTGGTCTGAAATGTTGCGCCATGCCCTTGATCACTTGGTGGCAGATGCAACGGTTGTTGATGGAGCAGCATCTAGGATCGAAGCAGACGAAGTGGCTGAAACAAGGGGCTAAATTGGCAGTATAATCTGTACCAGCAACCAAGCTAATGCAATGGCCGGGGAATAAACCCCCGGCCATTTGCCAGCTCGGATCAAGATAAAGACGGACGTCTGGTATCAGGAGGGTACATTTTGAACACGATCGCAGATAATTCAATCATCGCACTGGACAAATTTATTCAGTCGACACGGGATTCTGGATACAAAAATACGGCCAGCGCCATCTCTGAACTGGTTGATAACGCGATACAAGCTAGCGCCACCAATATTTCCATATTGGTTCAGCAGGATGAGTCGGAGGACAGGGGTATCCGGGTCGCGGTAGTCGACGATGGAACGGGGATGGATCGCAGGACTCTTATTCAGGCCATGCGCTTTGGGGGAAGCAGCCGTTACAACGATCGTGAAGGACTTGGGCGGTTCGGCATGGGGCTGCCAAACGCCTCACTTAGCCAGGCAAGGCGTGTGGAGGTCTACTCTTGGCAAAACTCCTCCAAACCAAGATTCACTTACTTGGACGTTGAGGAAATTGCATTAGGGGCAATGGTCAGCGTCCCCAATCCGGTAGCTGTGAAACTCCCCGCGTGGTTGGGTGAGCGTAATTCTGAATCGGGAACGGCCATTGTATGGGAATCATGTGACCGTCTCGATCACAAGCG
>Ga0316628_100001199_pt1 | contig 18014 bp, 13 predicted proteins | sample OWC_Aug_M2_C1_D5_FD_207648 | JGI IMG/M metagenome (GOLD analysis project Ga0316628, IMG submission 207648) | Wetland soil microbial communities from Old Woman Creek delta, Ohio, United States - OWC_Aug_M2_C1_D5_C | ecosystem: Environmental > Terrestrial > Soil > Wetlands | place: USA: Ohio... | reverse complement strand
GAACCGAAAAAAATCGATGACACTTCGCTTAAAAAAACCGATGATGACTTCCTGGAATGGATTTGCCGGCTAAAACCGGGCGAAAAGCTGAAAATCCCTTTTAAATTTGCCATCCAGTATCCCAAAGGCAGGGAAATAAATGTGAAGTAAAGACCTTAAAAAAGTTACCGCCTCTCCGCCACATGCTTATAGGAAAAAAGTTCTTGAATGAAGATATTTGAACTGAGGAAAAAGGAAAAAAGGAATTGTTAGCGGCTAAAGAAGAAAAAAATGCAAGTCGAGGTTCATTTCCTGCCGTATCGAACTACTTGTGAAGCGAGTTTTGAGGAAAGTAATTTCCTTTTCCTTTTTCCTTTTCGACTGTCCCCTTAAATTCACCTTTCCTTCTGCCCCAGTTGAAAATTTGATTTTTATGTGTATAATAGTAGATGAAAGAGGTGTATTATGAGAACAAATGTCTATGTTGATGAAGAGTTAATCCATGAATGCCGGGAGCTGACCCAATTAAAAACAAAGAAGGAAATCATTGATTCTGCGTTGAAAGAGTTTATAAAATTATGCAAAAGGAAAAAAATGCTGGAACTGGAAGGAAAAATACAGTGGGAAGGAAACCTTGATGAAATGAGAGCTATATGAAAATTATTGTAGATACATCGGTTTGGATCGATTTTTTCAACGGTCAAGTCAATGAACAGACAACCAAACTCAAGCAGCTTATAATAGATGACGAAGAGATCGTTTTAATTCCTGTAATTATACAAGAAATTCTCCAGGGGATACGGCAAGACAATCAATTTAAATTAGTCCTGAGCCTTCTTAAAGGATTTCCGGTTTTCAAAAGGGAAGCTGTGGCAGACGCAATAGGAGCAGCGAAATTATATAGAAATTTGAGAAAAAAAGGAATCACCATAAGAAAATCCAATGACTGCCTGATTGCGTATATCTGCATTAAAACTGGAAGCAGGATTTTGTTTAAAGACAGGGATTTTGATATGATTACTGAATCTGGTAAATTGAAAAATATCTTCTAAGAACCAGGGAAATCATATCAAAACGTCAAAGGGTTAGAACAGAAAAGAACTGAGGGGAAGGGGCCGCTCCCGGAAAACGATATCTGGATCACTGCAATTGCAAAGCAGTATGATTTAACTGTAATGACCAATGATACCCATTCAAAGAAATCGAGGGGCTGAGGTTGCATTCTATATGAAAATGTTTTAAAGATCAGGAATAAGGAGGGTCTACTCCTTTTATCTCACACCTAAATTCAATAATTATTGATTTTTAACTAAAATATATTGATAAAAAATGTCTCTCACATAAGACATTTCTACTCTTTACTTTCAGCGATCGATCAGTATCAGCCCCATGTTTCTGCAAGAAGAAGGATATAGTTGATATTGATATTTATTTAATTAATATTGATTTTTAAAGTTACCCCCCCTCATAAACAACAAGAACATAGTATGGGTTGGTAAAAATATTTCTTACATACGACATTTTCTATATTTTATGTAAATCGCCAAATCAATATCTATTAATTCAAAGTCAATATTGGTTGATTTTTTCTTGACATTTCCTTTTTCTTGATTATAATATTTGCTATGAGTAATACGAGAAAGATAAATTTAAAAACCTATCGTATGCGGGGAATTCTTAAGAAGAAAGCCAGGGATTTATACAAACGATACGAATCAGTGTGGCAATTTGCTTTAGACAATTACCTGAAATTTATGAATATCGAGAACTATACGAATCATGGCGAAGATCATGTGCTGAGTGTCGAAAAAAACGTTTACAATTTACTTACAGAAAAAGCGAGAGGAAAATTATCTGCATTTGACATTTTTTGTTTGTTATCCTCATGCTGCCTCCATGATGTCGGGATTATTAACAAACAAAAATCAAGTGAGCCCTATTTAAAAGTAAGGCAAGACCACCACCTACGTGCTAAGCAATTACTGGAAGAAAGATACCTGGAATTTCATTTAGATAATCAGCAGGAAGCCAGGATTATTGGCGAAATATGTTACAGCCACGGCACCCCCAACCTGGATGAATTGATTCCATACGATAATTGGTCTATTGCAGAGCATGGAAATGTGAATGCCTTATTAATCGGAGCGCTTTTGCGCATCGGCGATTTACTTGATCTAAATTTCCTAAGAGCACCAAGCCTGGTGGTAAACCTAAAAAAAATAAAAGGAATCAGCCTTTACCATTGGAAACTGCACAGCAAAATATCCGATATCAAAATCGACCATGAGAAGAGAGAAATTTCTATCCATGCAATCGCTGATAACGAACATGACTTAAGTGAGCTTTATAGACTGAAAAACTGGATTGAAAAAGAGCTTACTATCGTAAATGAGATATTCAGAAAAAATGAAATCTTTTTGGATAAAGTCTCTTTGCACACCAATCTTGACAAGAAAAAAGTTCTTTCCAAAGAAAATCCATTTCTAAAGCTTGCTTCCTTTGATTGGTCACAACATGTGGCTTTTTTTGGTCGTGGTAAGGAGATAAAGGATATCCGGGATAAGGTCTTTTCCGGCAAATTGTTGGTTTTAGTAGGTGAATCCGGCGTTGGAAAAACCTCGTTGTTAAATGCCGGTTTAAAACAAAAATTGATTGAAAACGGACATTACGTATTTGAAATTAGAGCATCCGAAACCTTCCAGGAAGATTTTCTAAAGGACATACAAAAACAATTTCATCAATTCAAATCAAACGAAATTTTTCATTTATTAGAAGACATTTCCTCGGCAGGTTTTGAGCTGGCTGTGTTTATCGATCAATTTGAAGAACTGTTTACTTTGTATGCTCATAATGGAACCAAATCTGAAATGTTGAATTTTTTTGAAAACATTTTATCCAATGATAAAATATCCACCAAAATCGTCTTAAGCCTTCGAGAAGATTTCCTGGCTGAATTATGGGAGGTTTCCGAAAAGATTCCCGCCCTATATGACAGGAAAAATACGTATCGGCTAAAGAGACTGGCCAGGGAAAATGCCAAACAAACAATAGTCGACACCATAAATTATGTAAATTACACCATAGAAGATGATTTGGTGGAACAACTTTTAAATGATTTTACCCAAAAAGATGAAGGCATCTACCCCCCCTATATTCAAATTGTCTGCCATGAAATTTTCAAACAGCATAAAGAAACGTACGAGAAAAGCGAGAAAACACCGATTAATTTGGCAATTTATAAAAAATTCTGCAGTGAAGAATTAAGCGGGGTTGAAAAAATTATCGCTGAGTATTTTGAAGAAATACTCGATGGATTTAGTTTCGCGGAAAGAACCGTCATCCACGAAATATTGGCGCCCATGATTACTTACTTTTATACAAAGCAGAGGATTACTTATGAACAAATCTCAGAAATAAATGGTAATCGAATTGATATTGATAAGACTTTAGACAGGTTAATCAAACACCGGATTATAAATAAAATTGAAACAGAAAAAAATGAATACGAATTGATCCATGATTTCCTGGCAAAAAAGATATTGGAGAACAAACCGTCCATGGGGATATCATCCAAAATAAAAAAAGCCATTGAGTACATTGAAAATAATTTTGAAAAACAGGTATCTTTACTAGATATCGCTGGAAGCGTTGGTTTTTCCAGGGAACATTTTTCCCGGCTTTTTAAAGTTGAGATGAAGGAGAATTTTATCGATTATCTCAATAAAAGACGCATCGAAGAAGCGAAGAAATACATCAGGAAAGACCCAAGAATAAAAGTCATTGAAATTTACTCCCAGGTTGGCTTTACTAACCAGCAGCATTTCACAAAAATCTTTAAAAAAGTTACCGACCTTACGCCAAATGCTTATAGGAAGAAAGTCCTTGAATGAAGATATTTAAGCTGCCTCCGGGGGCCAGGGGGACTCTTTTCGAGAAAACCGCCCCCCTGGACCCCCTGCAAAAGCTTTTTATTAAAGGGTGTTAGAAATGTTGGCACTGAATATTATTGGTATAAAAATGGATATAAAATCTTGGTATTTGTGTAGAGGTGTTTAACCTCCGGAATAAGGGATTGGATAGGCTGCTGCATAGCCAACATTATTGCAGTTGTAGGTGATCCACATAAAACCTTTTTCATCCGGGTCTACTGTTCCATTTTCATTGATATCCACACCTCCCCAGCCAGTGCCCCAGGAGTTTTTCAACAGCCAGGCACCTCCTCCCAGGCTGTCGTCCCATCCGCATAAAACCACCAGGTGATTGGCACTCCCGGAGGTGCAGTTGTTAAAGACACCGCCGCTGTAGGCTAGAAACGCCGTGTTCACATATACGCCGGCAGTTACTGACCCGTAACTCGTAATCGCTGGTTTGATGCCCTCCACAGGAGGTAAATCGTAAGGACCGGTTACCCAATCCCAATCGTAAATAAAATATAAAGGGGGACAAGAGGGATTACAGGGTTGATCTTGCCCGACATAAGGGTAACAGCTTTCAGCCGGGGCACCCCCGGTAACGAACATACTGTAATCGACAAAGCCTCCCGTACATCCCCAACCCCAGGGATTACAGTCAATCAGCCACTGGTCGGAAATATCTATTTCACTGCCCATGGTTTTTAACATAAGTCCTTCCACGGCACCGGCCATGCCAATGGCCCAGGCCCCGCCGCAAGGGCCCTGGTTCTTTACCGATGAATAATAACCGATACAGCGGGAAGGCCGATTGTTCCCGCTGCCGGTTTTTTTCCCTGGCAAACTTCCGGGGACATTATTATTAAAATGCCCCAACGATGAATGGAAGGTGCATAACTGTTCCAACGAATATTGGCAGGCCGGATTATAATCCACCGTATAGGTATAACCGTTGTCTTTAATCTCTGTTCTCAATTCCTCCAATATCTTTTCCCATTCATTTTTTTGAGGGGTTTCCCCTGTACCGGCATTTGCCGCCAATGTTAATGTTAACGCCATGAGTCCTGTAATCCATACCGCAAACGTGAAAAATAAAAGTAATTTTTTCATCCTCATCTCCTTTTTCGGCGTATTTCTTCCTTTATTATGGTGAAATCGCCTGCCCTGGACACCCTCCCTGGGTGTGTCATTCTTCATAATAAAAAAAAGGAAAGGAAGAAGTTGAGAAGTGAGAACGATTTCAGCTTCTCACTTCTCAACTTCCTGGGTGTTTTGGGTAATTAGTTATTCATTATTAATCGAAAATCAGCCATCAGGCATCAGGCATTAGCCATCAGCCATCAGCCATCAGCGTCCATAAAGAGAGCTAAAGGGGCTTAGGTAAACCTTTCCCAGTTGATCCACATACACGAAAGTTCCTTTTTCTCTGTAGAAAATTTCCCAGAAGGGGGTAACGCGGCTCTGGGAGAGGGCACAGGCTTGATATACCAGGGTGCCGTCCAGCACCTTTGTTTCTACGCCTAATGCTTTAGCAGCAATTTGAAGAGCTTCGTCTTTGTAAATGTAGTCGATAGGGCTGTGGAATGAAGCAACTTCTTCATATCTGCCGGTAAACGCATTCACGATTACACAAACCCTGACACCGTCAACCGCCTTAGCGTCAACAGCAGAAAGAACTTCGGCATTGGTCGTGATATAGTAAGGAATAATATAGTAATAGGGAACATCTTTTGCTGTCTTTCCAAAGCTGAGCCCTTCCCGCACCAGCAAAGGCCCGTAATTCTCCCTGGCTTGATCGTCTAGCGCTGCATATGAGGGATCTTTTGCCGCCAGGTTCAACTGGTCGATCCAGGTTTCGGCATATTGAAGAGCAGCTTCGCTGGAGATTTCCTCGAGGCCTCTTCGTTCTACCGGCGTGAAACTTACAGTACCTTCTGCTTCCGGGGGTTCAATCACCGCGACATACTTATTATACCAGGTACCCGCATTTTGCACCGGGTTTGCCCAATAGGTGTCATACCAGATATCATCATCCATGGTTTCGGTCTGTCCCGACCCAATGGGCCAGGGATTATTAATGGTGATTTCTATCAGCTCCGGATCGCTTCCATAAGTAGGTTCGATATCGGTTTCATAACCCACTACCACTACCCAGTGATATCCGCCGTTGACCAGGGTTGGAACGGCGTAGTTATTGTAATTCATCCAGAAGAGCACCTGGAACATCAGGTCTTCTTTCACGGGGTATGATAAGATCGACCAGGTTCCTACCGGGGGTGGATTGAGTTCCAACATCGCACCTCGCATACCCTGGGGGTCGGTGGCCCAACCCGCTTCACCGCTGTTATGGCTTTGAATGGAAGTCCAGATGACCGATTGTTCGAAATACATGGGTGTGCCCGGGGGTGGGTATGAATTCATAACCATCTGGGCACTGGCCGGACCGGCATAGATGTTGTTTAGCTGGCCGTACAACGGCACGGTTAGTTGTACTTCATATGCCATGATAGGCCAGGAAAGCAATACGATACACATTACCAAAAGCAATCTTCTAAGCATTTTTTCCTCCTTTTTGGTTTTTTTGTTTATTAACCGCCAAAATACGGGATGGGATAGGCCGCAGAATCGCCTACCCGGTTACAGTTGTAGATAATCCACATAAAGCCGGCTTCACCCCAATTTGTTCCCCAGGAGTTTTTCAACCGCCAGGCGCCAGCGGTTCCCAGGCTGTCGTCCCACCCGCATAACACCACGCAGTGATTGGAACTCCCGGAGGTGCAGTGATTAAACACACCGCCGCTGTAAGCCTGGAAATAGGAGCTGACATATACGCCCACTGCCACAGAGCCGTATTGCATGATGGCCTGTTTGATATCATCCACCGGGGCCACTACATTAGGAAGATATACCCAATCCCAATCGTAAATGAAATATAAATGGGGACAGGAGGTGTTACAAGGCAAGTAATCATCTCCATAGTAAGGATAGCAGGCCTCGGACGGCGCGCCTTCGGTGATAAACATATTAAAATTGATAAAACCACCGCCGCAGTCCCAGCCCCAGGGATTACAATCCACCAGCCATTGTTCGGACATATCCTCGTTAGTTCCCATTAGCTTTTTCATTAGTCCTTCAACAGCCCCGACCATACCAAAGGCCCAACAACTGCCGCAGCTCAATTGATTCTTTACCGGCGTATAATATCCCATATAACTGGAGCGCTGTTTGAATATTACCGTTGTCATCTGTTTCGTGGAATTGTCAGCCGCGATACCCGATAAAGGCCCTAACTCCGGCTTGAAACCGCATAGGTCTTCCAGCTTATACTGACAGGCTTCGTTATAGTTCACAGTGAAACTATAGCCATTGTCTTTAATCTCTTTTCTCATCTGCGCCAATTTCTCATCCCAGGAAATTTCATCCTCTGCCGCCTGGGCATAAACCAGCGGTGTCAGTAAAAAGCAGGAAAACACAACACCTAATGTAAAGACGATAAGTAACTTCTTCATCGTCACCTCCTTATAAAGTTATTTTTTTTTACAACCCGGACCAATATAAACCTTTTTTGAACAAAATGCAATCCATCTAAAGTTGTACTTTTGGTTGTATTTTTTTTTATTTTTTTGTACAACTTTAGTTGTACATTTTGATTTTGGTTGTACGAATGAAATGAATAAATGTTCCCCCAAAACCGGATATAAACAGCAATTCTCATTTTGCCTGGATATGGGGCGGCCACAGAGGAGACTGTCTCAAAACTAGCGGGTGAACACAAGGTTCACCCCTACCTCCGTCTCGAAACCCTTTGTAGGGGCGAATCTTGTATTAGCCCGCATCTCGAACTCATTCCTTTTTTAGGGTTTTGAGACAGCCTCACAGAGGGTCGCCCCTACGAAGTACTGGAAATATTTGAGAATTGTTATGAGTCTGCTATAATATATACTTAGTCCCGGAGATTTAAATGAATGATAGAAAAGATAAAACCAGGCAGTTAGAAGGAATACTGGATGAACGCATCCTTGTCCTGGATGGTGCCATGGGCACCATGATCCAATCCTATAATCTGGGTGAAACAGACTTTCGCGGCCAGCGGTTTAAAGATCATCCCGTCGATTTGAAGGGCAACTATGATGTGCTTTCATTAACCCAGCCCGAAATTATCAAAGATATCCACTGCGCATTTCTCGAGGCGGGTGCCGATTTTATCACTACCAATACCTTCACTGCCAATGCCGTATCTCAATCGGATTACCAGACCGCAGACCTGGTGCATGAATTAAATGAAACCGCGGCTCGAATTGCCAGGAAAGCGGTGGAAGAAATAGAGAAAAAATACCCGGGTAAACCGAGATTTGTAGCGGGTTCTTTGGGTCCTACCAACCGGACGTTGTCCCTATCCCCGGCGGTCGACAATCCCGGTTACCGGGACATTACTTTCGATGAAATGGCAAAGGCATATTTCGAGGCAGCGGCGGGATTAATGGCCGGGGGTGCGGATATTCTTTTGATTGAGACCATTTTCGATACGTTAAATGCCAAAGCCGCCATATATGCGATAAAAAGTTATTGCCAACTGCACCAGGTCACGTGTCCCACCTGGATTTCCGGTACGATTACCGATGCCAGCGGCAGGACGTTATCGGGTCAGACCGTGGAAGCCTTCTGGTACTCGGTGGCTCATGCCGATCCCTTGATCGTAGGCCTTAACTGCGCACTAGGTGCCAAAGAATTACGTCCCCATATCCAGGCCTTGGCTTCGGAAGCCCACACCTATACCAGTATTCATCCCAATGCCGGTTTCCCGGATGAAATGGGGCAGTATAACGATTCACCGGGTTATATGGCTTCTTTAATAGAAGAATTTGCCGGGAGTGGTTTTGTCAATATCGTGGGTGGCTGCTGCGGCACCACCCCGGAGCATATCCGGGCCATGGCCGGGGCGGTTAAATCCCCGCGGCCCCGGGTAAAGCCAAAACCAAAGCCTTTCACGTTTTTGAGCGGTTTAGAACCTTTGACCATTTCCAGGGACAGTTTGTTTGTCAACGTGGGGGAACGCACCAATGTGGCCGGTTCGCGCAGCTTTGCCCGGTTGATTAAGGCCAAAAAATATGAAAAAGCCCTGGAAGTGGCGCGGCAGCAAGTGGAAAACGGCGCTCAAATCATCGATGTCAGCATGGATGAAGCACTGCTGGATTCGGAACAAGAAATGGTTACCTTCTTGAACCTGCTGGCTTCCGAACCGGGTATCTGCCGGGTTCCCATTATGATCGATTCCTCCAAATGGAATGTTATTGTGGCAGGGTTGAAATGTATCCAGGGTAAGGGTGTGGTCAATTCCATTAGTTTGAAAGAGGGTGAGGAACCATTCATCGATCATGCGCGGGAGATCATGAAATATGGCGCTGCCGCGATTGTTATGGCTTTTGATGAGAAGGGCCAGGCCGATACGCTGAAACGCCGGCTGGGAATCCTGGAGCGGTCTTACCGGATTCTTACCGAAAAAGTGGGGTTCCCGGGGCGGGATATTATCTTTGATCCCAATATTTTTGCTATTGGTACCGGTATGGAAGAGCACCGCGGTTATGCGCTGGATTACCTCGAGGCTGTGCGTCGATTGAAGAAGAAGTTTCCCGGTTCATTGGTAAGTGGTGGTGTCAGTAATATTTCTTTTTCTTTCCGGGGGAACGATTCCATCCGGGAAGCGATTCACAGTGTATTTCTCTATCATGCCATCAAAGCAGGAATGGACATGGGTATTGTAAATGCCGGTCAATTAACTATTTATGAAGAAATTCCTGGAGATTTACTGGAACGGGTAGAAGATGTGGTATTGAATCGCAGGGATGATGCCACCGACCGACTTTTGGCGGCGGCGGAGGCTTTTGCCGTAAAAGCAAAAGCTGAAACTAAAAAATCCGGATGGCGGGAAAAACCGGTAAAAGAGCGATTGGTCTACGCGCTTATTAATGGCATATCGGAATTTATCGAGGAGGACGCCGAAATCGCCCGGCAAGATTTAAGAGAATCCTTCAAAGTAATCGAAGGGCCCTTGATGGAGGGCATGAACCGTGTAGGCGACCTGTTTGGTGCGGGGAAAATGTTCCTGCCCCAGGTAATCAAAAGTGCCCGGGTAATGAAAAAAGCCGTTGCCTATCTCCAACCTTACATCGAATCGGAGCAATCCCCAATAAAAAGTTTTGCAGGGGTCCAGGGGGCGGTTTTTCAAAAGAGCCCCCTGGCCGCTGGAGGCAAGGGCAAAATCCTATTAGCTACAGTAAAAGGCGACGTCCATGACATCGGTAAAAATATCCTCGGTGTAGTGTTAGGTTGCAATAACTATGAAGTAATCGACCTGGGGGTTATGGTTCCTGGTGAGAAAATCCTGGAGACAGCCAGGGAAGAAAACGTAGATATTATTGGTCTCAGTGGTTTGATTACGCCGTCGTTAGAAGAAATGGTAAAAAACGCAGCGGAAATGGAGCGGCTGGGTTTTACGGTTCCTCTTCTTATCGGGGGTGCCACCACCTCTAAAATGCACACAGCGGTTAAGATTGCGCCGCAGTACAGTGGGCCTGTCGTTCATGTACTGGATGCCTCGCGGGCGGTGGGGGTTGTCGGGAATTTATTAGATATAAAAACCAGGGTTCAATTTGCGGCAGATACAAAAAAAGAATACGAAGAGCTGCGTCTAAAGCGGCAGGCTTTGATGGACTCCGCTCAGTATCTCTCACTAAATAATGCCCGTGCCAATAAATTCTTAATCGACTGGGCCTCGTATATCCTTCCTAGGCCCTGTTTCCCGGGAATCAAAGTCTTCGAGTCTTATTCGATAAAGGAATTGGTTCCCTATATCGATTGGAATTTTTTCTTTAAGATATGGGAGTTAAAGGGGAGTTTCCCTGGGATATTGGAGAGTAAAACCGCCGGGGTGGAAGCTAAAAAACTTTTTAATGATGCCCGGGTCATGCTGGAACGGATCGAGGGGGAGAAGCTGCTGCGGGCCAATGGGGTATTTGGTCTTTTCCCGGCCAATACGGTGAATCATGATGATATCGAAATTTACGCGGACGAATCTCGTTCGGAAGTGCTGGCAGTCATCCACATGCTGCGGCAGCAGGTGCAAAAACCAGGGAAGCCTAATTTATCGTTAGCGGATTTCATCGCTCCCAAAGATGTCGGCTTTCCTGACTATATCGGTGGTTTCGCGGTTACTGCCGGGTTGGGGCTGGAGGCTGCGGTTAAAAAATTTGAAGCCGATAATGATGGTTACAGTGCCATTATGATCAAAGGCTTAGCAGACCGCTTAGCCGAAGCCCTGGCGGAGCGTTTGCATGAACGGGTCAGGAAAGAGTCCTGGGGGTATGCCCCAGGCGAGAATTTAAGTCCTTCTCAACTACTAAAAGAAAAGTATCAAGGCATCCGGCCAGCCCCAGGTTACCCGGCTTGCCCGGACCATACGGAAAAGCAGACTCTTTTCGATCTGCTCCGGGTGACAGAGCGGGTTTCGATCGAGTTAAGTGAAAGTATGATGATGGTGCCGGCAGCCTCGGTAAGCGGGTATTATTTTTCTCATCCCCAGTCCCGGTATTTTTTCCTCGGTAAGCTGGATAAAGACCAGGTAGAAGATTATGCCAGGCGTAAAGGCCTGGAGGTGGAAGTCGTTGAAAAGTGGCTGGTGTCGAATTTAGGTTATAAATTATGAGTACAAGTAGAGTAAATATTTCTTTTAAGGAGGTGTAAGATGAAAGTGATTCGTATGAAATCAATGATAGCAGGAATTTTTATTTTCCTTTTGCCATTGGTTGTGTCGGGTCAGATGTTCCTTTTACAGGACTTACCTACGGATAAGACGAAACTTGGGTTTCATTATCTTCGGCCCGATTTCAAATGGGGCACAGGGATATCTCTTCTATCCGGGGTTTACGATTTTTCCCTCAGCATCCCGATTAGCTCCAAACTGAGTTTTGTGGGGTCTATACCTTTTGCCACCCTGGGTGCTGATTGGGAAGAGGATACAGAGGGGTGTATTGGCGATATCTATATTGGGATTCAAAAACGTCTGAAATCCAGCCCGGATAACTATTTTTCCGGTTCGCTGGGTATCTTTTTGCCCACGATGCCGGAAGACAAGGAGGGCCCACTTTTTGTGAGTATATACTCCGATTATTACCAACTTCAAAAATATTTTCCCCAGGTTCTGACGATTTATGGGAACCTGGCTTATCATCACATCAAAGAGAATGATTTTATATTCGGTGGGGAATTCGGACCGAATGTAATGATACCGACGAAGGGTGGTGGGGATATGGAGTTATATATTCACTATGCCCTTACCGCCGGTTACCGGTTGAACTACGTTGACCTCAGAGTTGAACTGCGGGGCTTTGGAATTATCACGGAAGAAGTCGATGATTTCGGAGACCGGTTTCTTCATGATTTAGCTTTTGGCATCCATGTGAATCGCGGTAGGATAAGGCCGGGGGCTTTTTACAAAATATATCTCAAAGAGTCAATGAGAGAATATATCAACGGAGTTTTCGGCCTTAAAGTAGAGGTTATTTTGTAAAAGCTGGGAATGTAAAAAAGTAACATTTAATAAGAAGTTTTGGGAAGGTCCAGGAAACCCTTTTTCAAAAGGGTTTCCTGGGCATATTTGGAGCGGATATGGGGGAGCCAGGCGCTGCTGTCTTCGATGGTGCCGGACATGACGACTTTGACAGAGCCTTTATCGTCCTGGGGGTGATGCCAATGGGGTCTTAACCGGGTAACAGTGTTGTACATGTCCACGCAAATACGCCGGCTCATGCACACGATCATCCCTTTTCCTTCCAGGGTTTCGAGCCGGCTTTCAAAGTGTTGGAGAAGGTCGCGGGCCACGAGATCGAGGCGTTTTTCCGTGCCTACCATGGCTTCCAGACGGGCCCATTTGGCCTGGAGTCTTTGTTTTTCCGATTCTTCCTGGCCTTCGGTGATTTCCTCGAATTCCGGGTCGATTTTGGGTTTCTCTTCTTCGTCCAGTTCGATTTTAGCCAGCCGGCCTTCGTGGTAGATGGGGACAGTAGCGCCGTCTTCTACGGCGCGTTTGATATCATAGGTGTCGATATAGTCGCCGAAAATGGCGGGTGTGCTGCGGTCGTGTTTCTCGATGGGTGTGCCGGAGAATCCGATGAAGGAGGCGTTGGGCAGGGCATCATGCAGGTGGCGGGCAAAGCCGTCGTTAGTTTCGGGGAAAAATTTCTGGATAGTGGTAAAGATAACGCCCCCGGCCGGGGTTCGTAAGAGTCCGCGGAGTTCCTGGCGGTTCCTGGCTTGCTGTGGGGTTTGCCGCAGTAGTTCTTTGCACCCGGGAAAGGTCTTGAACAATTGATCGTCCAGGTCGTTCCGGTCGGTGATAACTACCAGGGTGGGGTTTTTCATGCCGGGGTGGCGGATGATTTTCCCGACGAAGAAGGCCATGAGCAGGCTTTTGCCGCTGCCCTGGGTATGCCAGATCACGCCGATGCGCCGGCCGCCGAAGTGTCCGGGTTTATTCCCATAAGATCCAGGGGGAGATTTGACGCGGGTTCCTATTTCGTCCCGGAATTTGGGGAAACGCCCGGTAAGGGTTTGGGGATCGAATGTATAACCGCAGGCCGAAAAGGCGCAGGCCACGGCTTTATTAACGGCGTGGCACCCAAACCAGGCACCCAAACCATTAGGTTGTGGTTGCCGACCATATTTTGAAAAATCCGGGAAAATGATATATAATATTTTGTGTTACGAAAAGTAATAAAAACAAAAAAGCTATATAAGGAGCAGTCATGACTACGGTTGAGAAGATTAGCCAACAGACTCGTAACCTTCCTGAGATATATCAAATGGAGGTTCTTGATTTTGTTGAATACCTTGAAAATAAAGTCAGGATAAAAACAGGGGATGAATTCCAAATAGAAGAACAGCAGCGGCTTGAAGACCTGGGAAAGCCAAAGGATTTTTGGGAGTCCCCCAGCCTGGAGGAATTGGCTGTGTCTCAAGGTGTAAAGCCTATAGCGGATTTAAATATAATAGCCGGTACCTGGCCGGGAGAAGATAATGATGGGTTCGAGGAAGATATTTTAGCTCTGCGTAAAGCCAATAAAATAGGGAGCAAATCATTACAGAATACCGGAGACCATAACCCCATATAACCCATTAATTCATTCTTCCCTATCTGACATTCCAATATTCCATCACCCCAATCCTTCACATCTCTCCGGTACGCGGATTTCTCCTGATATCAGCCGCGGAAGCAAGATATCACGGATTGAAGATAAAATATTGGTCTCAATATCATTATTTTTTATTAATTTAATTACATTCTGTGCAAAATTACCGAAGTATGAAGAAATTTCCATTGGGGGTATAACCACATGATAAGCATCAAAACATGTAATTGGAACCCGTTGCCTCCCGGAAGAACCTGTCATATTCGTTATCGCATGATTCCTAAAAGATTCCTTTCGGGCAAAAAAATAACTATATTCAAGCGGTAACATTGGTTTACTTCTCAATATAATATATTCAGTAGATCCCCAACCAATATCCTCATCTTTAAGGAAATCGACAAAAGCAGTTTTCCCATTTTCAAGGCATGGAGTAATTCTTGCAACTAGTGTATCGCCATTCATGAATTTTGTTCCTGAAGTAAATTCTCTATCAATACAGTCTCCAGGACGCATCGAGTTTGTCGGCATGTTTTTCATATCGAGATAAGGAGCGATTGTTCCACTTTTTAGTGAACGTTTTGGATTAATATAAAAAACCTCAGGCATTAAAGCTACTTCCCATCCTTTGGGGATTGGCTCCAGTTCCGAATCTTCGAAGCGGTCGGGGAATAAGCACTCGATTTCGTGGGGGAGACCGGTTTCAAGCCCTGCCGCTTTGGCTTTGACCGGGTCAAAATCCACGAACCAACTCTTAAATATCGCCCGAGCCATCCCCTCCAACGTCTCATCCATCTCCAGATTCAAAGCTATCTTGTCATCCAATGAACCAAGGATATTCACTATTGCTTTCTGTTCTGCAACTTTTGGAACTTTAATAGGAAGTAAATTTATATGATTACGATTCAATGTAGGGACACCACTTCCTGCATTATAAGTGCTAAAATCAATAGATTTTAGAAAATAATAACAGAAATGAGGATTATTCCCCTTGAAATCTTTCACCCAAAGTGTGGTGTTTAATGGCCAAAAATCATTCAAAATATATTGACCACCGCCAATACTTCCGGATCGGCCAATCACAACGCCAGGACCTTTCACAATTGCTTCTTTATGAGTGCCCACAGGCCCTGTAGAAGCTATTACTGGATATTGACCTGGAATACGATCTACAGCAGGTAAATCAAATCCACGTTGAAGCGTTATAAATTCTCCAAGTGTAGTTTTAATCCAATCATCTGCCATATTTTATTGCCTCCAGGTTCCGTTTTATAGAAACTTCCAATTCCCTGGACTTTTCAAACTGCTCAAACAATTTAGCGGTCAATCCGGCCATCTTCTCCGCAAAGGGTACCCCATCATCCTCCACCACTTCCGCTCCTACATAACGCCCCGGGGGCAATACATAACCCTGCCCTTTGATCTCTTCCAGGGTTACCGATTTACAAAATCCCGGTATATCCCGGTATTCGTCCTTAAACCCCGGGCCGCGCCAGGCCCGGTACGTTCCCGCTATCCTGGCGATATCCTCCTCCCCTAACTCCCGGTGCACCCGGTCGATCAAAACCCCCAATTTCCGGCAATCGATAAACAATACCTGCCCGGCCCGGTCCCGCGCCCCCTTGCCCTTTTTACTGCGCGACAAAAACCATAGACACACGGGTATCGGCGTCGTATAAAACAACTGCCCGGGCATGGCCACCATACAATCCACCAGGTCCGCCTCGATCATATTCTTGCGAATCACCCCTTCGTCGGAGGTATTGGTGGACATGGACCCATTGGCCATGACAAATCCCGCTGTACCAATGGGCGACAGGTGATGCACGAAATGCTGGACCCAGGCATAATTGGCATTGTTTACCGGCGGCGTGCCGTATTTCCAACGGTAATCCTCCTTCAACCGCTGGCCTCCCCAATCGCTCATATTAAAAGGCGGATTGGCCAATATGAAATCCGCTTTTAAATCCCGGTGCAAATCTTGATGAAAACTATCGGCTTGACTGGGTCCCAGGTTGGCATCGATGCCGCGGATGGCAAGGTTCATCCTGGCCAGGCGCCAGGTGGTAAAATTGGATTCCTGGCCGAATATGGAAATATCCCCGCGCTTACCGCCGTGCTCTTCTACGAATTTTTCGGATTGGACGAACATCCCGCCGCTGCCGCAGCAAGGATCGAATACCCGGCCTTTATACGGCTCGATCATCCGCACCAACAACTTGACCACACACTGGGGCGTGTAAAATTCCCCCCCGCTCTTGCCTTCGGCATCGGCAAATTTCCCCAGGAAATACTCATATACCCGGCCCAATATATCTTTGGCACGGGAGGCTTCATCCCCCAGGCCGATTTTCCCGATAATCCCGATCAATTCGCCCAGGCGCCGCTTATCCAGGGAAGGCCGGGAGTAATCTTTAGGCAGGACACCTTTGAGGGGGGGATTTTCTTTTTCGATGGCAGTCATGGCGTCGTCCACCAAACGACCGATGCCAGGCTGGGGGGCGTTGACTTCTAGATTTTCCCAGCGGGCCCCCTGGGGAACCCAGAAAATATTCGCCGCCGCGTATTCGTCCCGGTCTTCCGGGTCGGTATAAAGCGATTCTTTGGTATCCAGGAGCTGGTTATACCTGGCCTGGAAGGCATCGGAAATGTACTTGAGAAAAATAAGACCCAGGACCACATGTTTGTATTCGGAAGCGTCCATATGGCCGCGCAGTTTATCGGCCGCGGTCCATAAATCATTTTCAAAGCCTAAATTGGCGCCATTGACACTGCCGGTCATGATAACCTCCTCCGGTTTCCGATATAAATGAATACCATATATCGAGGAAAAGATCAAGGCCCGCGGCGCGGGCATTCAAGGGTGCGTCATTTAAATTTTCTTTTTCGGTTATCATTGTCAAAGTATTTTTCCGATTTCTGAAAAATACTCCAATCTGAGGTTTGCACAAGTACGATTTCATCTTCATTTTCTTTACTCTGTACTCTGTACTCTGTAATCCGTAATTTCCAGTCTACCAGATTCCCCACAATGCCAGGACATCTTTTCTTTTGCTGCAAAAAGTAAATGCTCGGTGTGCGTCTGGAATATATTGAAAGCCCATCATCCTTGTAATACTAATTGCCAGATTTCTTATAGAAGCCATCACCCGAGGCCCATTATCAGTACGAATACGGCAACGGTCTTCATCGTAGGTAACATCTCTAACCCAATGAACTCTATTTTCTATTTCCCAATGCCCTCGAATCAGGTCCAGTAATCGTTTAGCAGATGCTTTTTCCTTTTTCAGACTGGTCACTCCATAAGCAGTTTCTACAGAATGGATCACAGTTCCACGACATTCTCGATACACCTCTCTCTCCACTATAAAGAATTGCTGGCTTTGGGGAAAATCAGTACAATCGTATACTTGCGGTTCATTGCTGACCCAGATTCGACGAATTTCTATGCGTCCGTGCCCTTTGTTGGTTGTATAGTCATCTGGTTTGGAATTTAAGTTTTTTTTTTAGATCAAGACTCTTGATGTCATCCAATAAAGTTGGTTGATTTTCTTTGACGGTGAAAACGTAATCAGCCTTTTTTTCCTCCAATAGATAATTAGCAAAATCTTTCTGTGTGTGCAACGCATCCGCTGTCACCACTGAACCTTCCAGGTCTATATTTTCAAATAGAGGCTTCACGTGCTTGATTTCATTGGTCTTTTCATCCACCTGCTCTTGCGCAAATACCACACCCTCTTTATGTATGACGGCACTTAAAAGGTGAATGGCTTTTTGGGCACCCTTATGGCTGCCTCGCAATGTCTTTCCGTCTATGGCAATTCCACAATCCTTGAGACCGTCGCCATCAGGGTTGTCAATAATTTTTTGTTCCAATAACCACTGGCCGATATCTTTGTCGAATTCATCGGCATCTATCCGTTGAATCAACCGGCGTATCGTC
>Ga0316628_100001198_pt1 | contig 18018 bp, 12 predicted proteins | sample OWC_Aug_M2_C1_D5_FD_207648 | JGI IMG/M metagenome (GOLD analysis project Ga0316628, IMG submission 207648) | Wetland soil microbial communities from Old Woman Creek delta, Ohio, United States - OWC_Aug_M2_C1_D5_C | ecosystem: Environmental > Terrestrial > Soil > Wetlands | place: USA: Ohio... | reverse complement strand
GCGCCGCAAGGCCAAGGTGCTGGTCGCCTTCGGCAGCTGCTCGCATCTGGGCGGGATCCCCGGGCTCGGCAACCTGTGGGACCGCGACACGATCCTCGCCACCGCCTACCGCGACAGCCAGAGCACGGTGAACGCGGAGGGCGTCTACCCGCAGGCTCGCAGCGACGACGGCGGTCGGCGCCTGACGCTGCCGACGCTGTACGACACGGTCCGCTCGCTGGACCAGGTCGTGGACGTGGACTACTACCTCCCCGGCTGCGCCCCGACGGCGGGCATGATCTGGAAGGCGGTGGGGGTGCTGCTGAGCGGCGACCTTCCGCCCAAGGGCACGGTGCTGGCGCCGGACATCGCGCTGTGCGAGGAGTGCCCGCGCAAGGAGTCCAAGCCCGAGAAGCTGGAGATCACGGCGTTCAAGCGGCCCTGGGAGGTGCTGATCGACGAGGAGAAGTGCCTGCTGGCGCAGGGCCTGCTGTGCATGGGCGCCTCGACGCGCGCGGGGTGCGAGGCGCTGTGCGTGAAGGGCAACATGCCCTGCACGGGCTGCTTCGGACCCACCAGCCGGGTGCGGGACCACGGGGCGAAGGCCCTGGCCGGATTCGCCGCGGCCGTGGGCAGCAACGACGCCGCCGAGATAGAGCGAATCGTGGGCGGGATCGCCGATCCGGTCGGCACGTTCTACCGGTACAGCCTGCCGGTGTCGCTGCTGCGGCGGCGGCGCATGAAGGCCGGCGAGTCCCACGCGGCCGACGCGTGAGTCGGGGCCGCGGCGAGTGAGCGTGCGTCTCGGGGCACCGGCCGGGCCGCCGAAGCGCAGGGCGGCAGGCGGATGACGGAGTGGATCCGTGCTGAGGTCGATAGCCCTCAGGCTGATGTCGAGCTTCCTGGTGATCATCGTGATCATCAGCGCCGTCTTCAGCTACGTGGGCATCCGCTTCATCCGGGACCGCGTCGTGGCCGAGGCGCAGCGCCGCGTCGCGGAGTCCATGAACGCGGCGCGGGAGATCTACGGTGAGGAGCTGCGCTCGGTCCAGCAGGTGGTGCGGCTCACCGCCGAGGGCGTCTTCCTCAGGCGGGCGCTCAGGAGCGGCCGTCCGGACCGCGTGGCGGCCCTGCTCGCCGAGGTCCGCGGGCGGGAGCAGCTCGACATGCTGGCCATCACGGACGCCGCGGGCCGGGTGGTGGTGCGACCGGACGACGTCATCCGCGTCGGCGACGGCCGCGACGGGGACCCGCTGGTGCGGGCCGTGCTCGCGCAGCGCCGGTCGGTGGCCGGGACGCAGCTCGTGCCCGCCCCCGAGCTCGCGCGCGAGAGCCCGGTGCTGGCGGAGCGCGCGCGCATCCGGCTGGTCGAGACCCCGCGCGCCCGGCCGCGCGCCGACACCGAGGAGACGGCCGGCATGATGCTCGCCGCGGCGGCGCCCATCCGGGACGATGCCGGCACGTTCATCGGCGTGGCGTACGGCGGCACGCTGCTCAACCGGCGCTTCGGCCTGGTGGACAAGATCAAGCAGGTGGTGTTCGAGAACGCGCTGTACCGGGGCAAGGCGGTCGGCACCGCCACGGTGTTCATGGGCGACGTGCGGATCACCACCAACGTCCGCAACGCCGACGGCACGCGGGCGGTGGGCACGCGCGCCTCGGCCGACGTGTACGAGCAGGTGGTGGGGCGGGGACTGCCCTACTTCGGGCGGGCGTTCGTGGTGAACGACTCGTACATAGCCGCGTACGAGCCGGTCCGCGCCGCGGACAGCAGCATCGTCGGGATGCTGTACGTCGGCACCCTGGAGGCTCCGTACACCGACCTGCAGCGGCGCTCCACGCTGCTGTTCCTCGGCATCACGATGGGCGGGGCCGTCCTGACGATCGGGCTGTCCTACGTGCTGTCGCGGCGGTTCTCGGTGCCGCTCCGGCAGCTGGTGGTGGCCTCGCGCCGGCTGGCGCGCGGCGAGCTGGACACCAAGGTGGAGACCCCGCCGGTGGGCGAGTTCGCCGAGCTGGCCGAGAGCTTCAACGCGATGGCGGTCGCGCTCCGCAAGCGGGACGAGAAACTGCACGAGTTCGCGCGCAAGAAGATCATGGAGTCGGAGCGCCTGGCCATCGTCGGGCAGCTGGCGGCCGACGTCGCGCACGAGCTCAACAACCCGCTCCAGGGCATCGTCACCTACTCGCACCTGCTGCGGGAGCGCTTCGGGCCGGACGACCCGTCGGGCGCGTGGGTGGAGAAGATCGTCATCCAGGCGGACCGCTCCAAGAAGATCATCCGGGCCCTGCTCGACTTCTCGCGGCCGCGCAAGCCGCACAAGAAGCCGGTCAAGGTGAGCGCCCTCCTGGACGAGTGCATCTCGCTCGTCGAGGGCCAGGCCCTGTTCCACAACATCGAGGTGGTCAAGCAGTTCGGCTCCGGCATCCCCGACGTGGTCATCGATCCGTCGCTGATGCAGCAGGTGTTCATGAACCTCATCATCAACGCCGCGGAGGCCATGGAGGGGACCGGGCGGCTCGCCCTGACCACGTGCTTCGACCCCATAGCGGAGATGGTCGAGGTCGGCTTCGTGGACAGCGGGCACGGGATCAAGCCCGAGGACGTGGACCGGATCTTCGAGCCCTTCTTCACCACGAAGGAGGTCGGCCACGGCACCGGGCTCGGGCTGGCGATCAGCTACGGGATCGTGAAGGAGCACCACGGCGCAATCTCGGTCGAGAGCGAGATCGGGAAGGGCACCTCCTTCACCGTCCATCTGCCGCTGCGGGACAGCGGGGAGGTCCAGGCGTAGCGATGGACACGGCCAGGATCCTGATCGTCGACGACGAGGAGATCGTCCTCGACTCGTGCACCGAGATACTCCGGGGCGAGCCGTTCGAGCTGGCGACCGCCTCAAACGGCGCGCGAGGCCTGGCCCTCGTCTCCGAGTTCCGCCCGGATCTCGTGGTGGTGGACCTCAAGATGCCGGGGCTGTCCGGCTTCGACGTGCTGGAGCGGATCCGCGAGGCGGACCCGACGATCGTGGCCATCGTGATAACCGGCTACGCCACCGTCAGCTCGGCCGTCGAGGCGATGAAGAAGGGGGCCTACGACTTCCTGCCCAAGCCCTTCACGCCCGACGAGTTCCGGCTGATCATCCGCCGCGGCGTGGAGAAGCGCTCGCTGGTGCTGGAGACCATCGCGCTCAGGCGCGAGCGGGAGCTGCTGCGGGAGCACTTCGCGTCCATCGTCTCGCACGAGCTCAAGGCGCCGCTCGCCGCCATCCAGCAGAACCTCTACGCCCTGGAGCGCGAGCTGGCGCCGGTCTCGACCGAGGACCAGCGGGGACGGATGGGCAGGACGAAGACCCGCGTCGGCGACCTGCTCCAGCTCATCGAGACGTGGCGGCGCGGCGTGTCCGTGGACATCGAGGCCATCAAGGCGCAGTGCGCCCTGGTCTCGGTGCGGGTCCCCATCGAGAAGGCGGTGGACAGCCTGGCGGTGCACGCCGAGCGCAAGGAGGTCGAGCTCATGGCGTCCGTCCCGGAGCCCGCGCCGCTGGTCTGGGGCGACCAGGGCACGCTCACGCAGGTGCTCGTGAACATCATGGGCAACGCGATCAAGTACTCGCGGGTGGGCGACAGGGTGTCGGTGAGCGCGGAGGCGCGCGGCGGGACGGTGCGGATCACCGTCGCCGACACCGGCGTGGGCATCTCCCCGGACGACCTGCCCCTCATCTTCAACGCGTTCTACTCGGCCCAGCCGGGCGCGGCCGGCGAGCGCGGCTCGGGCCTGGGCCTGGCCGTGAGCCGCCGCATCGTCGAGGCGCACGGCGGGACGATCGCAGTCAGGAGCACTCCGGGCAAGGGAAGCACGTTCGTGATCACGCTGCCGCAACGCACGGACGACGGGCCCGGCGGTCACCCCCGGGAGGCCGAGTCCCCGACAGCAACGCCAAAGGAAGGCCGCAGATGACCGAGCCCAAGAAGCTGCTGGTGATCGACGACGACCCGGACTTCGTGGCCGGGATGAAGGCGATTCTGGACACCGCCGGCTACGACGTCGACGTCTCCTACAACCCCAAGGAGGGCTTCGCCAAGCTGAAGGCGAAGCGCTACGACCTGCTGCTGCTCGACATCATGATGGGCCGCGGCGCCGAGGGGGTCATGATGGCGCGGAAGATCCGCAAGGAGCCCGCCCTCAAGGACATCCCCATCCTGATCATCACCGGCATCAGGGAGCAGGTGGCCTTCATGTTCCCGGGCCAGGCCGTGCACCCCCACTTCGTCCCGCTGGATGAGCTGGTCGAGAAGCCGGTGGAGCCGGAGCTGCTGCTGGAGAAGGTCAGCGCGCTCCTCAAGGCGTCAGAGGGCCGCGAGAAGCCCTAGAGGGACATGCCAATGTGGAAGAAGCCGTCGTTCAGCGACGAGATCACCAACGAGATGTACGCCACCGGAACGCGCGGGCTGAACTGCTGCATCCAGTGCGCCACGTGCTCGTCAGCCTGCCCGGCCGTGCAGCACATGGACGCCACCCCCCGCCGGCTCATCGGCATGATCAACGCCGGCCTGCGGGACGAGGTGATGAAGCTCAACACGTTCTGGATGTGCGCGTCCTGCTACTCGTGCAGCGAGCACTGCCCGAAGGGCATCCATCCCTCCGAGCTGATGTACGTGCTCAAGCGGTACTCGATCTGGAAGAACACCTTCAAGGACGGCGTGGTCGGGCCGGACTTCTCCCGTCGCTTCGTGCGGACCATCATGAGGACCGGGAAGTCCTACGAGCCGGGCTACGCCCCCGCGTTCATCTTCGAGGGTGGCTTCCAGGGCCTGCTGCATGAGATGCAGACCGGCCTCAAGCTGATGAGCAAGGGCCGGATGCCGCTGCTGCCCTCGCGCATCAAGCGCGTCGACAACTTCCGCCGCGTGCTGAGCAGGATGATGCCGCTGGACGGGATCGAATGAAGAAACGGTACGCGTACTACCCGGGGTGCTCGCTCGAGACCATGGCGGCCAGCTACCACGTCTCGGCCGTCGAAGTCGGAGCCAAGCTCGGCATCGAGTTCCAGGAGATCGAGGACTGGAACTGCTGCGGGGCCACGCCCTACTCGCACATAGACGAGCTGCTGGCGCAGACGCTGTGCGCGCGCAACCTCGCCATCGCCGAGAAGGAGAGGCTCGACGTCGTGGCCCCGTGCAACGCCTGCTACAAGAACCTGGGCCACGCCAACGAGCACCTGAAGGAAGATGCCGACCTCGCCGAGCACATCAACTTCGCGCTGGAGGCCGACGGCCTCAGGTACGCCGGCACGGGGTCCGTGCACCATCTGATGCACGTGTTCGTCGCGGAGGGGTTCGACGCCATCAAGGCCAAGGTGACCCACCCGCTGACGGGCCTGAAGGTGGCTCCCTACTACGGGTGCCTGCTGGTCAGGCCGCGCGCGCACGGCGAGTCGCGCGAGACCGAGCCCCGCTTCTTCGAGGACCTGCTCTCGGCCATCGGCGCCGAGCCGGTGCCCTACCCGTTCCGGTTCCGGTGCTGCGGCGGCTCGCTCATCACCACCGGCCGGCAGGCCGCGCTGAGCATGCTGCGCGACCTGTTGCGCGGCGCGCGGCAGGCCAAGGCCGACATCATCGCCACCGCCTGCCCGCTCTGCCAGATCAACCTGGAGTGCTACCAGTCGGAGGTGAACCGGGAGCTCGGCACGGACTTCGCCATCCCGGTCCTGTACTTCACGCAGCTGATGGGGGTGGCGATGGGCGTCGCCCCGAAGAAGCTCGGGATCGGCAAGGAGCTGATCGACGCCAAGCCGGTCCTGGCCTGCGCCGCGCGCACGCGGTCCGCGGCCAAGGAACCACACGGATCGAAGGTGAAACCGTCATGACACAGCACACTGCCCGCCAGGACGCGTCCCAGGGACGCCGGATCAGCATCGATCCGATCACCCGCCTCGAGGGGCACGGGAAGATCGAGATCTTCCTCGACGAGCGCGGCGACGTGAGCCGCGCCTACCTCCAGGTGCCGGAGTTGCGCGGGTTCGAGCGGTTCGCGCAGGGCCGGCCCGCCGAGGACATGCCCCAGATCACGTCCCGGATCTGCGGCGTGTGCCCGACCGCGCACCACATGGCGGCCACCAAGGCGCTCGACGACCTGTGGAAGGTCGAGCCCACCCCCACGGCCAAGAAGATCAGGGAGCTGTTCTACTCGATCTTCGTCGTCGAGGACCACGCGCTCCACTTCTACGTCCTGGGCGGGCCCGACCTCGTGGTCGGCCCCACCGCACCGGCGGCGGAGCGCAACATCCTCGGCGTCATCGCCAAGGTGGGGCTGGAGACCGGCAAGCGGGTCATCGACATGAGGCGCAGGCTGCGCGACCTCATGACCCTCTCGGGCGGGAAGGTCATCCATCCCGTGATGGGATTGCCCGGAGGCGTCGCCAAGCGCATCAAGCCCGAGGAGCAGGCGCAGTTCAAGGAGGTCGCCCGCGAGGCCGTCGAGTTCGGCAAGTTCACGCTCCAGGTCCTCGACGATATCGTCCTCAAGAACGACGAGTACGTGAAGCTCATCGTGTCCGACACGTACACCCACAAGACCCACTACATGGGACTCGTGGACGCGGACAACAAGGTGAACTTCTACGACGGCCTGGTCCGCGTGGTCACACCCGAGGGCAAGGAGTTCGCGAAGTTCCCCATCGCGAACTACCTCGACCACGTCGGCGAGCACGTCGAGCCGTGGAGCTACCAGAAGTTCACGTTCCTCAAGTCCATCGGCTGGAAGGGCTTCGTGGACGGGCCCGACAGCGGCATCTACGGCGTGGCCCCCTTGGCGCGCCTCAACGCCGCCGAGGGCATGGCCACTCCGCTGGCCCAGCAGGCCTACGAGCGGTACTTCAAGACGCTGGGCGGCAAGCCGGTGCACCACACTCTGGCCAACCACTGGGCCCGCGTGATCGAGCTGCTCTACGCGGCCGAGCGGATGCAGGAGCTGGCCAACGACCCGGACCTCACCAACCCGGACATCCGCAACATCCCCACCGAGACGCCGCGGGAAGGCATCGGCGTGGTGGAGGCTCCGCGCGGCACCCTAATCCACCACTACAGGACGGACGATCGCGGCCTGATCACCAGCGCCAACCTCATCGTGGCGACGCAGGGCAACGCGGCCCGCATCTCGATGGGAGTGGACAAGGCGGCCAAGGGGCTGATCTCCGGCAAGAAGGAAGTGCCGGAGGGCCTGCTCAACATGGTCGAGATGGCGTTCCGCGCCTACGACCCGTGCTTCGGCTGCGCCACGCACGCGCTGCCGGGGCAGATGCCGGTCGCGGTGGTGATCCGCGGCCCGGGGGGCGAGGTGGACAGGGTTGTCCGCCGGGACGCTGACGGGAGCGTTCGCGAGGAGTAGCCGTCCTCTCCTCGTTGCGCGGCCCGGGGCCGGCACAGCGCCGATCCCGGGCCGCGGTGCTTTCGGCGGCCCGGGGGAGCCGCTCGGGAGCGGTGTCCGCCGCTCCGACGGCGGGAGCTGCGGCGCCGCAACCGGCCGCTCGTGCCGCCTCCCCTCCGGTCCGCCCATCCGGGCCGCGCCGCTCGCCTCCCCCAGGCGCAGCGCGGGCCGGCCCAACCTCGGCCGGCCCGCGCCCGTCGCCTCCGGCCGGCGGTGACCCGCCGGCCGCGGCTGGTCCGCAAGACCGCTACTTGCCGCCCTGCGCGCCTCCCTCGCCGGCCATCGAGGCCATGTGGGAGTACAGCTTCCAGCGCTGCTGCACGTCGCGCTGGGCCTCCGCGCCGAGCCTCTTGGCGGCCTCCGGATCGGAGTTGGCCAGCATGGTGTAGCGCGTCTCCTTGCCGGTAAACTCGGTCAGCGGCACGCTGGGCGCCTTGGAGTCCAGCACCAGCGGGTTCCTGCCCTGGGCCGCGAGCATGGGGTTGTACCGGAACAGCGGCCAGTAGCCGCTCTTCACGGCCATGTCCTGCTGGTCCAGGCTGCGGATCAGGTCGTAGCCGTGGGCGATGCAGGTGGAGAAGGCAATGATGATGGAGGGGCCATCGTACGCCGCGGCCTCCAGGAACGCCTTCACGCACTGCGCGTCGTTGGCGAACATCGCCACCTGCGCCACGTACACGTTGCCGTAGGCCATCGCCATGAGGGCGAGATCCTTCTTGGCCGCCGGCTTGCCGCCCGCGGCGAACTTCGCCACCGCGCCGCGCGGCGTGGCCTTCGAGGCCTGGCCGCCGGTGTTGGAGTAGACCTCGGTGTCCAGCACCAGCAGGTTCACGTTCTTGCCTGAGGCGAGGACGTGGTCCAGGCCGCCGTACCCGATGTCGTACGCCCAGCCGTCGCCGCCCACGATCCAGACCTGCTTCTCGACGAGCGCGTCCGCCACCGCGAACAGGTCCTTGGCCCGCGCGCCGGTGAGGCCGGTCAGCTTGGCCTTGAGCCGTGCCACCCGCTCGCGCTGCGCCGCGATGCCGGCCTCGGTCGTCTGGTCGGCGTTCAGCAGGTCGCCCACCAGCTTGGCGTCGAGATGGTCCTTCAGGCCCTCGAGCAGCTCACGGGCGTAGGTCCTCTGCTTGTCCAGCGCCAGCCGCATCCCCAACCCGAATTCGGCGTTGTCCTCGAACAGCGAGTTGGACCACGCCGGCCCGCGGCCGGCCGAGTTGAAGGTGTACGGCGCGGTGGGGAGGTTGCCGCCGTAGATCGACGAGCAGCCCGTGGCGTTGGCGATGAGCGACCGGTCGCCGAACAGCTGCGTCGCCAGCTTCACGTACGGAGTCTCGCCGCAGCCGCCACACGCGCCCGAGAACTCGAACAGCGGCGTGAGCAGCTGGACGTCCTTCACCTGCGACAGGTTCAGCGGGCCGCGGTCGGGGTCGGGCAGCGCGAAGAAGAATTCCCAGTTCGCCCGCTCGGCCTCACGCAGCGGCGGCTGCGGCGCCATGTTCACCGCGCGCACATTGGGGTCGGTCTTGCTCTTGACCGGGCAGATCTCGACGCACAACCCGCAGCCCGTGCAGTCCTCCGGCGCCACCTGGAGGGTGTACTTCTTGTCCTTGTAGTCCTTCCAGCGCGCCGGCACCGCCTTGAACGTGGGCGGCGCATCGCTCAGCAGGGCCGCGTCATAGACCTTGGCGCGGATGCAGGCGTGCGGACAGATCACGACGCACTTGCCGCATTGGATGCAGAGCTTCTCGTCCCACACCGGGATCTCGAGCGCGATGTTGCGGCGCTCCCACCGGGCCGTGCCGCTCGGGAATGTGCCGTCGACGGGGAACAGGCTGACCGGCACCAGGTCGCCCCGGCCCGCGATGATCTCGCCGGTCACCTTCTGCACGAACTCCGGCGCCTCCTTCGGCACCGGCAGCCGCATGTCGAACGAGGCTGACGCCTTGGCCGGCACCTTCACCTCGTGCATGTTGGCCAGCGCCGAGTCCACGGCGGCGTAGTTCTTCTGCACGATCTTCTCGCCGCGGCGACCGTAGGTCTTCTTGATGGCGTCCTTGATGTGCGCGATCGCCTCGTCCTTGGGCAGGACGCCGCTGATGGCGAAGAAGCAGGTCTGCATGACGGTGTTGATGCGCTGGCCCATGCCGGCCTGCTCCGCCACCTTCACCGCGTCGATCACGTACAGCTTGAGCTTCTTGTCGATGATCTGCCGCTGCACAGCGCGGGGAAGCTGGTCCCAGATCTTGTCGGGGCCGAACGGCGCGTTGAGCAGGAACACCGCGCCCTCCTCGGCGGCGTCCAGCATGTTGACGCGCTCGAGGAAGCTGAACTGGTGGCAGGCGACGAAGTTCGCCCGCGTCAGCAGGTACGTGGACTTGATGGGCTTCTTGCCGAAGCGCAGGTGCGACACCGTGAGGGCCCCGGATTTCTTGGAGTCGTACACGAAGTAGCCCTGCGCCGAGAACTCGGTGCCCTCTCCGATGATCTTGATGGAGTTCTTGTTCGCTCCCACCGTGCCGTCGGCGCCGAGGCCGTAGAACAGCGCCCGAACCGTGTCCGGCTCTTCGGTTGAGAACGACGGGTCGAACGCCAGGCTGGTGTGGCCGACGTCGTCGTTGATGCCCACCGTGAAGTGATTCTTGGGCGAGGGCTTGGCCAGCTCGTCCAGCACCGCCTTCACCATCGCGGGCGTGAACTCCTTGGAGGACAGCCCGTAGCGACCACCGACGATCCTCGGCATCTGCTTGAACGGCGTGCCGCGGTTCGCGAACACCTCGCTCACGGCCCCGACCACGTCGAGGTACAGCGGCTCGCCGCCCGCGCCGGGCTCCTTGGTGCGGTCGAGCACCGCGACGGCCTTCACCGTGGCGGGGAGGGCGGCGACGAACTGCTCGACCGCGAACGGCCGGTAGAGCCTCACCTTGAGCACGCCCACCTTCTCGCCCTTCGCGGTCAGCCACGAAACGCATTCGTCGGCCGCCTCGGCGCCAGAGCCCATGAGCACCAGAACGCGCTCGGCGTCGGGGGCGCCCACGTAGTCGAACAGGTGGTACGCGCGGCCCGTGATCTTCCCGAAGCGCTCCATGACGTGCGCCACCACCGCCGGCGCAGCCTGGTAGAAGGGGTTCACCGTCTCGCGACCCTGGAAGTAGACGTCCGGGTTCTGCGCCGTGCCGCGGGTCACCGGCCGGTCCGGCGAGAGCGCCCGCGCCCGATGCGCGTGCACCAGCTCATCGCTCACCAGCTGGCGCAGGTCCTCCGGAGTCACCTCTTCGATCTTTGCGACCTCGTGCGAGGTGCGGAACCCGTCGAAGAAGTGCAGGAACGGGATGCGCGACTCGAGGGTCGCCGCGTGCGCGATGGCCGCGATGTCCATGGCCTCCTGCACCGAGCCGGAGGCCAGCATCCCGAAGCCCGTCTGTCGCGTCGCCATCACGTCGCTGTGGTCGCCAAAGATGGACAGGGCGTGCACCGCCAGTGAGCGCGCCGCCACGTGGATGACCCCGGGCGTCAGCTCGCCCGCGATCTTGTACATGTTGGGGATCATGAGCAGCAGGCCCTGCGCCGCCGTGAACGTCGTCCCCAGGGCGCCGCCCTGCACCGCGCCGTGGAGCGCGCCCGACGCGCCGCCCTCGCTCTGCATCTCGACCACCGTGGGCACCGTGCCCCAGAGGTTCGGCTTGCCTGCAGCCGCCCACTCGTCGGCCCACTCGCCCATGTTGGAGCTGGGAGTGATCGGGTAGATGGCGACGACTTCGCTCAGCTGGTAGGCGACGCGCGCCGCCGCCTCGTTGCCGTCGATCGTGACTTTGGTGCCTGACATCCGAGTCTCCGATGTGGTGAGCCGACGAGCGACCAGGAAACGCCGGTCAAGATAACCGCAATTCGCGTTCCGCAGGGACCCCCTCGCGAGACGGCGCCCCTCCGCCGCGGCTTGCCGAAAGCGCCATTCCGCGTAAGTTCGCTTGCTGCAAGGGAATGTCGTCGGGCGGCGAACTGCCCCCGCCGGCTTCTTGGCCTTCCCCAGCCAACCTAGGAAAGGGTCTACAATGCGGTTCACGTCCCGCGCGGCCGCCGCCGCATTCGCCTCCCTGGTCCTCGCCCCTTCGCCCGCGCCCGCCCAGTCGGACACGGCGGCCGCCACCGGACTGTCCCTCTACGCCGAGACGAGGCTCGTCTCCCGCTACCTGTGGCGCGGCTACGACCTCTCCAACGGCAAGCCCGCCATCCAGCCCTACGCCGAGGCCTGGCTGCCCTTCGGGCTGGGGGTCAACGCCTTCGCCACCACCGCCCTCGACAGCCACGTGGATCTCGACGAGGCGCAGCTCAGCCTTCTCTACAAGCGGGATGTCGGCGGCGGGTTCGAGGTGTCAGGCGGCTACCTGCTGTACATCATGCCGGGTACCGAGACCGAGCCGAGCGACGACCCCGATCCGATGTCCGTCACGACTTCGGGCGAGTTCACGCTGGCGCTGACCCGTAACTGGGAGAACGGCTACGCCACCCTGACCTACTCCCGGGGCATGGGGCTGGGAGAGGGGAACAGCCTCAACTTCTGGGCGCAGCGCACCTTCACGTGGGGCAACGAGCGCTGGACCGCCGAGCCGTACGTGCAGGCGGACTACCTGGACGAGTACGGCGCTCCCTCCGGCCTGGGTCAGCGCATGTCACTGGTGGAGGTGGGCGTGCCGGTCTACTACCAGTTGGGGCCCGTCTCGCTGGTGGCGTCGGGCCACTTGTCGTACATCCCCTCGTCGTACGTGCGCTCGGAGAACGCCTCGGGCAACAGACTGCTGCCCTGGCTCAGCATAGGGCTGGTCTACGAGCGCGACTGAGCAGCGCAGGAGCCCGCGCACGGGCCTGCCGGCTCCCGCCGGGGGCGCGTCGGTGCGGTCGGTCATGGTGTGGCTTGCCGTAGCCACGCCGGCGGCGTTCGCTCTGGTATACCTGGTCGGCAGCCTGGCGGTCGGCGCCGCGGTCCGAAGGCTCGAGCGCCAGAACGTCGAGCAGCGCGTGGCGCGCGCGCGAGGGTTGCTGAGGCGCCAGGCCGAGATCGACGCGGCCATCATCCGGGAATACGCGTGGTGGACGGACACCTGGGACTACATCGACCGTCCAGGAACTCCGGCCGCGGCTCGCTTCATCCGGGACAACTTCGTGGACTGGCTTCCCCGCCAGTACGACGACCGGTTGATCGCCATCTGGTCGCTCGACCGGCGCCGCGTGCTCGTGTGGGCCGACAGCGCGGCGCAGGGGCTGGAGCTACTGTTCGAGCGGCCGCGTCGCTTCGACTTCGCCGCCAGGGTGAAGGCTGCGGGCGGCCTGCTCGCCGCCCCTTCGGGACTGTTCCTCGCCTCCACTTCGGTGGTGGTCCGGACCGACGACCAGCGCGCCGAAGGTCCCTGGCACGGGTACATGGCACTCGCCCACCCGGTGTCGGACTCCGTGTTGGACGAATGGGGCGCCGCCCTCCAGGAGCGGTTCGCGATTCGCCCCGCTTCGCCGGAGGAAGAGGGCCGCGTCGGCGGCTCGGTCGTCTCGAGCGTGACCGCCGGCGGTGACAGCGTCGAGAGCCGGTTCCTGGTGCCGGACCTCTTCGGCGAATCGTCGGTCCTGGTCTCGATAACCGGCTCGCGCGCGGCCGCGGCCGCGCTGCGCAGCCGGCTCCTCGTGGCGGTGGGTACCGCCGGGTTCTTCAGCCTGGTGCTGGTCGCTCTGCTGATCCTCGTGATCCGTCGCTCGGTCGTGCGCCCGCTCGAGGAGATGGTGCTGGCGCTGGGACGGATGCGCGAAGGCGGCCAGCTGACCGCCCTAGGAGCGCCGGCGAAGGCGCGCGAATGGGCGGTGTTCGCGGGCGCGTTCAACGAGACCGTCGAGGCGCTCCAGGCGTCCGAGACGCGCTACCGCACGCTCTTCGAGCAGTCAGCCGACGCGCTGTTCGTGCTGGAGGGTCCGGAGCAGCGGATCGTGGACGCCAATCCCGCGGCGCGGCGCCTGGCGGGCTGCGCGGGCCCCGAGCTGGTGGGGCGGTCGCTGCTCGAGCTCCTCGAGCCGCCTCCGGCGGGCGCGGCCGGCTTGCCGGGAACGCGCCGCCTGGCGCGCGGCGCCGGGCCCGCCGCGACCGTCGAGGTCGTCACCGGTAACATCCAGTTCGGGTCGCGGCGCCTCCAGCTCGCCTCGCTGCGGGACGTCTCCGAGCGCCAGGCCCTGGAGGAGCGGCTTCGCCAGGCCCAGAAGATGGAGGTCCTGGGAAGGCTCGCGGGCGGCATCGCGCACGACTTCAACAACCTCCTCGGAGCGGTGCTGGTGTCGGCGAGCGGCCTGCGGCGGGAGGTCGGAGGGGACGAGCAGGCCCAGGTTTCCGTCAGCACGATAGAGCGGGCCGCGCGCCGGGCGGCGGATCTCACTCGGCAACTGCTCAGCTTCGCGCGCCGGGAAGGGGTGCGGCGGGAGCCGGTCTCGATCGACGACGTCGTCTCGAGCGTGCGCGACCTGTGCGTGCGCACCTTCGCCCACGGCGTCGAGGTGGCGGTCGAGCTCGGTGCCAAGGGAGCCACCGTGCTCGGAGACGCCGGCCAGCTGGAGCAGGCGCTCCTCAACCTGTGCCTCAACGCGCGGGACGCCACGCCCCGGGGGGGGACGGTCCGCATCGAGTCCCGCATCGAGGAGGTGGACGAGGCGGCGGCGCGCCAGACGCCCGGGCTCGCGCCCGGAAGCCACGTCGTGCTCAGCGTCGCCGACAGCGGCGCCGGCATCGACTCAGCGGCCGGCGAGCACCTCTTCGAGCCGTTCTTCACGACCAAGGAGCGCGGCAAGGGCACGGGGCTGGGCCTGGCGGTGACGTACGGCATCGTGAGGGGTCACGGGGGCGTGATCAAGGTGCACAGCGAGGTCGGCCGCGGATCGCGGTTCGAGATCTACCTGCGGCGGGCGGACGCGGCGGCCGTCGCGCCGGCCCGGCCGTCCTCCGGCGCGCTGCCCACGGGATCCGAGACGATCCTGGTGGTGGACGATGAGGAGGAGCTGCGGAAGACGGTGGCGCACGCCCTGACCCGCCTCGGCTACAAGGTCGTCGAGGCCGCGAACGGCCGCGACGCCCTGGCCCGGCTCGCGGAGCGGCCCGGCGAGATCCAGATGGTGATGCTGGATCTGCTCATGCCCGAGATGGGCGGAGTGGAGGCCTACCGCGCCATGCGGCGACTCGGGCCCGAAGCGCGCGTCCTCGTCTTCACGGGCTACGCGTCGGAGGCGGAAATCGGGAAGCTGCTGGAGGACGGGGTGGAGGGGGTGCTCTACAAGCCGTTCGAGATCTCCGAGCTCGCCGCCACGGTCAGGAGGGTGCTGGACCGCGCCACGCCGCCGCCGGGCGCGTAGCGCGATCCAGGAGTCCCCGCCGCCGCTTCCGGCCGGGCTCAGCGCCGAGGTTCCGGCGTCGCCCCGGCGAGGTGGTTGTCGAGCATCTGCGTGAGGTGGCCCAGCGGCACCGCGCCCAGCACGCCGTCCACGACCTTGCCCTCGCTGAACAGCACGATGGTCGGAATGCTGCGGATGCCGTACTGCATGGCGGTCTGCTGGTTCTCGTCCACGTTCAGCTTCGCCACGCTCACGCGTCCGGCGTACTGACCGGCCACCTTCTCGAGCACCGGCCCCACCATCCGGCAGGGGCCGCACCAGGGCGCCCAGAAGTCCACCAGCACGGGCCCCTCCGACTTCAGCACTTCGCGATCGAACGTCTCATCGGTCACGACCTTCACGTTGTCGGCCATCTGATCCTCTCACGTCCTGCTTGGTTTTGGGTGCAGTCGGAGCGGCACGCCGCCCCACGTCTTCGAGCACGCCCAGCATGAGCGTGCGAACCTTCTCGGCGACCGGGCGCAGGTCCTCCCGCCCGGTGATTCCGAGCTGGGCCACCGGATCGAGCACCGCCACCACGCTCGTGCCCGGGTCATCCGACTCGCGGACCACCACGTTGCACGGCAGCAGCAGGCCGATGGCCGGCTCTTCCGCCAACGCCTGGTGCGCCAGCGCCGGATTGCACGCCCCGATGATGAGGTACGGCCGCCGGTCCACTCCGAGCTTCCCTCTCAGGGTGGCCTGGACGTCGATCTCGGCGACCGCGCCGAAGCCCGCGGCGGCCAGCGCCTCGCGCGCCAAAGCCACGGCCTCGGGGTAGGGGACCGGCACCGCCGCCTGAAATCCGTACGCCAGCTTCGGCAGGGACACGCCCGCTCCTCCTAGTTGACGGCGCCGCGCCCGGGCGGCATCTCGCAGCGGCGCAGGCACCCCAGCATCCGCACCACGCGCCCGTCGGCGATCGAGTACCACACGCTAACGCCCTCGCGCCGCCCCCGGACGATCCCGGCCGAGCGCATGCGGGCCAGTTGCTGCGACACCGCCGCTTGGGGCGCGCGCAGCGCCTCCTGGAGGTCCGAAACCGTGCGCTCGCGCCTCTCCAGGCACTCCACGATGCGCAGCCTCAGAGGGTGACCGAGCACGCGGATCATCTCGGCCGCCTCGGCGAGCCGGCGGGAGTCCATGCGGGAACGGCGCGGCACGACAGTCATAGCAATATCATAATATAGTGATATCACGATGTCAACTCGCCCGATCCCGGAACCTCGGGGTCTGGGACTGGGCCCTCCGCGCCTCCGCCGCCTCGCCGGCGCGGCCTGTCCCGGCGCGGCGTGAGCGGCGCCGACCGCCACGGGCGGCCCGCCACACCTTGACGCGGCGGGCGGCGCGACGGCAGGATATGGCGCCCCCCGTTCCGCAAGGTGCCGCATGTCGATGCGCTTGGTGCTGTCGGGTCTGACGGGAGCGGCTCTGCTGCTCGCGCAGGATCGCGCCGCCGCTCAGCAGCCGTCTCCCGCCGCCTCCCAGCCGTTCTCGCTGACTCAGGTGATGTCCGCTCCGTTCGCGTCCGACCTGGTCGCGAGCCCCGACGGCATGCGTGTCGCCTGGGTCGGCGCGCTCGAGGGCCGGCGCAACATCTACGTGGCCGAGGCTCCGCAGTGGGTCGCGCGCCAGGTGACCCGATACGACGCCGACGACGGCCAGGAGCTGCTCTCGCCGGCGTGGACCCCCGACGGCGGCTCGCTGGTGTACGTGCGCGGCGGCGACCGCAGCGCGGCCGGCGAGTACCCGAACCCCGCCAGCGACCCGCGCGGCGCCGTGCAGGCGGTGTGGCTGGTGCCGGCGAGCGGCGGGCCGCCGCGCCGCCTGGGCGAGGGCTCGGCTCCCGCGGTCTCTCCCGACGGGGACCGGGTGGCCTTCGTGCTGCGGGACACGGTCTGGGTCGCCCCGCTCCGGACTCCCGGCCCGGCGCGCATCCTCTTCCGGGCCCGCGGCCGCGCCGGGTCGCCGGTGTGGTCTCCCGACGGCGAGCGGCTCGCGTTCGTGAGCCGCCGCGGCACCCACTCGTTCGTCGGCGTCTACGAGGTAGCCTCCGACGCGGTCCGCTACCCGGCTCCGAGCGTGGATCGCGACGACTTGCCGCGGTGGTCGCTGGACGGCAGCCGGCTCGCGTTCGTGCGCCAGTACGGCCAGGCGATGGGTGGGCTCGGGGCCCAGGGGAATCCGCCTCCGCTGCCGCCCTGGTCCATTCTCGTGGTGGAGGTCCTGAACGGCACGCTCCGCGAGGTCTGGCGGGCTCCGGCCGCCCCGGAAGGCTCGTTCCCCTCGGCGGCGGGTGACTGGGCGCTGGCGTGGTCCGCCGACGAGCGGCTGGTGTTCGCGGCCGAGCTGGGTGGCTGGCTGGGGCTCTACGCGGTCGCCTCCCAGGGCGGGGAGGCGGTCCGGCTCACCCCGCAGGACTGCGAGGTCGAGGGCGCGGTCATGGAGCGGCAGCGCCGCAGCGTGCTGTACACCTCCAACTGCGGCGACTTGGAGAGTCGCCACGTGACCCGCGTCGCGGTCGAGAGCGGAGCGAGGCAGGTGCTCACCGGCGGTCCGAGCTTCAACTGGTCGCCGCAGCCGCTCGCCGAGGGCGGCGTGGCGTTCTTGCGGTCGGACGCCGTGCTGGCCGGCGCGCCCTTCGTGCTGCGGGAGCTGGGCGGCGTGGCGCAGCGGGTGGGCGGATTCGAGCCGCCGGCCGCCTTTCCCTCCCTCCTGCTGGTCGAGCCGCAGACCGTGGCGACCTGGACCGCCGACACGGTGAACGTGCGCATGCAGCTGTTCCTGCCGCCCGGGGGCGCGCCGGGCCGGCGGCCCGCCGTGATCTTCTTCCACGGCGGCCCGCGCCGGCAGATGCTGCCGGGCTGGCACTACATGTACTACTACCACAACTCCTACGCCTTCAATCAGTACCTCGCGAGCCGCGGATTCGTCGTGCTCTCCGTGAACTTCCGGGGCGGCATCGGCTACGGGCGCGCGTTCCGCACGGCGCCCGGTACGGGCATGAACGGCGCGTCGGAGTACACGGACGTCCTGGCGGCCGCCGCGTGGCTGCGGGCCCGTCCGGACGTGGACTCGACGCGCATCGCCCTGTGGGGCGGCTCCTACGGCGGGTATCTCACGGCGCTGGGCCTGGCCCGGAACTCGGACCTGTTCGCCGCCGGCGTGGACCTGCACGGCGTGCACGACTGGTCCGCGAGCCGCCCGCCGCAGGCGGGGAC
>Ga0316628_100001197_pt1 | contig 18022 bp, 14 predicted proteins | sample OWC_Aug_M2_C1_D5_FD_207648 | JGI IMG/M metagenome (GOLD analysis project Ga0316628, IMG submission 207648) | Wetland soil microbial communities from Old Woman Creek delta, Ohio, United States - OWC_Aug_M2_C1_D5_C | ecosystem: Environmental > Terrestrial > Soil > Wetlands | place: USA: Ohio... | reverse complement strand
CGCGGTGCAGGCTGAAGACCTGGGGCACGTAGCCCACCCGCTCCTTCAGCCGGCGCACGTCGCCGCGCAGGTCGTGTCCGAGCACGCTGGCTTCGTCGGCCTCCACCTCGAGGAGGCCCGCCAGCGAGCGCAGCAGGGTGGTCTTCCCCGCGCCGTCGGGCCCCGCCACGCCCACGATCTGCGGCCCCGCGAGCTCGAGGTCCACGCCGTCGAGCGCGTGGCGGCGCCCGAACTGCTTGCGCAGGCCACGCAGCCGGATGCCGAGCGGGAGGCCGGATCCGACCGCCTCCGGTGTCGGGCGGCTCATGGCTCGCTCCGAGCCTCCCGCTGCGGCGCAGACGGGAGGTCCGAGCGCACGAGATAGACGTTGCCCTCGGTGCCGGGCTGGAAGCGCTCCACGTGCTCGAGGATGCGGACCTTGGCGCGGTAGACCTGGGCCATGCGGTCGCTCCGCGTCTCGATCTTCTCCGGCGTGAAGGTGGCTTCGTCCGCCACGAAGCTGACCTCCCCGGGAACCCGTTGCCCGGGCGCGCTGTCGAGCTCGATCGCGACGCGCTGCCCGACCCGCACCCGCCCCATGTCCGCCACCGGGACGTAGATCTGCACGTACTTGTCGCGGGGATCGAGCACGGCCAGGATCGGCGTCCCGGGCTGCGCGAGCTCCCCCGGCCAGAGGAGCTGCGTCTGCACCACCGTCTCCACCGCCGGAGCGCGCACCTGGGAGCGAGAGCGGGTCACCTGGAGCTCCGCGAGCTGCGCGCGTCCCAGCTCGAGCTGGCGCCGCTGCACCTCGAGCTGCTGCTTCGCCAGCGCGATGTTGCGCTCCTCCGCCTGCACCCGCGCCAGCACCTCGCTCACGCGGCGCCGCGCGCTCTGCGCGGAATCGCGGCGGCTGCGCGCCTCGTCGAGCTTGCGGACGGTGCTGACGCCCTTCTCCGCCAGCCCCTGCTCGCGCTCGAAGTTGCGCTGCGCGAGCCCGGCGTCGATCTCCGCCTCCCGGAGCTCCGCCTGGCGCGCGTCTCGCTCGTGGACCCAGCTGCTCTCCGACAGCTTCACCTGCTCTTCCTGGCGCTGGATCTGGGCCTCCAGCACGCGGAGCTCCTGGTCCTTCGAGGCGATGCGCGCCGTGATCTCCGAGTCGTCGAGCGTGGCGACGACCGCGTTCGGCGGCACCGTGTCGCCCTCGCGGAAGGCCATCTCGAGGACACGCCCGCTGACCTCGCTGCGCAGCACGCGCTCCTCGCCCTCGACGAAGCCGGTGTAGTGGAGCTCGGCGCCCCGATGGCGCCACCAGACGAGCCCGCCGGCCCCGAGCGCCACGGCGACGGCCAGGCCGAGCAGCAGCCGGCGCCTCATCGCGACCTCCGTCCGGCGCGCCGGGCGGCGCCGGCCACCGGCTCGGCGCGGGCGGCGCGACGGCGGGCCGCGACCCGCTCGATCCCGCCCAGCGAGAACTCGGCGATGTGGTCGGCGATCTCGCGCGCGAAGCCGCGGGGATAGTCGTCGCGCCCGAGGAGCAGGAGGAGCGCGGCGCGGTGCGTCCGATAGAAGTAGGCCTGCGCCACGATGCTGCGCGTGCAGCGCTCGACCTCCGCGGGAGAGAGCTCGGGAGCGAGGCGCGTCACCACCCGCTCCAGGCGGTGGCGCAGCGGATCGATCGAGCGCTGGACGATCTGAGGCAGCGCTCCGCTCGGCTCGGCGAGCTCGCGCACCATCAGCGTGCCGTGATGCCCGGGCTCCTCGAGCAGGGTCTCGACCGCCGTCTCGATCCAGCTCCGCAGCAGCGCGACCAGGCCGGCGCGCGGCAGGCGGTCCACGTCCTCGGGCCGCGTGCTGCCGCCCTCGCGCTCGATGCGCGCCTCCAGCGCCTCGAACTGCTGGCGCGCCACCTCCAGGTAGAGCCGCTCCTTGCTGCGGAAGTAGTAGTTGGCGGCGGCCAGGTTGGCGCCGGCGCGCTCGGCGATCTGGCGCAGGGTCGCGCCGCGGAAGCCGCGCTCGGCGAAGACCGCCGTTGCGGCCTCCAGCAAGCGCACGCGCGTGGTGGAGCGCACCTCCGGTCCCATGAAACGAACGTATAAAACAAGCGTTTCAATCCGGCAAGCGACGGCGCATGCGCCCCCGGCGGGGCGGCGCCGCGCGCCGCGGTGCGGCCTGTTAGCCTCTCCCCATCGACGAGGAGGAGCCGATGCGCCTGCGACAGGTGGCCCTGGCGACCCGCGATCTGGACCCGGCGCTGGAGGTGCTCCACGCCGTGCTCGGCCTCGAGGTGGGCTTCCGCGACCCCGGCGTGAAGACCTTCGGGCTCCGCAACGCCGTGCTCCCGGTGGGCGACGGCTTCCTCGAGCTCGTCCAACCGATCCGGCCGGACGCGCCGGCCGAGCGCTTCCTGGCGCGCCGTGGCGGCGACGGCGGCTACATGGTGATCGTGCAGACCCCGACCCTGGAGATCGACCGCAAGCGGGTGGAGGGCCTCGGCGTGCGCGTGGTGTGGGAGCACGCGCTCCCCGACGTCGCGACGATCCACCTGCATCCGCGCGACGTCGGCGGAGCGCTGCTCTCCCTCGACGAGGCACGCCCGCCGGAGGAGTGGCCCTGGGCCGGCCCCGAGTGGCGGGCCCACGCGCGCACCGACGTGGTATGCGCCCTGGTGGGCGCGGAGCTCTCTTCTCCCGACCCCGCACGGCTGGCGGCGCGCTGGGCGCAGATCCTGGCGCGCCCGGCGCGGCCGGTGGGAGCCGGCGCGCTCGAGATCGCGCTCGAGGGGAGCCGCCTGCGCTTCGTACCCGCCGCGGGCGACGAGGCGCTGCGCGCGATCGAGCTGCGGGCACGGGACGCCGCCGCCCGCGAACGCGCTCTCGCTGCGGCCCGCGCGCGTGGCCTCCCGTCGGAGGCCGATGCCATCCCCGTGGCCGGCACCTGGATCCGGCTCGTCTGAAGCTTCGATGCCGTCCGAGCCCACGGCCGCGGCCACCCGGCGAGCGCTCCAGCGCCTCGGCGCGGGCGGCCGCGACGATCGGCTCGGCTTCCGCCTGGTGCTGCGCCTGCTCTGGCGCTGCCTGCCGTGGCTGCGCGCGGTCCGCGGCCACCTCGCGGCGCTGGTGGCGAGCGCCGCGCTCTGCGCCGTGAGCTTCGTCCCGATCGCGCTCCTGCTCTTCGACGTGATCTGGAACCGCGTGCTGAACGGAGAGGCGCCGACGCCCCTCGAGGCGCGCTGCCTCCTGCTCGACCCCGCCCTCGCGGTGGCGGGAGCGCCGTCGGCGGCGCTGCGTCACAGCATGGCGTTGCGCGCGCTCCTCGCGATGGGAGGGGTGGGCCTGGTGTACGTCCCGCTCCTCCTCGGGCTCTGGTACTACCAGGTGTGGATCCTGCAGCGCATCAACCAGCGGCTGCGGGTGGACCTCCTCGAGCGCTACCAGGCACTCTCGCTGCGCTTCCACGCCGAGAGCCGGATCGGCGACGCCATCTACCGCCTCTACCAGGACAGCGCGATGGTGACGCAGCTCATCGACGTGCTCTTCCTGACGCCCCTCTTCGCGGGCGGGCGCTTCCTGGTCGGCCTGGCCGTGGTGGCGCTCTTCGATCCGCGCCTGGCGCTGCTGCTGGCGGCGGTCTGGCCACCCTGTCTCCTCCTCGGCGCCTGGTTCTCGCGCCGGCTGCGGCGCGGCTTCCGCGCCTCTCGCGAGGCCACGAGCGAGCTGGTCTCGCGCATCCAGGAGACGATCGTCGGGATCCAGGTGATCAAGGCCTACGGCGCCGAGGCGCGGGAGCAGGAGCGCTTCGAGCGTGCCTCCAGGGCCGCCTTCGACGCCGCCTTCCGTGCCCGCAGCCTCTTCGCCGTGTACTCGGTCACGGCCTTCGCACTGCTCGGCCTGGCGCTCCTGGCGGCCTCGGGCCTCGCGGCCTGGGCGACGCGGGAGGGTGCGGCGCTCCAGGGCGGCGCCTGGCTCGCCGGCTTCGGCTTCGGGGCCTGGAACCTCGGGCTCTACAACTTCTTCAAGGTGCGGTTCGGCGACGGGACGAGCGCCGCGCACCTCCTGATGCGCACCTGGGGACGGGTACAGGACGTGGGGATCGGGCTCGACCGCGTCTTCGAGGTGCTCGACCTCGAGCCGGAGGTGAAGGACGCCCCCGATGCCGTCGAGCTGCCTCCGCTGCGCGACCGCGTGACCTTCCGCGGTGTCGGATTCCAATGGGAGCCCGGGCGCCCGGCGCTCTCGGGGATCGACCTCGAGGCCCGTGCGGGGAGCATCACGGCCATCGTCGGGCCCACCGGGGCCGGGAAGAGCACCCTGGTCTCGCTGCTCCTCCGGCTCTTCGACCCCGAGGCCGGCGCGATCACCATCGACGGGCTCGACCTGCGCCGGGTGCGCCTGGCGAGCCTGCGCGCCCGGGTCGCGATCGCGCTGCAGGAGAACGTGCTCTTCGGCACCACGGTGCGCGAGAACATCCGCTACGGCGCGCCCGACGCCGACGACGCCGCGGTGCGCGCCGCCGCGCGGGTGTCCTGCGCCGACGAGTTCATCGAGGCCCTGCCGAACGGCTACGACACCTTGCTCGGCGAGCGCGGGACCCGGCTCTCGAGCGGGCAGCGCCAGCGGCTCTCGATCGCGCGCGCGGTGCTGAAGGACCCCTCGATCCTGATCCTCGACGAGCCGACGGCCGCGCTCGACGCGGAGACCGAGCTCGAGGTGCTGCAGCGTCTCGCCGCCTGGGCCCGCGGCCGCGCCGTCTTCCTGATCACGCACCGGCTCTCCACCATCCGGCGTGCCGACCGCGTGGTCGTGCTGCAGGAGGGTCGCATCGTGGAGCAGGGAAGCCACGAGGAGCTCCTGGCACGTCCGCTCGGCGCCTACCGCCGCATGGTCGAGGCCGAGGAGGCGGCGGCGCTGCGCGCTCCTGCCGCGGCGGGGAGCCGCGCGTGACGGCCCCGCCCGAGGCCCGAGCGCGGAGGGGCCGCGCGCGGCTGGAGGAGGACGAGCGCATCTCCGCGCGCCAGGCGCTGCGGCTCTACGGTCGCGCGCTCCGCTACGTGGGCCCGTTCCGGCTGCGCTTCGCGGGCAAGCTGGCGATCACCCTGGCGAGCCTCCTCCCGCCCCTCCTCCTGCCCTGGCCGGTCAAGATCGTGATCGACCACGTGATCGAGGGGATTCCCATCGGCGCCGCGCCGACTCCCCTGCCCTTCTTCGTGCGGCCGTTCCTGGAGGCCCTCTCCGGCAGCTCGCCGTCGGCGCTCCTGCTCTGGATGCTCGCGCTGCAGGGTGCGCTCCTGCTGGCCATCGGGGCCTTCGGCAGCTCGACTCGCGAGAACGATCGCGCCGACGCCTGGCTCGCCCAGGGCCAGGACACGGCGACGCAGACCGAGAACGCGGCCAATGCCGGCTTCAGCTTCGTGGGCGGGCTGCTCGGGCTCCTCGACTTCCGCTTCACCATGCGGCTCACCCAGGCCCTGAACCATCACTACCGCTCGCGCCTCTTCGAACGCATCCAGGCCCTGCCGATGCCCGGGTTCGCCGACGAGCGCGTGGGGGACGCCGTCTTCCGCGTGATGTACGACACGCCAGCGATCACCAATGTGTGTTATCGGGTGCTGCTCGTGCCGGTGGCGGCGCCGCTCGGCATCCTGCTCTCCGCCGCGGTGCTCGCGCTCCTCCTCCCCGACGCGCCCTGGCTGGTGGCCGCCGCGCTCGCCTTCGTCCCGCTCTCCTTCCTGGCGACCCTCCCCTTCGCCGGTCGCATCCGCAGCCGCGGCGAGGGCAGCCGGAGGGCCGGCGCCACCACCACGGCGAGCATCGAGGAGGGGATGGCGAACCTGCTGGCGGTGCAGAGCCAGGGACAGGGGGAGCGCGAGAAGCGCCGCTTCGGCCGCGACAGCGAGGCCGGGTTCGGCGCCTACCGCGCCCTGCTGCGCGTCGGGATCTGGACCTTCGTGGCGGGCCTCGTGCCCGGCGCCGTGCTGGCCGGTGCCGTCTTCCTGGCGGTGGCGGACGGCGTGATCGCCGGCCGGCTCTCGCTCGGCGACTTCACCCTGCTCTTCACCTACTTCCTGCAGATCGCCTACTACGCCGTGGAGCTCGGCGGGCTCTGGATCAACGTGCAGGAGGACGCCCCCGGCCTGCACCGCGTCTTCTTCCTGATGGACCAGCCCGCCGAGCGCGACCGGCCCGGGGCACGGCCGCTGCGCGGCGTCCTCGACGGCGTCCGCTACGACGACGTGGACTTCGTCTTTCCCGACGGCACGCCCGGGCTGCGCGGGGTCTCCTTCGAGGCACGGGTGGGCAGCGTGTGCGCGCTGGTCGGCCCGGCGGGCGCCGGCAAGACCACGCTCGCCTCGCTCCTCCCGCGCTTCCTCGCGCCCACGCGCGGCCGCGTCTGCCTGGACGGGGTCGACGTCGAGGAGCTCGAGCTCGCCTCTCTGCGCCGGCAGATCGCCTTCGTGTTCCAGGAGACCGCGCTCTTCGAGGGCACGATCGCCGAGAACATCCGTCTCGGGCGTCCCGACGCGAGCGACGCGGAGGTGCGTCGGGCGGCCCGGCTGGCGGGCGTGGACGAGTTCGCGCAGCGCCTCCCGCTCGGCTACGACACCGCCCTGGGACGCGCGGGCGGGAAGCTCTCGGTGGGCCAGAAGCAGCGCCTCGCGATCGCTCGCGCGCTGGTGCGCGAGGCTCCGATCCTGATCCTGGACGAGCCGACCTCGGCGCTCGACCCGGAGACCGAGCAACGCCTGGTGGAGGCCCTGCGCGAAGCCTGCCGCGATCGGCTCGTGCTGGTGATCGCGCACCGGCTCTCGACGGTGCGCGCCGCGGACCAGATCCTCTTCCTGCAGGAGGGCCGGGTGCTGGAGCGCGGCAGCCACACCGAGCTCCTGGCGCGGCCCGGGGGTGCCTACCGCCGCTTCGTCGAGCTGCAGACACGCGGCGCGGCGGCCGCCTGAGCGCCGCGGGAGGCCGATCCATGGGCGAGCCCGCGGAGCTGAAGCTCTACTTCGACTACAAGAGCCCTTTCGCCTATCTCGCGATGGAGCCGGCCTTTGCGCTGCCGGGGCGCTACGCCGTGCGCCTGCGCTGGATCCCCTTCCTGCTGCGCATCAAGGGACGGGGCCAGCGCAGCCAGTACTCCGACTGGAAGGCCGAGTACTCCTACTTCGACGCCCGGCGCTGGGCCAACCGCCGGGGCGGCTTCCCGATCAAGGGGCCGCTGAAGATCTACGACTCCGCGCCGGCCCTGATCGGCGGGCTCTTCGCCGAGCGCCGCGGCCTCTTCCGCGCCTACACCGAGGCGTGCTTCGCGCGCTTCTTCCGTCGCGAGCTCGAGATCGATCGTCCCGAGGCGGTGGCGGGCCTGCTGGAAGAGCTCGGCGCGTCGGGCCCCGACTACCTGGCCTTCGCGGCGGGCGAGGGCGCGGCCACCCTCGAGGCCTGCATCGAGGAGGCCCACGCCGACCGCATCTTCGGCGTGCCGATCTTCGTGCTCGAAGGCGAACGCTTCTGGGGCTACGACCGGATCCCGCTGCTGGAGGAGCGGCTGCGCGAGCGAGGCCTCCTCCGCGACCCGGCGTAGCTAGCGCCGGCCGACCGGGTCCTCGAGCGGCACGGAGATCGAGCCCTCGCGGCCGGCCTCGGAGAACTGTTCGCGCTCCTCGGTCCGGAGCTGCTGCACGATCTCGCGCCCGAGGGCGACGATCTCCGGGATCTCCTCGTCGCTCGGTGCGGGCATCCAGCGCTTGCGCGCGAGGGCGCGCTCGATCGCGGGGCCGAGCCGCTCGAGCTTGCGGCCCTCGCGCTCGTCCTCGCGCTCCTTGAACTCCGGCATCACCTCCGCGGCGAAGAGCTCGAGCGAGTCGCAGATGTGCTCGTGGCGGTTCTTGCCGCCCTGTTGGATGAAGATCACCTGGTCCACGCCGGCCTCGGCGAAGCCTCGCAGGTGGGCGCGGAGCTGGTCCGGGGTGCCGATGCCGCGGCTCCCGTCGGCCGGCGGGAGGGCGGCCCGCGCGGCCTCGAAGCGCTGCCAGACGTCGGTGCGCCCGGGCTTGTGGCTCCCGAAGATGTAGTGGTGCGCCAGGGCGTAGCCGAAGAAGCGGAAGCCGTCCTCGCCGCGGCGGCGCGCCTCCGCCTCGTCGCGATGGCAGGAGAAGCCGGTCACCATCGCCACCTGCGGGTTCACGGCGTGGCCGATCGGCTCGCACTCCTGCTCCAGGATCCGGTAGTAGTCGTCCACCCAGCGCTTCGCCTCGCTCGGATCGACGAAGGCGAAGGTGAGGGCACCCATGCCGAGCTTCGCCGCGAGCTTGATGGTCTCGCGGTTGGAGCAGGCGACCCAGAGCGGCGGGTGCGGCTTCTGCACCGGCTTCGGCACCACGTTGCGGCAGGGCATGGAGAAGAAGCGGCCCTGGAACCCGGGATACGGGTTCATCACCATCATGTTGCAGACCTGCTCCACCGCCTCGCGCCACATCTCGCGCTTGGCCTCGACGGGCACGCCGAACCCGCCGAGCTCCGCCAGCGACGAGGACTCGCCGGTCCCGAAGTCGACACGACCCTGCGACACCAGGTCGAGGGTCGCGATCCGCTCGGCCACCCGGGCCGGCGGGTTGTAGGCCGGGGGCATCAGCACGATGCCGTGGCCGAGGCGGATCCGCCGGGTGCGCTGGGAGCAGGCGGCGAGGAACACCTCGGGGGCCGAGGAGTGGCTGTACTCCTCGAGGAAGTGATGCTCGACCTCCCACGCGCTGTCGAGGCCGAGGCGGTCCGCGAGCTCCACCTGCTCGAGCGCCTCCTGGAAGAGATCGAGCTCGGAGCGAGCGCCCCAGGGACGGGGGAGCTGGTGCTCGTAGAAGATCCCGAACTTCATGCCGCCTCCGATCCGCCGGGGTGTGAGGCTAGCAGGCCCGAGGCTCCCGTCGCGCCGGCGGCGGCGCTCCACGGCGCGGCGCGCCGCCGGCGGGTACCCTCGCTCCGCCCTGCGACGACGACACCGGCGCGCGGGAGGCCTCGGGAGAGGATGGAGTGCGCCCTGCGCGTCCCCACGTGCTCGGGATCGACGACGGACCCTTCCGCAAGCACGCCGGCGGAAGCGCGCCGGTGGCGGGCGTCATGACCGAGGGAGCGGACCTGGTGGAGGCGGTGGCGCTGACGCGCTTCCCGGTGGACGGCGACGATGCCACCGGCTTCCTCGGTGGCTGGGTGGCGGGGCTACGCTGCTGGGAAGGCCTGCAGGCGGTCGTGCTGGGCGGGATCACCCTGGCCGGCCTCGGCGTGGTGGAGATCGGCCCGCTGGCCGAGCGGCTCGGCGTGCCGGTCCTGGTGGTGAACCGCCGCGACCCCGCCGACCATCGCCTGGAGCGGGCGCTGCGGGCCGCGGGCCTCGAGGCCCGGCTCGCGGCGGTGGAGCGCACGCCGCCGGCCTACCCGCTCGCGCGCGGGCTCTTCGTCTCCTGGGCCGGGGCCGACGAGCGCCGCGCCGCCGAGCTCGTCGCGGCCACCCGCCGCAAGTCCGCGCTCCCCGAGCCCCTGCGTCTGGCGCATCTCGTGGCGCGGGCCGTCGCCACCGGCGAGTCGCGCGGCCGGCCCTGATCGAAGACACGAATCGGTGTGGGACTGGAGGGGGACAGGCCGCGCGGCGCTCGCCCTACACCAGATCGATCGGACCCGCCCCGCCCTCCAGCGCCGCCCGCACCACCGCGGCCCCGAAGTCGGCGGACCGCACCAGGGTGGTGGCGTCGATCCCCTCGACCCCGTCGTCGGGACGGTGGTAGTTGCGCGGCACGCCGTTCTCCTCGAGCGAGATCAGAGAGAGGGCCGGGAAGCCGCGACCCGCCGGCACGTGGCCGTCGGTGCCCGCCAGCAGGTCCGTGGGCGTGACCTCGCCGAAGCCGCCGCTCGCCGCCACGCGGCGCGCGAGCTCGAGCAGGAGCGGCGGATAGCCGGTCTTCGCCAGCGTCCCCTCGCTGCGGATCCAGTGCAGGTGCCCGCCGCCCACGCACTCGAAGTTCAGGAAGAAGCTGCGCTCGGCGGGCCAGTCGGGATGCGCCGCCACGAAGGCGTGCATGCCGCAGCACCCCACCTCCTCCGCGCCCGTCCCCACCAGCCAGAGCTCGACGTCGCGCGGCAGGCGCGCGAGGAGCTGCTCGGCGCAGGTGAGCAGCGCGGCCACCGCCGACGCGTTGTCGTTGGCGCCGGGCGAGGCGGGTGCGAAGGCCCACTCCACGCCGGCCAGGGCAGTCAGGACCAAACCGACACCGTCAAGCGTCGCGAGCAGCCCGAAGAGGAAGCCGCCGGCGCCGAGCCAGCCGGCCAGCGCGAGGAGCGCCGCTCCGAGCAGCAGGCCCTCGGGGATGGCGTGGGGTCCGAGGGGGAGCCCGCCCTCGCGGCGTCCCGCGCGGGCGCCGCGTGCGAAGAACTCGGCGAGGGTGCGGGAGAAGATGAAGCCCGCCTGGGCGGCGTCGATGTGCGCCGAGACGACCACCCGACGCGCCGGCGTGTCGCTCCCCGCCCGCCCGATCACGCTGGTGGCGACCGGGCGCGGCAGCAGGCGCGAGAGCAAGGTCCCGCGGCCGCGCAGCTCGGTCTGGAACGAGAAGGCCGCGAGGCCCGCCAGCGCGACGCCGATCGCGCCGCCCCAGAGCAGTCCGAGGAGCGCCACCCCGGCGTGGAGCGCCAGCACGAGCCCGGTGCGTGGCCGCGCCTCGTGCTGCTGGAGCGCGACCTCCGACACCCCGAGCTTGCGCAGCCACTCGGCCACCCGCTCGGCGGCCGTGCGCTCGGAGCTCGAGCCGGCGCAGCGCTCGGGGAGCTCCACCAGGCCGCGGACCCAGTCGAGGGCCCGGCGCTCGCGCTCGGAGGAAGGGATGGGCTGGGGCTCGGGCATGGCGGCCTCCGGGGAGAGGGTCGGCGGGCCTCGAGAGGGATGTACCCGAGGCCCGCGCCCGGGGAAAGCCCGGGGCGGGCCAGCCGGGGGATGACGATTCGAGCAATCACTCTTAGAATTTACAGATGGAATATCGGATCGAAGAGCTCGCCACGGCCTCGGGCGTTCGGGTCGACACGATCCGCTTCTACCAGGGCAAGGGCCTCCTCCCGCCGCCGCGGCGGGCGGGGCGGGTCGCCCTCTACGACGACGCCCACCGCGAGCGGCTGGCCCGCATCCGCTCGCTGCTGCGCGAGGGCCTCCCCCTCGCGCTGATCAAGCGCGTGCTGGACGAGCTGCCCGGCGAGCCCGCCCCGGAGCCTCTGCTCCGGGCCCTGGCCCATGCGCAGGTGGGGGAGCGGAGCTTCAGCCGCGCCGAGCTCGCCGCCGAGGCCGGCCTGCCCGAAGCGCTGGTGGCCGCCGCCCAGGCGGCGGGTCTGATCGAGCCGATCCGCGTGGGCGACGAGGAGCGCTTCGGCGAGGCCGATCTGGAGATGGCCCGCGCCGGCCTCGCCATCCTCGGCGTCGGCTTCCCGCTCCACGAGCTCCTCGCCCTGGCGGTGGAGCACGCCCAGGGGACGCGCGCCGTGGCCGAGCGCGCGATCGAGCTCTTCGATCGCCACGTGCGCCGTCCGGGCGGGCCGCCCCAGGACCCGGAGGCCGTGACGGCGGCCTTCCGCGCCCTGCTCCCCCAGGTGACGCGCCTCGTCGCCTTCTTCTTCCAGCGCACCCTGGTGAGCCGCGCCCTCTCCCGCCTGCACGGCCGCGGCGAGGACCGGGCGCTCGCAGAGGCGCTCGCCGCCACCGAGTCCGCGCGCCTGGAGGTGGCGTGGAGGTAGCGCCGCTCCCGGTGGGCGCCGCGAAGCGGGCGCAGGTGCGGGCGATGTTCGACCGCATCGCGCCGCGCTACGACGCGCTGAACCGCCTGCTCACGGGGGGACTCGACCGGCGCTGGCGCCGTGCCGCGCTGGCGGCGGTGGAGGTGGGCCCGGCTGACACCGTGCTGGATCTCGCCTGCGGCACCGGCGATCTGATCGAGCTCGCCGCCGCGCGCGGCGCGCGCGTCCTCGGCGTCGACATGGCGCTCGGCATGCTGCGCGTGGCGCGCCGCCGCAAGGTGGCGGGCGGGCTCGCCCAGGGCGACGCGGCCGGGCTGCCGCTGGCCGACTCCTGGGCCAGCGTGCTCTGCTGCGGCTTCGCCCTGCGCAATTTCGTGTCGCTCGAGCCCGTGCTGCGGGAGATGGCGCGGGTGCTGGCTCCGGGGGGCCGCCTGGTGCTGCTCGAGGTGGACCAGCCGCGGCGGCGCTGGGTCCGGGCGGGCCACGAGCTCTGGTTCGAGCGCATGGTGCCCTGGCTCGGCGGGCTCCTCTCGGATCGCGCCGCGTACTCCTACCTCCCTCGCTCGATGGCCTACCTCCCCGCGGCGCCCGAGCTGCGGGCGCGGCTGGAGGAGGCGGGCTTCGAGCGGGTGCAGCGTCGGAGCCTGCTCTTCGGCGCCGCGCAGCTCCTGACGGCCGTGCGTCGCGGGGCCGCGACGTGAAGCTCGCGAGCGGCCTCGGCCCGGCGGAACGCGCGGCGCTGCGTGCGGCAGCCGGCCGCGCGGCCGAGGCGGCGGCCCGCTCCGGGCGCCCGTGCGTGGCGGCGCTCCGGCTGCCCTTCGCCGGAGCGCATCCCCTGGAGTGCTTCGCCGCGGCGGCGGGAGGCGAGCGGTTCTACTGGGAGGTGCCGGCGCGCGGGCTTTCCCTCGCCGCGACGGGCGTCGCCCGCGCGCTCGAGGCCTCCGGCCCCGGGCGCTTCGCGGCGGCGGCCGCCTTTGCCGATGCGCTCTGGGAAGAGGCCGTGCTCGAGGGATCCGCCGCGCGCGCCGAGGCGGGGCCCCTGCTCTTCGCAGGCTTCGGCTTCGCCGACGCTCCCGCCGCGGACCCGCGCTGGCGCGGCTTCCCGCCGCTCCGGCTGGTGCTTCCCGAGCGGCTGGAGAGCTGCTGCGGCGGCCGCGGCTGGCAGACACACATCTGCGTGGTCGAGCCCCGCGAGACGCCTCGCGAGGCCGCCGAGCGCGCCGAGGCGCGTGCCGACGTGCTGGCGGCGCCGCGCGGGCGGCGAGGGGACGCGCCGGACGCCGGGGCGAGCTTCCGCGCCGCGGCCGATGCCCCGCACGAGCGCTACCGCCGGGCCGTCTCGGCCGCCCTTCGCGCCATCGCGGCGGGCGAGATCGAGAAGGTGGTGCTGGCGCGCTCCTGCACGCTCTCGCGGCCCGGGGGATTCGACGGCGCCCGCGTGCTCGGCGGACTCCGGACTGCGCACCCGACCTGCTTCGTGCATGCCGTCGGGCGCGGCGACGCCCTCCTGCTGGGGGCCTCGCCGGAGCGCCTGCTGCGGCGGAGCGGAACCTGGCTGCGCGCCGATGCCCTCGCCGGCTCGGCGGCCCGCGGGCGCAGCCCCGAGGAGGACCTGCGCCTGGCGCGCGCCCTGCGCGAGAGCAAGAAGGAGCAGGCGGAGCACGCGGCGGTGAAGCAGGCGCTGCTGGAGGCCCTGGGCCCGCTCTGCGAGCCGCTGCGCGCGCCCGAGGCGCCGCGCCTGCTGCGGCTGGAGGGCATCCAGCACCTCCACACCCCGGTGTCGGGCCGCCTGCGCCCCGACGCGCCGCGCTCGCTCCTGGCGCTGGCGGGCCGCCTGCACCCGACCCCCGCGGTGGCCGGCGCGCCGCGCGAGGCGGCGCTGGCCTTCCTGCGCGCCCACGAGGCGACCGCCCGCGGCTGGTACGCCGGCGGCTTTGGCTGGCTCGCTCCCTCGGGCGACGGCGAGCTCGCGGTCCTGCTGCGCGGCGCGCTGCTGCGCGGGGACGAGGCCACGCTCCATGCGGGCGCAGGCGTGGTGGCGGGCTCCACTCCGGAAGGCGAGCTGGCGGAGACCCGGCTCAAGCTGCGCGCCGCCCTGGCGGCGCTGCTGGAGATCTGAGCCGTGGACGCCTCCCGGGCCCCGAACCGCAACTACGCGGTGGCCGGCGCGCTCTTCGACGAGCTCCTGCGCGCCGGGGTCCGACACGTCTGCGTGTGTCCAGGATCGCGCTCGGCGCCGCTCGCCGCCGCCGCGGCGCGCACGCCGGGCCTCCGCGTCTTCTCGCTCCTCGACGAGCGCTGCGCGGGCTTCTTCGCCCTCGGCCTGGCGAAGGGCGCGCGCGCGCCCGCCGCGGTGGTCTGCACCTCCGGCACGGCCGTCGCCAACCTGTTGCCCGCCGCGGTGGAGGCGAGCCACGGCGGCGTCCCGCTCCTTCTGCTGACCGCCGACCGGCCGCCGGAGCTGCGCGGCTGGGGCGCGCCCCAGACCATCGACCAGCTCCACATCTTCGGCCCCCACGTGCGCCTCTTCGTGGACGCGCCGCTCCCCGAGGCCAGCGGCGCCGGGCTTCGGCACGCGCGTGCGCTGGCCGCGCGGGCGGTGGCGGCGGCGACGGGCCGCCCGCCCGGCCCCGTGCACCTGAACCTGCCCTTCCGCGAGCCGCTGGAGCCCGCACCCGTCCCCGCGGACGGCACGGCCGCCCTCTCCCGCGAGGAGCCCGAGGCCGCCCGCGGCCGCGCGGCCGGTCCCTGGCTCCGCGCCGAGAACGCGCCCGCAGCTCCGCCGGCCGGGGCGCTGACGCGCCTGGCCGAGCGCATCGCTTCGACACCGAACGGCGTCATCGTGGCCGGCCCGCTCGATGCCGAGCCCGGGCTCCCCGCCGCCGCGACGCGCCTCGCCCGGGCCGCCGGCTGGCCGCTCCTCGCCGAGCCGACCTCGCAGCTCCGGCGCGGCCCGCACGTCACCGAGGGCCCGCTCCTCGGCGCCTACGACGCCTTCCTGCGCGACGAGGCCTTCGCCGCCGCCCACGCCCCTGCCTGCGTGCTGCGCCTCGGCGCCCCTTCGACCAGCAAGCCCGTCGCACGCTGGCTCGAGCGTCATGCGGATGCCGAGCTCTGGCTGGTGGACCCGGACGGCGGCTTCGCCGATCCCACGCACCGCGCCTGCGAGGTGGTCCGGGCCGATCCCGCCCTGCTCTGTGACGCGCTCCGTGCTGCCCTGGCCGGCGGGGCGGACGCCGGACGCGGGGCGGAGCCCCGACCTTCGCCCTGGCTCCAGGCCTTCCTCGAGGCCGAGCGGCGCGGCCGTCGCGCGCTCGGCGCCGCGCTCGAGGCGGAGAAGGCGCTCCTCTCGCCGCGCCTCGTGATCGAGCTCGCCGAGGCGCTGCCCGAGAACGCCACGCTCTTCGTCTCGAACAGCCTTCCCGTGCGCGACCTCGACGGCTTCCTCCCGGTGGCGCGGCGGGGGCTGCGCGTCCTCTGCAACCGCGGAGCCAACGGCATCGACGGCATCGTGTCGAGCGCGCTCGGGGCGAGCGCCGGCGGCGCGCGTCCCCTCGCGCTCCTGACCGGCGACCTCGCCTTCCTGCACGATCTCGGCGGCCTCCTGGCCGCGCGGCGGCACGCCCTCGACGCCACGTTGGTGGTGGTGAACAACGGGGGCGGCGGGATCTTCTCCCATCTCCCGGTCGCCCGGCATCGCGAGGCCGTCGACTTCGACACCCTCTTCACCGCCCCCCACGGCCTCGACCTGGCCCACGCCGCACGCCTCTTCGATGCGACACACGCTCGCGTTGGAAGCTGGGAGGAGCTCCGGTGGGGGCTCGCGCGGGCGCTCGAGGGAGGCCTCCACGTGCTGGAGGTGCCGGTGGACCCCGAGGCCGATCTCGCGCACCACCACGCGCTCTGGCGCGCCGTCTCCGACGCGCTCGCCGGGCCGGAGGACGCGCCCTGAGCGCCCCCCACGCGCGCCTGGTGGATCTCGGCGACGTCCGGCTGCACCTCGAGCTCCGCGGCGCGGGCCCCGAGGTGCTCCTCCTCCACGGCTTCACCGGCGACGTCACCACGTGGCGGGAGGTGGCCGAGGACCTGGCCCGGGACCATCGGGTCCTCGCGGTGGACCTGCTCGGCCACGGCCGCTCGGATGCGCCGGCCGACCCCGCCCGCTACACCCTCGAGCGTAGCGTGACGGATCTTCGTCGACTGCTCGACGCGCTCTCGCTGCGGCGCGTGGACGTGATCGGCTACTCGATGGGCGGGCGCGTGGCGCTCGGCCTCGCGGTCCGTCACCCCGAGCGCGTGCGCGCCGCCATGCTGGTCGGCGCCTCGGCCGGGATCGCGGATCCCGCGGCGCGGGCGGAGCGGGCGCGCGCCGACGAGGCCTGGGCCGGGCTCCTGCTGCGCGACGGGCTCGAGACCTTCGTCGAGCGTTGGATGGCCCAGCCCCTCTTCGCCTCCCAGGTGCGCCTCGGTGTGGCGGCGCTGGCCCGCGCGCGCGCGCAGCGCCTGGCCGGCGATCCGCGCGGCCTCGCTGCCTCGCTGCGCGGCCTCGGAAGCGGCGCGCAGCCCCCGCTCCACGAGGCGCTGCGCCGGCTCGCCGTCCCCCTGCTCTTCGTCGCCGGGGAAGAGGACGCGAAGTTCCGCGCCCTGGCCAGCGAGCTGGCCGGGCTCGCGCCCCTCGGCCGCGCGACGTGGGTGCCCGAGGCCGGGCACGCCGCCTTCCTCGAGAACCCCCGCGCGTTCCTCGCGCTGGCGCGCGACTTCCTTCTCGCCAACCGACACACCACGAGGACGATCATGAACCCGACCGCGAGCCTCCCCGACTGGAAGACCCTGCGCAGCTATCAGGACATCCGACTGGCGAAGGCGGAGGGGATGGCGAAGATCACGATCTGCCGCCCCGAGGTGCGAAACGCCTTCCGGCCGAAGACGCTCTTCGAGCTGATCGACGCCTTCACCCGCGCGCGCGAGGACGCGGAGGTCGGCGTGGTGCTCTTCACGGGCGAGGGCCCGGAGGCCTTCTGCTCCGGCGGCGACCAGCGCGTGCGCGGGGACGCGGGCTACGTGGACGACGAGGGAGTGCCGCGCCTCAACGCCCTCGACCTCCAGCGCGTGATCCGGAGCCTCCCCAAGCCCGTGATCGCCCTGGTGGCGGGGTACGCCATCGGCGGCGGCCACGTGCTCCACCTGGTGTGCGATCTGACGATCGCGGCGGAGAACGCGCGCTTCGGCCAGACCGGGCCTCGCGTGGGGAGCTTCGACGCGGGCTTCGGCGCGGCCTACCTCGCGCGGGTGGTGGGGCAGAAGAAGGCCCGCGAGATCTGGTACCTGTGCCGGCAGTACGACGCGCACTCCGCCGAGGCGATGGGACTGGTGAACGCCGTGGTCCCGCTCGACGCGCTGGAGGCGACGGGCGTGGACTGGGCGCGTCAGATCCTGCGGCACAGCCCGCTCGCCATCCGCTGTCTGAAGAGCGCCTTCAATGCCGATTGCGACGGACAGGCCGGCCTGCAGGAGCTGGCGGGGAACGCCACCCTGCTGTTCTACATGAGCGAGGAGGCGCAGGAGGGCCGCAACGCCTTCCTGGAGAAGCGGAGCCCGGACTTCGCGCGCTTTCCGTGGCGGCCCTGAGCGGGCACGCCGCGCCGCCGGGCCGGCTGCAGGCCTGGCTGGCGGCGGCGCGGCCGCGCACCCTCCCCGCCGCGGCGGCGCCGATCGCCGTCGGCACGGCCACCGCCGCCGCGGAGCACGCCGCGCGTCCGGGCGTGGCGGCGCTGGCGCTGCTGACGGCGCTGCTGCTCCAGATCGGCGCCAACTTCGCCAACGACCTCTTCGACTTCGAGAAGGGGGCCGACACGCCGGAGCGTCGCGGGCCGCCGCGCGCGGTGCAGGCGGGCTGGCTGAGCGCCCGCGAGATGCGCTGGGGCATGGGGCTCGCGCTCGCCGCCGCGGCCGTGGCGGGCCTCGGCCTGGTGGCCGTCGGCGGCTGGCCGGTCCTGCTCCTCGGTGCCCTCGCCCTCGTCGCCGCCGTGGCCTACACCGGCGGCCCGTGGCCCCTCGGCTACCACGGTCTGGGCGACGCCTGCGTCTTTCTCTTCTTCGGCGGCGTCGGCGTGGTGGGAACGCACTGGCTGCAGGCGGGAGCGATCTCGCCGCTCGCGCTGGCCGCCGCGCTCCCGGTGGGCGGCCTGGTGACCGCCATCCTGGTGGTGAACAACCTGCGGGATCGCGAGAGCGACGGTCGCGCCGGGAAGCGCACCCTGGCCGTGCGCCTGGGCTCGCGC
>Ga0316628_100001196_pt1 | contig 18033 bp, 11 predicted proteins | sample OWC_Aug_M2_C1_D5_FD_207648 | JGI IMG/M metagenome (GOLD analysis project Ga0316628, IMG submission 207648) | Wetland soil microbial communities from Old Woman Creek delta, Ohio, United States - OWC_Aug_M2_C1_D5_C | ecosystem: Environmental > Terrestrial > Soil > Wetlands | place: USA: Ohio... | reverse complement strand
TGGGCCGATGCATGCGCTGCCTCCTTCTCGGCAACCGGGCCCGGACTATCACCCAGGCCCCAAGTGAACGCGCTACTCTTCGTCTCCCTCTTCTCGTTCCGCGAGTCGGGCAACCGACACTACCCGGTCCTCCGGGTCCATGTCAATCAGCCGTACGCCCTGCGTAGCACGCCCGATCGTTCGAATGTCCCGCACCACCATCCGCAGCACCTTGCCCTGCTGCGTGATGAGCATCAGCTCGTCGTCGTCGTGGACGTACGCGATGCCGACGACCCGGCCGTTCCGGTCGGTCGCGTGGATGTTAATAATACCCACACCGCCCCTCGACTGCACGCGATATTCGTCGAGGCCGGTCCGCTTGCCGTAGCCGTTCTCGGAGACGCTCAGAAGCGTGGCCCCGGGGTTCACCACCTCCATGGCCACCACCGCGTCGCCCTCCCGGAGACTGATGCCACGCACCCCGTAGGCGGTCCGGCCCATCGGCCGGACGTCGCTCTCCGGGAACCGTATAGCCATGCCGTCCTGGGTCCCGATGAAGATTTCCTCCCGGCCGTCGGAAATCTGAGCCGTAATCAACGAATCGTCGGGCTCGACTCCCATCGCGATGATGCCGCCGGCGCGCGGATAGCTGAACGCGGAAAGCTCGGTCTTCTTCACCACCCCCTTGCGGGTTCCCATCACGACGAACTTGTCCTTCTCGAACTCCTTGACCGCGATGAGGGCCGCGATCCGCTCCCCGGGCGACATCGACACGAGGTTGGCAATCGCCTTTCCCTTGCCGTCCGGCCCGACGTCGGGAATCTCGTGCACCTTCAGCCAGTAGGCCCGCCCCCGATCCGAGAAGATCATGATGTAGGCGTGCGTGGAGGCGATGAAGAGGTGGCTGACGAAGTCCTCCTCGCGCACCCGCATGCCCAGGCGACCCTTGCCTCCCCGCCGCTGGTTCCGGTAGCTGGTGATGGGCGTCCGCTTGATGTAGCCGGTGTTGGTGACCGTGATCGCCATGTCCTCCTCGGCGATCAGGTCCTCGATGCTGAAGTCCCCGCGCTCGTTGATGATCTGCGTCCGCCGGTCGTCGCCGAACTTCTGTCGGGCCGACTTCAGCTCGTCGACGACGATCTGCATCAGGAGCCGGTCGCTGCCGAGGATCGCGCGGAAGCGCTCGATCTGCTTCAGGACCTCGACGAGTTCGTCGACGACCTTCTGCCGTTCGAGGCCGGTCAACCGCTGCAACTGCATGTCGAGGATGGCCTGCGCCTGGACCTGGCTGAGGCCGAACTGCGTCATCAGGCCTTCCCGCGCCTCGGGCACCGTTTTCGACCCGCGAATGAGCCGGATGACGGCGTCGAGGCGGTCGAGGGCGATCTTGAGGCCTTCGAGGATGTGGGCACGCGCCTCGGCCTTCCGCAGCTCGAACTCGGTGCGCCGCCTCACCACCTCGCGTCGGAACTCGACGAACTGCTCGATCATCTCGACGAGCGACAGCACCTTCGGCTGCCCGTTCACGATCGCGAGCATGATGATGCCGAACGTCGTCTGCAGCGGCGTGTGCTTGTACAGGTTGTTCAGCACGACGTCGGGCACTTCGCCGCGCTTCAGGTCGATGACGATCCGCATCCCCTCGCGATCGGACTCGTCGCGCAGGTCCGAGATCCCCTCGATCGTCTTCTCGCGCACCAGGTCGGCGATCTTCTCGATCAGCTTCGCCTTGTTCTGCTGGTACGGGATCTCGGTGACGACGATCGACACCTTCTCGGTCTTCGGGTGCGTTTCGATCGTCGCGCGGGCGCGCAGGGTGATGCCGCCGCGCCCGGTGCGGTAGGCCGCCGCGATCCCGTCCCGGCCGACGATGAACCCGCCGGTCGGGAAATCCGGTCCCGGCACGAGCGACAGGACGCGCCTCAGGCGCTCGTCCGCGGTCTCTTCCGGATGCTCGATGACCCAGACGATCGCGTCGATGACCTCGCGCAGGTTGTGCGGCGGGACGTTGGTGGCCATGCCGACGGCGATGCCCACCGAGCCGTTGACGAGCAGGTTCGGGATCGGCGCGGGAAGGACGGTCGGTTCCTCGGTCGTCTCGTCGTAGTTCGGCACGAAATCGACGGTTTCCTCGTCGAGATCGGCCATCAACTCCTCGGCGAGCGGCATCAGCCGCGCCTCGGTGTAGCGCATCGCCGCGGGCGGGTCGCCGTCGATCGACCCGAAGTTCCCCTGGCCGTCCACCAGGGGATACCGCATGTTGAATTCCTGCGCCAGCCGGACCAGCGTGTCGTAGATGGGGCTGTCGCCGTGCGGGTGGAAGTTGCCCATCACCTCGCCGACGATCTTCGCGCACTTGCGGTAGGCGCGGTTGCTGGCGAGACCCATCAGCCGCATGCCGTACAGCACGCGGCGGTGGGCGGGCTTCAACCCGTCGCGGACGTCGGGAAGCGCGCGCCCGATGATCACGCTCATCGCGTAATCCAGGTACGACCGCTTCATCTCGTCTTCGATGTTGACCGGGAACTTGGAGGCAGCTATCGACATGTCAATGGCTTTGGGCTTTCGACCTTGGGCTTTGGGGCTTGTCCGGCCTTCGGCCTCGGGGGACTTTGGGTCATGCTTGCCGGCACGTGGCGAACCTGAAGCCCAAAGCCTAAAGCCCAAGGCCGACAGGCGTCGGCGTCAGATATCCAGATTGCGCACGTTGAGCGCGTTCTCTTCGATGAACTTGCGGCGCGGCTCCACCTGGTCGCCCATCAGGGTCGTGAACATCAGGTCCGCCTCGGTGTGGTCCTCGGCGCGCACCTGCAGCAGCGTCCGGCTCTCCGGCTTCATCGTCGTTTCCCAGAGCTGCTCCGGGTTCATCTCGCCCAGGCCCTTGTACCGGTTGATCGTCACGCCGCGCTTGCCGACGGTGATGAAGAACTCGAGCAGTTCCTCGATCGACGCGATCGGCACGTCGTTTTCCCTCTTCGCGCCCTTCTTGACCGCGGTCGGCTCGTCGTCTCTCGGCTCGGCGGCCAGTTTCGTGGGACGATCGAGTTCACCGCCCCCAATCGCCGTGTTGTCGGCCCTGGCCGCGGTCACCTCGGTCTCCTCCGCGTCCCGCCCGGCCGCCTGCTGGGTCACCACCACCATCGGCCCTTCGAGGCCCTTGATCTGACGGTAGCTCCCGGCGAGCGTGCGGTACTCACCGCTGGTGACGAAGTCCAGGCCAATCGTGTAGTGCCGCGGGTAGCCGTTCGAGCGGTCCTCGACGTACAGCGAGTAGAGGTTGTGCTCCTCGTCCGCCTGCACGGTCACGGTTCGCGCCGGCCCGCTCAACTGGTCGGCCAGCGCGTCCAGGGCGTCCTTGTCGCCGAAGAATGTCTTGTCCTTCGCCTGGCGGTCCAGCAACGCCTTGACGACTTCGAACGCGTAGCCGCGGCGTTCGACCACCTGGACGTACTTGCGGACCGCCAGCAGGCGGTGCAGCAGGTTCTCCAGGTCGGCGCCCGACACCTCGGTGTTCGAGTCGAGGAGACGCAAGGTGCGGCTCTCGGTCGCGCGGCGGATCAACCAGGTCTCGAGATCGCGCTCGTCCTTGATGTAGGTCTCGCCCTTGCCGCGCTTGACGCGGAAGAGCGGCGGCTGCGCGATGTAGACGTAGCCGTTCTCGATGAGCGCGGGCAACTGGCGGTAGAAGAACGTCAGGAGCAGGGTGCGGATGTGCGAGCCGTCCACGTCCGCGTCGGTCATGATGATGATGCGGTGGTAGCGCAGCTTGGCGAGTTCGAAGTCCTCCTGGCCGATGCCGCAGCCGAGCGCCGCGATCATCGTCTTGATCTCGTCGCTGCCGAGCATGCGGTCGAACCGCGCCTTCTCGACGTTGAGAATCTTGCCCTTGAGCGGCAGGATGGCCTGGAAGCGCCGATCGCGTCCCTGCTTGGCCGACCCGCCGGCCGACTCGCCCTCGACGATATAGAGCTCGCTCTGCTCGGGGTCCTGCTCCTGGCAGTCGGCCAGCTTGCCCGGCAGCGAACTGTTCTCGAGCGCCCCCTTCCTGCGCACGAGATCGCGGGCCTTGCGCGCGGCTTCCCGCGCGCGCGTGGCTTCGACGGCCTTCGCGACGACGCGACGCGCGATCGTCGGGTTCTCCTCGAGGAACGCGCCGAGCTTGTCGTTGACGATCGCCTCGACGATTCCCTTCACCTCGGTGTTGCCCAGCTTGGTCTTCGTCTGGCCTTCGAACTGCGGCCGCGGGATCTTGACGCTCAACACGGCGGTCAGGCCCTCGCGGATGTCGTCGCCGCTGACGCTCTCCTTCAGGTCCTTCGTCAGGTTGTTCTTGGCCGCGTAGAAGTTGATCGTGCGCGTCAGCGCCGAGCGGAAGCCCGACAGGTGCGTGCCGCCCTCGTGCGTGTTGATGTTGTTGGCGAACGCGTAAATCGTCTCCGTGTAGCCGTCGTTCCACTGCAGGGCGATCTCGGCATCGATGCCGTCCTTCTCGCCGCGCATGTAGATCGGCTTGTCGTTGACGGCGGTCTTGTTCTTGTTGAGGTGCTTGACGAACGAGACGATGCCCCCCTCGTACTGGAACTTGTGGCTCTTGCCGTCGCGCTCGTCGTCCAGCGTGATGAGGACGCCCGGGTTGAGGAACGCCAGCTCGCGCAGGCGCTGCGAGAGCGTGTCGAAGCTGTACTCCACCGTCTCGAACACCGTGGAGTCGGGCAGGAAGGTGATCTTCGTCCCGCGCCGCTTGGTCGTTCCGGTGATGCTCACGTCGCCCGTCGGCTTGCCGCGCTCGTAACTCTGCTGGTACACCTCGCCGTTGCGCCAGATCTCGAGATCGAGTCGCTCGCTGAGGGCGTTCACCACCGACACGCCGACCCCGTGCAGGCCGCCCGAGACCTTGTAGCTGGCGTTGTCGAACTTGCCGCCCGCGTGCAGCACCGTCATCACGACTTCGGCCGCGGACCGGCCGCTCGCGTGCTGATCGACGGGAATGCCGCGCCCGTTGTCGACAACGGTGATGGAGTTGTCGATGTGGATCGTGACGTTGATCTGATCGCAGAAGCCGACGAGCGCTTCGTCGATCGAGTTGTCGACGACCTCGTAGACGAGGTGGTGCAACCCGGTGGGGCCCGTCGAGCCGATGTACATCGCCGGGCGCTTCCGCACCGCCTCGAGGCCCTCGAGGACCTTGATCTTGTCGGCGCCGTAGTCGTCGACCCCGGCGAATGCGTCCTCGGCGACGTCGGCGGCAACCGCGTCCGGCGTTCCGTCCTGCGCGGCCGCCGGGCTCAGGTCACTTCCGTTTCGGCCGTTACCCGTCGAGTGAATGGCTGACTGCTCGTCGGCCGGGCCGGGCAGTGCAGTCGCGTCCTGTCGACCGTTGTTCGTGCGTTCCAGATGGTCCATGTAGCAGCGTTCGTGCGGGTTCCCGTGTACCGTGGGGTCGGAAACCCATTGCGGGTTTGGGGGCTCCGGCGGTCAGATCCGCATGGGCATGACGACGTAGGTGTACTCGTAGTCGCTCACGCCCTGCGGCCGCAAGACCGCCTGGCTGACTTCGTCCTTCAGCTCGAGCGCAATTGAATCGGTCTCGACGACGCCGAGGAAATCGAGCACGTACTGCGCGTTGAAGCAGATCTGCAGGGCCGGCCCGTTGTAGTCAACCTGCAGCTGCTCGCGTGCTTCCCCGAACTCGGGGCTGCTCGACGTGATTTCTGCGTGGCCCTCCTCGAGACGCAGTTTGACCGCGCGCGATCGCTCGTTGGACAGCAGCGCCACGCGGCGGATCGCACTCGTGATCCGTTCCCGCTCCACCTCGGCGCGCTTGTCGTTGTTCTTCGGAATCACGCGCTCGTAGGCCGGGAACTGCCCTTCGATCATCCGCGAGATGAGCACGCGCGGGCCGATGTCGAAGAAGAGGTGGTTCTCACCGCGCTCGTACTTCACGTCGTCCTCGCCTTCCGTGAGCAGGCGCGCGAGTTCGAGCAGCGTCTTCTTCGGCAGGATGATCCGGATCGGCTCGGCGCCCTTCTCGGCCTCGGGCACCTCGCGCTTCGTGGTGACGAGCGCGAGCCGGTGGCCGTCGGTCGCCACCAGGCTCATCTGGTCGTCCTTCAGCACGAGCAGCGCGCCGTTGAGGAAGTAGCGCGTGTCCTCGCCGGTGATCGCAAACTGCGTCTTCGCGATCATCTCCCGCAGGGCCTTCCGCGGCAGCACCGCGCTGCCGTGCCCCGTCCCCTCGGGCACGCTCGGGAAGTCCTCGAGCGGCAGCGTCTGCATGCGCGAGTCGAACCGGTCGGCGGCGACCTTCACTCCCCCCTTGTCCTGTTCGATCCGCACGTCGGTCTCGGGCAGCGCCTTGACGATCTCGTAGAACTTCTTCGCCGGCAGCGTCAACGAGCCGCCCTTCGACACCGAGGCTGCGCACCTGCTCCGCAAGCCGACTTCGAGATCAGTTGCCAGCAACCGGACCTCGTCGCCCTTGGCCTCCATCAGCACGTTGGCCAGAATCGGGATCGTGTTCTTGCGTTCGACAATACCCTGGAAGAGCTGGAGTTCACGCAGGAGGTCGTTCTTGCGGACGACAAGTTCCATAGTCCTGTTGACCTTCAAAGGGGCGGGCGGAATGCCCGCAATCCATGCTGGAAGAGAAGGAACAACCAGAAGAAGAAATTATACAGGAAAGAGGGTCTGTTGAAAAGCGCGATCGGCCCCATTACCCCTTGTTTTTGAACGACTTAAGCTGTGCACTTCCGGCGCACGATCGCGCCCCCCACCCCCTGGTCAGCCGCCGGCCCCCGCCCCGTCCGCAACCCATCCTCAAGGGTATGCCGGCGACCCCTGTGGAAATCCACCGACGACACGCGGCAGAGCCCGGCCCGCCTAACGGAACGCCTCCGTCAGGTTGTTGATGAGCGTGTTGAAATCGCGGTCGCGCCGGCGCATCTGCTCGACCTTGCGAATCGAGTGAATCACCGTCGAGTGGTGCTTGCCGCCGAAGCTGCGGCCGATCTCGGGAAGCGACGCCTGCGTGAGGCTCTTGCACAGGTACATCGCCACCTGGCGGGGCATCGCGACCGACTTCGAGTTGTTGCGCGACTTCAGATCGGCCAGTTTCAGGTTGTAGTAGTCGGCGACGTGCTTCTGCACGATTTCGATCGTCACCGCCTTCTCGTCGTGGTCCAGGATGTTCTTCAGCACGTCCTGCGCGAGCGCGAGCGAGATCTCGCTGCCGGTCAGCGAGGCGTAGGCGATCAGGCGGATCAGCGAGCCTTCCAGCTCGCGGATGTTCGACTTGATCTTGCTGGCGATGTAGATCGCCACGTTGTCGGGCAGCGGGACCGCCTCGGCCTCGGCCTTCTTCTTGAGGATAGCCACCTTCGTCTCGAGGTCGGGCGGCTGGATGTCGGCGATCAGGCCCCATTCGAACCTCGACCTCAACCGTTCCTCGAGCTGCGGAATCTCGGCGGGCGGCGAGTCGCTGCTCACGACGATCTGCTTCTGAAAATCGTAGAGTGCGTTGAAGGTGTGGAAGAACTCGTTCTGCGTTCCTTCCTTGCCGGCCAGGAACTGGATGTCGTCGACGAGCAGCACGTCCACCGTGCGGTAGCGTTCCCGGAAGTCGATGATCCGGTCGTAGCGCACGGCGTTGATCATCTCGTTCATGAAGCGCTCGGTGGAGATGTAGGTGAGCTTCAGGTCCGGGTTGTGCTTGAGCACGTAGTGTCCGATCGCGTGCATGAGGTGCGTCTTGCCCAGCCCCACCCCACCGTAGATGAACAGCGGATTGTAGGAACGCGACGGTGCCTCGGCGACGGCGCGCGAGGCGGCCTCGGCGAACTGGTTCGACGGCCCGACGACGAAGGTTTCAAAGGTGTAACGCGGATTGAGACCGCGCCCGGGCCCGAGCGGGGATTCCGTCTCGGCCTCGCCGCTCGCGTCTAGTTCCGGCTCGGGACCCGGGATGCCGGCTGTCACGCCCGCCGTCGGGTCGGCGAAGAACTCGACCGAAAGGCCCGGAACGGCCACTTCTGCAGCGGCTTCGGCGATGATCCCCGAGTAATGCTTCGTCAGCCAGTCCTTGAACAGCGGGTTCGGGACGGCGACGGTAACCGTATTGCCCTGGCAGCCAACGAACGAGGTCGGCTTGAACCACGTGTTGAAGCAGTGGCGGTTGACCTTGGTCTCGATCCTGTCGAGGATCCGGTGCCACAGGTTGGTTTCCGTCATACCGATCCCGCGGCCTGAACCGCCGGGGACGGGCTTGGCCCGGTCACGTGCCGCCCAAAAGCCCGCGGATCAAACGGCTCGGCCCACTTTTGCCGCGACAGTGCAGCGACAGGTAGCTCTTCCGGGCTGCGAACCCCCAGAAAACGACGCAGATTCAGGGTTCCCAGCGACTTTCGCCTCCCGGAAACCGCGAATTTTCGGCCTCCGCGCAGGGCCCCCCGGCTTCCGCGCGGGTTTTTCCACATCTTTTTCCACAACTGTGGAAAACTCCCGGGGAACGGTCCAGCTCATCGTCAGTTCACGGGGGGTCGGGCGCAGCGGGAAAGCTGGTAACTGTACCACAGCGCTGGGCGCGCCGAAAGAGGGAACAGGCCATGGCAAAACCGGGGAGTTTGACAGGCTGACGAGCCCTTCGATACGATAGAAAATTCTCCTGCCCCGCCGTGGGCCGGTGCCAGCCGTGTGGCGTCGCCGACCAACGGCGAGACTTCCGGGGTCTCTGATGAAGCGTACTTTTCAGCCGAACACGCGGCACCGCAAGCGCACGCACGGGTTCCTGGTCCGCATGAGCACGAAGAACGGCCGCCTGGTCCTGAAGCGGCGCCGCGCGAAAGGGCGAAAGCGGTTGGCAGTGTAGGCCCGGCTTCGGCGTCGCGGCGGCGGCCGGGAACCGAGGGCCGGGGCCCGGGGGCAACGGTGCCGCGTTCGCGGGTGCCGAATGACGCAAGGTCTGAGTCCTCAGGAACGCATCAGGCGGCGGGCCGAATTCCAGCGGGTGTACGAGCGCGGCTCGCGGGTGCATGCCCGCTTCATGACGCTGTTCATCCTGGCGAACAACCTGCCGGTCGCCCGACTCGGTGTCGCGGCCACCCGCAAGCTGGGCGACGCCGTGGATCGGAACCGGGCGAAACGCCGGCTCCGCGAGGTGTTTCGCCGAAACAAGGTGCTCCCGGGTTTCGACGTCGTGATCGTGCCGCGCCGCGAACTGCTCGATGCCGAGTTCTCCAGCCTTGAAGCCGACTACCGCAGTGCCCTCAGGCGCCGGGCTCGCGCCCGGTCCTGACCCGCGTCCCGGCCCGCTCGGCCGGCTGCTTCTCGTCGCCATCCGCGGCTACAAGATCTTCCTATCGCCACTCTTCGCTGGATCCTGCCGCTTCACGCCGTCGTGCGCCGACTACATGTCGGAAGCGATTCGCGTGCACGGGGCCGTTTCCGGTGTTCGCCTCGGCGTGCGGCGGCTTGCTCGCTGCCACCCGTGGGGACCGTGGGGCTTCGATCCCGTGCCGGGCGGCCGAAGCGCCCTTCACGAGCCCGTGCAGCCGGGTGTCGGCGAACGCGCGGTGGGCACCCCGGACGAGGCCCTCGGTTCCGCGCGCACGCTCGCACGATGCGGCGCGAAGGTGCAGTAGCCGATGGACGAACGAAGAATCCTCCTGGCCGTCCTGCTGATGTTCGTGTTCTTCTACGTGTATTCCACGTTCATCGTCAAGCCGGCGCCGCGCCCGCGAAACGCGCAGCAGCAGGCCCCGAAGTCGCAGTCCGCGCCGCCGCCAACCGCCAGCGCGCAGGTGCCAACACCGCCGTCCACCACACCAGCGGCGGCACAAGCTGCCGCTCCGGCTGCCATCGTCGGGGAGCCAGCGGAACGCACCATCACGGTCGAGACGCGCGTGGTGACCGCGGTGTTCTCGAACCGAGGCGGCGAACTGCTGAGCTGGCGGCTGAAGCAGTACTTCGACAACCGGAAGCAGCCGCTCGAACTGGTCGCACGGAGCCTGCCGGGCGGCGCCCCGAAGCCGTTCACGCTGCGCACCGACGATCCGGATGTCACTGCCCGCCTGGACGCGGCGCTGTACCGTGTGTCGAACGAGCCGTCCACGATCGATGCAACCAGGAGCCCGGTCACGCTGGTCTTCGAGTTCCAGGATGCGAGCGGGCTGCAGGCGCGCAAGGAGTTCGTCATCCAGCCGGACTCGTATGTCGTCCAGTTCCAGGCCAAGGTCACCCGGGGAGACCAGTCGTTCAACCCGATGGTCGTCTGGGGTCCGGGCCTGGGTGACGCGGCAACGGCGACCGAATCGAGCCGATACCTGCAGAAACCCGAGGCAATCTTCTTCGACAACGGATCGGTCCGGCGGGTTGCGGCCGGGCAGTTGACGCCCGACAAGTGCACGGGGGCCAAGACCGACAACGGCTGCGCGTGGGAAGGCGATTTCCGCTTCGCCGGCGTGGACGATCACTACTTCGTGTCGGCGGTCCTCCCGAAGGGCCGGATGCGGATCGAGTATCAGCCGGCCGCGGCGCCGGTGCCGGGACAGGCTGGCCAGTCCAACGAGCTGGTGAGTTACGAGGCGAAAGGCGCGCGCAGCGCGCCGGGCCTGCGCGTGTTCGCCGGGCCGAAGGACTTCGACGTGCTGGCCGCCACCGATCCGCAGATGGTGCGGGTGATCAACTTCGGCATGTTCTCGTGGCTCGCCGTGCCGCTGCTGCGCGGGATGAAGAGCATCCACGGGTACGTCGGCAACTACGGCTGGGCGATCGTGATCCTCACGATCCTGATCAACGCCGCGATGTTCCCCTTCCGGCACAAGAGCATGGTGTCGATGCGGAAACTGCAGGCCCTGCAGCCGGAGATCAAGGCCATCCAGGACCGCTACGCGAAGTTGAAGACGACCGATCCCGCGCGGCAGAAGATGAACGTGGAGATGATGAATCTCTACCGCGAGAAGGGCGTGAACCCGGCGAGCGGGTGCCTGCCGATGGTGATCACCATGCCCGTGCTGTTCGCCTTCTACTCGATGCTGTCGCAGGCGATCGAAGTGCGAGGCGCGCCGTTCGGGCTCTGGATCCAGGATCTCTCGCGCCACGACCCGTACTACGTGCTGCCGATTCTCATGGGCATCACGATGGTGTGGCAGCAGAAGATGACGCCGAGTTCCGTCGATCCGGCCCAGCAGAAGATGATGATGTTCATGCCGATCATGTTCACGGCCTTCTTCCTGTGGGCGCCGAGCGGCCTCGCGTTGTACTTCCTGCTGAGCAACCTGCTGGCCATCGGGCAGCAGTACCTGACGAACAGCCTGGTGCCGGCACCGGCGCGGCCGGCGCGCACGCCCGAGGCGCGGCGAGCGAAGGGCAAGGCGCAGGGGAGCTGAGGAGCGGGCGAGAAGTGCTCGGTGCGATGTGCGGCGTGCAAGGTGCGGTGCCGAGTGCTGGGTGCCATGAGCATGGCGCCGCATGCCCATGAGAGAAAGTCGAATATGGCGGAGAACCTGAACGCAGACATCCTTGAGTTCGTGAGAGCGACGACGGCAGCGATGGGGCTGTCGCTCGAGGCGCGCATAGAGGAAACGCCGGACGGCCCACGCGTCGACCTGGAAGGGAACGACGGCGAGGTGTTGCTGCGCCGAAAGGGCGAGGCGTTGCAGGCGCTTCAGCACCTGGCGAACATGGCGTTCCGGCACCGGCTCGAGGAGCAGAGGCGCGTCATCGTGGACTGCCAGGGCTTCCGGCGGGACAAGGACGCTGAGTTGCGCCAAATGGCGCGGTTCCTCGCGGAGCGCGCGAAGCGCACGGGCTTCGAACAGCAGCTCGGCCCGCTCAATCCCTACGAGCGGCGCATCGTCCACCTGGCCGTGGCGGAAGACCCGACGGTGGCCTCGCACAGCGTCGGCGACGCGTTCAGCAAGGTGGTCATCATCTCTGCCAGAAGACCTTCCTAACATGGGAGACCACGATTCGGAGTCGCCTTCGGCGACTGCGCCTGCGGGGCCTGTGAGCGAACAGCCGCACTCAACGGCACCCCAGCGCGGCTGCCGCGCTGGGGGCCCCGCCGCTCGGCCCGACACGCACTTGTCACGGGACACGGGCCTGCGACCTTCGACTGGCGCTCAGGTCGTGGTGAGCGAAGTCGAACCACGGCGCGAGCGGGGCGGCCCTGTTCGCTGCCACCCCCACGCGGCTCGCTTCGCGATCCCGAATCGTGGTCTTGCATCTAGTGGACCGTATCACCTGAAACAGTAGCGGGTCGCTCCGTTGTCGCGGCCCGCGACACGCGGGTTCGCAAGCCGATGAGTTGCTACTGAATCAGCTGATACGAGCCACTAGTAGTGAGCAGCGGGTGGTGAGTGGCGAGTGGACGCGGGGCGTCGCTCCGCGTTTTCAGTCGTGGCGTTCCATTCGGCTCCGCCCGTATAGTCGGGGAAGCGTTGGGCCCGCCCATTCAAACGAGTGCGACGAAGCGGAGCGGGGCGCAGGGGCCCCGCCATTCGAACAATGTTCTCCCCCACCGACACCATCGTCGCCATTGCGACGCCGCCGGGCCGCGGAGGCATCGGGGTGGTTCGCGTGAGCGGGCCGCGCACGCGCGATGTCGCGCTCGAGATCCTGGCGACCCGCACCGTGCTGCCGGCGCGCGTTGCCACCTACACGCGGGTCGTCGCCGCCAGCGAGGGCGACGGCGGCAGTCTGGCCTTCGACGAAGTCGTCGCGACGTTGTTTCCCGGCCCCGGCTCCTACACGGGTGAAGACGTGCTCGAGGTGTCCGCTCACGGGAGCCCGATCGTTCTCGAGGCGATCGTGCGCTCGGCGATCGCCGCCGGGGCGCGGCTCGCCGAGCCCGGCGAGTTCACGTTTCGCGCCTTCCTCAACGGTCGCATCGACCTCGTGCAGGCGGAAGCGGTCGCCGACCTGGTGGATGCAGTCACGCCGCTGCAGGCGCGCGCCGCATTCGACCAGTTGGAAGGGACGTTGACCTCGGCGATCGGCCGCGTCGACGCGGCGCTGTTCGATCTGGTCGCGAAGGTCGAGGCGTCGATCGATTTCCCCGACGAGGGGTATCACTTCGTCACCGCGGGCGAGATCGATCGCGAATTGGGTCGGATCGCGATGGAAATCGACGCGCTCGTAGGCGACGCCGAACGCGGCAGGATCGTGCGCGAAGGGCGGCAGGTGGCGATCGTCGGAAAGCCGAACGTGGGCAAGTCGACGCTCTTCAACCGCCTGCTCGGGGCCGATCGGGCGATCGTGACGCCGATCGCGGGCACGACGCGCGACCTGGTCACAGAGGTCACGGATTTGTCCGGCGTGCGCGTGTGCCTCACCGACACCGCCGGCGTGCGGGAACCGGGCGACGCGGTCGAGCAGGAAGGCGTGGCGCGCGCGGTCGGCGCCGCGTCGGTCGCCGATCTCGTGCTGCTGGTCCTGGACGGCTCGCAGCCGCTCGACGAAGACGATCGGCGGCTGCTGGCGTCGAGCGCCAAGGGGGAGCGGGCGGTCGTCATCAACAAGTGCGATTTGCCGGCGGCGTGGGATCCGGCAGACGTCGAGGAGGAAACCGTGCGGGCGGCTCCGAGAATCTCGCTGCGAACGGGCGCTGGTGTTGCAGAATTGAAACAGCGCCTCGGGGAGCGGTTGCTGGGCGCCGGCGGGCTGCGCGACGTGCCGTTCGTCACCAACGTTCGCCACATCGAGTTGCTCGGGCGCGCGTCGCGCGCGATCGCGCGCGGTCGGACCGCGGTCGAGCAGAGCGGCGGCGGGTTGCCCGAGGAGTTCCTGCTGGCCGACCTGCAGGAGGCACGTGACGCGTTGGAGGAGGTGACGGGCCGCCGGACTACCGAGGACCTGCTGCGGCACATCTTCGGGCGGTTCTGTATCGGCAAGTGAGCGTTCGGGTGGTGCAGGAGGTGGATCCGCAGATCGCGCGGATGATCGGTTCGTGCGCTTCGAAGGCGCCGCCGATCGCCGCCTTTGGCGGCTTTTGAAGCGCACGAACCGATGAACTGGTAGCCCCCCCGCGATCTGCTGATAGGGACCGCCTGTTAGCAGTCAGCGTAATCGGCGTAATCTGCGTAATCTGCGGATCGATTCATCTGCGTAATCGGATGGAATCTGCGTAATCAGCAGAACATACTAGGGTAAATGACCAATTTTGATGTGATCGTGGTCGGCGCCGGCCATGCGGGCTGTGAGGCGGCACACGCGGCTGCCCGTCTGGGCGCGGTGGTGGGGTTGTGCACCCTCTCGTTGGAGACGGTGGCGCAAATGCCCTGCAACCCGGCGATCGGCGGAACGGCCAAGGGACACCTGGTGCGCGAGATCGATGCGCTGGGCGGGTTGATGGGGATCGCGATCGACGCGACCGGCATCCAGTTTAAGCTCCTGAACAGGGGTCGGGGACCGGCTGTGTGGTCGCCCCGGGCGCAAGCAGACAAGCGTCGCTATCGCGAGTGGATGCGGCAGCGCCTGGACAAGGAGCCGAACATCTTCTGGGTGGTGGAGGAAGCGGCGCGTGTACTCGTGAAGGACGGCGAAGTCTGCGGACTCGAGTTGGAGGGAGGCGCTTCCCTGTCCTGCCGGGCGCTGATCATTACATCCGGGACGTTCCTGAACGGCCTGATTCACATCGGACCGGAAACGCAGCCAGCGGGCCGGGCGGGAGAGCCTCCGTCAGTGGACCTCGCGGAATCGCTCAGGGCCTTGGGCTTCGCGTGCGGCCGGCTGAAGACCGGGACGCCGCCGCGTCTCCACCGAGACAGCATCGACTTCCAGGAAGGCGTCCGCGCCGGTCACTTCGTGGAGGCGAGGGGCGACGAACCGCCGGATCCGTTCTCGTTCATGACCCACCGGATCGCGCGCACACAGATCGTCTGTCATCAACTGTTCACGAGCGAGCGTGTGCACGAGATTGTGAGAGCCAACGTCGACAGGTCGCCGCTCTACAACGGCCAGATCCGCGGCGTTGGCCCACGCTACTGCCCGTCGCTCGAGGACAAGGTGCTGAAGTTCCCCGACAAGGAACGCCACCAGGTGTTCCTCGAGCCGGAGGGAGTCGATGCGGAGGAGACCTACGTCAACGGCTTCTCCATGAGCCTTCCGCGCGACGTCCAGATGGATCTCGTCCGGGCCCTCCCAGGGTTGGAGCGCGCTGAGATGATCCGGCCGGCGTATGCCGTGGAGTACGATTTCATCCAGCCTACCGAGCTCCGGGCGACGCTGGAGACCAAGCGGGTTCGGGGGCTGTTCCTGGCGGGGCAGGTCAACGGCACTTCGGGCTATGAGGAGGCGGCGGCCCAGGGCATCATGGCCGGGATCAACGCTGCGGGGCGGGTATTCGGCCGCGAGCCGTTCGTGCTCGATCGCACGGAGGCCTACATCGGCATCCTGGTGGACGACCTGATCACCCAAGGCTGCCTCGAGCCTTACCGCATGTTCACCTCGCGCGCAGAGCACCGGCTGCTGCTGCGGATCGACAACGCCGACCTGCGTCTGACGCCGCGCGGCCGGGCCGTCGGCCTGGTGGACGACGAGCGATGGCAGCGGTTCCTGGAACGCCAAGCGCGGTTTGAGCGAAATCGTGCGAGGCTCAACCGAACGCACGTGCGCGTGGGACAATCAGGAGATCGGATGCCAGCGTCCCGGGCGCTACGCCAGCCAGAGGTGAAACTGCGCCAGCTGCTGGAGGAAGGTCAGGTCGAGTTGGAGCTCGACGAAACCAATGCGGATCTGGATGTCGACAGCGTGCAGACGACGTTGAAGTACGACGGGTACTTGAAGCGCCAGGCGGCGGAGGTGGAGAGGTGCCGTCGCAGCGAGCGCCGCACCATTCCGTCTGGCTTCCCTTTCGAACGCGTGGCCGGGCTATCAAACGAGGTTGTCCACAGGCTGCGCCAGATTCGGCCCGAGACGCTGGGGCAGGCGTCGCGGATTCCGGGGATGACGCCCGCTGCGGTCGCGATCCTCAGCCGGTACCTGGATCGTATGGGTGGTCCGGAGTCCGGTGGCTGGAGTCCAAAGTCGTTAGATGCATCCGAGGCGTCCGGAGTCGGTAGTTCGGAGTCTAAAACCGCGGCCCACGAGCGCGGCCGGCAGAGTGCGGAGGCGGAGGTCACGAGTCCGGGATCGGAGAGCGGCGTTGTCGAGCGTTCCACGCAGGTGGTCGAGGGGACGGGAGTCAGCCGTGACGACCAGAGAGTTCAATGATCGGCTGCGCCGGAAGGCGCGCAAGGTCGGCCTCACGATCAGCCCTGAACTCGTCGAAGGCCTGGAGGCCTATTACCGTCTGCTCGAGCTGTGGAACGAGAAGATCAACCTCACGGCGCTGCCGCTGCGGGATGCGCCAGACGAGGCCATGGAACGCCTGCTGATCGAGCCCCTGCTCGCCGCTCGGTTCCTTCCGGCACCGGATTGCCGCGTTCTGGACATCGGCTCCGGCGGCGGATCGCCGGCAATACCGATGAAGCTGGCAGTGCCAGGCATCCAGATGTGGATGGTCGAGGCGAAAACACGGAAATGCGCATTCCTGCGCGAGGCGATCCGCCAACTTGCGCTCTACGACACCGTGGTCGAGACAGCCCGTTACGAGGAGTTGCTCACGCGGCCGGATCTGCACGAGGCAATGGATGTGCTGACGGTGCGGGCGGTGCGCGTCGAACTCCGGGTGCTGATGGGGCTTCAGGCATTCGCAAGACCGGGAGGGTACATCTTCCTCTTTCGCGGCCGGACCGGTCCGGACGTTCCCGCAACCCTCACTCCCCCGCTGGCATGGCAAGCCACGCATCGCCTGTTCGATTCGTTCGACAACCGCCTCGTGATCATCCGCAAAGTCGCCTTCGGTGCGGGTGTTCCACGTGGAACACCTGTCTAGTCTGGTTTCGGAGCTGGCTTGAATTGCGGGAACCAGGGATAGTCCCTTGACGCATGCAGGGCGCCCGGCTATTCTCCCCCCGGTGCGCCGAACGCCGCACGTTGCACGCAATCGAGAACGAGCGACCTACTTAGGTCATTAGACCTAATTTATTCCCTGTCAATAAGTACGCAGGATCATCTGCCGGTCGTCCATGGCTCGCATCATCGCAGTGGCCAACCAGAAAGGCGGCGTTGGCAAAACGACGACCGCCGTCAATCTCGGCGCCTCGCTCGCGCTCGCCGGACGCCGCGTGCTCCTCGTCGACATGGATCCCCAGTCCAACCTCACCAGCGGCGTCGGTCGCAAGGGCCAGGCGGCGCCCGTGGGGAGCATCTACAACGCCCTCGTCGGCGACTGCGCGGACCTCGCGCCCTTCATCATTCCAACGGCCATCGAGAATCTCTCTCTCGTTCCGGCAGACCGCAATCTCACCGGCGCGGAGATCGAACTGGTCGCGCTGCCCAACCGCGAGACGCGGCTGCGGCGCTTGCTGCGTCCCGCTGTCGACGGCTTCGACTTCGTCCTGATCGACTGTCCGCCGTCGCTCGGCCTGCTCACGCTCAACGGCCTGGTGGCTGCAGACGCGATCCTGATCACGCTGCACTGCGAGTACTACGCGCTCGAGGGCCTGGCGGAGCTCGTCACCACGCTGCGCCGCGTGCGCGCGTCGCTCAACCGGGACCTCGACATCGAGGGCGTGCTCCTGACGATGTACGACGAACGCACCAACCTCGCGCAGCAGGTGGCGCGCGACATCCGCGATTTCTTCAAGGAGAAGGTTTTTCGCACGGTGATCCCGCGCAACGTGCGCCTCGGCGAGGCTCCCAGTCACGGTCTGCCCGTGATTCTCTACGACGTCAAGTCGCGAGGTGCCGAAGCCTACCTCGCGCTCGCGCGCGAAGTGCTCGCGAGGACGAATACGCAGTTGGTCCCTGGTCCCTAGTGGCCGTATCAGCGAACGAGTAAGTCGCACTGTGGTGCTGCAGTGGTGATCTCGCGGGCGCGACAACGGAGCGACCGCTTTCGGTTGCGCTGATACAGTCCACCAGACCGCAGCTCACTCGTGTTGGCGTTCTCCGCGCCGCCCGGCAAGGCTGAAGCCCCGCCCTGCACCAGCGCGATGCAGCCAACACAGTCAGTTT
>Ga0316628_100001195_pt1 | contig 18049 bp, 16 predicted proteins | sample OWC_Aug_M2_C1_D5_FD_207648 | JGI IMG/M metagenome (GOLD analysis project Ga0316628, IMG submission 207648) | Wetland soil microbial communities from Old Woman Creek delta, Ohio, United States - OWC_Aug_M2_C1_D5_C | ecosystem: Environmental > Terrestrial > Soil > Wetlands | place: USA: Ohio... | reverse complement strand
TGGCCCGCCGGGATCGGCCGAAAGGGATTTATGATAAAACCGTTCCGGGAACGCGGCCGCTCCGGAACCTCTCCCTGCCGATGATCCTGTGCAACGTGACCCTGGAGCTCGAACACATCCTGCCGCCGGGAACCGTCGAGGAAACCGCCGGGGCCTGCGTCCGCGAGATCATGGAGGACTTCCCCGACGCTGCTTCGGGCCTTCTCCGGGAGAACATTCTTCCCGGCGGCGGATTCAGCGACTCCTTCGAAGGCCGACTGCTCAATCCCGGACATGCCATCGAGGCGACATGGTTCGTGATGGACGCGGCCGCGCGGCTCGGCCGGCCGGACCTCGCCGGCCGGGCCATTGAAATCCTCCTCAAGACCGTCCGGTTCGGCTGGGATGAGTCATTCGGAGGGATTTACTATTTTCTGGATCTCAAGGGGCATCCCCCGCAACAGCTCGAATGGGACAGGAAGCTCTGGTGGGTTCACGTCGAAACGCTGGTCGCGCTCATCAAGGCCTACGCCCTGACCGGGAATCCGGAATGCCTGGAATGGTTCGAGGAAGTCCACGACTATACCTGGACGCATTTCCCCGACCCTGAATACGGGGAGTGGTTCGGGTATCTCGACCGCCGGGGAGACGTCCTTCTCCCGCTCAAAGGGGGGAAATGGAAAGGCTGCTTCCACGTTCCGCGCGGGCTGCTCCTGGCCGGCCGGATCCTGGAAACCCTGTGAAAGAACGCCGTCCGTCATCCGCATATCCCTGGGTCGTGGTCGGATTACTCTGGGGCGTCGCGCTTCTTAACTACCTGGACCGCCAGATGCTTTCGACCATGAAAGCGGCCATGATGGGCGACATCCCGGAGCTCCAAACCGCCGAAAACTTCGGCCGGCTGATGGCCGTTTTCCTTTGGATCTACGGCTTGATGAGCCCCATCTCCGGCTTGATCGCCGACCGGGTCAGCCGGAAATGGATCATTGTCGGCAGCTGCGGCGTCTGGTCCGCCGTCACTTTGGGCATGGGCTTCGCGACGGACTTCTCCCAGCTTTTCGTCCTCCGGGCGATCATGGGAATCAGCGAAGCCCTCTACATCCCGGCCGGCCTGTCCTTGATCGCCGATTATCATCCGGGCGGGACGCGGTCCCTGGCCGTGGGCATCCATATGACCGGCCTGTATGTCGGCCAAGCCCTCGGCGGCTTCGGGGCGGCAGTTGCCGGGAGGCTGTCCTGGACGAACACCTTCCGTCTTTTCGGCTTGGCCGGCGTCGCTTATGCCCTGGTCTTGGCCGTCGCCCTCAGGGAAAAGCGGGAGAATCCGCCGGCGGGGACGACCCATCCCCCGCGGGGCTTGCGTTCGGTGACATACAGTCTCGGCCTCCTCCTGGGAACAACGAGCTTCTGGGTGATCCTTTTCTATTTCGCCGCCCCCAGCTTCCCGGGATGGGCGACGAAAAATTGGCTGCCGACGCTCTTTTCCCAAAGTCTTGGATGGGAAATGAGCCGGGCCGGGCCCCTATCGACGATCTCGATCGCCGTTTCCTCCTTCATCGGCGTCATTTTCGGCGGCCTTCTGGCCGATCGCTGGATCCGGCGCGATCTTCGAGGACGCATCTTCACCGGCGCCATCGGCTTAAGCCTGACGATCCCCGCCCTTGTTCTTCTCGGCTTCGGCCGGGGCCTGGCCGGCGTGGTTGGAGGCGTTCTTCTTTTCGGCCTCGGGTACGGGATGTTCGACGCCAACAACATGCCCATCCTCTGCCAATTCGTGCCCCCTCGGCACCGGGCGGCCGGATACGGTTTGATGAACATGACCGGCGTCTTCGCCGGCGCCCTCGTCACCGGGCTTCTGGGAAAATCCACGGACGCCGGCCGCCTCGGCCGGGATATGGCCTTGCTGTCCATTCCCGTCGCCGCGGCCGTCATCCTTCAACTGGCCGCCCTCAAACCGAAGTCCGCCGACAAGCGGGAAGACTAAGGTCCGCGGCTCCGGCGGCCCCTGGCGAAGCCCCGGAGAATGGAGTATGCTGGCCGCATGACGCCCCGTTTCGATGTCGCCGCGATCGGGGGCGGCCCGGCCGGTTTGACCTCGGCGATCGCCGCGGCCCGCAACGGCCGGACGGCGGCGATCGTCGACCGGATGCCCCGGCTGGGTAAAAAAATCCTCGTCACCGGAGGCGGCCGCTGCAACCTCGGGAACGAACGCCTGTCCGCGGCGGCTTTTTCCTCGACCAATCCCGGCCTCGTGGCCTCCGTCCTGGATCGCTTCGGGACGGACGAAATCGTCCGGTTTTTCGAAGGCCTCGGACTCCGGATCGTTTCCGACGGAGAGCGGCTTTATCCCTCGACCAACCAGGCTGCTTCGGTCTTGAAAGTCCTTGAAATTGAGATCCGCCGCCGGGCCATCGAAATCTTTCCCGGCTTTGAAACGGCCTCGGTCGACCCGGCCGAATCGGCGTTCATCCTCCAGTCGGTCGACGGACGGAAAATCGAAGCCAGGGCCGTCGTCCTGGCCGGCGGCGGCCGGTCCTATCCCGCCCTGGGCTCCGACGGCAGCGCCTACGAGCTGGCCCGGGAACTCGGCCATCGGCTGATTGAACCCGTCCCCAGCTGTGTCCCGCTTCTTGTCCGCGACCGGATGTGCCACTTCCTCCAAGGCCAGAAAATTCGGGCCCGGGCCGAGGCCGTGATCGACGGCCGGGCAGCCGCGGCCGCCGAGGGGGACCTGCTTTTCACCGATTACGGCCTCTCGGGGACGGCCGTTCTGGATGTCAGCACCGCCTTCTCCATCGCCCTCCACCGGGAAAAAAGGACGGAGGCGGTCCTGAAGCTGGACCTCCTTCCGGGGATGGAGGAGGAAAAATTGAAAGCGGAGCTGGCCCGGCGCTTGAAAGGCCGATGGGAGGACGCGGAGCTTGTGTCGGGATTGCTTCCGGAAAAGTTCGGAAAAACCGTCGCCGGATGGCTCCCGGCCGGGCCGCGGTCGGCGGAAAAAACGGCTGTCGCGCTGGCCGCCGCCCTCAAGGACAGGCGGTTGGCGGTCCACGGCACCCGGGGCTGGAATGAGGCCGAATTCACGAGCGGGGGCGTCGACGCTTCGGAAATCGATCCCGAGCGGCTCGAATCGAAGCTCGTGCGAAGGATGTTTCTCGCCGGGGAGATATGCGACGTGCAAGGGCCCCGCGGCGGCTACAATCTCTCCTGGGCCTGGGCCTCGGGGACGCTGGCCGGACGGGCCGCCGCCTCAGGCCTTGCCTAGGACCATGGCCAGAAGGGCCATCCGGACGTAAAGCCCGTATTCCATCTGGCGGAAGTAGGCCGCCCGCGGATCGTCATCGAATTCCATGCTGATCTCGGTGACCCGGGGCAGGGGGTGGAGAACGATCATGTCCTTCTTGGCCGCCTTCATCACCTTGGGCGTGATGACGAAGGCGTTTTTGACCTTCTCGTAGACCTCGGGGTCCTCGAACCGCTCTTTCTGGACCCGGGTCACATAAAGGACATCGGTCTTGGGGAGGGGTTTTTCCAGCGAGTTGTGTTCGGTCTGGGGCAGCCCCTTGGCCGCGACTTCGTCCATCACTTCGTGGGGCATGCGGAGAATCTCCGGCGAGACGTAATTGAGCTTGATCCCCTCGAACTGGGTCAGAAGCCGGGCCAGGGAATGGACCGTCCGCCCGTATTTCAAATCCCCGAGCATCGTCACGTTCAGGTTGTCCAGCCGGCCCATCTCCTCGCGGATGGCGAAGGTGTCCAGCAGGGCCTGGGTCGGGTGCTCGCCCACGCCGTCGCCGGCGTTGATGATGGGTTTGCCGGCATGGCGGGCGGCCAGGGCGGCCGAGCCGACTTCGGGATGGCGGAGGACGATCACGTCGGCGTAGCAGCCCAGCGTCCGGACGGTGTCGGGAAGGCTTTCGCCCTTGGCCACCGAGGAATATTTCACCTCGCTGATCGGGATGACCGCGCCGCCGAGCCGCTGCATCGCGGCCATGAACGAGGAGGAGGTCCGGGTGGAGGGTTCATAGAACAGGTTGGCCAGGATTTTTCCCTTCAACAGGTCGAACGTCCCGACCCGTTCGACCATCGTCCGCATCTCATGGGCGACGCTGAAGATATATTCCAGATCGTTCCGGCTGAACTGCCGGACCGTAAGGATATTCTTGCCGTACCAGGGCGCGGTCTGCTGATCCCCGAAGGGAAGATGCGGATTTTTGGATTTGGTGGGCATGGGGCCTCCTCTTTCGGCGCTCACGATAGCGCGGAACGAGGGTTCATGTCAAAAGGTTTCGAAAGCCCGGTAGCGGGCCGCCCGGTTTCAATCCCGGGGGATGATCGGATCGGCCTCCGGATCTTCGCCCGGAATGATTTCGTCTTCGGCCGGGGCGGCGCCCTCTTCGGCGGGCGTCTCGGTTTTCCCGGACAGCCGGCGTTTCCGCTTCTCTTCGCGCTTGCGTAAACGATCGAGCTCTTTGCTTCGCTTGGCGCTTTTATAGGCCCGGTTGGATTTCGGCATACCTCCTCCTTTCCCCCGGCATCATATCACAACGGCGAGGGATAAAAAAAAGGGGCGGTTCAGAGAACCGCCCCGAATGTCCTAACGGACGTCCGGCCCGCGATGCGGACCGGAGGTGAAGAAAAGAACAGGCCGAATCAGAAGCGCCGGCCGCCGCCGAAACCGCCCCGCCCGCCGCCGCTGCCGCCCGTGCGGGGACGATCGGTCCGGGGTTTCGCTTCGTTGACCGTCATGGTCCGGCCCTTGAGGTCCTTGCCGTTGAGGGCGGCGATGGCTTTCTCCGCCTCTTCCTTAGCCGGCATTTCGACAAAGCCGAATCCCCGGGATTCTCCCGAGAATTTGTCTTTGATGATCGACGCCGTCGAAACCTGGCCGTACGCGGAAAACGCTTCGCGCAGTTCTGTTTCGCTCACGCTGAACGAAAGATTGCCAACATAAATGTTCATACTCGTCTCCTTTGACGAGGGTACCTTCCGGGATGGCGGCCCGGAGGCCCCGAATGTTTGTTCGAATAAAGGAGAGGAGTATCCAGCCGAACAGGGCCCGTGCCCCTTCCTTTTTTCGACGCATCTATCATAGACATTTTTTTAAAAAAAGCAAGCAAAATCTTTATATCCTGGATTATTAACCGGAGGAAGAGGCGGCGGCAATAACCGCGGCCCCGAAGCCGGAACCGTCAGAGACGGGGGCCAGCCGAAGGCAGCCGGCCCGCTCGCCGTAGAGCTCCCGGAAGGTTTCCTCCATTCGGGCCCGGAAACCCGGATATTTCTCAAATAGGCTCCCATCTACGGCGATGACGTGGGTCGCGTCCAGGCCCGGGTCGTTTTTAGATACAATTGCCGCCAGGACGGCCGCGGCCAGGCGGGCGGCCCGGCCGGAGACCGACCGGACGACCTCCCGGAGAAACCGGGCGTCCCCTGGCGCGGCTCCGCCCCCGGCTTCCCCCAGGAGCGCAAGAGTCCCATCCGCGTTCGGAGAGACATCAGCTTCGATTTCCGACAGGCGTTCCGTGCCGAATCCCCCCGGAACGGCGAAAAGCGCGGGCAACCGGCCGCCGAAAAGGAACCCCTCGGTGCACACGTCGGCGACGACGAGCCGGACCAATTCGCCCAGATATTTTCCGGATACCATTTTTTCTTCCGCTTGCAAACCGGGATTTTCGGATCCGGCGTCAAGAAGCGCGTCGAAGCGGGTCCGGGGCAGGGCGGCGTTGAAATTCCCGGACTCCGTGTTGATTATCATGAATTCCTTATCATAGGGGCCGACGGGTTTGCGGATGGCCGCGGTTCGTTCGCGGTAACAGATGTTCGTCCCTGTTCCGAGGATGCACCCCACGTCGCAATCGGGATCGAGATAGGCCCCGGCCATCAAGGTACCGGTCGTGTCGTTGTTCAAGGACACGACCCGGACGCCGGCCACGCCTTCCTCGGCCAAGGCCCGGTTGAGGAGCTCGACGACGTCTCGGCCGACGACCCCTTGAGCCGTCCAGCCCTTGGTCCAACCGATCAGCTCTCCCCGGGCGATGGACCGCTGCCGGATGGCGAAAGAAAATGTGAATCCCATTCTCTGCGGCCCGGTCAACCCCCGGGTCCGGAGAAACCGGCCGATGAACCGGGCGATCGCCCCGAAGAGAACCCCGGCGTCGGCCGAAATCTGATCCCGGCTCAGCTGGAAAAGGTCACCCACGAGGACAGGGACGCTCCGGTTTCCAGGCAGGTCGGCCCACAGGATACGGACGTTGGTCCCGCCCATGTCCAGGGCCAGGAACGGCCCGCGTTCCTTTCCCGTCGGGATGTCGACGTACGCAGGGAGCATTTTCAGCGAGCCGGGCTCCCCGGCCAGGCCGCGCCGCATCTCCTCGTGAAAGGCCGTAATCAGCGCTCGGAGACGCTCCGGGGAAACGGCGAACATCTCCCGCAGCCTCGTTCCGGCTTCGTCCCGCGCGGTTGTTGCAGACATCCGGGGAAATTATATTCCCGAAATATTTTTTTTTCGAGAGTTGATTATCGCAGGAAATCCATGTATATTGGCCGCCGCGATTTAAATTTCCATCGAAAGGAAGGACCATGGCCAAGAAACCGCTGACCAAAGCCCAGATCGTCGCCTACTTCGCCGAGAAGTTCGAGATGCCCCGGAAAACCGCGGGCGCGATTCTCGAGGAAGTCGTCAATCTGGCCATCGCCGAAACGAAGAAATCCGGCAGCTTCACCCTGCCCGGCCTCGGCAAGCTCGTCCTGGTGAAACGGAACGCCCGCATCGGCCGCAACCCGGCCACCGGCGCGACGATCAACATCCCGGCCAAGACCGTCGTCAAAATGCGGATCGCCAAGACGGCGAAGGACGCGATCGTCCCCCCCAAGAAATAACGGTCCCTCTTCCGTTTTGAGCCGGCCCGGCAGTAGATCCGCGCCCGCCGGCAGTCCGTCCTTCGGCCGTCCGGCTTCGCCGGGCGGTCGGAGGACGCTTTTTTTTATCCCGGAGATCCCTATTTCCCCGCCGCTTTGCCGGCCGCGGAGAGCGCTATGTCTTTTCCGGCTGGGGCTCGCGGAAGGTCACGATGAAAGCCGTTCCGCTCGTCCGGTCGAGGTCGATCACGCCCCGGAGCTGATCGACCAGCAAGTTGACGATTTTAAGGCCGAACGTCTTGGCTTTGCGGAAATCCGGCTGTCCCTGGAAGCCCACGCCGTCGTCGGCGACCCGTAGAATCACTTCCCCGCCGGCGCCCCGGCGGAGCCGGATTTTAATCGTCCCCTTCCGGCCCTTCGGAAAGCCGTGCTTGAGGGCGTTGGAAATCAGCTCGTTGAGGATCAGCCCGAAAGGAACGGCGGTGTTGACGTCGAGATCGATGTCCTCGAAATCCGTCTCCAGCCTGACTTGTTCGGGATCGACCAGGTGGGCCTGGAAGAGATGGACGGCGAGGCTTTGAATGTATCCGGGCAGGTCGATCTTCGAGAGGTCGCCCGACTGGTAGAGCCGCTCGTGGACCAGGCTCATCGACCGGATCCGGGCCTGGCCTTCGCGGAGAATTTCCCGGCATTCCTCGCTCTCGGTCTGCCGGGACTGGATGCTGAACAGGCTGGAAATGACCTGCATGTTGTTCTTGACCCGGTGGTGAATCTCCTGGAGAAGGACCTCTTTTTCCCGCAGGCTTTCCCGGAGCTCCTTTTCCATCAGGATCCGGTCGGTGATGTCGATCGTGAAGCCGGCCACGTAACGTTTTCCTTCGATAAGGAGGGGAAACCTGATCGTCGTGTAATGCCGGCCGGCCAATTCCTCTTCGATTTCGATCTTGCTCCCCGTCCGGAGGACCCGGTAATCGTCTTCGATCATCTTCCGGGCCATGGCCGCCGGGAACAGCTCCTCCATGCTCTTGCCCAGGAGCTCTTCGACCGGCCGCCCGAGCATGTTCTCGAAGTTGTCGCTGAGCCGGACGGCCCGGTCGTCTTCGTCCTTGAAAAAAATGTAGACCGGGCTGTTTTTCATCAGCTGGCGGAAAACGCCCTCGCTCGCCCGCAGGGCGGCCTCGGTCCGGATCTGGTCACCGACGTCGCTGAAAGACCAGATCCGGCCGCAATGCTTCGTCCCATCCATGAGCGGGCGGGAGACGCGGTCGAACACCCGCCCGTCCTTCAGATGGATCGTGTTGAAGTCTTCCTCGGTCGAATCGTCGAGGGCGGCCACTTTCGCCAGAAAATGATCCGGATTGGGAAGCTGATCCCGGAGGTAGCCGAGGAGCTCCTCGTAATTGCCGACCGAGATCACGTTCGGCGGAATCTGCCACATCTCGGCGAACCGCTCGTTATAAAACAAGACCCGGCCGCCGCGGCTGATGGCGATGATGCCGTCGGCCGTGGATTGGAGGATGGCCTGAAGGGAAGCCCGGCTGTCGGCCAGGACCTCCAGGCCGCGCTGATGTTCCTGCCGAAACCGCCAATCCCGCATAACCCTGTTGATGGCCAAGGGCATTGAGGCGCAGGATCCGGGGAAAAGGATGATGAAATCCATCGCCCCCGCCTGGAGGGCGGCCGCGGCCGTCCGCTCATCGCCCGGACCGGCGATGACCACGACGGGAAAATCGCCCGATTCGGGAGGCGCGTGAAGGACCGACAAGGGATCGCCCCCGGCCAGGTTCAGGTCGAGCAAAGCGATATCCGGCGCCCGGACGGCCGCCAGATCCTGGAACTCGCGGAGGGTCCCGGCTGTAGCGAGCTCGACCCGGGTTTCCGAATCCCGGAAAGCCTGTTGCACGGCCGCGACGCGCTCGGGGATGTCCTCCCCCAGGAGAATCCGCAGGGGGACGATCTCCTCTTTCCTTTCAATCGAAGACATTTCATCCATGAGCATAAGGAGTTGCCCGGGCGATGTCAATCGCCCCCCCCGCCGGGAAAACCGTCCCCGCCGGGGAGAAGGGATCAGGCGATTTTCTTTAGAGAATTAAGAATTTTTTCGACATCGGCGGAATCATTGTTGATATAGAACGAGACCCGGATGCAGTTCAATCCGCCTTCGTTGACCGGCCGGACCCGGATATGATCCTCGCCCAGGCGTTTCATGACGTCGTGGTAATCGCGGCCGGCCATCCGGAAGCTGATCATGGGCGAGCGGAAGGCGCTTTCCTCGGGCGAGCAAATCTCCACGCCGCGGATTTCCCGAAGTCCGGCGTAGAATTTTTCGGCCAAGCTCCGGCTTCGGGCCTGGACCCGTTCGAGACCGACGGCTTCGAGGAAGTCGATCGCGGTTCCCAGGGTAAAATAGAGGGCCTCGTTCTGGGTCCCGTATTCGAACCGGGCTACCGTCGGCTTCAGGACGAATTCCTTCGAGACCATTTCGGCCTTATCGGAGGAGCCCGCGCCGACGCTCATCGGCCGGAGGACATCGAGCATCCCTTTTCTCACGTAGAGAAAACCGGTCCGTTTCGGGGCCATCATCCATTTGTGGGTGCTCGAGGTGTAGAAATCGACGCCGATATCGCCGATATCGAAGGGAACGCAGGCGGGGGCCTGGGCCCCGTCCAGGGCGAACCAGAGCCCCTTCTCCCGGGCCAGGGCGGCAATTTCCTTGACCGGGAAGACCTGCCCGTACGTGCAGGTGAGGTGGCTGAAGAAAATCAAGCGCGTCCGGGAATTGACCAGCGCGGCGATCCGGTCCACGTTGCCCAATCCGTTTTTCAAGTCCGGATCGAACATCCGGTAGACGATCCCGTCCCGCTGCATCCGGTTGAGCAGGGCGGATTTCAGGCAGATATGCTCGTGGCTGGAGGTGATCACCTCGTCCCCTTTTTTCAGGGGGAGGCCGTTGAGGATCATGTTCACGCCTTCCGTCGTCGTGCTGATGAAGCCCAAATCCTCCTGCCGGCAGGTCTTTCCCAGGATCCGGGCGAGCTTGACCTTGACCTCGTTCCAGATCTTTTCATCAAACCCGGCCCCGGGAGCCCGCTCTTCGACCCGCGACCATTCTTCATAGCTCTTGATCACCGGGAGGGGCATCGACCCGAGACCGCCGAAATTGAGATAGGTCCAGAGCGGATCGAGGATGAATTGGCCGCGGACGACCCGCCACAGGGCCTCGTCATCAACCGCGGTTTCCGCCGCGGCGAACAGCCGGCCGAGAGGTTCCGCCTTAAGGTTCCGGGAGAGGGTCAGGGTGCCCAGGGCCGCGGCCGCGCCCTTGAAGAATTCCGAACGTTTCATCGGCAGCGCTCCATCATCGAAGACGGCGTTGCGGCGAATATATCACGTCATCCCGGAGGATGACAATCCCCCGGTCCCCGAGGACGGAGAGCGAGGGAAAGATTTGGCGGGCGGCGGGCGAAAATGATAAAATCATCCGGCATGATCCGCGCATCCGATCTCAAAAAAGGCGACGCCGTCAAAATCGACGGGGCTCCCTGCATCGCCGAAACGGTCACCGTTCAAAAGCCGAGCGCGCGCGGGGCGGTCACCCTCTACAAGTTCCGGTTCCGCGACGCCCAGTCGAAGCGGAAAACCGACCTGACCTTCCGCGGCGACGAAATGTTCGTGGAAGCCGAGCTCGAGCGCCGGCCCGTCCAGATCCTTTTCGGCGACGACGCCGGCTTTTCCTTCATGGACCAGCAGGATTTTTCCCAGTTCACCCTGGCCAAGGACGAGATCGAAGACGAATGGCCTTACCTGACCGAAGGCCTGGAAGGGATCCTGGCCCTCACGTCGGAAGGGCGGGTTCTCGGTCTCGAGCTTCCCGTCCTCGTCTCCCTTCCGATCATCGAGACCCGGCCCTCGATCAAAGGCGGATCGGTGACCGCCCGGACCAAGCCGGCCGTCCTGTCGACGGGCTTGACCGTTCAAGTGCCCGAATACCTGGAGACCGGAGACATCATCCGGGTGGATACGCGGACGGGCCTGTACGCCTCGAAAACCTGACATGTTCAAACCGGAAGAAGTCATTTTCGCCCCCACGGCGGCATGCAACCTGTCCTGCTCCCATTGCCGGGTCAAGCGCGTTCCCGACCAGCTCGACTCCAAGGACGCGATCGCCTTCCTCAAGTCCTGCCGCGCCAACGGCATCGAGCGCGTCGGTTTCAGCGGCGGCGAGCCGTTCCTCCAGCCCGATTTCCTCTGCGAGGTCTCCCGGGCGGCCGTTAGTTTGGATATGCTGTTCGGCCGGTTGATGACCAACGCCGCCTGGTTTGAAACGCCGGAACAGCTCCGGGCGACCTTGACCGCCCTCCGCGACGCCGGGTTTGACGGCCGGTTCGGGGTCAGCATCGACGCCTACCACGACCAGGACATGCGCGATTTGACCCTCTTTTTTGAGACGGTCTTTTCCTTATGGGGACGGCAGGATTGCTGCGAAATCGTCACCACGCTTTCGCCGGAAGGCGAGGATTCCCGGGGGATGCTGGAGGAATTGGCCGGACGACTGGGGGGCCGGCTGTTGATCGAAGAAGACATCCCCTATTCCATCGTCAATCAGGCCTTCCTCGACCGCCGGGAAGGCGGGGTGGACGACGCCATGACCCTGGTTATCGATATTGTCAGGGTCGCCGCCTCCGCGCCGGCCGAAGAAAATGCCTGGAAGTCGGATGCCTGGTTCGATGACGATTTCTGCCGCGGCCCCGGAAATGTTTTCTACGTGCACCCTGATGGAACGGTCGCCGTCTGCTGCGGATTCGCCAACGAGAACGACGGACTGCTTATCGGCCGCATCCCGGCCGACGGCTACCGGGAATTGATGCGCCGGGCCCAGGCCAATCCCGTCGTCCGGGCCTGTTTCGAAACCGGCCTGGCGACCGTCCGGGAGCGGTTGGAGGCGGGAGGATCGACGTTCCCCGGTAAAACCCTCGATCGCTGTTTTTTCTGCGATTTTCTCGCGAAAAATGATTTCCCCATCCCCGAGGAGCAGAAAAGCGCCCCCGCCGAGCGGCCGAGCGCCCCTCCCCAGGTCAGACCCGCCGGAAAGCGGTACCGACGATAACCGATATCCGGGCCAGTTCCAGAACCTTATCCCCGTACATGGATCGAGGCGTCGGCCAGGCGGCCGCGGAAAGCGCCTCGGGCGTCGTAGGCGGAAGCTGGCGGGCCGGCAGGATCAAGGGTTTGAGCGGAGGCGCGGCGACTCCCTTGAGCGGGATGCGGTAGGTTCGCCCCGCCCGGATCTGGGTGGAGGCCAGCCCATTGTACTGCTGGATGGCCCGGACCGAGGTCCCGTAGCGGCGGGCCAGATGGCCGAGCGTCTCGCCTTCGCGGACCTTGTGGGGAACGGAATAGACGGGCGGTTGGATCCTCTTCAGCTGGACGAGCATCGGATAAACCCGCCGTCCCAGCTCCTGGGCCACCGGATTGAAAAAACGGACGTGGTAATGCGTCCGGTGGTTGACGGCGTGGCAAACGATCGCCTTCGCGTACCCCCGGGAAAATTGGAAGACGCGGTCGAGCCAAGCTTTATCCTCCCCGAGACTCAGCGCGTATCCGTAGAGAAGCCGCTGGATACGGACATCCAGAAAGACCGTTTCGACGTCCGTCTGGGTGACGATCGCCCGCAACAGAACCCAGTTTCGGGGAAGGTCGAGGGTGGCCGCCGTCCCCGGCCGGTACCAGGCGCCCTGGCCTGCCTTGTAGTAAAAGCCGAAATCCACGTCCCGGCCGCCCTGATGGGAGATATGACGCTTCAGCCGGCCGCCGTCGAGATCGCTGATGTCGCCGATGAAAATGGGCTGCGTTCCCGAATAAATCTCATGGACCTTGCCGACGACGGCCGCGATCGCCTCGATCGTCTCCGAAGTCGCCCACGTCTGGGCTTGGGGCGCGATTTCCCACCGGCGATCGGAAGGCAGGGGGATGGGATTGACGACGATCGCCCCGCCCGGCTGGCCGATCGACAGCGAACCAAGCGAGGCGGGATCGGATTCAACCCGTTTGAAGAGCTCCTCGTCGCTTAGGTCGAGGAGATCGGCGGGAGATTCCCGCGCGAGGGACGGCGGTTGAATCCCGCCGCCCGGCCCGGGAAAGGGCTCGGCCGCAGGGAGCCCCCCCAGTAACGCCCGCAAGGCCAATCCGATTCCGATAATAAATCCGATCACGGTTTCTCGCCCAAATTTTCCCCGTTCATTGTATCGGATCGACCGCCCGAGTCAAGATCGAGGGCGAAATTCATTTCTTGCGGGCCATCCGCTCCCGGACGATCGCCCGGTACTTGTCCCGAAGCCGGGTCTGGACATTTTCCATCGGGACGATCCGCCCGGCGATCAGGACCGTCTTGATCTTGGAGGACGCTTGGATGAGCGGCTTGGTGCAAATGATGATATCGGCCGATTTGCCGGCCTCGAGGGAGCCGACGCGGTCGTCCAAACCAAAAATCCGGGCCGGATTGATCGTCAGGGCTTTGACCGCCTCCTCCTCGGGAAGCCCGTAGGCGACGGAGAGGGAGGCCGGAACGGGCTGCCGGCGGACATTCGAACTCCCCTGGTAGGAGGATTCACTGAGGGCGAGGAGGATCTTTTTTTCGGCCAGGACCGCGGCGGCGTGATAGTTCTTATCCACGGGTTCCCATCGCTCCGGAAGCTGAGAGGTGCCTCCCCAGATCACAGGGATCCCGCGGGCCGCGATTTGATCCGCGTACTTGAGGATTTCGCTTGAAGCCGAGAACAGGATGCCCTTGATCTTGTAGTCGGAAATGAGCCGGAGGGCGATGCGGATAGGGACCTCCCCGTGGGCGACGAAAACGACCGGGAGCCGGCCCTCGAGGACGGGCATCAGGGCTTCGGACTCGGGATCGCGGGGGACGTCGCCGCCCTTCTTTTTTTCCATATATTGTTTGGCTTTTCCGAGCTTCTCGTCGAAAAACCGGCTGACGCCCTCATACGTTGAAGGATAGCTGTTGGTTTGGCGGACCGTGGTGTTGAAGACGAGGCAGACATCCCTTTGAAGAATCATCTCCTCCGCGAGATTTCCATCCAGGTGAAGGGCGATCGCCCGACCATTGATGGGACGGGCCGACCCGGAGGCGGTCAGGGCGGTTGTGACTCCATCGACCCGGGCGATGGCGATGGTTTCGTCTTCGGGATTCAAACCGTCGAACGGATCGATAAAGGGGGTCGAGAGGCCGGTTTCGTTGACATCGTTTCCGGCGCCGGGGTATCCGGTCAGGCCGAGGGCGGTCAGCGGCGCCACCATCCCGGGATAGACATACATCCCCGAAGCGTCGATGACCCGGGCGTCCTTGGGAACGCGGACGGTCGGCCCGACGGCGGTGATTTTGCCGTTTTCGATGAGGAGGCTGCCGCGTTCGAGGGCCGGTCCGACCACCGGCCGGATTTTTCCGTTGAGGATGACGATCGGCTTGTCCGCGGGGGCGGTGCGGGCAATGGAGACGAGGCAGCATGCGGCCAGGACGAGGATCGCCGGGCGTTTCATCGGAGGCCTCCTTTTTGGGCGGCGACGCCGTCCCGGGCGAGGTCGAAGAACACCTCCCCTTCGATCAAAGCCATCAGGCACTTGGCCGTGCTGTCGAGGGGATATTTATCGAACACGGCCACGTCCCCATCCTTTCCGACCTCGAGGCTGCCGATGCGCTTGTCCATTTCCAAAGCCTTGGCCGAATTGATCGTGATCATCCGGAGGACGGTCTCGTCGGACAGGTCGTTGTACTTCTGGACTTTGGCCGCGTTCAAATAGAGGTAACGGCTTTCGTCCGGGCTGTCGGAGTTGATGACAATGTTGACCCCGGCTTCATTCAGAATGTCGAACCCGTAGGGACAGCCGTCGTAGGCTTCTTCCTTGAATCCCCACCAGTCCGTCCATCCGCCGAAGGTCACCCCGCGCTCGGCCAGAAGGTCGGCCACCTTGTAGCCGTCCACGCAGTGGCTGATCTGGGAGCAGACCAGGCCGAACTCCTTGCAGAAATTGAGGAACCAGACCATTTCGTCAGCCCGGTAGATGTGGATGTCGATGGTCATTTTCCGTTCCAGGACAAGCTTCAAGGTTTCAAGCTTGTCGTCGCGGGCGGGAGGGGCGGCGTCTTTCTTTCCGGAGGCGACGGCCTTTTCATACTCGTCCCACTTCGCCTTGTATTCGCGGGCGTCGGTGAAGGCTTTGCGGGCCACGTAGACCGTGCCCAGGCGGGTGGAAGGCATCCGGCCCTGGCCGCCGTAGAGGCGCTTCGGATTTTCCCCGAGGGCCATCTTGAGCTGGGGCCGGACGTCCTTGACCAGGAGATCCTCGAGGGGACGGGCGTATTTCAGCTTGATCGTCGCGTTGACCGCGCCGATAACGTTGGCGCTGCCGTGCATGGCCTTGACCGTCGTCACGCCGCCCGACAGGGTCGTCAGGATGGAGGGATCGTCGGGAAGGAGGATGTCCTTCATCCACAGCTGGGGGGTGACGGGATCGGTCGCCTCGTTGACGTCCCCGCCGTCGATGGCGATATGGGTATGGGTGTCGATCAGGCCGGGGAGGACGTACATCCCGGAGGCGTCGATGACTTTTACGCCGGCGGGAATCGCGACGTCTTTCCCGACGGCGGTGATCTTTCCCTTCTGGACCAGGACCGTTCCGTTTTCGATCGTCCCCCGGGTGATCGTCAGGATCGTTCCGCCCTTGAGAGCGACATCCTGGGCCGCGAGGGGAAGCGGAAAGGCGGCAAGGGCCGCGGAAAGAAGAATGAACGGGAGGGTTTTATGAGGCATGAAAATCTCCTTAGCCGGTCGATCCGGAGAAATCTGTCGAATTATATAACATCTGACCCCCTTGCTTTAAAAGTCCCGCGCGCATATATTCTTATGGTCCCAATTTCCGACCGGAGGATCCGATGAAAAAATCCCTCGCTGTTTCGATGCTTCTCCTCCTGTCGGCCGCGGCGGCTTCGGCCCAAGGCTTGGACTGGTTCAAGGGCACCGTCGACGAAGCGTTCGCCAAGGCCAAGGCGGAGAACAAGCTCGTTCTCCTCGATTTCACCTCCTACACCTGAGGGGGCTGCAAACTGCTCGGTGAGCAGTTCTACAACAACCCCGCGTACAAGGATTTCCTGACCAAGAACTTCGTCCTGTTCCAGGCGTATACCCAGGAACCCGACGGACGGAAAGTCTTCGAGCGGTACGCCGTCCGGGCGACGCCGACGACGATGGTCTTCGACGGCAACGGCGAGGCGGTCGACTGGATCCTGGGCTATGAGCCCCCGGCCGACGGCTTCCGGGACCAGCTCGCCGCCATTCTCAAAGGCACGGGGACGTTCCAAAGCCTGGCCGTCAATTACGTCGAAACCGCTTTTAAAATCGCCAAGAAATACGCCGACCGATATGACATGGCCAAAGCCGCCGAGTTCTATAAGAACGTCCTGGCCATCGATCCCAACGGAATGAAGGGCGGCTCCGACTACCAGGGCGAAAAAACGTCCTACACCCAGCAGGCCGAATTCGGCATCGCCGAAAACGCCCTTGGCAACCGTCCCCCCGACCGGGCCCCGATGGAAGCGTTCATCAAGAAGTACCCCAAGGGCGCGATAGTCGAGGGCGCCTTCGCCCAGCTGAGCCGCAACTATTACGGAAGAGGTGCGACAAAGGAGGAAGCGGCCGCCTTCTACGCCGATTATGTCGGCCGATTCCCCAATTCCGTCGCGGCCCACTCCTCCTACGTCCAGCGGATCGTACAGGACAAGGATCCCCTCGACAAGGGCATCGAGCTGGCCCTGAAAGCCATGGAGCTTCAAAAAGCCGCGGCCGCCGCCGCGCCGGCGGGTTCGGTTCCGGCCGCGCCCATGGGCGGCGGATCGTCGATGGGCTTCAACCTGGCCCGACTCTATTTCTTCAAAGGCGACAAGGCCGCCGCGCTCAAGGCGGCCGATTCCGCGGCCAAGCAAGTCGGAGACAATCCCCGGATGCTTTCGATGGCCGCCCAGGCCTATTTGGATATCGGGGCGGAAGCCAAGGCTCTGGACATCTACGGGCCGAAGTTCCTGAAAAAGAACATGGCCGACGCTTCGATTCTCGGGCAGTACGCCGGATTCTGGACCCGCCAGGAGAAAAACCTGAAGAGCGCCCTCGAAGCGGCTAAAAAGGCGGTCGAGCTGACGCCTGCCGCTCCCGCCGCCTGGCTCTCCCTGGGGAACGTCTATATCAAAATGAAAAACAAGGCCGAGGCCCTTAAGGCCGTCACCAAGGCCTTGGACGTCGCCCCGGCAAACCAGAAAGCGACGGTCCAGCGGTCCGTCGACCAGGCCAAGAAGCTGATCGACGAAATCAAGTAATTTCAACTGTTCGCCCCTGGAACGGGGGACGCCTTTCGGCGTCCCCCGTTTTTTTTGGCCCTTGACAATATCAATATATCTTGATATATTGAACATGTGAAAAGCGCCCCGGATTTCGGCCCCCTGCCCGCCCTCAAGGCCCTGGCCGACGAGACCCGCCTCCGCCTCTTCCAGCTGGCCCGGGTCCACGAACTCAACGTCAACGAGATCGTCGAGGCCATGGGCATGGGCCAGTCCCGCATCTCCCGCCACCTGAAGATCCTGTCCGAGGCCGGCCTTCTGGTCGCCCGCCGCGACGGCATGTGGACGTTCTACCGGGCCGCGACCGGTCCCGATGCGGCCCGGTTCGCCGCGGCCGTGGGCGACCCCGAAAGCGGCCCTTTCGCCCGCGACTTGGCCCGAGCCCGCCGCATCCGGGACGAACGGGCCAAGGAATCACGGCGCTTTTTCGACGCCGTCGCCGGCGACTGGGGGGTCATGAAGCGGTCCCTCCTCGGCGACGCCGCCCTCGATCCCTTCATCCTCAAGCATATCCCCCGCTGCGACACCGTCGCCGACCTCGGCTGCGGGAGCGGCGACCTTTTCCCCCTTCTCCGAAAAAAAGCCGGACGGGTCATCGGCGTGGACCGGGCCCCGCGGATGCTCGAGGAAGCCCGCCGGCGCCACCTCGCCGAAAGCCGCCGGGGCCGGCTCGAGCTTCGATTGGGCGAATTGGAAAAGCTTCCCGTCCGGGACGGCGAAGTCGACTGCGCCGTAATCTGCCTGGCCCTTCATCATCTTCCGGACCCGGCCGCCGGAATCGCCGAGGCCGCCCGCATCCTCAAACCCGGCGGGACG
>Ga0316628_100001194_pt1 | contig 18059 bp, 8 predicted proteins | sample OWC_Aug_M2_C1_D5_FD_207648 | JGI IMG/M metagenome (GOLD analysis project Ga0316628, IMG submission 207648) | Wetland soil microbial communities from Old Woman Creek delta, Ohio, United States - OWC_Aug_M2_C1_D5_C | ecosystem: Environmental > Terrestrial > Soil > Wetlands | place: USA: Ohio... | reverse complement strand
CCCGTCCGCAACCCCGGCGCCTGCGAGCGGAGTCAAGCTTCGCATCCTGGTCACTCCTCTGGGGGCCGCCGTGCGACTCGACGGACGTCTGCTGAGCGCCAATCCCTTCGTCGCGACCTTTCCGAAGGACGACGCGGAGCACGACCTTCGCGCGTCGGCCCCTGGATTTCACGAGAAGAAGCAGCTCATCCGCTTCGACCAAGACCTCGATCTCGAGGTCTCGCTCCAGCCGTGGGCGGGAGCGTGGCGCGGGCATGCTTCAGCGCACGCCGCGCCTCCAGCGGCGGCGCCTCGGGTGAGCCCGGAGTCGCACGCGGCGCCCCCGGGCGTGGAGCCCGGGATGGACCTTCAGCCGCGATCCTCCCAGGGGCGCGGTAAACGCACCATCGACGAGAAGGATCCGTACGGACCATGAAGCGAATCCGGTCCTTGTTGATCGTCGCCGCGATGGCCGGCTCCGCGCCGGCGCTCGCTGAGCCGACGCGAGCCCACACGCCGGACGGAAGCGAGATCGAGGAAGCTCGCCAGCGCTTTCAGCGCGGCGTCGACCTGTATCGCGAGGGGAGCCTCGATGCCGCGCTCGCCGAGTTCAACAAGGCGTACGAGCTCGCTCCGAACTACCGGGTCCTCTACAACCTCGCCCAGGTCCAGAACGAGCGTCATGAATTCGTCGCAGCGCTCGAGCGGTTCCAGCAGTACCTCGAGGAGGGCGGTGCCGAGATCCCCGCCGACCGGAGGGAGCAGGTCACGCGTGAGATTGCGGCATTGAGGGGTCGGGTCGCCAAGATCGTGGTTCGCGCGAACGTCGAGGGCGCCGAGCTTCTCGTCGACGGCATTTCCGTCGGCCTGCTTCCCCTGAAGGACCCGGTGCTCGTCAGCTCCGGGGTGCGTCAGCTGCAGATCCGCAAATCCGGCTACGAAACTAGCGCCCGCACGGAGACCATCGCAGGGGGTGACAGCCTCCAGCTCAACGTCAAGCTCGAGCCGGTCGCGGTGACGCCCTCGTCCGCGCCCAGTCCCGTCGTGACCTCGGACGACCTCACGCGCGCGAGGAGTCCGCTTCCTGCCGCGCAGGCACCCACTGCCGCGCCGCATCGGAGCGAAGCCCCCGTCTGGATCACTCTGGTCAGCACCGGCCTCCTGACGGGTGGGGCCGTCGCGTTCGGGGTGCTCACGCAGAAGGCCAATGAACGGCTGGATCGCGAGCTCGATGCGTTTCCCGGTAACCGGCTCCGGATAGAGGACGCGCGATCCGAGCTGAAGCGGGACGCGCTCGTCACCGACGCGTTGACGGCAGGCGCGGTGCTCTCGGGCGGCCTCTTTCTGTACTTCACCCTGTCGGGATCCGGGTCACGGTCGGGACCCACGGCCAGAGAGAAGGTGGGAACCTTCGTGCGGGTTTCCCCGGCGGGCACCGGCGTGAGAGTGACCGGAACGTTCTGACGCCGCTCAATCAGGAAACACCGCGGTTGGCGGCTCGTTCGCGCGCGGACCGGTCGGGTGCCGGGTGCGCATTCGTCGGTGAGCAACCGGCTCGGGTCGGTGCTCGCGGGCCGCAATGAGCGGGTCGGGCGCGTTCGCCGGTTGCTCCGGCTGGGTCGCGGGCCGCGCGCCAGATGCGGTGGCTGCGGGTGTCGCGGCTGCCGCGGGCTGCGCGGCTTTCGGCGCCCCCACCGATATCTCGGAGGTGACGATCTGCGCCGGTGCGCCCCCGGCGAGGGCAGCCGGAGTCGCCGGCAAGCTTGCCACGGGTGGAGTGCCCGGGCGTCCCATCGGGGGTGCCACCGCAGCCGGCAACGGGCTTTCATTCGTTCGCGGTATGGTGGGTGATGCTGCGCGGCTTGTATCGGCCCGCGCCTCGGCCCGTGTGAAACTGGTTTGCACGGCCAGCACCACCCCTGCACCGGCGACGAACGCGGCAAGAACGGGGACGGCGGCACGCGCCCGACGACTCCTGCCAGGCTGCGCGTCCGGCGAAGTTTCAGTGAGCAAATCCGTGTAGCGAACGGGAACCAGGGAGTCCGGAGCGCGCAGGAGAGCACCGGGTAGGGACTCCGCGGCCCCGGCCGCACCAGTCAGCACGCCGGCGCTTCCTTCCGACCCGGAAGAAGGATCACTGTGCACGGTGCCGGGTGGGCCCGCGTTCGAGCGCCGACTGCTGGGCGGCGGGGGTGGGTACAAACTGCTCAAGCAACACTCCTGACGGCCGCACCGGAACCCTTCCAGATAACGACGCGGCTGTACAGTCGCCGCGAGCGCTCCAGTGCAGGCCCCATCGCACGGCTTTCGCGCCGTGGCGCGCGCGTGGGCTCCCCGAGCAACGTGGCCCTTCGCGCGGCGCGCGATCGGCTGGTCCGCGCCATCCCGGACGCGCTCTTTCTGAAGACTCTCGTGGAGATGGGCACAGCGCAGTGGGACCTCGACTGAACGAGCAGCGTCGCGCGCCCGGCCACGCTGACTTTGAGCGTTGCAGGCTCGGCGAAAGAAACAGCGCTCGTTGCAAAGCATTCGCTGCCCTTCCTCGAGCCGGCCTGTCCGGCTAGGCTCGATCGTTCAGGCGCACCGGACATCTGGGGACTTTATGCTTCGATCTCGCACGCTCCTCGCGATCACCCTGACCTGCACGATGCCTGCTTGCGGCTCGACCACCGGCTCGTCGCCCCCGGGTGGTGACGGCACAGGATCCGGCGGCGGCGCATCGGGCGGCACGAGCGCGGGGGGCGCATCTGGTTCGTCAGGCGAAGCTGGGGGCTCGGGCGCGGTGGGGCAGGGCGGCAGCGTCGGAGCCGGCGGCTCGACGGCCCCGGCTAAGGGGGGCACTGCCGGCACCCCCGGAGCGGGCGGCTCGGTTCAGGGGGGCAGCGGCGGCTCGGGCCCGACAGGCGTCGATCTGTCCGGTACGTGGATCTCGGACGTGAAGACGACCGGCACGGAATCGCTCCCGTTCATCACGACCGTGAGCGCGAACATCGAATTCGTCTTTCGGCTCGTTCTGACCAGCGCGGGGGACACCCTGAACGTGAGGCTCGACATCTGCAGGCTGACCGCCGTGTCGACGCCGGATCCCACCGCACTCGGAGTCACCTTCACGCCGGCGGTCATCGCGACCATGACCACGACCGGTTCCGAGGGCACGCCGGTGGTCAACGTCGGTGATCCGATACCCCTCCCGGCGTTCACGATGCTGAGCGGCATCACCGGGTCCGGCACCGCCGTGGACGCCGACTCCGACTCGCACCCCGGCGTCACCGTGCCCGGAACCACCTGGAACAACACGTCCGTGAACGCTTACGTGGGCCTGACGATCCAGACGTCGCTCTCGCCGACGCTTTCGGCACAGGACAGCATGTCGGGGACGGCGAGCTTCGACTGCGCCGGCAAGATCTTCGGCTCGGACAATGCACTGCTGACGAGCGGCGACATCAGCGTCGCACCCGACTCGAAGACCATCCCATTCACGGCGAAACGGCTCGCCGGCGACGTGCCCTGTAGCGACGTGCTGAAGGCTTTGCCCTGAGGTACCGGCGTGCGCCGGGCTCCGTTCGCTCGCCGTCCGTCGGCGCCGCAAACCGGACGCCAGCGCATGCTCTCGAGCCGTTACGCCGCCATGCGCACGACAGTCGAAGCGCCGACTTCCGCGGCCCGGCGAGCCGCTCGGTACGCGCCCGGAGGCACGCCGAAGTGTCGCCTGAAGGCGCGGCTCAGCGCGAATTCGGAGTCGTAACCCACCTGCGGCGCGATGCTCGCAAGGCGGTGGTTCGTCGTCGTGAGCAGCTCCGCGGCGCGCTCCATGCGCAGGCGCGTGAGGTGTTGAATGGGCGATTCCGCGAACGTCGCGACGAATCGTCGGGCGAGCGCGGCACGCGAAATCCCGACTGATTTCGAGAGGCGAGCCACGGTCCAGGGCGCCTCGAGGTGCGCGCGCAGAAGCGCGCTGGCCCGAGCGACGCCGTCATCGGCGATCGAGCAGGGGGCTTGCATACGAGCCATCATGCGGCCGCTCGCCTCCATCGTAAAGCGGCGTCGGAGCGGGAAGGGCTGATTTTTCGGTCGATCCGGGTCGAGATAGAGCGTTTCGGCCATGTTCTTCGCGGGGCACCTCCGCACATGGAGAGGCATGCGCGAAGAGCAAGAGAGAGCAGCAAGTGGCGCGCCGCGCCTCGCAACCCGCGTCATCGACGAGCTACTGGAAGCGCGCACCGTCCTCGTCTTCGGCGAGATCGACGTTCACCTCGCGCACTCGGTCGGCGCGCAGCTCCTGGCCCTCGCGGAACGAGGGAGCGAGCCCATCCGGGTGATCGTCAACTCGCCCGGGGGGCACGTCGAGGCCGGCGACAGCATTCACGACATCCTGCGCTTCATCACGCCGGAGGTGATCATGATCGGCTCCGGGTGGGTGGCGAGCGCCGGCGCGCTCGTGTACGTCGCGGCCAGGCGCGAGAACCGCTTCTGCCTGCCGAACACGCGATTCTTGCTGCACCAGCCGCTCGGCGGCGTGGGAGGTCCGGCGAGCGACGTCGAAATCGAGGCCGCGCAGATCCTCTCCATCCGTGACCGGCTCAATCGCATCTTCGCGCGCGAAACGGGTCAGAGTCTCGATCGCATGGTCCGCGATACCGAGCGCAACCACTGGATGAACGCCGAGGAAGCCGTGCGGTACGGACTCGTGGGTACCGTGATCCAGCACGCGAGCCAGGTGAGCGGAACCCACTCGTGACCTGGCTCCGGTCGAGACCGGCGTCACGATGCAACGCGAGCCCTCGGGCTGCCACGTTTCGATCATCTCGAAAAACTACAATCGAGCGGGCGGGAATCTGCACACCTGCGGGGCAGATTTCGCGCGAGCCGGCTGTGATCCGGGGGCGGTGGTGGTACCGTGTGCGATAGCTTAACGTGATCAGGGCGTGTGTTGCGGCCGCCCGGGTCTGCGAGAATTTTCCGCCTCGAGGGCATGGGCTGGGGCGGATCGGGCATTGGTGGCGATGACTGAACGACGCGTTTTCGGAACGCTCAGTGGAGGCGAACATGGGTCCAACGACGAGCGCGACTTCCTTGCCGAGTCCCGAAGCGGCAGATCCGAGCGATGTCTCGGTTGCCCTCGAGGCGGCCCGAGCCCTGTGGGAGAAGGCGGACACCGATGAAGCTCTCCGCTGGTTTTCGCGGGCGGCAGAGGCGGCAGAGCAGGCAGGCAACGATCGGCGGGCGCTCGAGCTCGCGCGGGCGGTCGCCGACCTGAAGGACACCCTGGCGGCGAATGCGGATGCCATCCGCATCGCGCCCTCGCCGAAGCCCCCGGCGCCCTCCTCTCCGCCTCCGGCGCGGAAGAGCTCCCTGCCGCCGACGCCACCATCGATGCGACCTCGCCCGCCGGACGCAGTGGCCAGGTCCGGGGCGCGGCCTCCGTCCGTGCTGCCTCGGGCACCGGAGGTCGCCAAGGCTCCTCCCTCGGTGCGACCTCGGCCCCCGGAGGCGAAAGCCGCGGCCCCCGCGGTGTCGTCTCCGGGGTCACAAGCGAAGCTACCCGAAGAGACGCCCGTCCCGGCGAAGGTCGAGAAGGCTGCGCCTGCGCCGATACCGGCAGCTCCGGAGCGTAAACCTGGCTCGCTGACGCCCCTCGCGGCAAAGGTCGCACCAGCCGCGCCTCCGGCAACCCCTAACGCCTCACGAGCCAGGGCTCCGTCCGAGCAGACGCCCCTGGCGGCGAAGCTCGAGCAACCCGCGGCTTCGCTCGCCTCGGCACCGACGAAAGCCGAGATCCCGGGTGAAGAACGTCTGCGCGTCTCGGTGAAGTCGTCGGTGCGAGATCCGGAGCTGCTGCTCGTACGGATCCTCCGGAAAGGCCAACCGGTGCCGCACGGCTGCCACGAGGGCTACCTCTCCCCGGCGGAGCACGGCGTCGATCTCAGAATGGCCCCGGAATGAACGGAGTCAGGCCGGCATGGCGAATGACGCGCAGACACACGAACGGATGAGCGAGCGCTCCAGTGACGAGCTCGCGTCCAGCGACGCGGAGTCCTTGGTCACCGCGCTGGAGAGGTCACTCCGGAGCGAGCCGAAGCCCAGCCCCGAAGCGGAGGTCGAGATCCGAGCGCGCCTGCTCGGCCTCTACCTGAGAGAGCTTCGCGATCCGCTCTCGGCGGCCATGCACGCCGAAGCGCTGCTCGAGCGAGAAACGGTCGACAGGGCCGTCCTGGACGCTGCAACGGTCCTGGTCGAGCACCGGCCGATCGCGGCGAGGATCGCCGAGAAGCTGTCGGCGGCGTACGCGCGACTCGGAGAGGTCGCGAGCGAGATCGGCATGCTCTCGAAGGAGCTCTCTCTCTCTCGCCCTCCCCGGGTAGATCGTGTGAAGCGGAGGCTCGCGGATCTCCATTTCGAGCATCTGGACGACGCCGATGGCGCCCTCGATCTGCTCGAGCCACTCGTTCTGCGCAGCACGGCGGACGACGCGCTCCGCGCGCGGTACCTCCAGATTGCGGCGTCCTCGGGGGGCGCCCCGCGAGCCCTGCGAGCGCTGATGCGGGCCAGCCGAGCCGAGAAGGACGCAGCGGCTCGAGCTCGGATTCTGTGCGAGCTGGGAGAGCTCCATCTGAAGCAACGCGACGTGCGGCGGGCGCGCCAGGCCTTCCTCGACGCCCTGGAGGGAGCGCCCGGGCCGGAGGGCCTCGCGGCGGCGACACGACTGCTTCAGCTCGACCCGGAATCGGCAGATCCGAAGACGCTCGGACCTGCTCTGGAAGCGGTGACGCGATTCGAGCCCGATCCGTCGAGGCGCCGGGAGGCGGCCGAAAAGCTCCTCATCATGCCGGGGACGAGCGCCGAGCCCGAGCGAGCCATCGTGGCGTGGCGGGCTCTCCTGGATTCGCCGAGGCGCGCCGAGGCGCTCGACAATCTGGCCGACCTTCTCGAAAGGAAGAACGACGTCGCCGGGCTGGTCGAGGTGCTCCGCGCCAAAGGTCTTTCTCGTGAGGTGCTCGCCCGCCTGGTCCCGCTCCTCGAAAAGGCGGGGCTGTGGAACGATCTCGCGGAAGCCCTGGAACGGCAGGCGGAGCTGGTTACGGCGAACGAGGCCGCAACAGTGCTGTCGCGCCTGGGCCGCGTCCGCATGTCCCGCCTTTCGGACGGCGACGGAGCCATCACCGCGTTCCGGAGAAGTCTCGAGATCGACCCCAAGAACGCCATGAGCCGCGCGTCACTCGAGAAGATGATGTCCGAAGGGGGGCACCGGATCCACGCAACCGAATTGCTGGAGCGTGTGTATCGAGCCGAGGGGTTTGCGGACGGCATCGCTCGCGTGCTCTCGGCACGGGCCGAGCTCTCCGCCTCTCCAGCCGAGAAGCTCGCGACCCTGGACCAGGCTTTCGATGCCGCGCGCGCGGCCGCCCTCCCGCGGACGCGGCTCCTTTCCTTGACGCAGAACGGGCTCGGTGAGGCGGTGCGACACGCGCCGCGGGCGGTTCCGGCCTGGCTGTCGCGGTTTCGCGAGCTCACCGCGGCATCGACGGATCCCGCACGGGACGCGGAAGGTCTCCTCGAAGCGCTCGGCGGCCGCGCCGTGGACGGGCCGGAGCTTTCGGAGCTGGCTTGCGTGGCCGTGGACGCCCTGCTCCTGTCGGGCAAGACCGACCGCGCGCGGGCGTTCTGTGCCGGCGCCCTCGCGTCGTTCCCTGGATCGACCGAGCTGCTGCAACGTTACGACCGAATCGCCGGGGCGGGAGAGCCGCCTCGCGAACGGCTCGCACGCTACCAGGCAGCCCTCGAGCGCACCGCGGACCCGGGCGAACGGCGCCGCATCATGCAGGTACTCGCCGCAATCTGCCGGGAGGACGATCTGCCACGCGCGATCGATCTGTGGCAGCGCATCTTGCGCGACGACCCGAAGGATCTGGACGCGCTCCTCGGGCTCTTCTCCGCGTACGAAAGGCTCGAGAATCCCGACGCTCTATTTGCCGAGATCGAGCAGGCGCTCGAGGTCCTCGAGGGCGAGGCGCGTCTCACGGTGTCGCTGCGAAAGGCGGACGCGCTCTCTAAATTCGGCGAGCGCGAGCGCTCGGCCGACCTGCGCAGCGAGATCTTGAGGCAGCCGCAGCTTCCGAGCTCGGCGGTCGAGTCGATCCTCACCGCGGCCTACGAGGACGACCAGCCCGACGTGTACCGGCAGGCCCTCGAAATCCAGGCCGACGCGGATGATCCGGCGCTCAGGAGACGGGCGCTCGAGAGGCTCGGTGACTTCCACTTCGAGAGGCTCGGAGACCGGCGCGCTGCGATCGCCTCGTGGAAGCCGGCAGCGCGCCTCTACACGAACGAGGCTCCGCACGACGAGCACGCTCGCGAGCTCTACGAGCGCGTCCTCGATGCCTCGCCGGATGACCGCGAGGCGGCCTGGAGGCTGGTGGAGCTGTATGCAAAGGCGGGCGAGTGGGCGCGGGTGCCGGAAGTGTACGGCGCCCTGCTGCGATCGGAGGGTGGGCTCGAAGCAGGTATGGCGAGGCTCCTCGAGCTCGAGCGAGACGCGACACAGGCGGGCGCGGTGGACGAGTTCATCTCGATGGTGGACGAAACGGTTCCGCGCCTCGGCACGGACGAGAGAGACTCTCACTACCGATTGATTCAGGCGAAGGCGCGCATTCTGAGCGCTGACCCGGCACGGCAGGCCGAAGCATCGGCCGCGCACCGGCAGGTCATCGAGTCGTTCGGAGGCGAGGGCGACATCGCGGCGTTCACGTCGTTCATCGAGTCGCGGGGCAGCGCGGACGATCGGCAGGCCGATCTCCGGTGGCTCTTCGAATTTCGCGCCAGCCAGGCCGGAAACCCACTGCAAGTGCTGAGCGAGTGGGCGAAGCTCGAAGAAGAGTACGATGACGTCGAAGGCGCGATTCGCGTGTACGACAGGATCCTCGAGCGCGCGCCTCGCGAGCGCGGGGCTCTGGAGGCATCGGCGAGGCTCAAGCGAGCGGCCGGAGATTTCGAGGGATGCCTCGCCGCACTGGGCGCGCTCCGTGACGGAGCAGCGCCGAGGGACGCCCTCGATCTAGGGCTCCAGATCGGGCAGATCCTGGCCAGCGAGCTCGATCGGCCCCTCGACGCGGCGCTGGCCGTGGCGCCGTGTCTCGTCGAATCACGCTCTCTGGGGCAAGCGCTCGATATCGTGCGGCGCGCCCTGTCCGCGCCGGAAACTCGCTTGCAGGCCATCCAGCTCGTCGAGCACGCGACCGGTCATGCGAGCCCTGAGCTGGCCGCGGAACATCTTCGAGCGCTGATCGCGGAGGCCGGCCGCGATACTGCCGTTGCCGAATCCTCCCGCTGTTCCTGGTACCTGCGGCTGATCGAGCTTCGCTCGGAGGACGTCGACGCGGCGCTCGAGCTCGCGAAGGAAGGGGTGCGAGACATCCCGAACGCACGTCCGCTCTGGGAGGCGCTCGAGGGGCTAGCGCGGCGCGCCGATCGCCCCGAAGAAGCTGCCGAAACCTATCGACGGGCGATGGAGCGCGGGATGGCAGCGGAGCTCGGCGAGGCAATCGGAAGGCGGATCGTCGAATTTCTCGACGAAGCCTCCTCGGATTCCGAGGAGGTTCTGCGGACCCTCGACCGCGTCCTCGAGCGAGCTCCGCGGGCGCGCTGGGCGCTCGATCGCGTCAAGCTCGTGCTGTCCGCTGGCGGCCGCTGGGAAGAGCTCTTCGACCTGTACGACCGCGCGATCGAAAACACCCCGGACGAGCAAGAGCGCGCGGAGCTACTCGACGAAGCGGCGCTCGCGGCTCGTGACCTCGCGAGAGCTCCCGAGCGCGCGATCGCGTTCCTGGAGAGGCTCCTCGAGCTTCGCCCCGAGGACGCGCCCGTCCAGGCGGCGCTCGAGCGATTGTACGAGCGCTCGGGCAAAGCGGAGCGGCTCATTCAGCTGTTGTCCGTTCGCCTCGAGAGCGCGACCGGGCTCGCCCGCGTGGAGCTCGCGCATCGGATCGCCTCGGCGCGGCTGGACCTCGGGGACGTCGCCGGTGCCGGCGAAGTGGTCGACGGTTTGCTCGAGCGAGGCGCCTCGATGGGCGAGGTGAAAGACCTGCTCGAGCAGATCGTCTCGGTCTTTCGAGACCACGAGCAGGGCAACGGAGCCGCCAAGGGCACGGTCGAGCGCGCGATTGCGAGGCTCTCGGTACACTACGCCGCGACCGGCCTCACGCAGGAGCTGATCCGCGTGACGAAGACCTCCCTGTCGCTCTCGCGGGAGCCTTCGCACCGGGCCCAGTGCGTGAAGGACCTCGTCCGGATGCGTCTCGAGGCGGCTTCGGTGACCGAGGACGCGTTCTCGAGCACCCGCGCTTCCATCGAAGCTGACATCGGGGACGATCCGATGCTGGCGGAGATCGCTGCACGAGCGCTGCTCGAGGAGGCCACCAAGGAATGGCAGCGGCGGGATCCCGGGCCGGACTCCGACAGGGTCCGAACGGCGTGGGCGACGATCCTCGAGCTTTCGGAGCTGTACTTCCGCGCGGAGCGCCCGGAGCGAGCTGTGGCCGTGCTCACGGACGGTGCAGAGCTGCCGTTTCCCCCCGCCCGGAAGCGGGAGCTGCGCGCGCGGATCGCCTCGTCGCTCGTGGACCGCTTGAATGACCCCGGGCGCGCCAGCGCCGTGTTCGCCGAGCTCTTCGAGGAGGATGCGGGCGATGCCATAGCGGAATCGTGTGCTGAGCCGTTTGCCCGTCTCCTCCAGGCCGCTGGCCGCGATCGGGATCAGGCCGAGCTGTGGGCCCGGATCGGCGAGTCTCGCGCGGCGTCGGGACGGATCGCAGGGGCGCGCGAGGCGTGGGCACGGGCAGCGAGGCTCTGGGAATCTCTCGGCGACGCGGACCGAGCGATTGCCGCCCACGCGGCGGGAGCGGCGATCGGATCCGAGGTCGCGATGGAATCGCTGGGGCGGCTCCATGCGGAGAACGGGCGATGGCACGCCGCGGCGCAGGCGCTCGAGTGGCTGTTTGCAGCGGCCAGAGGTGAAGCGAGGGTCAGGGCGGGGCTTTCGCTCGCCGACGCCCACGTGAACGCGGGGAACAAGGTACTCGCTAGAAACCGACTCTCCGAGCTCGTGCGAGGGGAACCCGGAGTCTGGGCGGCCCGAGCCCGCCTCATCGACCTCCATCGCGAAGATGCGCTGTGGGCCCCCCTCGCCGAGCTTCTGGCGGATTCCGCGCAGGCGACCCCCGAGCGCGAGCGGCGACTTTCGCTGATGAGGGAGGCCGCGAGCATCCGACTCCGGCGCTTGGCGAATGCTGCCGGCGCGGTTTCGCTCGCGACGGCAGTCCTGGAAATGGATCCCGAATCGATCGAGAGCCGCCTCGAGCTGGGCGAAGCGCTCGATGCCTCCGGGCGGCACGACGAGTCCGTGAAAATCCTCCGCGACGGTCTCTCGGCTCGCGGCGAAAAGCGGTCGAAGCACGCCGGGGCGCTCCACCGCGCCATCGCGCGCGCCCTGTTTCACGCTGGGCGTCGCGCCGAGGCCCTCGTCGAGCTCGGCGCAGCCGCAAAGCTGCATCCCACCGAGCCGACCACGCTCTTCGAGCTCGCGGGATTGGCGACCGACGAGGGGGAGCTCGAGCTCGCAGAGCGAACCCTGCGTGCTCTGCTCCTGACCCTGCACCCCGCGGCGGAGCAGCGGGCAGAAGGGCCTACCCGCGCGGAGGTCTACCTCGATCTCAGCCGGATCCTGGAGCTTCGCGGGGACATCGTGCAGGCGCGAGACCTGGTGGAATCCGCGTTCGATAGCTCCTTGCAGAGCGAAGAGCAGGGCGCACGGCTCGAGCGGGCGCTGGAGCAGCGTGGCCGTCACGATCTGCTGGCCCTGGCCATCGAGCGTCGGCTGTCGTCGGCGAAAGATCCGGAGGCCGTCGCGAAGGCACTGGACGCTCTGGTCACCCTCTGGGAAGGCCCGCTCGAACGGCGTGAAGACACGCGATCCATCATCGCTCGCCACGCGGAGCTCGCCGGACGCGAGGCGGAACAAGCCTTGAATCTCTCGCCCGTCGTGTGGGCAGCCCATGAAAGGGCGTGCGCCGCGGCGGGAGGAGAGGGCTCGAGGGGCGACGCGGTGAAGCGCCACGTTGCGACCCTCGCGCGTGCCGCCGAGCACGAGAACGGCCACGGTGCGGCGAAGCTCTGGCTCGAGGCGGCATCACTCTATGCGGACCGACTCGGTGAGGTGGAGCGCGCGGCCACCCTGGTCGAGCCCCTCTTCGAGCGGGATCCGTCCGATGCGGACGCCTGGGCTCGGCTCCGGAGCTTCCACGAGCGCCTTGGAAACCGGGACCGGCTCGTGCAGCTCGCAAGAGCGGCGCTGTCGGCCGCGGACGTGGCGAAGGTAGGAAGGCGCCTGCGCCTCGACCTCGCCGAGCTGCTGCTCGCGGAACCGGCGGACGTCGAGGGGGCCATCGTCATCCTGAAGGAGCTCTTGGCAGACGACCCACGCGATGCCGCGGTGCGCGAACGGCTGGCAGACGTGCTCGAGCGCGCTGGACGTCTCGAAGAGCTCGCGACCGTCCTGTCGGCGGCCCTCGGGCTCTTGGATCGTGCCGGGCAGAGGCTCGTTTCGATGAGACTCGGGCGGGCGCTCGAGGGGGCCTCGCGTCGTTCCGAGGCGGCGGCGATTTACACGCGTATCGCCGAAGACGACCAGGCCAGCGTAGAAGATCTGCGCGCGATTGCCGGACGGCTCGAAGCGCTCGCGTCCGACGGTCTTTCGGCATGTCTGGAACGACTGATTGCGTTGGAGACCGGACCCGAGGCGGCCAGGTTGGCGCGGCGCTTGGTGGAGCTTCGCTCGGCGAAAGGAGACCGCACGGGTACGGTCCGGGCGCTCGTTGCGGGTTTCGATGCCCGTCCGGAGGACCCGTTCTTCCGCGAGCGCCTCGTTAAGGCGTACGAAGAGGGGAAACGATGGGACCAGGTGGCCGCCGTGTTCCAGCGCGCCGCGGCCCAGGAACCATCGAATCGTGCGCTGCTGCAGCGGCTCGTCGAGGCTCATCAGCGAAACCAGGATCCGGACAGCGCGCTCGAGGTCTTGAACGGAGCGCTACGCCGGAGTCCATCGGACGCCGACCTGTTGCGCCTGCGCGCGTGGATCCACGAGGCTGCGGGTCGGATCGACGAGGCGCTCGGGGATCTCGAGAAGGCTCACGCCGCGGACCCCAGCCTGTCGGACGACCTCATGGCCGTGCTCGCTCAAGCGGCGGCCCGGGACGACGGTAGCCGATCGCTCGAGCTCGTCGAGCTGCTCTTGCAGCAAGACCGGGCCCTCGAGGCGCGGTCGACGCTCGAAGCGCTGCTCGAGCGGCGTCCCGAGCACGTCGGCGCCCTCGAGAGATTGGCGTCGCTTTCCGCAGCAGAGGGAGACTGGGTGTCGGCGCGCACGGCATGCCAGCAGCTTCTTCCGTTGCTCGCCGGGGATCCGGCCGCGGTCGCGCGCGTGTCCCTGGTGCTAGCGGATGCGTGCGAGCGGCGTGGTGGTCTCGAAGATGCCACGGATGCGCTGGAGCGGGCGCTCGAGCTCGTTCCGGGGAGTGTGGAGATAAGCAGCCGGCTGGGGAGGGCCTACGAGGCCTCGGGAAACTGGTCGCGCCTGGCGCATCTCCTGGAATCGGAAGCCGCCCGGGCCGCCACGGCGGAGGAAAGAGGGTCTCTCTTGCTTCGGGCGGCGGAGCTCCTTCTGAGATCCGACCAGTCGCCTGAGCATGCTCTCGAGCTTGCGGAGAAAGGTCATGCGCTCGACCCGCACCACCCCGACGGCTTGCTGGTCTCTGCCCAGGCACTGGCGAGGCTCGGACGGAACCGGGAAGCGGAGAGCACGCTCCGCGAGCTCCTGAGGCTCGCCAAGGCGCGGGCGGGCCTCGGCCTCATGTCCCGTGCTCACCTGGAGCTCGCGCGACTCCACCTCTCGCGCGACGAGATCTTCGAGGCCTTCGACGGCCTGAACCAGTCGTTCAACGCGGACCCGAAGAACGACGAGGCCGGCTTCCTCCTGGGCCTCGTGGCTCTCGACCTGGATGACGAGCGCACGGCGACGAGGGCACTGCGAGCGGCTACCGCGCCTCGCTCCACGTTGACCCCAACGTCCAAGGCCGTCGCCCTCTATGAGCTGGCTCGCGTCGCACGCGGCAAGGGTGATCTCCGCCGCGCCAAGCAGCTGGCGACGAGCGCCGTTGCCGAGAACGCGGACGATGCTCGAGCGCGTGCGCTTCTCGAGGCTCTGTAGCGCGCGGGATGCTTCTAACCTAGTTACAGGGAAGGAGCCGAAGCAGGTCCTGGCAACCACAGGTTCCGTCGGACTTGCAGCAGCCGGCGGACAGGAGCCCGCACCCGCACGCGGAAGGCGTGCACGCTGGAGGCGCCCCTCCCGAGCCGCCCCCGCCCGATGCGGTCGTCCCGCCGCTGCTCGTGGTGCGGCCGCTGCTCGTGGTGCCGCCGCTGCCGGATGCGGTCGTCCCGCCGCTGCTCGTCTTCACCCCGCTGCCGGTCGTGCCACCACTGCTCGTTCCACCGCCGGTGCTCGTCGCGCCGCCTCCCGCCGCGCCACCCGTTGCGCCGCCGGCCGAGCTTCCGCCTGCGTTCACCTCCGCATCGGTCGCGCTGGTGCTCCCCCCGGTCTCGTTCGGGACGCCTCCTCCTCCGGGGCTGGTGGCACCGCTGGTGGCGCTGTTGCCCCCTTGGCCGCCGCCACCCGACTCGGTCGCGGCGCCCAGTCCTGCCCCGCTCTCCTCGCCCTGTGCGGCGAAACGGTTGCCGGGCGAGGACGAAGCGTCGGCCCCGCCGATGGACTGCCCCACCGCACACGATGGACCACTCACCACGATGGCGAGCATCCAGACGGACGATTGCAGGTGCCTTCCCATCGCGCCCGCTCGCTTTCGCGCAAAACTTCCACACAGTGTAGCACGCGAACGGCCGCTCATCGGCGACCGGTCCAAGGCCCGCGATGGGTGCCCCGGATCACCAGGTAATCTCGCGCGCTTCGTGATCGCGCTCCGCCAGGTCCGACCGGTGCCGATCGAGCGCGCCCGCGCCGCGCCGATCGATGTCCAACGCCGGCGCGGCTCGTGCGAAAAGGGCAGCGCCGATCAGTTGAGCGTCACGTTCTGACAGGTTGCCGTGCAGAAGGAGCCGCCGTCGCACTGCTCACCGAACTGGGTCTGGATCCGCCCGTCGCCGCAATAGGGAGCGAGAGTGCAGGCGGTGGTGCATACGCCCTGGCCATACGCCGTCGCGAGCGAGACGTCGTGGCCGCCGTTGTCGCACTGCTCCGGACCGCTCTTCGTTCCGTCCCCGCAGTACGCCGCGAGCGTGCAGATCGACGTGCACGTGCCGTAGCTCCCGTCGTTGACGCCGTCGTCGCACTGTTCGCCGGGATCCTTGATGCCGTTGCCGCACTTGAGCCGACAATGGGTGTCGCACTTGCTGGCGAGGGTTCCGTTGTTGGTGCCGTCGTCGCAGGCCTCGGGCGGATCGATCTTACCGTTCCCGCAGGTCGTGACGGGCACGAACCCGGAGCAGTCGGTCTTGCAGGACCCGGGCAGCCCGCTGTTGACGCCGTCGTCGCACAGCTCACCGTACGCCGCATCCACCGCCTTGTTGCCACAATACGGGGCCACGGTGCACCGGTTCGTGCACTTGTTCTTGCCATACGCGGTCGAGCTGTTGCTCGCAGTGCCGAGGTCACAGGCCTCGGGTGGGTTCTGAACGATGGCGTCGCCGCAGTAGCCGGCGAACGTGCAGCCCGGTGCGCACGTCCCGTAGGTGCCGTCGTTCTTGCCGTCGTCACACTGCTCGGTGGCGTTCTTGATGCCGTCGCCGCAGCGCGGGCCGAGGGTGCAATCGGGATTGCATTTGCCATAGCCGCCGACGTTCGCGGCCGCGCCGTCGTCGCACTGCTCGCCGAGATCCAGCGTTCCGTTGCCGCACTTCAGGGTGCAATCCGACGCGCAAGAGCTCCCGGATGAACCGTTGTTGATGCCCGCGTCGCACTGCTCCGGGCCGTTCTTGATGCCGTCGCCGCAGCGCGGGCCGAGCGTGCAGGCGCTGCTGCAGTGACCGTACCCGGAGCCGTTGGTGGCGCCCTCGTCGCAGGATTCGCCGTTCGACACGAGACCATCGCCGCAATACGGCGCGAGCTGGCACCCGGGCGCGCACGTCTGCTTCTGCCCGTAGCTGCCGGTGTTCGAGCCGTCGTCGCACTGCTCGGGCGGGTTCTGCACGGTGGCGTCGCCGCAGTACGGACCGCGCGCCTGGCACCCGGGCATGCAGCCGCCGTACGACCCGTCGTTCACGCCATCGTCGCAGACTTCGTCCGGGGTCACGATGTGGTCGCCGCAGACGCTCTTGCACTGGGTGATGAGGTGAGCGAACCCGGTCAGGGTGAGCTTGTAGTTCGAAGCGGTGGTGTGGCGCTCGGCCTGGAAGAGGGCAATCTCGTACATGCTCCCCTTCACGAGATTCAGCGTGGTGACCGGCGTGCCGGTGAGGGTGATGGAGCCGCTCTGCGCGCCATGTACGCCGCCGAGGTCGACGGCGAGCTTGCCGTTGATGAACACGTACACGTCGTCGTCGCCCGTGAAGTCGAGCTTCTCGCCACCCTGGAACGTAAACTGGTATCGGAGCTCGCTGGTGAACGAGAAGTTGTGGAAGAGGCCGTCGTCTGCCTTGCTCGTCTGCGGGCTCGTTCCGGCGTTCCAGCCGAGCCCGTCGATCGGGAAGAAGCTGGTGTTGGAGTACTGGTAGGCGCCGCCTCCGATGCCGGCGAGCGTCAGCGTCGTGGGGTTGCCGTTCTTGTCGAGGTAGACGAGCTTCTCGTAAGGATTGGCCGTGGCGCCCTGGGTCTCGTGGTACCACCAGTAGAACGAGGTCGCGCTGGTGATGAGCTGCGTCGAGCCGCTGCCTGTGGAGGACGCGAACACCGGGAGCCCGTCCGTGCCGAGCGACTGGGCGACGAGGCCGGTGGCGGAGCCGATGTTCCACTCGAAATCCGGGTGACCCTGCCCGGGAGTGGTCGTGCCGCGGTAGAGAAGATCCCGATACAGGATCGGGATCACCAGGTTCGAGGGCGGAGCGAGCGTGACGTCGGTGCAGACGTAGCCGCTGTTTTGGGGAAGCGTGCAGTTGGCATCGCAGCCGTCGCCGTTGATCGTGTTGCCGTCGTCGCACTGCTCCTGCGGGAACTTGAAGCCGTCGCCGCAGACTGCCGTGCACTGGCCGCCACTGCACGAAGGCTCGATCGTGCAGGTCGGGGAGCAACCGTCGTAGGGGATGCGGTTACCGTCGTCGCACTGCTCGAAGCCCTCCTTCTTGCCGTCGCCGCACTTCGTGGCATGGCACGTGGTCGGGCTGCCGGCGGTGGTGGTGCAGGCGAAACCGGGCTCGAGGGTGCAGGTCGCGCTGCACCCGTCGCCGGAGGTCGTGTTCTTGTCGTCGCACTGCTCGGTTCCGGCGACGATCCCGTCGCCGCACTGCTTGGCCACGCAGCGGGCAGCAGCAACCGGGCAGAGCCATCCGGGCTCCAGCTGGCACGTGGCTCCACAACCATCTCCGGCGACCGTGTTGCCATCGTCGCAGCCTTCCCCTGGACTGATCTTTCCGTCTCCGCATCGGACCGTGGAGACGCAGGGTGATCCGGGCGTGACGCAGGCGTACCCGGCTTCGATCTGGCAGAGGGGACTGCAGCCGTCACCCCCGGTCGTGTTGGCGTCGTCGCACTGCTCGCCGATCGAAAGATCCACGATGCCGTTGCCGCAGTACGCGGTCTTCTGGCAGGCGGCGCCCGGCGTCGGGCAGGTCCACCCGCTCTCGACCTGGCACGTCGCGCTGCAGCCGTCGTTGCTCGCCACGTTGCCGTCGTCACAGGACTCGCCCGGCGAGAGGATGGCGTCACCGCAGACGTCTTTCACCTGGGTGCAGGTGCCGCCGGTTCCATCAGCGGCTTTCGGACAGGTGAAGCCCGGTTCCACCGTGCAACTCGTCGTGCAGCCGTCGCCGCTCGTCGTGTTGCCGTCGTCGCACGACTCGCCCGGGTCCACCTTGCCGTTTCC
>Ga0316628_100001193_pt1 | contig 18059 bp, 17 predicted proteins | sample OWC_Aug_M2_C1_D5_FD_207648 | JGI IMG/M metagenome (GOLD analysis project Ga0316628, IMG submission 207648) | Wetland soil microbial communities from Old Woman Creek delta, Ohio, United States - OWC_Aug_M2_C1_D5_C | ecosystem: Environmental > Terrestrial > Soil > Wetlands | place: USA: Ohio... | reverse complement strand
ATCGCCTGCAGGGTCGGGTTCTGGAGGACCTTTTCGATCTTCAGCGAGTCAATCTCATCCAGGCTCTGGATGACCGTCCCTCCCAGGGCGGGACTGTCGGCGGAGTCGTCCTTGATGGGACACCCCAGGAAATGAACGGGATAGTTCAGCCAGTTGGACCCGGTCCAGAGGAGATCGTTCTGGAAGAGGTTGAAAAACCGGATGAAGGCATCGGCGATCTGCTGCGGGTCATTCTTGATCTGCCCGAAGGTCTTCCCCGCGTGATGAACCGCCCAGGCGCCTCCTCCGATTAAGGTGACCGGGACCCGGGGAGGCTTTTGCAGGTCGAAGGCCATCTGAGCGATTTCTCTCCCGGTCATGATTCCGATCCTTTCATTGCGGTAACGAATAATTTCCTATAAAAACGCTATCAAAGGGGGTAGGGATCGTCAAGGGAAAAAGGGATTTTCAGCGGAAGCCGCCGGATGGGCTCCAAAATACCGTCTTTCCCCGGGCAAAATACAGAGGAACCCTAATTGCTCAGGAAATGAAGTCCAGGGAGAATAAAAAAAAGGTTAAAAGAAAAGGAATAATGGAATTGCGGAATGATGGAATAATGTAAAAGCAAGGGCGAATGTTCTTACCCAATATTCCAAAATTCCAACATTCCATTATTCCATTGGTTTACAGGAGGCGACCATGGCCGGTTATGATTATGACATGGGGATTCTGGGGGGAGGATCCGCCGGGTTGACCGTCGCCGCAGGGGCCGCCCAGCTTGGAGCCAGGACCCTGCTGGTGGAAAAGGAAGCAGCCCTGGGCGGGGACTGCCTTCACTACGGTTGTGTGCCGAGCAAGACCCTGATTCATACCTCCCACGTCTACCACCTGATGAAGAACGGGCCCAACTACGGGCTTCCTCCAGTGGAGGTCAAGCCGGTCGATTTCCGAGAGGTGGCCCGAAGAATCCAATCGGTCATCCAGACCATCCAGAAGCACGACTCGGAAGAGAGATTCTGCGGGCTGGGGGCGAAGGTGGAATTCGGAAATCCCGTTTTCCGGGATGAATATACCATCGATCTGGGAGGAAAAAGCCTATCGGCAAAAAATTGGGTGATCGCCACGGGCTCTTCCGCCGGGATCCCGCCCGTTCCGGGCCTGGAACAAACACCCTACCTCACCAACCGCGACCTTTATTCCTTCGATCGGCTTCCGGCTTCGATGGTCATCCTCGGAGCGGGGCCGATCGCAGCAGAGATGGCCCAGGCATTCAACCGCCTGGGAACCCGGGTGTCGGTGATTCAACGCAGCGGACAGATCCTGAGCAACGAGGATAAAGATATGGCCGATGGGGTCATGGAGGTCTTAAGAGACGAAGGGGTCAAAATATACCTCAACACTGCGATTCTAAGCGCCAGGGATCTGGGAACCGAGCGGGAAGTGGTCATTCAAACAAAGGGGGGAGACCCTCTTTCCCTGAAGGCGGAAAGGATTCTTGTGGCTCTGGGGCGAGAGGCGAACCTGAAAGGATTGAACCTGGAAGCAATCGGCATTCCCTATGATGAAAAAGGTTTAAGGCTGGACCCCCGCCTGAGGACGGGCCACAAACATATCTACGGGGCCGGAGACGTGACCGGGGCCTACCAGTTCACTCACACGGCCGGCTATGAGGGGTCCATCGTGGTCAGCAACGCCGTCTTTCACCTGCCGCGAAAGGCTGACTATACATACGTCCCCTGGTGCACCTACACCCACCCGGAGCTGGCCAGCATCGGGATGAACGAGAAAAGAGCCAGGGCCGCCGGGATCGAATATGACGTATGGGTGGAGGAATTCAAAGACAACGACCGGAGCCTGACGGAAGGAGAACAGGTGGGAAAGATCAAGATGCTCCTGGACAAAAAGGGAAAGCCGATCGGGGTCCAGATCCTGGGGCCGCGGGCCGGGGACCTGGTGAGCGAGTGGGTCGCCGCCCTGAATGGAGGGGTGAAGCCCATGACCCTGGCTGCGGCCGTTCATCCCTATCCCACCCTGGGGGAGATCAACAAGAAGGTGTGCGGCACCTACCTATCCAGCAAAATCTTCTCCGAGCGGGTGAAGAAAGGACTCCGTTTCTTTTTCAACCTGCGGGGACGGGCGTGCGGACCCACATAAAAATGCGGAATTCGGAATGAGGAATGCGGAATGAAAGAGTAATCTGCAGGGGCGACCGGTCGGTAGCAGCTGCGGAAATTGAAATCAAAGGGCAGTTCATTGCAGATTTCGGTTGCGAATTGAAAAAACAAAAACCGGCAATTGAAGAAAGCTGCCGCTCGAGGTAAAATATAGTAGATTGCTGGCAAGCTTCTCATAACCTACTTCTATCCAACCGATAGGTTATCAGGACAAACCAATCCAGCCAGGATGAATTCTGAAACCGGAAAGGCTTGGACCTTTTCTCCGCGAGTCCGGCCCCGAATCAGGTTTCGGTGTTGGAGGCCCATACAATGAATTCCGCATTCCGCCCTGCACTATGTAGAGTGCAGGGCTGCCCTGAACCCAACGTGGTTCAGGGCGCAATCTGCAATTGTGAGGGGTGTTACCGTTATGGAAATCGATAAAGATAAATGTGTCGGGTGTGGCAATTGTCACGCCGTCTGCACCATGGGAGCCATCTACCTGGAGGAAGATGGAAAATCCGCGGTCAACCAGGACGAGTGCGTGGAGTGCAATACCTGCTACCGGGTCCTGCGTAACGAAGGGTATTCGCCCTGGTTCGTAAGGGCCATCCGCAAGGTCCTTTCGGCTTTTCGCCTGGGGTACCTGGCAGAGGTGGACGTTTGTCCCACCGGCGCGCTGACCCCGCCGCAGCTGGAATGGCCCCGGAGCCTTCGGGCCGCCTTCAGCGACCCTACGACGATCCATCCGGGAACGGGCATCGGCGGCCGGGGCACGGAGGAGATCAAGAGCAACGATGTGACCGGACGGATCCGCCAAGGGGAGGCGGGAATCGTCGTGGAGATGGGCCGTCCGGGAATCGGGGCCACCTTCCGGCAGGTGGAGACCGTGGCTATGGCCATGGCCCGCCTGGACCCCTTTTTCGAGCCCCAAAATCCCGTCACCCAGCTGATCGCCGATCAAAAAACCGGTAAGATGAAAGGAGAGATCCTGGAAGAAAAAGTTATGTCCGCGATCATCGAGATGAAAATCCGCCAGGAAAAGATCCCCGAGCTCTTGAAAGAGCTGGAAGGGGTACGGGAGAAAGTGGACACGGTGATCAGCGTGGGCGTATCCTCCAGGTGCCTCCCCGACGGCTCCGTTCCCCATGAAGAGTGGGTTAGGAAGGCGGGCTACAGCCTTTCCCCCAACGGAAAGACCAACCTGGGAATGGGCCGGCCTTTTTTCAGGGAGGATTGAGCCATGACTAACACGCTCCATAGAAGGGGAACTCCGACCAGCCTGAAGAATGACTTTATAATCTTCTGCACCATGGCCAAGGGCATCAATTCGCAAGGATCGGGGGCCAAGATCCAGGAGTTCATCCGTATCTGCCTGAAATACAACCCGGTCAACATGGGCGACGGCTACATGGGGAATATCCTCCAGGAGGATGTGGGGATCCAGAAATTCCTGGCCGACCGGGCCGACGGGGAGGGGGCGGCGGCCGTCTTTACCGACCTGGATACCCTGCAGAGAGTCATCGAGGAGCTGATCCGGGCCGACCTGGGGATCTCCATCAATGTGAGCGGCCTTCTGGATGAGGTCCAGGGGTGCTGCCGGAAGGCGGGACTGGAGCGCCACAGCGTGGAGCACTCCCTGGGGATCTGGGGGGCGAAAGACCGGCTTCCAGAACGGGAAATTTTGGAAGTTAACACTCTTTGCGGCCATGGGATGGTCTCCTTCAACCTCATCCGCAAGATGGTGGAATACGTGAAGCTGCGGAGGTTGACGCCCCAAAAGGCGGCGAACATCATGGCCAGGTGCTGCGAGTGCGGGGCCTTCAATCCGGTCCGGGCCGAACAGCTTCTGGAGAAGATGGTAAAAAGGGGATAGGAGAGGGGAAACAAAAACGATGATCAAAGAAAGCAAGGGAAAGATCACCGAAGAATTCTACGCCTTGGGAAACCCGGCGTTTCCTGCCTACCTTCTCCTGGGCGAGTCCCCGGTCCTTTTCGACTCGGGGATGACCGTCATGGGCCCTCTCTATCTCCAGGACCTGAGAAAATACCTGGGGGACCCCAACCGGCTGACTCACCTCTTTCTCACCCATTCCCATTTTGACCACGTCGGGTCCGCTCCCTTCCTCAAGCGGAAACTTCCCCGCCTGAAGGTAGCTGCCGGAAAGGCGGCTGCGGACATCTTCAAGAGGCCCAATGCCATCCAATTGATCCAAAGCCTGAGCAAGCCCATGGAGGAAAAGATGAAATTCCAGGGGGGCGACCCGGATGTGTCTTTCCACGGTTTGGAGTTGGATCGAATCCTGGAAGACGGGGAGGAGATCAAGCTGGAAGATGGAACTCGGATCCAGGTCATCGCTACCCCCGGACACACCCGGGACACCGTTTGTTATTACCTTCCCAAGCTGAAGGCCCTGGTCGGGGGGGAGGCAGTCGGAAGCTTCGACCGGCATTCCAACGTCCGCCCGGTTTTCCTTTCCAGTTACGACGACTACCTTTCCTCTCTCGAGAAAATGAAGACCCTGAAGGTAGACCTCCTGCTCCTGGGTCATTTTTTTGCTCTGACCGCCGACGCCCAGGAGATGATCCCCAAAGCCATCCAGGCCACCCTGGCTTTTGGGAAACGGATAGACACTGAACTGAAGGCCCACGGGGGAAACCAAGAAGCGGTCGTCAAGAAAATCTTCCGGGAAGATTACGTCGAGAAGACGCTGATCAACCAGGAGGAAAGGCCCTTCCTCATCAACCTTACCGCCCAGGTCAAAGCCATCGCTGAAAGAAAAAAATCAGAGGTTCCTTCCTAAACGCCTGTATTTCCCCATCTCTCTTCGGGCAGCTTCATAAAAGCCGGAATGAGAGCCGTGAGTCGCGAGTCGTGAGAGCGCAAGTCGATCAAAGCATTTTCCCCCTCACGCCTTACCCCTTGCGACTCGCGGTTTTTGCTCATTTACTCCCCGGGCCTGGCATCTAACCGAATGCCACCTTTAGGTGGTGCCCATTCGAATCCGCTTTGAGCGGTCCCCGCTTTTCAAGCCTCCGGCTCCTCCGGAGGTCATGGCTTGAACGGATAAAATACAGCCCTCTTTCCGGTAAAATACTGGTTTTACCTCATTTCTCCTCCTCTCCGCTTCCGCTAGGGTGGTCTTGATGGAATCAATTTCCTTGAATTCAATATCCGCCCAGGGCGGAGAACGCAGCTGAAGGAGGAGTGAGATGGCCGGGGCAAAAAAGGCGGGGAGGAAAAACCACGGGTGGAGGGGACCGGGGAAGACTCCGGTGCGGTTGACAGTCAACGGCCGGGAGCAGGAGGTCATGATCGAACCCCGGCGCACCCTGCTCGATCTCCTGCGCAAGGACCTGGGACTGAGGGGTACCAAAAAAGGGTGCGACGAGGGGACCTGCGGGGCCTGCACGGTTCTGGTCGAAGGCCGGCCCATCTATTCCTGCCTGGCCCTGGCCATCGACTATGAAGGGAAGTCCATCGAGACCATCGAGGGACTGGAAAGCGACGGGCAGCTTCACCCCATCCAGCAGGCCTTCATCGAGGAAGACGGCTTCCAGTGCGGCTTCTGCACCCCGGGACAGGTCCTCTCCGCAAAAGCCCTTCTGGACAAGAATCCCAGCCCCCGCCCGGAGGAGGTCCAGGAAGCCATGGCGGGAAACCTCTGCCGGTGCGGGGCTTATCCCAAGATCTTGAAGGCCACGCTTCGTGCCGCCGAGCGCATCCGCCAGGGAGGATAGAGATGGCCCGGGTCAAGAAAGTCAAAACGGAATTCGAAGGCCGGATCATAGAAGAATCGATCGTCGTGGAGGGGGAGGGGCTGAATCCCTGGGAGCCCGGGGCGGAGTTGAGGCACGTGGGAAGAAGGGTGCCCCGGGTGGATGGGGCAGAGAGGGTCAGCGGGAAGGCGCAGTACACCGCGGATATTCAACTCCCGGGAATGCTCTATGGAAAGATTTTGAGGAGTCCCCACGCCCATGCCCGGATCAAAAGACTGGATGTGGCGGAAGCCGAAAGGGTCCCCGGGGTGCATGCGGTCCTTACCTTCCAGAATGCTCCCCGGATTCCCTTTCTGGGCGGCCAGAGCTTGGTGCTGGATCAGACCCTCAGGTTCATTGGGGATGAAGTGGCCTGTGTCATCGCCGAGGAGGAAGAGATCTGCGCCGACGCCCTGGAATTGATTTCCGTCGAATACGAACCGCTTCCCTTCGTCCTGGACCCGGAAGAGGCCCTGAAGCCTGAGGCCCCCAAAGTCCATCCGGGGGGGAACCTTTTCCGGGCAGCGCCGGATGTTTATGAGAGGGGAAACCTCGAACAGGGATGGGCGGAGGCCGAGGTCGTCGTGGAAGACCGTTTCCGGACCCAGACCGCCCTGCACAACGCCATGGAGACCCATGGAAGCGTGGCCCTATGGGAAGGGGATCAGCTGGTGATATGGGATTCAACCCAGCATATTTTCGGGGTGAGAACCCAGGCGGCCCAGCTGCTCCAGCTTCCCCTCCACCGGGTGCGGGTCATTAAGCAATTCATGGGAGGGGGATTTGGCAGCAAAAACAACATGGGGAAGTATACCCTCCTGGCGGCCCTCGGGGCGAAACGGACCGGGCGGCCGGTGAAGATCATCCTCGACCGGGAGGAAGAAAATCTGGCCACGGGCAATCGGCCGGCATCCGTCCAGTACTTGAAGCTGGGAGCCAAGCGCGACGGAAGGCTGACCGCTCTCTATCTGAAGGCCTTTTGCGAGGCCGGGGCCTCCCTCCTCATGCCGCCGGCCATCGGCGGCCCGGCCCGCCAGCTTTACCTCTGCCCCCATGTGAAAACGGAACAGTTCACGGTCTTCACCAACACCGGCCCGCTTTCCGCCTTCCGCGGGCCGGGTTACGTGGAGGGGACCTTTGCCCTTGAGTCCATGATGGATGAACTGGCCGGTGCGCTGGGCATGGACTCCCTGGAAGTGCGCCTCAAGAACTATTCCGACCATAACCAGGCCACCGGCCTTCCCTACTCGACCAAGCGGTTGCGGGAGGCCTACGACCGGGGGGCGAGCCTGATCGGTTGGAAGGACCGGAGGAAGGGGGAGACCGGATTTCGCCGCAGGGGATGGGGAATGGCCTCCCAGATCTGGGGGGGAAGCGGCGGCCCGCCGGCCTATGCCCTGGTGAAGGTGAACTCCGACGGATCGGCGACCGTGATCTCCGGGACGCAGGACCTGGGGACGGGAACGAAAACCGTCCTGGCCCAGATCGCCGCCGAAGAGCTGGGTTTGCCGGTGGAAAAGATCTCCGCCCAGATCGGGGACACGGAGCTTTGCCCCTTCGCCCCCATCAGCGCAGGGTCCATGACCGTGCCGAGTGTGGGCCCGGCGGTTCGCTACGCTGCCCACGACGCCCGGGAGCAGATCCTGGAGATCGGGGCCCAGGCTCTGGAGGTCCCCCGGGATTCGCTGGAGATCCGGGAAGGGATGTTGCAAAGTCCCCGGTTAAAAAAACCCGTTCCCCTCCAGGATGTCCTCTCCCACCTGAGAAATTTTATGATCATCGGCCGGGGAGGAAGGGCCCCCAACCCGGAAGAAGCTCACATAAATACTTTCGGCGCCCAGTTCGTGGAGCTCGAGGTAGACATACAGACGGGAGAGGTGAAGATCGATCGAGTCGTGGCGGTCCATGATTCCGGCCGGGTGCTCAATCCCCTGACCATCTCCAGCCAGCTCGAAGGAGGCATCTTGCAGGGCTTGGGCTTTGCCCTCACCGAACAGCGCATCGTGGATGAGAGGTTCGGGGCGGTGGTGAACTCCAACCTGGAAGACTACAAGGTCCTAACGAATCCCGATGTTCCGGAAATCATTCCGGAGATGGTGGACCTGCCGGATCCCCTGGCCAACAACCTCGGGGTCAAGGGCGTGGGCGAGCCTCCGATCATTCCCACGGCAGCGGCCGTGGCCAACGCTGTGGCCGACGCCCTGGGGGTGAGGATCAAGGACTTACCCATCACCCGGCAGAAGATCCTGCGGGCCCTGCAGGGCGGACAATTGCGGATTGCGGATGGAAAAAAGGTAATTCCGCAGGGTGTGATCTCTGACCACACCGTCAAGGGGAGATGAAAGACATGCGTTCCTTTCAATACTTACGGGCTGCGGACCTGGAGACGGCGGCTTCCCTCCTTAAGGAGCCGGGAACGGAAGCCTATGCCGGGGGCACCGACCTCCTGGGTGAGATGAAGCGGGAGATCCGCCGGGTAGGTCTTCTGGTGGACCTGAAGGGCTGCGGGGGAATGGCTCAGATCGAGAACCCGGGAGGAGAGGGGCTGAAGATCGGTGCCCTGGCCCCGGTGGAAGCGGTCGCGAATCATCCCGGAATCAAGGAGAGATACCCGATCCTTGCCCGGGCGGCCTCTCAAGTGGGCACTCCCCAGTTGCGCCATATGGGCACGGTGGGGGGGAACCTCTGCCAGCATCCCCGGTGCTGGTATTTCCGTCATTCCCAGTTCCCCTGCTGGCTCAAGGGGGGAGAAAAATGCTTCGCCGCTCAAGGCCGGAACCACTACCACTCGATCCTGGGGACTGGGGTCTGCCACTCCGTTCACCCTTCGGACCTGGCGCCGGCCCTGATCGCCCTTAATGCCAGAGCGGTTCTCACCGGGGCCGAAGGGGACCGGGAGATTTCCCTGGAAGAACTCTACCAAAAACCGGATCCTCACCCCCGGTATGCCACCAGCCTGAAACCCGGTGAACTGATCGCCGCAATCCAGGTGCCGGCTCGGCCCGAAGGGGCGCAGGGGGTCTTCCTCAAAGCCAGGGACCGCAGGGCCTGGTCCTTTGCCCTGGTGAGCGTGGCGGGGCAGTTTGGAATGGAAGGCCGCAGGTTCATCGATGGGGCCTTGATCCTCGGCGGGGTCGCCGCAATTCCATGGAGGGCGCGCGGAGCCGAGGAGGTGTTGCGCGGGCGGGAATACTCCGCATCCATCGCTCAAAAGGCCGCCGAAGCCGCCCTGTCAGGAGCCAGGCCCCTGAGAGACAATGAATACAAAATCCCCTTGGCCAAGGGGATTATCCTGCGGGCGCTAGACCTCCTTGCCGGCAGAGAAGAGAAACCGCTCCCCTGAAAATGAAAAGCCCAGGGACCCCCCCCTTTCTGTCGAACCCTTCTCTGAAATCCCCCCAACCCCCCTTTTGTAAAGGGGGGCAGGGGGGATTTCCGGCAGGGCGCTGATCCCAAGGAAGATCCAGCCTGCCGGGAGCCATCCTGCCAACCATGGATTGATCCCTGAAAACTTACCCATCACATACTTTTTGCAGAACGCCGAAAATTCAAAGAAGATCCAGAATGGCCAGGTGGTCCTGGATGCAGGCGAAGGCGGGAATATCCTTGTTTTTGTAGGCGATGAATTTCACGCCTGCGGCAAGCGCAGCGCTCCGGTCGTTCTCCGAATCCCCCACAAAGTAAACCTCTTCTTTTTCCCAAGAGAACCTTTGGAGAATCTTTTCGATGGATTCGGGATGCGGCTTGGGATATTGCACGTCCCGGGTCGTGACCACGAGCTCGAAAAAAGGCTCCAGAGTGAACTTCTTCAGGATATACCCCATATTGGTCGTACGGCTCGTACTGATGGCCAGGCGGATCCCCCTGGCCTTCAGGCCCTCCAAGGCGGGGATGATATGGGGCTCCAATTTCAAGCGGGCCGCGGACTCCTCGGGATCCATCCGGGCGAACCGCTCCAGGGCCTGCCGTTCCTTTTCCGGGGCGTCGCGAAAAATATGATGAATGGCTTCATGGACCGTGTGGGAGTGGGCGTAACCAAGCTCCTCCTCCGTCAGGGGTTCCCGCCCCAGGGCCGAACAAAAAGAGGAGTAAAACCATCGGTTGGCCTCCTGAGAATCAAGGATGACCCCGTCGCAGTCGTAGATGACCCCGCGGATTTTCGAAGTCTCCTTTTCCATATTTTCCATTATAGTCCGGCGATTCCCCTTTTTCTACGGGGCAGGGGGGAATCGGCGGGTCATCGCCTGGCCTGGGAGTCGCAGGGCGCGGGACCCTAAAATCAAAGAAAAGGGTGTCGTGTCCGACCGGGCGAATAGCAGGCGATTCGTCGATCAGACTACAAGACCTAAAGGAATAGAATTTTCGGTTGACTTTTCGAGCCCCAATAAATCAAGATAACATGAATAAATATAGAGGCCAGAGAGGCCAGGAGAGCATGGTTTTGCCAATATCCAGCTTGCAATTTTCGGGGTGCAGGGTAGAATAGGGTGATCGAAGGGCGGCACATCACCAAGCCTCTCCGGAAAAAGCCAGGGGGCGGTCGATTGCAGGGAAGAGGGGGCGATCATGGCGGAAACCTTGAAAGGCAGACCCAAACTAATTGATTCCATTCCGGCTTCCTTCATCCTGACGGATATTCACACCCGGATTCTCTATGTCAATCAGCAGGCGGAGATTTTCTTCGGATACACCAAAGAAGAACTGGAAGGGGAGCGGCTGAGGTTCCTCTTCCTGGAAGAAGACCTGCTCTACTTTCTGCCGAATATCGTTTTCATGACCCGCTACAAGAACGGGTTTGAAGGAGAGGTCCTCCTGAGGCAGAAAGACGGCACCAAGATCTTCGTCCATCTCTCTACTTCTTCCTTCAAGGAAGGGGGAGAGATTTTTCTTACTTTCTTTTTCCAGGAAATTCAGCGGGTGAAAACGCTGGAAAGGGAAAAGCTGGATATGGAAAGATGGGCCAGCCTGGGGAGGATGGTGGAGGAGATCGCCCACCAATTCCGCAATCCGATCGCCTCGATCGGGGGCCACAGCAGACGGCTCTCCAAGAAATTGTCCCCCTCGGCCAAAGGCCAGGCCTCGCTCAACCAGATTCTGAAACAAACCCACCGGCTGGAGAATATCCTGAAGAGAGTGGAGGAATACGTCCGGATCCCCGGCCCGGTCTTCCAACGGGAAAGGATCCAGGATGTGGTCCAACAGGTCCTCCCGGAATTTTCCAGGAAAGCCCAGGAGAAGGAAGCCTCCTTCCGGGTTGATACCCGGCGCATGGAGGGGGATGGGCACCTTTTCATCGATCGGGAACTGATCCACCGGGTGATCTCCCACCTCCTGCAGAACTCCCTCGAGGCCATCAAGGCGAGGACCCGGGGAGGCCTGAAAAAGGTGGTGGACGTGTCCCTCTTTGATGACGGGGAAAATGTGGGAGTCTCCGTTCTCGACCGGGGGCAGGGGATTTCGAAAAAGAACCTGAACCTGATCTTCGACCCCTTCTTCTCTACCCACCCGAGTCAGGTGGGCCTGGGGCTGACCTTTGTGCGGCGGGTGATGGAGGAGCACCGGGGGAGAATCCGGGTAGACAGCCGGTTGAGACGAGGCACCACGGTAACCCTCTATTTTCCGAAAGACCGGCGCCGCAAGGTGCGCCGGGAATTTGTATCCCCCGAAGCCAGGGAGGAGAATTAGGCGGGCCCCTTCCTCACGAAGCCGCGGGAGGGCTCTCTGCGCGGCCTTTTCTCTCCCGGTGAATCTCCGCCTCCGAGCGGCGGATATAGATCGGCGTAAAGGCAAAGAGGTCCACCCCCTCCCCCCTCTGAAAGGCGGGGAGGCTCAACCGGGCCACGTGTACCGCCCGCGGGAAAGAAAGCTCCGGGGGAGCGAAGAGGGCCTGCGGGCCAAGCCTCTTTTCGAAAATCTCCCCATAAACCCGGGTCCCGTTCCCCACCAGGATGGTGGTTTCCGAGATCCGGGAGCAGAGGTCTTCCGGACTCAAAACCCAATCCTCGCTGACCTTCTTCAGATTTCCTCCGCCATCGCCGCGGAAGAGCGCCGCATACACTTCCTTTTTTCGGGCGTCGAGCACCGGGCAAACCTGGCTTGAGGCATACCGGATATTGTTCGCCAGGGCGTCAAGGGTGGAGACGCCCACCACCGGCACCCGAAGGGCGAACCCCAAACCTTTGACCGTAGAGACGGCGATCCGGAGGCCGGTAAAGGAACCGGGGCCCAGTCCCACCGCGATTCCCTGGACTTTTTGCACCGGCAGGGAGGTTTCCCGGAAAAGTCGGTCGATCGTGGGCATCAATCTGGAAGAGTGGGTCTCGGAGACCTGCACCGTCGTTTCCCCGATGACCCGCAGGCTCGGAGAGGTCCCTCCTTCCACCGATGCTTCCACCAGAGCCACGCTGCCGGTGAGGGTGGAGGTTTCGACCGCCAGGATGAGCATCTCTCTATTCGGCCCCCATGATCCGGGAGATGTCGTTGTAGAAAACCAGCAGCATGATGAAGATGATGATGAAGACCCCGATCTGCTGGGCCCGTTCCCGGATTCTCAGGCTGATCGGCCTGCCGATGACGCCTTCCAGCAAAAAAATGAGAAGGTGCCATCCGTCCAGGACCGGAATGGGCAGGATATTCAGGATGACCAGGTTGATGCTGATGACGGCCATGAAGATGACCAGGCTCAGCAGGCCGGCCTTGGCCTGCTGCCCGGCCAGCTGGGCGATGAGGATGGGGCCGCCGATGGTTTTGGCTGAGATCTTTCCCTCGATGATCTTATAGATGCTCATCACGGTGAGTTCGGTCACCCGCCAGGATTGGAGGACTGCCCGGTAAACCGCGGTAAAAGGATCGACCCGTTCGGTGAAAGTTTTCCCGGACGGGGAAATTCCGATCAACCCGACCTGTACGTCATCCCCGAAAAGATTCTTCTGGGTGGAGACTTGGGGAGTGACGGAGACCGGGAAAGTTTTCTGCTCCCGTTCGACCTTGAGGTGGATAGGCCGATCCCCGCTTTCATGGATCACTTTGGCCAGATCCTCCCAGCGTGTGACCGGAGAGCCGTTGACTTCCAGGATCCGGTCCCCCGCCTGCAAACCGGCCTGATAGGCCGGAAAGTCCGGCTTTACTTCCCCCACCTCCGGGAGCAGACTGGGCAGCCCCACCACGAAGGCCACGGCGAATGCGGCCACGGCAAAGAGAAAATTGAAGAAAGGCCCGGCGAAGACAATCCCCAGACGCCGCCCCACGGGCTGGGCGGAGAAAGACTTGGGAAGGAGCTCGGGAGGGAGCTTCTCCCCCGGTTCTTCCCCGATCATCTTCACGTACCCCCCCAGGGGGACCGCCGAAATCTGGTACTGGGTCTCCCCCACCTTTCTCCCGAAGAGCTTGGGGCCAAAGCCCAGGGAGAAGGTGAGCACCCCGACCCGAGACATCTTGGCCGCCAGAAAATGGCCAAACTCGTGGACAAAGATCAGAACTCCCAGGACAATGATGGTGGCAATGATGGTAATGGTCACAGTTTACCTCGATGGATGATCTTCCGGGCCTCCTGCTGGGCCCAGGAGTGAGCATGGAGAATATCTTCCAGAGAAAGCGACTGCCCCGTCCGATGCCGATCCATGGTCTCCTGAATCAAACGGGGAATCTGCAGAAATCCGATCCGTTCCTCCAGAAAGGCTTCCACGGCCGCTTCATTGGCCGCGTTCAGAACTGCGGGCATCGTGCCCCCCGCTCTCAGCGCCCGGTAAGCCAGGGCCAGGGCCGGGAATCGCTCCCCGTCCACCGGGTTGAAGGTCAGGGGGCCGGTTTCCAGCAAATTGAGGGACGGGCCCGGCAGATCCAGCCTTGCGGGATACGAGAGGGCGTAGGCGATCGGACCCCGCATGTCCGGCAGAGCCATCTGAGCGATCACCGACCCGTCGATGTATTCTATCATAGAATGAACGATGGATTGGGGATGAATTACGACTTCGATCTGCTCTGCCGGGACTCCGAACAGCCAGCGGGCCTCGATCACCTCCAACCCCTTGTTCATCAGGGAGGCGCTGTCAACGGTCACCTTCTTCCCCATGCGCCACTGGGGATGATTCAGGGCCTGCCGGGGCGTGACCTGCTTCAGGTCCTCCCGGGGGGTGTTCAGAAAAGGTCCCCCGGAAGCGGTCAGGATGATCCTCCGGATCTCTTCCTTGCGGTGCCCCGCCAGGACCTGGAAGATGGCGCTGTGCTCGCTGTCGATCGGCAGGAGGCTCGCGCCGCGATCCTGGATTTCCCCGACCAGGATCTCCCCCGCCATGACCAGCGCCTCTTTGTTGGCAATGGCGATCTGCTTCCCTTCTTTCGCCGCGGCGAGAGTGGGGAGAAGACCGACGCTGCCCACCAGGGCCGACACAACCATTTGGGCTTCCGGGCAGGTGGCCACCTGCCTCAGCCCGTCGCTCCCCGACACAATCCGGGTGGGAAGGGAAGAGAGGTTCTGCCGCAGCTGAGCGGCATGGTTTTCATCCCCGACCGAGGCCAGGTCCGGCTGGAAGCGCCGGATCTGCTCCTCCATCCTCTGAATGTTCTTTCCGCCGGCCAGGGCCGCAACCCGGAACCTCTCCGGATACCGAGCGACGATCTCCAGGGTCTGGACCCCGATGGAACCGGTGGAGCCGAGGATGGCGAGGGTTTTCATGGGTCCTTACCGGATGCCGATCGCCCAGGCATAATAGTAAACCAGCGGGGTGGCGAAAAGGACGCTGTCGATTCGGTCCAGCAGCCCTCCATGCCCGGGAATGAGGGCTCCGGAGTCCTTGACCTGAGCGCTCCGCTTGAGCAGAGATTCCCACAGGTCCCCCAGCTGTCCGATCCACCCTACGGCCGCTCCCAGGATCAGGGCGTGGACCAGAGGGAGCTGGGGAAAGAAGAGCAACTTGGAGAGGACCGCACCGGCAACCGAGCCGGCCATCGCCCCCAGACCCCCCTCCACGGTCTTGCCCGGACTGATTCGGGGGGCCAGCTTCTTTTTCCCGTACGCCCGGCCGATGTAAAAAGCGGTGGTGTCCCCGAAGTACACCGCCACCAGGCTAAAGAGGATCAGGGTCCTGCCCGTTTCCATCTTTCTCATCAGAACAAAATGGGCCAGGAGCAGGCCAAGGTAGAGCAGGCCGAGCAGATGCCAGCCCGCCTTCCCCACCCGGAGGGGAAATTCCTCCGGCTGGAAAAGGGCCGCGATCAGAAACCAGCAGAGGGCGAAAACCAGGGTGACAAGAAAACAGCGGGGATCCCGGGAATAGAGGGAGACCGCCAGGAGCAAACCCAGGAAGACCCCAGCTCCTTTTTCCCCGGGGGATAGGGGCGTCGGGGAGAGGGCGTAGAACTCCCGCAGGCCGAGGTAAATGACCAGGAGGATGAAGAGAAGAAAGAGCCAGGGGGGAGCGAAAAGAATGAACAGGATCAGACTGGGCCCGAGAACCAACCCCGATATCCAACGTTTCAGGTGCATGGAGTTAACCGCCCCCCACCCGGAGCTGCTCACTGGTTAAGCCGAACCGCCGCTCCCGGTTCTGGTAGCTGAGGAGAGCCTGGATGAATTCCTCCCGGGTGAAATCAGGCCACAGGGTCGGGGTGAAAAAAATTTCCGTGTAGGCCAGTTGCCAGAGGAAAAAATTGCTGATCCGCATCTCCCCGCTGGTGCGGATGAGGAGGTCCGGATCCGGGAGGTTACGGGTCCACAGATATTGGGAGAAGAGATCTTCGTGGATCTCCTCCGGTTTCAAATTCCCGTCCTGAAAGTGGGACAGGATTCGGCGCAGGGCTTGGAGAATATCGTCTCTCCCGCCATAGCTCAGCGCCAGGGTGAGAGTCATTCCCTTACCCTGGGCAGTCTTTTTCACGGTTTGCTGGAGAGTCGACTGGACCTCTTGGGGCAGGCGGGCGAGGTCCCCGATGGCCATAAGCCGGATTTGGTTCTCCAGCATTTCCGGGAGCTCCGTCTCCAGGTAGTTTCGGAGGAGGAGCATGAGGGCGTCGACCTCGAGCCGGGGACGGCTCCAGTTTTCGGAAGAGAAGGCAAAAAGGGTCAGGTAGGAGATCCCGATCTCCCGGGAAGCGCGGACGATGCTGCGAACCGACTCCGCTCCTTGGCGATGCCCTTCCACCCGGTCCAGGGACCGTTTTTCAGCCCAACGCCCGTTTCCGTCCATGATGATGGCCACATGAGGGGGAAGCTTTTCTTTGACGATGCGCTGCATTTCAGGGGTTCAAACCGTCAGCCGAGAGATGAAAGGATTCAATCCGCCACAAAAAAATAAGCACCAAATTCCAAGCACCAGATTCCGACTCATTCCCAACGATGAAAAAGGCAAATTCCAGACTCCTTCCCAATCACTCGTTTCGATCATTGGGATTTGAGGTTTGGGTCTTAATTGGAATTTGGAATCTATATTTCCAGGACTTCCTTCTCCTTGGCTTTGACAATCTCCTCGCTCTTTTGAATGGATTTATCGATCCACTTCTGCACTTCATCCTGATATTTGAACTGTTCGTCTTCGGAAATCGCTTTGTCTTTCTTGGCCCCCTTCAGCTGTTCGTTGGCGTCCCGGCGGAGGTTCCGGAGGGCCACTTTGCACTCTTCCTCCATCCGTTTGATTACCTTGACCAGTTCCTTGCGCCGTTCTTCGGTGAGGGGCGGGATATTGATCCGGACCACCTTCCCGTCGCTCAGCGGAGTCAGGCCCAAATCCGATTTCTGGATGGCCTTTTCAATCTCGCTGGCGACTTTGGGGTCCCAGGGCTGGATGGCAATGGTCCGGGCATCGGGGACGGAAAGAGAGGCGACCTGTGCCAGGGGAGTCGGGGCGCCGTAGTAATTCACCCGGATGCCGTCCAGCAGCGCCAGGGAAGCTCGCCCGGTCCGCACGCGGCCCAGGTCCTTGCGCAGGGATTCCAGAGACTTCTCGGTCTTCGCTTTCAGGTCGGCGATAAACGATTCCTTTTTGAGCATTCATGTCCCCCCAATAATGGTTCCAATCTTCTGGCCCAGCAGCACTCGCTGGATGTTTCCCCGCTGGGTCAGGTTGAAGACGATGATGGGCAGGTGATTTTCCATGCACAGGGAGATGGCCGTGGCATCCATGATCTTGAGACCGAGGTTCAGGACCTCGATGTAGGAAAGCTTGGCGAATTTCTTGGCCTTCCGGTGGATCATCGGGTCCTGGTCATAGACCCCGTCCACCTTGGTGCCCTTGAGGATGACCTGAGACTTCACTTCCATGGCCCGGAGGGCGGCCGCGGTGTCGGTGGTAAAAAAAGGGTTGCCCGTGCCTCCGGCAAAAATCACCACCCGGCCCTTCTCCAGGTGCCGGACGGCCCGGCGGCGGATATAGGGCTCGGCGATACGGTTCATCTCGATCGCCGACATGACCCGGGTGAAGATGTCCATCTTCTCCAGGGCATCCTGGAGAGCCAGGCTGTTGATCACCGTGGCCAGCATCCCCATGTGGTCGGCGGAAGTCCGGTCCATCCCCTCGGCGCTGGCCGCCACGCCCCGGTAGATGTTGCCGCCGCCGATCACGATCCCCACTTCTACTCCCAGGGCCCGGACCTCTTTGATTTCCTGCGCCACGATCTGGACCACGGCCGGATCGATGCCGTACTCCTGGTTGCCCATCATGGCTTCGCCGCTGAGCTTCAGGAGGATCCGCTGGTAAACCGGCTTGGCCGCGGCTTTCAAGTCTTGGCGATCCCTTCTCCCACCTGGTAGCGGGTGAAGCGGCGGATCTCGATCTTCTCCCCCAGTTTTCCAATCAGCCCGTTCAACAGGTCCTGGATGGTAATGTCCGGGTCCTTCACGAAGGCCTGCTCCAGTAGGCAGACCTCGCTGTAGAACTTCTCCAGCTTCCCCTCGACGATTTTTTCCATGACCTTTTCGGGTTTTTTGGCGTCGCGGGCCTGGGCCCGGTAAATCTCCTTTTCCCGCTCGAGGACGTCCGCCGTAACCTCCTCCCTCCGGACGTAGGAGGGATTGCTGGCGGCAATGTGCATGGCGACATCTTTGGCGAAGGCCTGGAAATCGTCCGTCTTGGCTACGAAGTCGGTCTCGCAGTTGACTTCCACCATCACCCCGATCTTCCCGCCGGCATGGATGTAGGATCCGACCCTTCCTTCCGCGGCCACCCGGCCGGC
>Ga0316628_100001192_pt1 | contig 18061 bp, 15 predicted proteins | sample OWC_Aug_M2_C1_D5_FD_207648 | JGI IMG/M metagenome (GOLD analysis project Ga0316628, IMG submission 207648) | Wetland soil microbial communities from Old Woman Creek delta, Ohio, United States - OWC_Aug_M2_C1_D5_C | ecosystem: Environmental > Terrestrial > Soil > Wetlands | place: USA: Ohio... | reverse complement strand
CTGGCCGTCGTGCGGCCGCCGCTGGGTGAACTCGCCCACCGGCTGGGCGATGGACCAGACCGCATCGTCGAGCCGGCCGTCGATCCGCGGCGAGCCCGCGGTGGCGCGGACCGCCATGGCGATGGGCGGGACCCGCCCGTTGGCGTGCCTCAGCGCGCCCGTGTCGGCGGCCACGGCCTCAGGTGTGGGGGCAGGTCGCGTGACGGACGGCGACGGCGAGGCTGGCCGCTGCTGAAGCACCAGGGCGGCGAGCAGGATCAGCGACGACATTGCGTGCCTCGACTGTGCGGGTGCCTAGAGGAGTGAGGGGCGCCGTGAACCAGAAGGGCTGTAGGAGGTGGTGGAGCGCCGGGGTCGGGGATGCGCCCGGCCTCCGCACCGTGGCGAGGACCGACGGGGCGCATCCCCCGCGACCACACTACCCCCGGGCCGCCAGCTCTTGCAGAGCCCTGCGACGAAGCTCTTGAGGATCGGGGCGACCGCCCTGCCACCCGAAGAGCGCGCGCCCCATCTTGGACGCCAGACTCTCCGAGAAGGTCGTGCGGAGGTCGTTGATGGTCACCTTCGCCTCAGAGAGGGCGGGAACGGAGTCCGTGATGGTGTTCACCAGCGCTGCACCGTCCAGATCGGATCCGAAGATCAGGATGCGGAGGTTGACGTCACGTGGCTCTTCCGCCGCCCCCGCCGCCGAGTCCTCGTCAACCGTTACCGAGACATCCTCCACTCCGGGTTGTGCCGTCAATACCCTGGGGACAACGTCCCGCGCTGAATCGAGGACCATACGGTAGCGGAAGTGAAAGAAGAAGCGGAAGTGGCGCGCGTGGAGGTTCACGTTCGCGTTGGGCTCCAGGTCCATGGTGATCGACTTGCCCACGTCCACCCCGGTGGTGACGTCGGTGGTGCAGGCACCGACAACCACGACACATGCGGCCAGGCCGGCGAGCCCGAATCGAGCGGCACGGTTCCACGGGTTGAGCAGCACGAGCCACCTCCGGTTTTTTGGGTGAAGCTTGCGGTAGAGCGGGAGGAGGTCGGCTTCCAGGGCCTTGCCATCGCCCGCGTCGGCTCGTGCGGATCCGTGGATCCTGCGGAGAATCGCCGTCAGTCTGCGTTCGCGCATGGTTCCTCCACTCTTCCTGATGCGTCTGCCTCCGCCAGCTCCTCCCGGAGCGCCCGAAGGGCCCGCGCGAAACGCTGCTTGGCCACGTCCGGGCTCAAGCCAAGGACCTGGGCCACCTCCCGCACGCGCATCCCCTGCTCGAAGCGCAGCGAGAGCATCTCCTGGACCTCGGCGGGTTGGTGTGTGAGGGCCTGGCGGACACGGTTCATCTCCTCGTCTCCGATGAGGACGTGCAACTGGCTGGGCCGCTCGTCCGGCAGGGTGGCCGCCAGCTGGCTGCCCACGGTGTCGAGCTCTCGACAGGCCGGCCGCTTGCGGCGGTACTCGTCGATGACCGCGTTGCGTGCCAGGCACACGACCCACGTCATGACGCTGCCACGGGAGGGATCGAACCGATCCAGGCCGCCGACGAACTTCTGGAAGACGTCCGCACAGAGATCCTCTGCGTCCTCCGGGTTCCGCATCCTGCTCCGGACGTACCCTGCCACCGGCGGGTAGAGCTCCCGGTAGAGCCGCTTGAACGCGTCTTCGCTCCCCCGCCGGGCCAGTGCCACGAGCAACCGCTGACGCCGGTCACGGATTGTCGTTCGTAGCTCCACGCAACGCCCCTCGCGACAGGAGACACCACCCGCTCCTCGTACCCGGTCGCTGTCCGCGCCGGTCCCATCTTGTCGGACACACTAGTATACGGAAGATGCGAGATCCGGTGACTTGAGCGGGCTACTGCCCCTGAGCGCTCGTGGACAACGCCGTGACAGACGCGGTGCTGGAGGGCGCCGAGCGGGACCAGTGCCGGAGGGGATGTCGGCGCGGGCGGCGCTCCGCAACGAGTCCTTCTCCGCGCGGCGGCGGGAGTCGGCCGCGAGACCGCGGGTAGTCCGTGAGGGCGGTGCCCGCGCCCCGACTGAGACCGCCGGCCCGGGCGCGTCGTCCGGAATGCCGCTGGTGAACCGCCGTCCCCCGTCACAGGAGACCTCTAGAGACCTCCGCTGCTTGCCGGGCTGTCGGTCGCCGCCTTTCTCGCGCTCCACTCGTGCGCCGGGCCGGCACCGGACCCGAGCGGACGGCCGTCGCCCCAGGCCGTCGCCGTTCAGAACGGGCTGGTGAAGACCGGGCGTGCTCCCGCGGCGGGCGGCCTGCCCGACACCGGACTGACTACGCTGGCCGAGGCCATGGCCCACTACCGCGTGCCGGCCGTCTCCATCGCCGCGATCTGCGGCGACAGCATCGCGTGGACGGGGGCGTGGGGCGTGCAGGACACACGCACCAGGACGCCGGCCTCGACCGAGACCATGTTCGAGGCCGCGTCGGTTTCGAAGATGGTGGTGGCGGCGATCGTGCTGCGGCTGGTGGAGCGGGGGCGCCTCGACCTGGACGCCGACGTGAACCGCTACCTGCGGTCCTGGAGAGTGCCCGAGAACCGGCCACCCGCGGCCACCCCGTCACGCTCCGGCTGCTGCTCTCGCACCGGTCCGGCCTGCCGTCGACGAACTTCCCGTACGACGACAACACCTCACCCACGCTCGTCCAGGTCCTGCAAGGGACGCCGCCGGCGCAGAACGCCCCCGCCGTGCTCCAGAGCGTTCCGGGATCCGCGTGGCGCTACTCCAATCTCGGGTACGTGCTGGTGCAGCTCGTGCTCGAGGACGCGACGGGCAAGCCGCTCCAGTAGATCGCGGACGAAGAGGTGTTCCGCCCGCTCGGCACGACCTCGAGCACGTTCCGCTACCCGCTGCCGCAGGAGCTGAGCCGGCGCGAGGCGCTTCCCCACGACAGCACGGGCACGCCCTACACGGGCTGGCTGCACCCCACGGCCCAGGCACAGGGCGGCCTGCTGACGACTCCGTCCGACGTCGCGAGGCTCGCCATCGGGATCATGAAGGCGCACCGGGGTGAGCCGCGGCGGCTCTTCTACCAAGCGACCGCGCGGCTCATGCTCCAGCCGGAGGCGGACCCCGACCCGGCGTGGTTCGGCCCAGTGCTCGGCGGGGCGACGGTGAAGGACGCCCTCGGCGTGTTCCTTCGGGTCCAGGGTGACACCATCTCCTTCAGTCACGCCGGCTTCAACACGCCCGGCTCCACCTTCCGGGTGAGCGCCTTCCCGCAGACGGGACAGGGCGCCGTCATCGCAGCCAACGGAGCGGGCGGCCTCCCCGGACTGACGCTCGAGGTGCTGGGTGGATTCGCGAGGGCCTACCGCTGGCCGCTGCCATGGTAGCTTCGCGGTCGGCCCGAGCCCCGCGTTGGGCGTCTCGGGCGACGGTCGCCGCATTGGCGGCCGCCCTGGCCGCGGGAGCCGCTCCGGCTGCGGCACAGACGGCGGGCTCGGTCACCGTCCCGGTGGCGCTCGACCACAACCGCATGCTGGTCAGAGCCGACGTGCAGAGGAGGGATGGGAGCTGGCGGCCCGCCCTGCTGTGGATCGATACGGGAAACCCGGAGTTCATGCTCAGCGAGTCGTTCGCCCGCGACCTCGGCTACGACGTCGACGGCGGGCGCCGCGCGGCCGGCGGCGGGCCGCTGTTCGTGGCCCCCCCATCCGGAGTGCGTGTCGGGGGGATGGCGTTGGAGTTCGCCGGCGTGCGCACGAGGGTCAACATCGGGGCTCGCCAGTTCCTCGCCACGCACGCGGACGCGAATCTCCCCTCGACGGTGCTCCAGCACCTTCACGTCGTTCTGGACTACCCCCGTGACAGCCTGACATGGGCGCGTCCTACAGCTTCCTGTCCGCCGCGGTCGTGTCGCGGCTGGCCGCGCGACACTCCGACTGGGCGCGCACGATCGGCGCGGTGGGTTGCGCCAACATCTGGGGGCTGTGGCCCGAGGAGGCGACCTGGCCCGTGGTGCGCGTGCCCGAGATGACGTGGGGGCCGGTGCGGCTCACGGACGTGGCCGTGGTCGGGCGGCCCGACATGTTCGCGAACGGCGCGTCGCTGGGCGACTCCTACTCGCAGAGGAACGCCGGGCCGGTGGCCGGATTCCTCGGCCCCAACGCGTTCAGGGCCTTCAGGGTGGAGATCGACTACGCGGGAAGCGCGGTGTACTTCGAGAGAGGCGCTGCGACCGACGCGCACGACATGGACGTGGTGGGCCTGACGCTGCAGCCCCAGCTCGACTCCACCTGGATCGTCGTGGGCGTCGCGCCCAAGGACGGGCGTCCCTCGGTCGGCGGCGTCGAGCCCGGCGACGTGCTGCTGGAGGTGGACTCCCTGAGGGCGACGGGCGCGACCATGGGCACGGTGGTGGACGCGCTGCGGGGGATCCCGGGCCGGATGCACACCCTCTTGGTGCGCTCCACGCCAGAGCCACCAGCGCCCGGCGCCGCGCCTGCGCCTCGCTCAGACCCTCGCGCGCCAGCTCCGCCCGTTCCATCTCGACGTGGTGCCGCAGGTCCTCGTCCATCTCCCGCTCCAGCTCCGCCTTGTGGAACAGCGCGCGCAGCCTGCGGAAGAGCGTCTCGATCGCGGCCATCTCAGTCCCCCGTGCCTGTCCGGTTCGACCTCGTCCCACTGATACCTAGACGTTCGACAATAGTCGAGGGTTGCCCGGGGCGGCGGGCACTCCGCTCACTCCGCCTGCAGCGCGACCACCGGGTCTACCCGCGTCGCCCGCACGGCGGGGATGAGCGACGCCAGCGCCGAGACGAGCAGCAGCACCAGCGCCACCAGCGCCAGGATCCGCACGTCATGGGCCGAGGTCTCGAACAGCAGCGGCTCCACGAAGCGCCCCGCCAGGAGCGCGATGGCCAACCCCACCGGCAACCCCAGCAGCGCCGGAGCCAGGCCGCGGCGCAGGGTCTGGGCGAACACCGCGCCCTGGGACGCCCCAAGCGCGACGCGCACGGCGAACTCCCGGTTACGCTGCTCGACGACGTAGGCGATGACGCTGTAGAGCCCGACGACGGTCACCACCAGGGCCAGCAGGCCGAACAGGCTGAACAGCGAGGCACCGAGACGCCACGGACGCACCTCGCCCGAGAGCGCCTCCGAGAGCGGCTGAACGCGGGCGTAGGGTAGGTCGGGCCGGACGGCCCAGAACTCGCGCCGGACCTGTGCGACGGCGCGCTCAGGATGCGAGCCGCGCGGCCGCACCAGAAGCTGCAGCCCGCCGATCCTGGACTCCTGGCCGAGCGGCACATAGTACTGCATCACCGGCAGCTCCCGGATCCGCCACTGGTGCGCACCGCGCACGACGCCGACGACGCGCGCGCACGGCAGGGACTCGTCGAAAATCACCATGCACTTGCCCACGGCCTCCTGTCCCGGCCAGAGGGCGCGCGCCATCGCCTCTCCGACGATCACGACCCGCTCGCTCGCCGCGCGGTCGGCGGGAGTGAAGAGCCGGCCGCTCACCAGCGGCGTGCCCACCGTCGCGAAGTAGTCGTGGGTCACCGCGCTCACGAACGGGCCGCCGCCCGGAAGACGCGGTATGGAGTCCAGCCCCGGCACCCGGAGCGTCACCCCGAACGCCGACTCGAAGGGCGTGCTGATCGCCATGGCGGCGTGCTCGACCCAGGGCCGGGACCGCAGCCGCTCCAGGGCGTCGTTCAGGAACGCGCGCCGCCGCGGCATCTCGCGCGCCCAATCCTCCGGCCGGTCCACCGGCAGGCTCGGCCAGTCCACGGAGGCGACCAGCACGCGGTCCGGCTCGATGCCCAGGTCGGCGGCCCGCACGCGGCGCAGGCTCTCCACGAACAGCGCAGCTCCCACCGCCAGCACGAACGCCAGCGCCAGCTGCGCCACCACCAGCACCGAGGGAAGCCGCGAGCGCGACGCGCCGGCCTGCACCGACCCCGCCTTGAGCGAAGCCGACAACTCCGGCCGGCTGGCCTGAAGAGCCGGCACCAGCCCGGCCAGGACGCCCGTTCCGAGCGCCAGGGCGGCTGTCAACGCCGGCAGGCGCCAGTCGAGGGGTCTCGTGCCGAACGCAACGTCGGGGAGCAGGGCCGCGCGCAACAGCGGCCCTCCCCAGTACGCCACTGCCAGGGCCGCCGCTCCTCCGACCACCGCCAGCACCAGGCTTTCGGCGAGGAGCAGGCGTATCAGACGCAGCCGGCCCGCGCCGAGCGCGAGCCGCACCGCCACCTCGTGCCGGCGCCGCGTGGCGCGGGCGAGAAGCAGGTTGGCGACGTTGGCGCAGGCGACGAGGAGCACTACCGCGGCCACGCCGGCCAGCCAGCGCGAGACCGGAGCCTCGGCGCGTTCCCCGCCCGCCACGTCGCGGGAGATGGGGAGCAGCTCGATCCCCGCCTCCTCGTTCGGCGAGCCGGCCATCGCGCCGTGATACGCCGCGGAGGCCGCGGCGCCGGCCCGCTCCAAGCCGACACCCGGGCCCAAACGCACGACGACCTGGAGCCAGCGCGCGTTCGTCGTCGTGGGCCAGTCGGACCTGGGCCCCGGCTGGACGCTCATCGGCAGCCACACGTCAACCGCGCGCAGCTCCACGCCGGTGAAGCCCTGAGGCGCCACTCCCACGACGACGTAGTCCACTCCGCCGACGTCGACGCGCCGCCCCACGATCAGCGGATCGCCTCCGTACTGCCGGCGCCAGTAGCCGTGGCCCAGCACGGCCACCCGCTCGCCGGAAGGCGGCCGGTCCTCGTCGGGGCGGAAGAACCGGCCCAGCTCCGGCCGCACGCCGAGGAGTGGGAAGAAGTCCTACGTGGCGTGCGCCGCGTCCACGAGCCTCGCGTCGGCCCCGGTGCCGCACCTGATCCTGCGGTAGTTGTAGGCGGCGGCGCCGAAGAGGCCTCTGGAACCATCGCGCATGCCGGCGTAGACAGCGTATCCCAGTATGGGGTCGAGACGCCGCGGCTGGCCCGCGACCTCGTGCACGGCGTAGGCGCGCCGCAACGCGTCCGGATCCCGCACCTGCTCCGGCCCCCGGAGCAGCAGCCGGTCCACGATCCCGAACATCGTCGCGTTCGCGCCGATCGCCAGCGCCAGCGTCACCACCACCGCCACCGTGAACGGCGGCGTGCGCGCCAGGCCCCGCACCGCGTAGCGCACGTCCTGCGCGAGATCCTCCAGCCACGGGAACCCCCGCGCCTCCCGCGCCTCCTCCTTGGTGCGGCTCACGCCGCCGAAGGACACCAGCGCCTGCCGCCGCGCCTCCTCCGCGCTCAGGCCGCCACGCGCCAACTCAGCCCGCTCCATCTCGAGGTGGTTACGCAGTTCCTCGTCCATCTCGCGCTCCAGGCGGACTCCGCGTAGCACTGAGCGAAGTCGCCGAACAAGCGTCCCCAGTCCTGCCATGTGCGCCCCCTTTGCTTCTCCGTTCCCACCCCGTCTCCTCACCGCCCCGCCTCGATCCCCGCGCCCGACACCTGCGCGCTCGACAACACGGAAAGGCCGTCCGCGCTGCCGCTTACTCCGCCTGCAGCGCAACCAGGGGATCCACCACAGCCGCGCGCCGCGCCGGGATCCACGCGGCCACGAGCGCCACGGCCGCGAGCAGCGCCGCCACGCCCCCGAACGTCACCGGATCGAGTGGGCTCACGCCGAAGATGTGGCTGCGCAAGAGCCGCCCGGCGCCGGCGGCGAGGAGCACGCCCACCGCCAGGCCGACGGCGGTGAGCCGCATCGCGCGGCCCACCACCAGCGCGAGCACGACGCGCGGCAAGGCGCCGAGGGCGATCCGCACCGCCATCTCCCTGGTGCGCTGGGCCACCGAGTACGACAGCACCCCGTAGAGGCCGACGACCGCGAGCGCCAGCGCCAGCAGCCCGAAGGCCGCGAGCATCGAGGCGCCCAGCTTCAGTGTGAACGTCGCGGCGCCCGTGTGCTCCGCCAGTGTGCGAACATCCGCGAAGGGCAGGTTGGGATCCACCCGCTCGAAGGTTCGGCGCAGAGCCTGCTGGAGCAGGCGCGGGTCCCCCGCCGTTCGGACGTGGAGCGTGGACCCGGACACGTACCACTGCTGGATCGGGAAGAAGATCATGGGATCCGCCGCCTCGTCGAGCGACTGGTACCTGGCGTCGTGCACGACCCCCACGACACTCCTCCAGGTGCTGTCGCCGAAGAAGCGCACCTGCCGCCCGAGTGCATCGCGCCCCGGCCAGTAGCGCCGTACGAACGCCTCATTCACCACGGCCACGGGCGAGGACGCGGGTCGGTCCTCCGCGCCGATGCCGCGGCCCCGCGTCACGGGCGTCCCGACCGTCTCGAAGTAGTCCGCGCCGACGGCGCTCGTCTTGGTGCTGTTCTCCTCGTCGGAGCGAAACTCGTAGCCCTCGATGTCCAGCGAGTTGTTGGCCTCGCCGCCGCCGAAGCCCAGCGGGAGGTAGGTCGCCACGCTGGCGGCGCGCACGCCCGGGAGGCCACGGACCTCGGCGAGCAGGCGATCGAGGACCGGCAGGCCGGCGGATGAGGAAGTGTGGCCGGCGAGGAAGAGGTCCGTGCCGACCAGGAGAACTCGTTCGGGATCCGCCATCCCGGTGTCCACCGACTGCGCGCGCTGGAGGCCGCGCACGAAGAGCCCCGCGCACACCAGCGATACCACGGCGAGCGCCACCTGCGCCGCCACCAGCGTTCCCTGGAGGCGGGAGTGGCGCGCGGACCCGGTCGCCGCGCCGCCCCGCAACGCGTGCAAGAGGTCCTCGCGCGATGACTGGAACGCGGGGATCAGACCGAACGTGAGGCCCGTGAGCAGCGTGGCTGCGAGCGCCAGGCCCAGGATCCGCGCGTCCAGCGGGATCTCGAATGCGAACGGCACCGGGGCTGCGGGGATGAAGGCCCGCACAACGCCGCGCGCCCACAGTGCGAGCAGGATGCCCAGCGCTCCGCCACCCAGCGAGAGCAGCAGGCTCTCCGTCACGAGTTCGGCCACCAGCCGCCCCCGGCCGACCCCGAGGGCCAGCCGGATCCCGATCTCGCGGCGCCGCGCCATCGCGCGTGCCAGCAGCAGGTTCGCCAGGTTGGCGCATGCGGCCAGGAGCACCAGGATCGTGACTCCGAGCAACGCCGCCGTGACGGGGCGGAACATGGCCGCGAGTCCCTGATCGGCGAACCGCCGCAACAGGACCGTCGTGTTCCGATTCGCGGGCACAGACTCGGCGAGGGGACGATGGACCGCGTTGATGTCCTGCCGGGCCTGCTCGATGCTCACCCCGGGCTTGAGCCGGGCGATGGCGTGCAGCCACCCCCAGCCCCAGTTGCCCAGCGCGCCCGAGTTCGGCGTGAGCAGATCGTGCAACGAGACTGGTACCCAGAGGTCGTACGCGAGCCCCACGTCCGTTCCGACGAAGCCGCGCGGGAGCACTCCGATGACGGTGAAGTCGCGGCCGTTCAGCATCATGTGGCGGCCCACGACCCCTGGGTCGCCGGCGAAGAACCGCCGCCAAGCGCCGTGGGAGATCACGGCGGTGGTGGCAGCCTCGCGCACGTCCCGGCGCTCGAAGACCCTGCCTAGGATCGGGCGCACGTGCAATACCTGGAACAGGTTCCAGGAGGCGAAGACGCCCCAGACGCGCTGCGCCGGGCCATCCGCCCTCATGCTGAGCTGAATCGCGTCCTGCACCGCGATGCTCTCGAAGGCGCGAGAGCCGTCACGCCATGCGCGGTAGTTAGGGTAGCTGATCGTTCCCCACTCTCCGCCCCCAGGCGCTCGTATGGTCACCGTCACCAGGCGGTTCGTCTCCGGGACTCCGGGGAGGGGGTCCAGCACGAACCGCTCCATGATCGTCAACACGGCCGTGTTCGCGCCGACGGCGAGACCGACCACCAGGACGGCCACCAACGCGAGGCCGGGGTTGCGGCGCAGCGAGCGCACCGCATGGCGCACGTCCTGCGCGAGTTCCTCCAGCCCCGGGAACCCTCGCGCCTCCCGCGCCTCCTCCTTGGTGCGGCTCACTCCGCCGAAGGAGACCAGCGCCCGGCGCCGCGCCTCCTCCTCGCCCAGGCCGTTCCGCGCCAGCTCCTCGCGCTCCAGCTCGAGGTGGTTGCGCAGCTCCTCGTCCATCTCCCGTTCCAGCTGCGACTTGCGGAACAGGGCCCGCAGCCGCCGCAGCAGAGTCTCGATCGCCGCCATCTTCACGCTCCTGACCGTTGTCCGGTGGCCTCGCGCCACCAATACCTAGACATCCGACAACGGCGAAGGGTTGAAATGGCCGGCCGGCGGCACAAGGCCGGCACGGCCCGGGCCGTTCGCGTCAGGTGGCCTCGAGCAGCCTCTCCACCGCCCGCGCGAACGTCGCCCAGCTCTCCCGCTCGGCCGCGAACTGCTTCCGGCCCTCCGGCGTGAGACTGTAGACCTTCACGCGCCGCCCCTCCGGCGAGACCTCCCACCTGGCCGCGATCCAGCCCCGCTCCTCCAGCCGGTAGAGCGCCGGGTAGAGCGAGCCCTGGTTCACCTGGAGCACCTCGTCAGATAGCTGGCGGATGAGCTTGGAGATGCCCCAGCCGTGCATCGGGCCGAGGCGGAGCGTCTTGAGGATGAGGAGGTCGAGTGAGCCCTGGAGCAGTTCGGTGCGGTCGGCCACGGCGGTCCTCGGGTGTCGGTTCACGTACTATGACGTCCGACAACGCGAAATGGTTTCATCGGTAGAGATACGGATGGCCGCAACCGCCAGCGCCGGGGGGCGGAGCAACCGTTTCGCCGATCCGAGCAACTGACAGTGGCGCCGCCGACCCGGACCGAGCCGGAAGTGGCGTCTTTCGACCTCCGGAGGCAGCGATGACCGTTTGCCCCACGGCGCGAGCGCGCGCCCTGTTCTGGCTCGCCCTGATCCCTGCCGGCCTTGCGGCCCAGACCCCCGGCGCCCCGACGCAGTGGCGAGAGCCGAGGCGACCGGTCCCCAACCCGGTGGTGCCCCCCCCCCCCGAGTTCGCCCGCGCGATCAGCCGCGGCACCCGCACGGCGAGCGGTGTGCCCGGGCCGCGCTACTGGCAGCAGCACGCCAGATACGCCATCGCGGTCCGCCTCGACACGGGGGCTAGGCGTCTCGACGGAACCACCCGCATCGTCTACCACAACAACTCTCCGGGCACGCTGCGCTCCCTCCACATCCAGCTGCTCCAGAACTACCACCGCGACAAGGTGCCGCGGCTCGAGGCGTCCGCGCCGGAGATCACCGGCGGCTACACCTTCACCCGTGTGGCGGCCGGCGGTCGCGCGCTCCTGCCCGCCCAGGGGAGCCTGCAGGGCCCCGGCTACCTCATCACCAACGGCAACATGGTCGTCGTGCCGCCGGCACCACTGCCGCCGGGCGACTCGGTCGCGCTCGAGATGGAGTGGAACTGCCGGATCCACCGGCCAGGACCTCGACTGGTTCTGGCGCACCTGGTATGAGGAGACGTGGACAGACGACCAGGCGGTGGCCGAGGTCACGCCGGGGCCGCGCGGCACTGACATCCTGGTCCGCGACCTCGGCGACGCGCCGATGCCGGCGCGCCTCACGATCACGCTGGCTGGCGGCGACACGCTCCGTCGGGAGGTCCCTGCGTCCACCTGGCTCGGCGGGGCGCGCACCGCGACCGTCACGGTGCCGCGCGGCCGGGTGGTGACGCGGGTCGAGATCGACGCGGAGCAAGCGTTCCCCGACGTGAACTGGAAGAGCAATGCCTGGGACCGGGACGCGGATTCGCTGCCGCCTTCGCTGTCCGCGGTCGTTCGCAGCCAGCTGGCGTGGACGCGCAGCCGTCTCGTCTCGCGCGACTATCGCCCCGAGGGGGACGCGCTGGGCGGCACGGCAGGGAGCGGCGTCAGGGAGATGAGGAGCATCACGCTCCTGGGCGGAGTCGAGTTCGCCGTCCTCGCCGTCTGTGACGACAGGTGCAGCGACATCGACCTTACGGTGGTGGGCCCTGCGAACGCGATGGTGGCGCGGGACTGGAACCCCGACGACACTCCGCTGGTGAGGTTCACGGCGCCGGCCACGGGCACGTACCGGCTGGAGATCTCGATGTTCGCTTGCCGCACCGCATCCGATTGCGGCTGGGGGGCGCGGGTCTTCCGGCGCTGGAGGCGGGACGCGGCCTCAGGAGTCGTCCGCCCAGATCGGGGCGCCGCTGCCTGCCAGAAGCCGCGCGCCGGCCGGCCGCGGCGCGCGCGACATCCGGCGACCACATGGGGCTCCGGGCTGTCTCCCGGCTCCGGACGGCGCGGACTATATTGCCCGCGTGGTCACCGACCCTCAGGCCCTGGCCGACCTCGAGGCCCGCCTCGCCCGGACCGCCGATGCCGGCATGACCCATCTCCAGGCCCTCGCCTGGTACGAGGGAGCGCTGGCGGAGGTGCGGCAGCTTTGGCCCGACTTCGACGCCGACTGGCTGGAGGACCTGGAGTCGGACTTCGCCATCGCCCGCGCGGTCAATGGGCTCCCCCCCGCCTGACGTCTCCGCCCTCCTCGCCGCGCTGACGTCCGCACTGGACGAGCGCGGCCTGCGGTTCATGCTGATCGGCGGTCAGGCCGTGCTGCTGCACGGTCTGCCGCGGTTCACCGCCGACGTGGGCGTCACCCTGGCCGCCGGACCCGCGGCGCTGAGCGAGCTGATGTCGGTGTGCGAGGCGGTGGGCCTCACACGGACTACGAGGCCCAGGCGGTGGCACGGGCCACCCGCGTGCCGCTCGCGGGCGCGCTGGTCCCGTTCGCGACGGCGGAGGATCTGGTGATCCACAAGCTGCTCGCGGGCCGGCCGCGGGATGTCGAGGACGTCGAGGGGGTCGTGCGCCGCCGGGGCGCCGCGCTGGACTGGGCCTATCTCCATCGCTGGGTCACGGAGTTCTCCCAGGTCCCCGGCCGCGAAGCAATGCCGGAAGCGCTGGTCCGGCTGGAGTCGCTCATCCGACCGAGGTGAGCCCGGCGACGCGCGCGCTGCGGCAAGTGACTTGCGGTCCCCACACCGGCCGGTACCTTAGCGCGCTGATGCCCGAGCCCGTGTCAAGCCCTCGGACCTGCGGTTCCTGCGGACACGTCTCCACGGTGGAGGACCGCGTCTGCCCGCGGTGCGGCGCCACGTTGCCGGGGCTCTCTGCCACCGAGCGCCTGGAGATCTCCCGGGCCCCCACCTTCGCAGCGCAAGGCGACGCGGGCCTCGCGGCCCACGGCGCGCCCACGAGCCCCGAGACCGCGGGGGCGCCCGCGGCGGGGCCGGACGCGCTCGCGGAGCAGCTCAGCGCCGCGTTGAGCCCCGGCTTTCTGCTGGTGCGCAAGCTCGGCCAGGGAGGGATGGCCAGCGTCTACCTGGCCCGCGAGCCGGCGCTGCGTCGCCTGGTCGCGGTGAAGGTGCTCTCCCCGACCCTGGCTCTGGAGCCCAGCGCCCGCGCCCGCTTCGAGCGCGAGGCGCAGGCCGTGGCGGGGCTCTCGCATCCCAACGTGCTGGGCATCCACGGCCTGGGCGAGCTGGACGACGGCACTCCGTACTTCGTGATGCAGTACGTGTCGGGCAGGAGCCTGGCGGCGCGCCTCGAGGAGGAGGGCCCGCTCGACCCCGACGAGGCGCGGCGGATCGTGGGCGAGGTGGCCGCGGCTCTGGCGGCGGCGCACGCCAAGGGGATCGTCCATCGCGACATCAAGCCGGCCAACATCCTCTACGACGACGAGTCGGGACGGGCGTTGGTCTCGGACTTCGGGATCGCGGCGGTGCGCAGGGAGGGCGGCGCCGCGGGTGCCGAGGCGACGAGGCTGACGGGGACGGGGATGATGGTCGGGACGCCACAGTACATGAGTCCCGAGCAGATGCTGGCCGAGCCGGTCACGGAGAAGACGGACGTCTACGCGCTGGGGTTGTTGGGCTACGAGCTGGTGGCGGGGCACGGGCCGTTCAGGGCGACGACGCCGCAGGAGTTGATCGCGGCGCACCTCAGGGACGTGCCGCAGCCCTTGGGGGATACGCGCAAGGAGGTGGATCCGGAGTTCGCGGGGCTCGTGGCGGCGTGTCTGGAGAAGGACGCCGCGCGGCGTCCCAAGGCGGCGGACGTGGCGAAGCGGCTGGCCCCGGGCGGCGGCATGCCGCTCGAGTGGCCCCCACCGGGACTCGACGCGCTGCACGGCGACCTGCGCCGGTGGAGCGTGCGGCTGTGGGTGGCGAGCGCACTCGTCGTCGGGGCGGCGCTCGCGTTCCTCTCGCGAGGGCTGCCGCGGGCCGGCGAGCAGGCCGGCCGCAGCCTGGCGCAGCTGCTCGGGCTGGTCGCGATCGCCGGCGTCGTGGCGGCACTCGTCGCGGCGCGCCGCATCACGACCGGCGCCAGGATTGGGGCGCTGGCGGTGCGGCGCGGGTACACGTGGCTGACCGTGCTGGAGACGCTCGCGGACACCCGGGGCGACACGGGCGCGCTGATCGTGGGCTCGCGTGAGTACGCGTCGCTCGCGCCGCCGGTCCGCGGAGGTCTGCGGCGCGGGCGCGTGCTGCGGGAGGCACTGCTCTTCGCGGGCGGCCTGGCGCCGCTCCTGCTGCTGCCCGTCGCGATGCGCGCCGGGCCGTCCCGGGCGCTGTCGGCGGACGCCGCGCAGTGGTTCTTCGCCGTGCCGGCCCTCCTGCTGCTGCTGGGGGGCGTCGCCCTGGAGCACCTCGAGCGACGCGTCGTCGGCGAGGCGCGTCGAGCCGCCCGCCATCGCCGCGGCGCGGGCGACGACACGGTCAGGCTCGTCGACCCGTGGTACCTCTCGTTCGAGGCCAGTCGCGCCGGGCAGGCAATGGGCCGAGGCCGGCCCGGCGGAGCGCGGCTGGGGCGGGCCAGCGGCCTAGCGCTCGCGTTGGGCACCGCCGTCCTGGCGACGACGCTGCTCCCGGTGTGGCTGGTCGGCGTGCTGGGACCGAGATTCATGTCGGTGTTCTTCTGGAGCACGGGAGAGACACTCCGATCGGGGTTCATGGCGGAGGCGCGGGCGCTGGCGCTGCCGCTCGACAGCTCGATCGCTCCGCTCGCTGCCGGACGTGCGCTGGTGCTGCTCGAGGAGGTGAGCCGGGACGTCCACGAGCCGTCCCAGCCCTCGCCGATCCCCGAGCTGCCTCAGCCCACCCGGTTGCCGCCGCTGCCGCGCGCGTGGCCGGCGGACTCCAGGGATTCGGCGGACCTCTGGCTGGGATGCCCGAATCCCGGCCGCGTGCTCGAGCAGGCCCTCAGCGGGTTCACGCCGGCGCAGCTGCAGTGGCTCCGTGCCCTCGACGCGCACCCCGCCTGGGCGGCGTACCGAAGGGTCGCGACGGCCCCGGCGGTGGACTACTTCGGGGCGCGGTTCCGCCTCCCGCTGCCGGACGGCGTGACGCCCGACGCGATGATGACTCGGGGCGGCTTCGGGTTGCGGTGGATGGCGTGGCGGAACACGGCACGGGCCGCGCTCCGGCTGGCCGAGGGGCGACCGGCGGACGCGGAGCGCGTCCTCCGCGAGACGGTCTCGCTGGGCCTCCGGCTTCTCGAGGAGGGCTGGTGGGCCGGCTCCGGGATCGTCGTGGAGGGGCGGCGCGGGCTCGCTCAGCTCGCCCGTCTGACCGGGAGGCAGCTGCCGGCCCTCGCCGGTCTTGGCGAAGCGGCTCTGACGGCGCCTGCATCCGCCGATACCGCGGCGGGCACATACGCACGGACGGGGTCGCCGCGGAGAAGCACTCTCGCGGCGGCGCGGGATACGACCCGATCGCGCCAGAGCCGGCTCTGGCTGCTCGGACACGTCGCATTCCTCCCCTGCACCAACGTCCGGGAGCTCGTCTTCGGGCCCGACGAGGATCTGCTGGCGACCTTCGACGAGGCGAGGCTCACCCTTTCCCGATTCCCATCGGACACCGCACGGCTCGACGCCCTGGAGCACTTCGCCCGGGGGACGACCATCCATCGCGCGGCGTCCGCCGACCAGGCCTCGCTCTCCTTCGCCGTGGGCAGCTGGGCGGGCCGCGTCTCCGCGCGCATCCTCGGCGTGCCCCGGATCTCGACGTGCTTCGACTCGTACCTGCAGTACCTCCGCTGGCTCTTCTGACCTGCCGGCACTGAAACCGGCCGCACTCGCCGCCCGTCGGTACCAGCGACTCCATCGCCGGAGAGCGCGCAGTGAGTGAGCCCCGTTCCCCAGGGACCAGGATCGCCCTCGTCGCCCCGCCGCTCGCCGCACTGGCGGTGGCCGCCGCTCTCGCCCCAGCCTCCTGCGCCGAGTCGGAGCGGGACCGGACGGGAGTGTCCTCGCCGCTGGCCGCGGCCGTCCAGAACGGGCTGGTCAAGACCGGGCGCGCGAGCGCTGCGGGCGGCCAGCCCGACACCGGACTCACCACGCTCTCCGAGAGCATGGCCCACTACGGCGTGCCGGCCGTCAGCATCGCCGCCATGGACAGCGACGGGATTGCCTGGACCGGGGCGTGGGGCGTGCAGGACGCGCGCACCAGGGCGCCGGCCACGACCGAGACCATGTTCGAGGCCGCCTCGGTCTCGAAGATGGTGGTGGCGGCCATCGTGCTGCGGCTGGTCGAGCAGGGGCGCCTCGACCCGGACGCCGACGTGAACGGCTACCTGCGCTCCTGGAGAGTGCCCGACAACCGGTTTACCCGCGCGCACCCCGTCACGCTGCGGCTGCTGCTCTCGCACCGGTCCGGCCTGCCGACGACGAACTTCCCATACGACGACGGCACGCGGCCCACGCTGGTGCAGGTCCTCCAAGGGGCACCACCGGCGCGGAACGCCGCCGCCGTGGTCCAGAGCGAGCCGGGATCGGAGTGGCGCTACTCCAATCTCGGGTACGTGCTCGTGCAGCTCGTGCTGGAGGACGTGACGGGCAAGCCGCTCCAGCAGGTCGCGGACGAAGAGGTGTTCCGCCCGCTCGGCATGGCCTCGAGCACCTTCCGCTACCCGCTGCCACCGGAACTGAGCGGGCGCGAGGCGCTTCCCCACGACAGCGCGGGCGTGCCCCACACTGGCGACCTGCACCCGACGGCCCAGGCGCAGGGCGGGCTGCTCACTACGCCCTCCGACATCGCGAGGCTCGCCATCGAGCTCATGAAGGCGTACCGCGGCGAGTCCGAGCGGCTGTTCTCCCAGGCGACCGCGCGGCTCATGTTCAGCCCCGAGGCGGACCTCGCCCCGGCGATCTTCGGCGGGGTGCCGATGAAGGACGCCCTCGGCGTGTTCCTGCGGATGCAGGGCGACACGTTCTCCGTCAGCCACGCCGGCTTCAACACTCCCGGCTCAACCTTCTGGGTGAGCGCCTTCCCCCAGACGGGACAGGGCGCGGTCATCGCGACCAACGCAGCGGGCGGCCTGCCGGGCCTCACTCTCGAGGTGCTGGGCGGCTTCGCCACAGCCTACCGCTGGCCGTTGCCGTGGTAGCGCGCGACCACGCCAACCGACCTCGTGAGGAGAGACCTGTGAGCCTGTGGAGCCGGGCGACGTGCTGCTCGAGGCGGACTCCCTCAGGGCCACCGGCGCCACCACGGGCACCGTCGTGGACGCGCTGCGCGGGAGGCCGGGCCAGACGCGCACTCTAATGATCGAGCGCGCGGGCCGGCGGTTCACCGTCACCGCCAGGGTGGAGCGGTTCCTGTAGCGGCGGCCCGTCGCCACGTGGCCGCCCGGCTCCGCGGAATCCGCGCTACGCTCTCATCCGCGGCGCGCGACCTCGGGCCTCAGCGCTCGTCGCCTTCGTCCCAGCCGTCCTCGTCCTCGATCGGCGTCCGCGGCAGGTGCACGTTGAGCAGCGGCAGCACCTTCCACGGCCAGCGGTTGTTGCGCGCGATGTTGAGCACGCCGATCTGCACGCCGTGCAGCTCCCGGGCGTAGTTGAGCAGTCCGATGGTCAGCCCCACCTGCACCCGACGGACCTGGTTGTACGCGCCGATCCCGACGCCGGTCAGGTAGTTGGTCCTGAGGTGCACGCCCGCGATCGAGACGCCGTGCAGCTCGCGCGCCCGGACCTTGTACAGCGACACCGCGCCGCCGTTCAGCGTGCCGTCCGTGACGACGCCCAGGCCGCCCACGGCCACGCCGGAAATGCCCCCGTTCGCCACCATCCCCAGGCCGCCGACC
>Ga0316628_100001191_pt1 | contig 18079 bp, 14 predicted proteins | sample OWC_Aug_M2_C1_D5_FD_207648 | JGI IMG/M metagenome (GOLD analysis project Ga0316628, IMG submission 207648) | Wetland soil microbial communities from Old Woman Creek delta, Ohio, United States - OWC_Aug_M2_C1_D5_C | ecosystem: Environmental > Terrestrial > Soil > Wetlands | place: USA: Ohio... | reverse complement strand
ACAGTCTGTGACGGTCGTGGTCGAGGAGACCTCGGATGATGACGGCGGCGTCCTGGGCTCGGGCGCAATCGTCTGGATCGTGCTCGTGTTGCTCGCAGTGGTGGCCGCGATAGTCATCGTTCTGCTGCTCATGAAGCGCAGGAGGGGGCAACAGCCAGCGGACATGGGCCCTGCGGCCAGCGCGCCGATGGAGCCACCGCCGCCCCAGGCGTGAGAAGAACCTGAAGAAACCCCTCATCTACTTAGGCCCGGTGGGACCGGTTCCCACCGGGTCGGACATCCTTTCTTCTGACTGAGACGCTCTTGGAACACGCATCATCATCAGGGTACACCGAGTTTGTCCCCAGCTGCGGGCTCTGACAGAGCAGTTGTGGGAAGAGTCAACGGCGCGTCGTATCAGGAATGCCGTGGGGACACTGCGCGGCAAGTTCAGAAGTGCGTATGACTCTCTTCAAGAGGAGTCACATGGCCGGCCAAGATGGTGGATGGACGACGTGCGGTTGAGCCGTTCCCCGTGCTGTCGTCCCGCGCTCACTAGGTCTTTCCATCCTTCGACACTGTCTGTGCCGGCTTCAGGGTCTCCTCGGAAGTGTTGGCTATCTTGACCCTCTTCGGCCGCACCGTCCTCGTGGACTGTCTGGTCTTCCAGATCGACTCCATGGGCACAGCCTTGCCCTTCTTCGAATGGTCCTTCACGAACGAGCGTATGAGCATGTCTATCCCGGCGAAGTCGGTCTCGATGTCCCCGGACCAGTGCATCAGCTTCTTCTTGTAGACCCTCTCGACCGTCGCGAGGAACCTCTCGATGTTGTCGTCGATGTCCGTCGGCAGGTCGCCCTCGTATACGATGGCCGAGAAGACCTTCTTGCCCCTCTCGACGAGCACCTGGTAGTCCTTGAAGCCGAATGTCTTGAGCGCGTCGTGGTTCGTGTCCAGGGAGTCCTCGACGAAGTTCAGGACGGCCGTGAGCATGCTGCTGAGGATGTTCTCGTCGACCTCCCCCGCCTTGGGAGTCGCATACCTGCTGATCAGGAAGCCGTCGTTGTGTATCAGCATCATGTCTCTGATGACGAAGGGCTTCCTCCTCATGCCAACGGTCACCATAAACAGGCCTAGGGCAGTGGCCCCGGTCAGTATCATCGCGACATACATCCACTGCTGGTTGTGCACGTTAGTGAGCGTGTTCCTCAGGACGGTCACTTCGAGCGTGGTCGTTGCGGTGAATCCGTCGCCATCCAGGACCGTTATCTCTATCTCAGCCAACTTCGAGTTCGCGTTCTCGCCTAGGAACTTGTCGTCGAAGCTCAAGATGAGAACGCTGCTGTGGATGTCGAAGTAGGAGCTGTCTACGCCGTCGGCGGAGAACACAAAGCCCTCCTCATCAGAGTCGGGGTCGGACACGAACTGTGTCAGGTCGATCATCTTCTCCGATCCAGCCACCATCGTCATGTTGGAAATCGGAGACAGCACAGGCGGGTCGGGCTGAGGTATGACCTCCAAGGTCACGGTCATCTCGTCGAGGGCCCCGTACGCGTCTATCCCCCTAACGGTGAGCAGGCAGGCGCCGTTCCAGTTGGGCACGGTGACGAACATCACGTGCCACTCGCCTAGGTCGTTCGTGGAAGCGGTTGCGTTTATGTCCGGGGTCGAGGTGAATGCAGTGAAAGTCATGTCGTCGACAGCGCCATCTGGGTCCTCGAAGAACGAGGCCAGCTCGTCTCCCACAGGGTAAGGCACCTCCGCGTCCTCCAGGAAAGAGTGGTGCGGCAGGGTCAGGGCGGCAGGCGGCCTGTTCTCCGATACGGTGACGCCGATCGAGCAGAGGTCCGACAGCTCGCCGTCGCTCACGGTGATGGTCACGGGGACCGTGGTTCCGTTGAGGCTTCTCGGGAACATGAGCGATAGTGAGGTGGCAATGACAGCGATGTACGCGCTGTCTGTCGTGAGTGAAAGCGTTTCGATTTGGTTGTCCGCGTCCTTCAGGTACGGCCTCAGGTCGAAGTTGTACCTCTCATCGTACCTCACAACGAGCTCGGGGACGCCTTCAAGGGACGGGGGCTGGTTGACATGGATCACCTCGACTGTCATTACCTCCTCGCACCTCGCGCCGTCGTCGTTTTCCGCAGTGAAGATGACCTGATTAATCCCCCACCAGTCTGCGGGGGCCTCGAAGTCGACGGTGTGGTTCGCGTTGATGGTGACCTCGACGTACTGTGACTCGCTCCCGTAGGAGAGTACCGAGTCATCGGGGTCATCGAAGTAGTCGTCTAGATTGATGAACCGCTCAACCGTCGAACCCTGGTTCATTGTCAGGATCGGCAGGTCCCTCGAGAAGGGCACCTTCACGGAAGAGACCGTTATGAGCACGGTCGTTGAGACCGTGTATGTCAGGTCCGAGAGGCTGACCGTGACGAACTGCTGAGTCCCGTTGAGCGATTGCGGATACAGGAACTCTATCGCGAGCCACTTGACGGTGGCATATGCCTGGCTCGCAGTGTCAACTCTGATCGTGAGCTCATCCTGGGAGTTGTCGACGTCGTGCACGTGGGGTCCGAAGTCGAAGATGAAGATCTGGTCATATGTTACAATCAGGGGGGCGATGTGATTGATGACCGGCATGTCATTCACGGGCGTGATCTCCACGAGGAAATTCGTGGACGCGCTCAGGCCGTCCGAATCGACCACGACGAGACGCAGGACATTGTTCCCGTACAGGTTCTCTATCGTCTCAAACTGTATGTTCATGTTGCCGGTCTCGTTCTCCCCTGACACCGAGACGACCCACTCGTTCGTGACGTACCATCGCATGTCATGCCAGGAATCTTCGGGGTCAGAGACGAGCGAGGTGATATTGAGGTCCCAAGTGCCGAAGTCTTCCTCGTAGACCTGTGCGTCGATGGTCCCTGCGATCATCGGAGGGAACATCGGGGGCACGATTGAGATGAAGAGCGTGTCTGTGAATCCGCCGCACTCGACCGAGAGGTTGCCGTTTCGCCTCCCGATTCCAGTGTCTAGCATCACATATCTCCCGGAGGTCGCGTTGAGCACGCCTATCGACGCTTCCGCCGTCCAGGAGTAAGCCCCGCTCACGATGCCGTTGCCGTACTGGTCCAGTGCCGTCGCGACGAACGCGTAGCTGGAGAACTCGAACAAGACTGATGAGCGGGGAGAGATGGCCACCCCGATGGCTGGGCCCGCTAGGACCACGATGGTCGCGCTGAGCCCGGACACCCCTTCAGCCTCCACCTTGATCCTGATTGTCTCCGCAGTGGTGTACGATTCGTCGTTTATGACAACTCCGCCCCCCGTGCCTATGTATGCAGATGTCTCCGAAAGCAGAGAGCTAGCAGGGCCTGTCCCCACCGAGTCAGTCGCGCTCAGGGCGACCGTGCCCGTCCAGTGAGTTATCGTTCTGTTCAGTCCGTCCTTAGCCTCTGCCAGGACCGCGAACGGTTCTCCTGCGACGACGGTCGAGGGTGCGCTGACGTAGAAGGTCGTCGCTGCAACTGCGTACTGCGCGACGATCCTGTCGACGGTCGGAGAGCTCAGCGTATTCGTCGTCGCGAGCCCTATCCTGAGCATCATGAACTGTGAGGTGTCGGAGATGCTGTTCGACACGCCGGTCACTAACGGCTTCCACGTCGTCCCATGGTCGGTCGAGTAGCTGTAGGCCACCGACCCTTCATTGAGCGCCTCCGTGGCGTCTATGGACAGCCACCTTCTGAGGTCGGTGGCTATCTGGTCCGCGGTCTCGATGACTCCGCTCGGAGAATACCGCTCATACAGACAAGCGAAGCCGTCGAACGACCGCGACACCCAGTCCCGGTACGTGACCATGACGACCTGGTACTGCAGATACCGAGCGGTCCTTGAGATCGAATACGGGCTCGTCAATGGCGCTGACCATGCCGTCCACGTGCCGTCTCCGGGTATGGTCGAGTTGCCTGTCCTGAGCCTCACCTCTATGCTCATCGTGCCGCTCGTGGGTACGACGTGCAGGAAATCGAAGTCCGCGGTGGCCCCGGCGGTAGCAGAGCCTGAGAAGACGCAGAGGCCGACTTGGAGCCTCGTCTGGTAGGGGGTGGTGGCGGTGTACTGGAATTGCAGCGTCCAGCTCGACCCGCCCGTGCTGCGGTAGAAGTACGCTGTATCGTTCGATATCGCGATCCTGAGGTACGCGGACGTCAGGCCGGCCCACGAGAAGTTCGCAGGCGTCGTCATGTTCCCCGCATCGCAGATGATGACGACGAGCCTAGCGTCCACACCGAAACCCTGCAAGCAGAATGCGACCCAGTTGTCCTCGTCGTCCACCACAAGCAGTCCGCCGCCCATCGAGTCGTCCGTGAGGCTTGTGTCGACTCTGGTCGTGGCCTCGAACTCATGCGTCACATCCTCATGCAGGTAGTTGGCGCCGATGTCCCCGGCGCTGAGAGCCATCCCCGGTTCCCCCTCGACGTGGAGCCATTCGGGTCTCGTAAGGCCGACATCATATAATCCAGAACCGTCGGATGGGTCGTTCGTCCAGGACATTCGGTCGGACAGAATCAGCCCGTCGAAATCGTCTGTTAGGGCAGAGTGTGTCCCGGTCGTCCAGTTCGCGGATACGAAGCTGGCGTTCGTCCCGGGCCCGAGCGCAGTCGATTCGTAGATGCCCTGCTCTCCCTCGAGTGAGTAGTTGAGCGCGAGCCTGGGCCTCTGCTGCGTGTTGAAGTTCTCATCGGAGCTGGTGAAAATCTTAGCAGAATCCGCAACAGTCGGCTCGGAGATGATGATGATCCCGAAGTTGGGCGTCCTCCCGGTCAACCACGAGTCAACGAGCTTGGAGAGATCCATGCCGTGCCAACCGGCTTCGTTTGCGACGCTACCAGAGTAGTACGAGGTCGGGTCGTAGTCCCCACCAGCTGTGCCCCATTTCTTGCCCAGCGTATAGAACTCCCATGTGACATCGAGCTCTGTCCAGCTCCTGTTGATCTTATGCACATGGATATCGTTGACCGGGTCTCGGCCACCCGAGAGGTACAGCCACAGGGTCGCGTTCACGATCACGGCGCTGGTAGGAACGCTCGTCAGGTCGAACCGCATCAGCACCCTCTGCGACTTCGTCAGCTCACCATCGAGCAAGAAGTTCGTGCTGGTGCCGTAGTTGTTGTTCGTGACGTCCTCCCTGATGTAGGTGTCAACGCCTTCCGCGCCCGGTGAGAGCACTCTGCTGGTCACCGTGGGCGAGCTCAGGTCAACTGTCATCGATCCCGGCGAGGTCGTGATGTCGATGTTGGTCTGCGTGAACCCCATTGCGTATTCGGCCGGTGAATCCTCGTTGACGTTCTCAGAGTTCCAGGCGAGACTTCCGTAGCCGCCTCCGACCGTGGCACCGTTCAGAGTGTAATCCGCGGGGTCATCGTAGTTCCACGTCATGCTCTTGGTCATGTCGGGGTTGGTGCCGAGCACGGGGTCCGTGGACGACGCGTTCGGTGCGAGAAGAGCGATGGGTGAAAGGAACATCAGCACGCAAAGGGCCGCAGCTAACCGGCCGTGGAATGCTCGGGCTGATTGCGGAGCACTGTCCGAGCCTGAAGCAGGGGAACGCATGAGCTAGGCTCCTTCCGAGTGATACAGGACAAAAATACTCCCCCCGTCGCTATATATACCAGCAAGACCTCGTTCTCGATTTTGAGAATGCCGCTGGCTCGAATCGCCAAGGAGCATCCGGGACACCCAGTGTGGCCAGACGGTCTTCAGTCATCCCAGAGGCTAAATAGAACAAGCTAAGAACGCGCCCCATGGGGTTTCGGCCAGGTAGTCGCCCTATTCCCTGTCTTCCAGGGTCATGTTGGGATGGTTCGCCAACCACCGCTCCTGGGCGGCCCTCTGATGGTCGATCGCCGTCTGCTGGCCCTTCATGGCCTGATGGGGCAGGGTGGACTCGTCCCCCATGTGGTCTTCGTGTACCTGGATCGCGTTGTCCAGTGGTATTTTGACGGCGCTCGCCGTCACTCCGCTCCCGGCGGCGCATGTGACCGCGAGCGCCACTATCACTACCTTCAGCAAAGGAATCATCCTAATCCGCCCCCCCAAGGCTACTGACTTACTGTCTTGTCCCCACGCCAATAAGAGGTTTCTAGCACAGTCTCCGAAGGGTGCATCGCTCATATACCAACTAGCGTCGAAAAGTGTCCATCAGGAAGCCCTTGACGACCCCCCAAGCCGTCCTCAGAGCGTGCACGGCCTCCTTACGGAAGACGACGATCAAGAGCGCCCCGAGGAGCAGCAGCGCCGCCCCTTCCCCGGACAGGACGCTCGTTGTGCCCATCTCCTCGAAGGGCTTGATGCCGTACTCGACGTCGACCCTGAAATTGATGCCGCCCTGGAGGTTGAACTCTATCTCCGGGTCGAAGTAGAGCTGGTCGGTCGTGAAGGGATACAGGAACGCGACGCCCCCGAGGTCGAGCACAAGGTGCGAGAGCAGGTAGAAGAGCGCGATCATGGACCCGAGCATCCACTCCGGCCTGTACCACTTGGAGTAGAGGACGAACCCGAGCGGCAGGACCACGAGCGGTATGAAGCTGTGGAAGAGCGCCCTGTGGAGCCCGAACAAGGCGTCGAAGTCTGGCAGGACGGCCAGGGGTGCGAGCAGCAACGCCTTCTTGGGGTCTATCTTGACTGCCAGCAGTAACAGGAGCGGCAGCAGAATGTGCAGGACTGGGTCCATGGCACTCGCAGGGAGATGCGTTCGAGGCTAAGAAAGCATCCATGTGGGAGCGCTTGTCCAGCGCCCCTCGACGGGCCTCATCGGCACAAAATCTTTATCAGCCCTTCAGCTTGACAAACCCGAAGATTTCAGGACGGGAGAGAATGGCTATGCACAAGATGACGGAGAAGGACTTGAACGAGGCCTATGCGGGCGAGAGCATGGCCTTCATGAAATACAACATCTGGGCTGACAAGGCCGACCAGGAGGGCAAGCCCCAGATCGCGAGGCTGTTCCGTGCCATCGCCACCGCTGAGAAGGTCCACGCGACGAACCACTGGAGGACGCTCGGGATGATCCAGGGCACGAAGGACAACCTCCAGCACGCGATCGACGGCGAGAACTACGAGGTCGACGAGATGTACCCCGCGTTCATGGCCGTCGCTGAACTCCAGGGAGAGAAGGGCGCCGTGAGGAGCACGCATTGGGCGCTCGAAACCGAGAAGGTGCACGCGCAGATGTACTCCAAGGCGATGGGGTCCGTGGAGCAAGGCAAGGACGCGTCTTTCGGCGAGATATGGGTCTGCCCCGTGTGCGGATACACGGGCGAGGGCGAGGCCCCGGACCTGTGTCCGATATGCAACGCGAAGAAGTCGACCTTCAAGAAGTTCTGAAACCGTTCCAGACGTGATGGTCGAGGTCTCGTCCCTCTTCCATCCTCATCTTATCAATATGTGCACAGTAATGTACAGACAAGTTGCTTATAGTACATAGATGTTATGCCGCCCCCGATGAACAGAAGGGGTTTATTTTGGCGCCTCTGAGACGCGCCTGGACATACCGGCGCAGAGCGTACCATCGCTCACTACGAGCGTCTCGATAGAGGACGGCCTGCGCTTGGACCCCCTCTCGATATACTCCTCGATGAGAGAGCAGTTCGAGGGTGAGAGCTTCCTGCTCGAGTCTGTCGAAGGGACGAAGAGGACCGCCCGGTACTCGTTCATCGGTTTCGACCCAATCTGCGTTCTGAAGTCGAAAGACGGCGTGATGGAGGTCGACGGGGAGGCGGTCCGCGTCGAGGATCCGTTCGAGGCCATGAGAGACTACTTCCGCACGATCCGCTGCGGCACATCCGAGCTAGCTCCGTTCTCCGGCGGCATGGTCGGCTATGTCGGGTACGGGATGGTCCGGTACTTCGAGGGCATCCGCGAGCCGATGTCGGCCGACGGGTTCCAGCCCGACCTCTACTTCGTCGTGCCCAAGCATCTTGTGTGCGTCGACCATCTCAACAGCCGTACCCTCCTGATATCACATGGGAAGATCGCCGATCTGAAGTCCGCGCTTTCCTCCGCCCGGAAGGCGGACCGGAGCGAGGCGGTCATAGGCGAGCCCAAGCAGAACACCTCGAAGGAGGAGTTCGAGCAGATGGTCACGACCGCCAAGGAGCACATATCCAACGGAGACATATTCCAGGTGGTCCTGTCGAGGCGCACGGACTTCCGCTTCAGAGGCGACCCGCTCGAGATGTACCGTGCGCTCCGTCGCCTCAACCCGTCCCCGTACATGTTCTACCTGGACTTCGACCAGCAACAGCTCCTCGGCTCCTCGCCTGAGATGCTCGTAAGGCTCGAGGGGGATCGGCTCACGACAAGGCCGCTGGCGGGCACGAGGCCGAGGTCCCCCGACCCTGAGGAGGACGAGAAGCTGAAGGTCGAGATGCTCCTCGACGAGAAGGAGAGGGCGGAGCATCTGATGCTCGTGGACCTGCACAGGAACGACATGGGGCGGGTGTCCAAGTTCGGCTCCGTGAAGGTAACCGAGCTCATGGCTGCGGAGAAGTACTCCCATGTCCAGCACATCCTCAGCAACGTCGAGAGCGAGATCAGCCCGGACAAGGACGCGTTCGACGCACTCCGGGCCTGCTTCCCGGCCGGCACGGTCACGGGCGCGCCGAAGGTCAGGGCCATGCAGATCATCTCCGAGCTCGAGCGCGCGCCGAGAGGTCCTTACGCGGGTGCGGTCGGATACTTCGATTTCACCGGCAGCATGGACTTCGCGATAACGATCCGGTCGATATCCGTGGTCGGCAACCGCGCCAGCGTCCAGGCGGGTGCGGGGATAGTTCACGATTCGATTCCTGAGCGCGAACACGCGGAGACGGAGCACAAGATGGCCGCGATGCTTTCCGCGATTCAATCGGCGGGTGAGAGGAGATGACCCGGATACTCATCATCGACAACTACGATTCGTTCGTCTACAACATCGCCCAGTACCTGGGAGAGCTCGGCGCGTCCGTCGTCGTCGAGAGGAACGACTCACCTTGTCTGGACGACTACATGGGCAAGGTCGATGGGTATGTCATATCCCCTGGACCGGGGCACCCCAGGGAGTCCGGCAGGAGCATCGAAGTGTTGTCGAAGAACGGCTTTGAAAGGCCCGTGCTCGGAGTCTGTCTCGGACACCAGGCCGTCGCTCATGTCCACGGCGGTGCGGTCGTGAAGGCCCGAGAGGTCGTCCATGGGAAGGTGAGCAGGATCAGGCACGTCCCCGACCCTCTCTTCGACGGAGTGCCCGAGGTGTTCAGCGCGACGAGATACCATTCTCTCCTCGTCGAGAGGGAATCCTTCCCTGCGTCTTTGTCCGTGCTCGCGGAAACCGCCGCGGGGGAGATAATGGCTTTGAGGGTCCGTGACCGCGAGATCTACGGAGTCCAGTTCCACCCAGAGTCCGTCATGACCTCGAACGGCAAGACGATCCTCCGCAACTTCCTCGGGATGTGCTCTCGATGATCAGGGACGCCATCGCCGAGGTCGTTGACGGGAAGAACCTGTCAGTCGAGGCCGCGCGCTCAGTCATGTCAGAGATGATGTCGGGGTCGGCTACCCAGAGCCAGATGGCCGCGTTCATGACCGCGATGCGTGTGAAGGGTGAGACGGAGGAGGAGTTGCTCGGGTTCGCAACGGAGATGAGGGCAAACGCGACGAAGATCTCCGCCCCCGAGGGCGCTGTCGACCTCTGCGGCACCGGAGGCGACGGAATGTGCACCCTGAACGTGAGCACAGTTGCATCGTTCATCGTCGCGTCCGCAGGAGTGCCCGTGGCCAAGCACGGCAACAGGTCGGTCTCCAGCAAGTCCGGCTCTGCGGACATGCTCGATGCCCTCGGAATACCGTTCGACCTTCCGCCAAAGGCAGTCGAGACGTGTCTCAACACGATCGGCTTCGGATTCATGTTCGCTCCTGTCTTTCATCGGTCCATGAGGAACGTCATGCCTGCGAGGAGGGAGATCGGCATCAGGACGTTCTACAACATCCTCGGCCCGATGTCGAGCCCGGCATGCGTGGACTACCAGCTCATGGGAGTCTATGACTCCGAGCAGCTCCGAAAGATAGCGAAGGTGCTAGGTGCCCTCGGTTCGAAACGTGCAATGGTTGTGAGCGGGCTCGGCACTGACGAGATAACCAGCGCGGGAGAGACCAAGGTCGCGGAAGTCATCGACGGCGGCGTCCGGGAATACTCCCTGTCACCTGAGGATTTCGGGGTCCAGACATCGGACGCCACGGACATCGCTGGTGGGTCACCCGCGAACAACGCCCGCGCCGCAGTCCACATCCTGCGCGATGTCCGGGCCCAGGGGAGCGAAGTCGTGCTCATGAACGCTGCTGCAGCCTTGCATGTCGCAGGCAAGGCAGCCGATCTCGAAGACGGGATGAAGATCGCGCGCAAGGCAGTGGAGCGAGGCGCTTCTTACATGAAGCTCAGAGAATTCGCCGAGATGTCCTCCAAGCTCGAGGCTGAGCTCCAGGCTCGGGCGGAGGTGAGCGCTCTCCGTGACAGGAGACTCGTTGCGGACGTCATGCGGACGCGCAGCGTCGAGCTCGTTCAGGACATCAGAGCGCAGATCATGTCGTTGCCAGACGGAAGCGCGCACCTGGCCGACATCGATGAGCTCCTGTTCAGGTCTCCGAACGCGCTCTCGGTTCTCGTGTTGCGGCGTCTTAGAGGAGTCCTCGCAAACGGGACCGAATGCCGATACAAGCATCCGAGATCATCTTCGAGACTCTCCGAGGCACTCTCGTCCCCCGGCGTCTCAGTGATTGGCGAGTACAAGCCGCGTTCTCCGACATCGCCGCGTCTGTCCGTAGCACCAGACCCCGAACTCGCAGCAGAGGTGTTCTCCAGATCAGGCATTGCGGCTGTCTCGGTCCTGCAGGAGCCCGAACAATTCGGTGGGAGCCAAGAGACGTTCGCAATGCTCCGTTCGAGGCTCGAGCTCCCGATCCTCTTCAAGGACTTCGTTGTGACAGACCGGCAGGTGGCGCTCGCCAATTCGCTTGGAGCGGACGCGGTCTTGCTGATAGCGAAGGCTTTGAGCGCTCCCGCGCTCGACCGACTCGTCGAGACGACGGTTGAGAACGGAATGGAGCCCGTAATCGAACTCCACGACACAGCAGATATCCGCAAGATGGAGGCCCTCGGTTCGCTCGATCGAGTGGGCATCCTCGGCCTGAACTGCCGCGACCTCACGAGCCTCGAACTCTCGCGGACCGTGTTCGGCGAGCTTCGTGGCTCGCTCCCGCGGGGAAAGCTCGTTATCGCGGAGAGTGGGGTCAGATCGGGGCGGGACGTTTCGTCCCTTCGCGGTTTCGATGGGGTGCTCGTAGGCTCTGCGCTGACTCAGGCAGACGACATGATGGCAACGGCCGAGGAGCTCGTGAATGCGGGTAGGAGTGTCTCAAGATGAAGGTGAAGGTGTGCGGTATCACCAGTGCTGAAGATGCTGCAGTGTGCGAGGATCTCGGAGCGGATGCGCTCGGGTTCGTGCACGTGAGCGGCCGATTCCGCAATGTCCCTCTCGACAGAATCGCTGACATATGTTCGACGCTCGGTCCCATGACGACGAAGGTGCTCGTGTGCAACCCGCAGAGCAGGGAGGAGGCAGCCGACATGTTCCTCAAGAGTGGGACGGATGTCCTTCAGATCCATTCGCTCGGGCCGAAGGACACGCTCTCGCTCAGGGACGAGGGCATATGCCTCATCCGGGCAGTGAAGCCGACCCAGACGGAGGCCTCGATGTACGCGGAATGCGCTGATGCATTGCTGTTCGAGGCCGGCGTCCCTGGCACCGGGAGCGCCTATGACTACTCACGGGTCCCTGTGAACGCATGCAGGCGATCCATCATCGCGGGAGGCCTCACCATCGACAACATTCACAAGGCGATTGCCGTGAAGCCCTACGCGCTCGATGTGTCCAGCGGCGTTGAACGCCTACCGGGGAAGAAGGACCCGGGGCTAGTGGCGGCATTCATCGAGAGGTGCAGGAGATGACACTCTCGCGCGACTTCGGCCACTACGGCGGCTTCTACGTCCCTGAGGTGTTGGTGAGCGCGCTCAACGAACTAGAGCGCGCATACATTCAGCTGCGGGATGATGCCTCGTTCCAGTCCGAGCTCTCCTCGCTCCTGTCCACCTATGCGGGAAGGCCGACACCGCTGTACTTTGCCCGCAGGCTTACGGAACATTGTGGAGGTGCCAGGATCTACCTGAAGCGAGAAGACCTCGCCCACACAGGCTCCCACAAGATCAACAATGCGCTCGGGCAGGCGCTCTTGGCGAAGCGCATGGGCAAGAAGAGGGTGATCGCCGAGACAGGCGCTGGGCAGCACGGCGTCGCCACAGCGACCGCATGTGCGCTCCTCGGGCTCAAGTGCGAGGTGTTCATGGGAGAGGTCGACACCCAGAGACAGCGGCTCAACTGCTTCAGGATGGACCTTCTGGGAGCGAAGGTCAGGGTCGTGAAGAGCGGTTCTAGGACGCTCAAGGACGCCATCAACGAGGCCATGCGTGAGTACGCCGCCACGTCAGAGCACACGCACTACCTGATAGGCAGCGTCGTGGGCCCCCATCCTTACCCGACGATGGTCCGCGACTTCCAATCGGTCATCGGTCGCGAGGTCCGCTCACAGATGCTCGCAGAGTCTGGGAAGCTGCCGCACTCCCTTGTCGCGTGCGTCGGAGGCGGCAGCAATTCCATCGGCCTGTTCCACCCGTTCGTCTCCGATCCGGAGGTTCAGATGTACGGCGTCGAGGCCGGGGGCAAGGGCCTGAGCACGGGCAAGCACTCGGCGAGCGTGACTGCCGGTACCGAAGGGGTCCTTCATGGTGCGAAGACGCTGCTCCTCCAGGACGACGACGGGCAGATACTGGAGACGCATTCCATCGCCGCGGGCCTTGACTATCCCGGAGTCGGGCCGGAACACGCACACCTCATGCGCGAGGGAAGGGCGAAGTACTCGGCCGTCACCGATGAGGAGGCCTTGGGGTCGTTCCATCTCCTGTCCCAACTCGAAGGGATCATACCGGCTCTCGAAAGCGCCCACGCGATTGCTTTTGCGGTAGGACTCGCTGGGAAGATGGGTCGCGACGAAACGCTAGTCGTGTGCCTCTCGGGACGCGGCGATAAGGACGTCGCCCAGATAGCGGCAACGGAGGGGATGCGTTGACCAGGATTGCGGATACCTTTCGTTCACTGGACGCGCGCGGCGAGGGAGCCTACATACCGTACGTGTGTGCGGGGGACCCAAGCCCTGAGTTCACCATCCGGCTCGTGAAGACTCTGTTCGACTCCGGTGCGGACATCATCGAGCTCGGGCTGCCTTTCTCGGATCCGATCGCCGACGGCCCAACTATCCAGGCTGCCATGGGCCGGTCGCTGTCTGCCGGCCTGAAGGTCAAGGATGTCTTCGCGATCATGTCTTCCATCCGCGCATCAGACCCGAACCGGCCCATCGTCCTGATGACATACTTCAACCCCGTCATGAGGATGGGCGTCGATGAATTCTGCCGCAGGCTGGCGACGGCAGGCGGTGATGGCATTCTCGTGGTCGACGTGCCTCCCGAAGAGTCCTCCGAACTCGAGGACGCAACGAAGGCGAACTCGCTCGACATTATCCGACTCGTGGCACCGTCAACCCAAGAAGAGCGCATCGACGAGATCCTGTCGAAGGCCTCAGGGTACGTGTACGCCGTCTCGGTCTCGGGCGTGACAGGTGCCAGAGACAAGCTGGGGTCAGCAGGGTTGGAGCTCGTCAGCCGCGTCGCGTCGAGGGGGGTTCTCCCAGTAGCTCTCGGCTTCGGCATCTCTCGGCCCGAACATGTCCGTCAGGCCATCTCGGCCGGAGCCTCGGGCGTCGTCGAGGGGTCGGGACTGATTTCAATGTACGGCAAGGACCCGGGGCACGAAGACTCCAGCCTTTCTGCCATTTCCGAGCACACCCGGGAGATGAAGGCGGCGACGGTCGGAGCAGCTCTCAAGATGTCATCTGGGCATTAGGAAAAGGCCTTAAGAGAAGAAGGACGTTGACGGCCCGAGGAACATGGCGTGGGAGGATTTCGGGGACGACGACCGCGAGCTGTTGGAGAGCTGCGACGGTGAGGCACGTCAGCGATACTGGGGTGCTCTGTCGAGGGGTTTGATAATCTACTTCATTGCCATAGGCATCGTCCTCACGATGTTGTTCTTCGCGGTATGGTACGCTTTCCGGTTGGCTGGATGATGAGCTCAAGAACGGAATCCAGAAGAGAGGTCCTTGAGGAAGCTCACGAAGGGCACGAGGAGTACCACCCTAAGGTTCACGTCAAACGGATAGGTGTTCGCCGATGGTTCTCCACCTCAGAGGGCGGGTACGATTATTTGGAGACGATGATGAACTGGGAGATGTCGAATGCCCAGCTCGCCGGCTTGTTGGCGATGCTCGCTGGACTTGTGGCAATCGCGCTGTGCATCGTCTATCTGGTCTAGCGCGCGCATCGGACAAAGATTGAAAGGGTTTCTTGGAGGACCTTCTCAGTGCGGTATGTTCTTCTCCGCCTCAGCGACAATGTTCCTCAGCTGGACGGAGAGGTCACCGGGCAAGGGCTCCGGCCTGTGAGTCTTCAGGATCTCCTTTGCCTTCTCCCTCGCGTGGTCAACGGCACTCTTCGCTCCCGCGGACTTCCAGGTCTTGTAGGTCTGGCCGTCCGTCACCACGGGCTGCCACATCTGCCTGAAGTGGTCGAGCGTGTGCTTCTTGCCCATGAAGTGGCCCTCGTGTCCGACCTCCATGATCACATCGAGCGGCATCGAGTCGCTGTCCACAGGGAAGCCCTTGAGCATGTCGGCCATCATCGTGAACATCTCATGGTCGATCAGAAGCTGCTCGTAGCTAAGCACAGTCCAGTTCTCCAGAAGCCCGGGCCCGGAGGTCACGTCCGCGCCCGACAGATACGCGATGAACGCCGAGAAGGCCTTCTCGTACCCCGCCTGCACGTCGGGCACCTTGGAGCAAGTCCCCCAGCCCCCCACGAAGATGGGAATCTTGTAGTGCTTGGCCATCTGCACATGCGCTGCCCTGACCATATCCGCCGCGGGGAACAGCCCCTCGAACAGGCCGCTCTGGACGTCCATGGCCATCGGCTCCGTGCTGTAGCATAGTGGCGACCCGGGAGCAGCGAGCTGAAGCACGGTCGCGAGCGCGATGACCTGCGCATTCCCGAGCAGAGTGGCACCTGCTACGGTCATCGGCGCGGTCGCGCCTATCAAGGGCATGGCCATCAGAAAGGGCGGGCACCCGGCCCTCGAGAACTGTATCGCCGCGTCCGTCGTCATGCCGAGCACCATCGGGCTCGTCGTGCACGTGAGGCTCGAGATGATCGGCCGCTTCTTGAGTTCCTTCATCCCGCCAGAGACGGCTGCGGCCATCTTGATCTCGTAGATGGCCTCATCTTTCTGGTAGGTCGAGCCCGTCGTGAAATGCTTCTCGCAATTCTCCAGCGAGGCGAGGAACTCGTGTGCCGTGTGCGCATGCTTCGGCACCTCGAGCGGCGTCACGAGCGGGTTGTACATGTGCATCATCGGGAGGTAGTCGACTATCTTGGCCGAGTCGGCCACGTCCTTCAACGTCGAGCCGCGCCTCTCGCCGGTCTCGAGGTCGATCGTCGCGACACCGACTCCGTCCGTGCACGCGTAGCAGTGCTTCCCGTCGAGGACGAAGTCCAGCTTGGGGTTCCTCGCGGCCAAGGTGAACTCGTGGGGGCACTTCCTCAGGCACTCCTCCACAAGATGGCCTGGTATCTTCGCGACCTTCGTCTTCTCGTCCACATCTGCACCGGCATCCTTGAGCAGCTTCCGCCCTTCGTCGCTGACGACCTTGATGCCCATCTTCTCCAACAGATTCAGCGAGTTGGCGTGGATTGCCTCAGCGCTTTTTGGGTCCATCACCTCAAGGCGCTTCATGCCGAACTGACCTATTTTGAACTCCTTTGCCATCGGCTCACGCTCCCTTGCCGAGCAGCTGCTTGGCCATCACGACCGCGCTGTTCGCATCAGAGGAATAGTGCGCGCCTATCTCCTTCGCCCACTCGTCGGACACAGCGGCGCCGCCGACCATCAGGGGCGCCTTGATCCCTGCGGCACGGAGCGCATCGACGAGCTCCTTCTGCACATCGACGGTGGTGGTCATGAGAGATGATGCCCCCACGAGACCGGCGCCGACCTCCTTCGCCTTGGACACGAAATTCTCGGTCGGCACGTCCTTGCCGACGTCGTGCACCTCGAATCCGCCCGCCTCGAGCATGATCCTCACGAGGTTCTTCCCGATGTCGTGGATGTCTCCGGCCACCGTCCCGAGGACGAAAGCCGCCTCTGAATGCCTCTTCTCCTTGCTCGCCTTCAGCGCCGGCTCCAGGACTTTGATGGCCTCTTCCATGATGCTCGCGGCGTAGATCAGTTCGACCACGAACATCTCCTTCCTCGCGAACTTCTCGCCCACTTCCCTGATGCCCTTCGCGAGGCCGTGCTCTATCGCCTCGACAGGGCTCACACCTGCCGCGAGGGCCTTCTTGGCCGCCTCGATGGCAGCCTCCTGCTGCAGGTTCTTCACGCCATTCTCCAGCTCTGCGAATATCGTTTGCTTGTCCGTCATAGTCTTCTCCTCTTGTTTGGTCGGACTTGAGCTCAAAACCGTCAAGCCATCAGAAGTAAGAGATTTCAACCACTGCGTGATTCAGAAATCAAAGCTGGTCCTTTCCGGTCTGTACGCCCGCTCCTCCGTGCATGAGGAGCATCGTGAAGGGAGAGACGCATGGCAGGATCCGAATCGAACTCATCCGCATGTTCCTCAACCCTCCTGATCGGGCCAGCGTGCTGCTAGTCCCGTTTTTGGTATCGCGGAATCTGTACTTAATGGTTCATGGCCCAGCCTGACGCGGCGCGGACATGTGCACCCTCGATGAGCGCTCCGATTTCCTCCGATGAGGCATAATCTACATAAGCGCGAAAACCGTCGCCCAGACAACGGAGGGTACAAGATGGAGGAAGTCAAGACTTTCAGTCTCCCCAAGCTGCCGTACGGATACGCGGACCTCAAGCCTCACATGTCCGAGGAGCAGCTGAGGATACACCACGAGAAGCACCACAACGCCTATGTCACGGGCGCGAACAACATTCTCGCCAAGATGGACAAGGCAAGGGCCGAGAACACAGACTTCGACGTGAAGGCGACGCTCAAAGAGCTCTCCTGGAACATCGGCGGGCATGTCCTGCACTCGCTCTTCTGGGGCAACCTCGCTCCGACGGGCAGGGGCGGGGGGAAGCCTGGCGGAAAGGTCGCCGACTGGATCACCAAGGAGTTCGGCTCGTTCGACCGTTTCAAGAAGGAGTTCACTACCGCCGCAAGCAGCGTCGAGGGATCAGGCTGGGCGGCTCTCGCATTGGGCGCACAGACGAGCAGGCCGTACATCATGCAGATCGAGAAGCACAACGTGAACGTGATGCCAACGTACACGGTGCTCATGGTCGTCGATGTGTTCGAGCACGCCTACTACATCGACTACAAGAACGACCGCGGCAAGTTCATCGAGGCCTTCTGGAACCTGGTCAACTGGGACGAGGTCAACAAGAGGCTTGAGGGACACACGTAAACCATTGTCGGCCATTCTGGCCGACCCGGTATTTCCTTTTCTTAGATAACCATATTAGACAGCTTCCGTATGCCCGAACGCCGCAATGCCGGAGGAGGGAGTTCGTGGCGATCGCGAGACTGAAGTTTTTCGACAAGGACGAGGAAGACCTAGTTCACCTGCAGAGCATCGAGTGCTTGGAACGGATCGGGGTCATGGTCAAGAGCCCGGCAGTTCTCAAGATGCTCGAGAAAGCGGGAGCCAGCGTCGACTTCAAGAAGGGGGTTGCCAAGCTCCCAGAATCGCTCGTCAAGGAGTCGATCGCAAAAGCCCCGAAGAGCTTCACACTCGGAGCGAGGGATTCGAAGCACGACAAGCACGTCCCCGTCGAATCATATCCCCTTCTTGCGACGACTGGTCTCGCGGTGTACACGCACGACATCAATTCGGGAG
>Ga0316628_100001190_pt1 | contig 18091 bp, 12 predicted proteins | sample OWC_Aug_M2_C1_D5_FD_207648 | JGI IMG/M metagenome (GOLD analysis project Ga0316628, IMG submission 207648) | Wetland soil microbial communities from Old Woman Creek delta, Ohio, United States - OWC_Aug_M2_C1_D5_C | ecosystem: Environmental > Terrestrial > Soil > Wetlands | place: USA: Ohio... | reverse complement strand
CCGATGGCGTCGAGGATGGCCATGTTGGACGGATCCGCCACCGCGACGATGAGCTTGGCCCCGACGCGGTTGATCGGCAGGGCGAGGTTCTTCTGGACCATGTCCTCGGGGAGAAGGCGGACGACCTCGCCGTTGATCTCGTACTTGGCCAGGTCGACCACGGGCACGTTGAACTGGCGCCCGAGGAACGACAGGAGCTCCGGCTCCTTGATATACCCGGATTTGACCAGGACCGTCCCGATCCGCTCCTTGGTCCTTTTCTGCGTTTCGAGGGCGGTCCGGAGCTGCTCCGAAGTGATAATGTTTCCCTTCAGGAGCATCTCGCCGATCTTGGTAGCCATTACGGACATTGTCAGTTCACCTAAATTTAGCTAAAAAGACACATAATTTTATACTATTTAGGTCCCCTGTCAAGGAATCCCGCCGGGGGTCTCGCCAACGCCCGCCGCGCCAGGGAGAGAAATTCCTCCGCCGGCACGGAACGACCCGTCCACAACGCGAAACTCCGGGCCGCCTGGTGGGCCAGCATCGGAAGACCGTCTATGGCAGGCACTCCCCTTTTCCTGAGCTCCCGGACGAGGCCGGTCCCTCCCCTGCGATAAACTATATCGGCAAACCGGGTCGACTTCTGTACTGCATCGGCCGGAAAATCCGTCCATTCCCCCTGCAGCCCGAGAGACGTGCACTGGACGACCAGGTCGGTCCCATCGAGTTCTTCTTTTATTTTCGCGGGGATCAGATCGCCGTGCGCGATCGCCAGCCGGGGGAACCCCTTTGCCAGGTCCCTGGCGATGTTCCGGGCGCGCGCCCGGCTCCGGTTGAGGACGACCAACTCCCGCGTCCCCGACCGTCCCAGGGCGTAAGCGATCCCCCGCGCGGACCCGCCCGCGCCCAGAAGAACCACCCGCCGGAACCGCCTCCCCCACCCCGCTCCGGCCAGGGCATCGAGGAAGCCCGGTCCGTCGGTGTTCTCGGCGTGCAGGCGCCCGTCCCGGACGCAGAGGACGTTTGCGGCCCCGCAGAAGGCGACCGCCTCCGACCGCGTGTCCGACAGGGCCGCGGCCTCCTCCTTGAACGGAATCGTCACGTTCCCGCCCAGGACGTTCGCCTCCCGGACCACCCGCAGGAAATCCGCAAGGCGGCCCGGGGCGAGATCCAGGGCCACGTAGCGCAGGGGAAGCCGGCGCCTCCGGATCACGCCGTTGTGCATCGCAGGGCTTAGGGTGTGCGACAGCGGGTGTCCGACGATGAAGAGGAGGGATTCCAGGAAGAGACGCCCCTCAGGCCTCGAGCTCGAGGTTCCAGTACGTCACGTCCACGAGGTTGAGGAAAGGCAGCCACTCCTTGTGGATCGGGGCCCGGAGCGAGAACGCGTACTGGGGCGACCAGTGGGGCCGCACCGGCTTCCCGACGAGGCGCATGCCGGCTTCGTCGGGGAGGCGCCCACCCTTCCTCTTGTTGCACGGAAGGCAGCTGCAGACGATGTTCTCCCAGCTCGTTTCCCCGCCCCGCGACCTCGGGGTCACGTGATCGAGGTTCAGCTCGGCGGTCGGGTGCGTCCGGCCGCAATACTGGCAGGTGTTCCGGTCGCGGACGAAGATGTTGCGGCGGCTGAACCGGACGGTGCGCCGCGGGATCCGGTCGTAGGCGGTCAGGACGACCACGCGGGGGATCCGGATCATTCTCCCGACGAGGCCCACCGCGTCGTCTCCCGCGCGGGCGGACAGTTCGCTCCACGACTTGAAGTCGAACAGCTCGTACTGGGGAGTGACGGCCCGGGCCAGGCCGGCGTACAGCAGGCAGAACGCCCTGCGGACGCTCGTCACGTGGACGGGGAAAAAGGCCCTGTTCAGAACTAGGACGCCGGAGTTAAGCATCGAGGCCCCGGAGGCAAAAAATATGGAACCACTTTATCCGTCCCGGGTTTGGCGGTCAAGGCCGGCCGGCGGCCGCTGCCGCAAGGGCCGCGGCAAGCGCCCGGATCTCCCCGTCGGCCACGGTGCGCATGTCCAGGAGAAGCTTGCCCCTGGCGACCCGCGCGACCACCGGGAGGGTCCCGTTCCGCAGCCGCTCTTCGAGCTCCTCGACCCGGACGGCCGGATGCGAAACCGAGACGCAGGCGGTCGGAATTGCGGCGTCGGGCATCGCGCCCCCGCCCGGCGACGAGAACCCCCGCTCCACCGCCAAGACAAGACCCCCCGCCCCTTCCCCCGCAGGGGCGGCCGCGGCCGCCCGGCCCACCGCCCGGATCAGCCGCCGGGCACGGGCGCGGACCCGCGGTTCGGTCTCGGTCATCATCCGGAGCACCGGGACGCGGGCGACCGCCCGCACTTCGTCGGCGTACAGCCGGAGCGTGGCGGCCAGGGCGGCGAGGCACAGCTTGTCCATCCGAAGCGCCCGCGACAGCGGATGTTTTTTCAGCGGGGAGACGATCTCCTTCCTCCCCACGATGATCCCCGCCTGCGGCCCCCCGAGGAGCTTGTCCCCGCTGACGGTCACGATCCCCGGGCCCGCCGCGAGGGCCTGCCGGATCGTCGGCGTTCCCGGGATCCCGGCGGCCTGGAAATCGAAAAGCGCCCCCGAGCCGAGGTCCTCCATGACGGGGACGCCGAGGCGCGCCCCCAGCGCGGCCAGGTCGCCGGCGGAGACGTCCTCGGTGAAGCCGGACATGCTGAAGTTGGAGCGATGGACCTTGAGGAGCAGGGCCGTCCGCGGCCCCGCCGCCCGCTCGTAGTCCTCGATCCGCGTCCGGTTGGTGGTTCCCACCTCGACGAGGAGCGCCCCGCTCTCCGCCATGATGTCGGGAATCCGGAAGGAGCCGCCGATCTCGACGAGCTCCCCCCGGCTCACGATGACGTCCCGTCCCCGCGCGAGCCCGGCCAGGCAGAGGAGCACCGCCGCGGCGTTGTTGTTGACGACGTGGGCGGCCTCCGCCCCGGTCAGGGCGAGGATCGCCTCTTCGACAATCGCAAGGCGCGAGGAGCGGCTCCCGGCCGCCAGGTCGTACTCCAGGTTCACGTACCGCCCCGCCGTCGCGGACACGGCCCGGATGGCCTCCTCGGGCAAGGGCGCGCGCCCGAGGTTGGTGTGGATGACGATCCCGGTCGCGTTGATGACGGGCCGCAGGGGCAGCTCCTCGGCCGCGGCGACGTCCGCGGAGAGCCGCGCGAGGAGCGCCGACGTCCAGTCCTCCCGGCTCCGCGTCGCCGCGCCGCCGGGCGCGGCCGCCTCGCGCCGCAGGGCCGCGAGGCGCTTCCGGATCGCGTCCACGACCACGGCGCGCGGGTAGCGCGCAATCAGCGATTTCACGTCATCGGTTTCGAGGAGATACGCGACGGAAGGGATTCGGCGAAGCGCGTCCGCGTCGGGCATGTCCGGCCCGGATCAGACCTTGCCGAGTTCCCGGAGCAGGATCTTCTTCCCGTAGAGGGCGTTCTTCTGGACGAGCGACTCCGCGAGGACCCCGTCCTGCCGCCGGAAGGCGTCGATGATCTCCCGGTGCTGCTTGATCGAACCTTCGATCCGGCCCGGCATCGCGAGGATGAGGCGGAACCGCTGGAACTGGACGACCAGGCTCTGGACGAGCGCGTGCAGCTTCTCGTTGCCGCAGGCCGTGAGGAAGATGTCGTGAAACTCGTTATGGAGCGACAGGACCTTCCGGAGCTCCTTCTTGGCCGCGGCCGCCTCCATCTGGCGGTTCACCGACTCCATCTTGGCCAGGTCCTTCTCGGTGAGCTTCTTCGCCGCGCTCCGGGCCGCGTAGCCCTCGAGCAGGGCCTTGAGGTCGTAGAAATCGGAGACGTCGTTCGCGGAGAGCGACGCAACGACCGCGCCCTTGCGGGGCACGACCGTGATGAAGCCCTCGGATTCGAGCTGCCGGAAGGCTTCCCGGATGGGCGTCCGGCTGATGCCGAACCGGTCGGCGAGCTCCGGCTCGGCGACGCGGGTCCCTGCCGGGAGATGACCGTTGACGATGGCGTTGCGGACGGTCTCCACGATCTTCTCGCGGAGAGTCATGTGGTTGTCGATCTGGATCCTGAGTTTCTGCACAGCGACGCCCTCTCCCCCTGACTGCCGTTAATGTATGCAGTATACCATTCTATGTCAAGGAGTTTCCCTGCAGTCCTCCCGCGGGCTCTTGCCGGGGGACGCGGGATGCTGTATCGTCTCCCCGTTCCCGGCGACGGGACGACGGGGGAAGCCCATGGAATCGACGATCCACAGCACGGTCCCGTTCCCGATGCTCGAGGCCGCGGGCACGGCCGAACTCCTTGCCGGGAACGGCGTGGGGGCCGAAATCTACCTCGCCGCCTCCGTGCTGGACACCCTGTCGCCCGAGCGGGCCCACGCGGCCGCCGAATCGCTGCGTGCCGCCGGGGTCGCCACGACCACGTTCCACGCCCCGTTCGAGGACGTCTGGCCCGGCGCCCGCGACGAGGAAGCCCGGCGCCTCTCCGTCCGGCGCCTCCGCCAGGCGATCGCCTTGGCTCCCGCGTTCCGCCCGCTGGGGATCGTCGTCCACGGCGGGTATTTCGAGTGGCTGTTCGACTTCGCGCCGGACAAGTGGCTCGAGCCGGCGCGGCGCTCCTTTTCCGAGATCGCGGAAGCGGCGGAAGGCGCGGGAGTCGACATCTTCGTGGAAAACGTCTTCGACGAGGTGCCCGACCACCTCCTCCGCCTGCGGGACGTCGTCGGATCCCCGCGCCTGTCGGTCTGCTTCGACCCCGGGCACGCGGCGCTCTTCTCGCGCCTCCCCCTCCAGAAGTGGGCCGAGGCATTCGGCCCCTCGATCCGGGAGATGCACGTCCACGACAACCGCGGGATGCGCGACGATCACCTGCCCGTGGGCGAGGGGTCGGTCAATTTCCGCGGGGTGATCCTCGCCGTCGGCGACGCCGGGGCCCGCCCGATTCTCACCGTCGAACCGCACCGGGTCGAGCATTTTCACCGGGCCGTCACCTCCCTGCGCACCCTCCTCGCCTCCCTGTAACTTCCGGCCGGCGGCTTCATCCCGGGGATTTCCCGCGCGCGCGGGCGATGCCGGAGGTCAGGTCGCGGATCGCCTTGAGCTCGAAGACCGCGCGCCGGGCCCGGCGCGCGCTCCCGTCAGAACGCCCGGCCGAGATAGGCAAGCGCTTCGTCCTCTGTCTCGAAGGATTTGACGTAGCGCGTCACGCCGGTGATCTGGAAGAGCTCCCGGTTGGTGGGGGCCAGCGAGCAGAACGCGATCATGCCGTTCCGCTCCGTCATCCTTTCGACCACTCCGATGATGAACGAGATGCCGATGCTGTTGATGAGCCGGGTCCCCGCGAAATTGAGAAGGACGCGCTGTCCCCCGTCGTTGACGAGGTTCTGGATCACCCGCTCGATCTCCTCGCCAAGGAGGCTGTTCAGGTATCCGTTGACGTACAGAACCGGGATCCCGTTCACTTCCCGGCTATCGACCGTCAGGTAGCTCACCTCGCCTCACTCTCCGGCGTCCGGCGCCTTTGCCACGTCCGTCGCCATGTCCCGCCCGAAATGCTTGACCATGCGGACGGTGGTCCCCGTGTCCCCCGTGATCACGTCCACATCATCCACCAGCTCGCGGATCAGCTTCAATCCCCATCCCCTGTTGCGCTGGGGCTCGCTCCCCGCCGCCCCCGCCCGGAATCCCTTGCCGTCGTCCTCGACGAAGAGCTCGATCTTCTGCGGGGACAGGACGTACCGGAGCCTGACCTTCCCCGATTCGGATCCGCTGTGCTCGAACGCGTTGATGCACGCCTCGATGATCGCCATCTTGAGCCGGTCCACGGTGTCCTTGTCCAGGGACGCGTAGGCCGCCACCTCCTCCGCCACGCGGGCCGCGACAACCTCGGTCTCGCCCTTGATCGGCAGGACGAGCTCGAACTCCAGGGGCTGGGCCGCCGCCGTGGCTTCCGGCGCCGGGCGGGGCGGCGCGGCCTGCTCGATCTCGTCCATCCCGAACAGGTTGAGGAAGAGGCGCACCTGGGACCCGTGGGTCAGGTGGATCCCGGCCCGGGCCGCCAGCTCGAGCGCAGCCGGCTCCACCGAGCCGTCGAACAGGATCCACTTCCGGAGCTGGGTCTCCTTGAGGCCCTTCTCCAGGGACAGGAGGCGGCACCGGTTCTCGAAGTGCTCGATCTCCGGCTTCGCCAGTGTCCTCTCGACGGAGACATCGACGGCCCAGATGACCAGGCTCTCCTCCGAGAAGTCGGCGTCCAGGAACCCGTAGGCCACCAGGTCGAAGTCGAACCGCGCGCCCCCGCGCCCGGTGCGGTAGCCCGTCGAGACGGAGCTGATCTTGGGAAGCCGGACCTTGTCGGGCTCGTCCCCGAGCCCGATCACGACCTCGAGGAGGCCCTTGCCGCCGAACTTCTCGCGGAACCTCTCGAAGTCGAACAGGATCGCCGGAACCTCGCGGCAGTCCCACCGCCGCATCAGCTGCTTGACCACCGCGGCGCGCTTCTCGCGCTCGTTTCCTCCCGCCTCCAGCGCGGTCCGGGACAGCTTGGCCTGCACGATTCCCGCGGCCGCCTGCGAGGGGCTCTTGCCGAGGACTCCCCGCTCGAACGCCCAGTAGAGGAAATCCGCGAGGACCGGGTCGTTCACGAATTCGATGTGCTCGAAGTCCGACTTGATGAGCCCCTTGAACTCGAGGGTCGACAGGACCTCCGCCCCCTCCTCCGGGGGAGCCCCCATGAGCGAGAGGGCGCCCTCGAACGAGTCGATCGGGAAGTGGTCGACCAGGACCCGCTTCAGGAACCGGATGGCCCGGGCCCTCCGGGCGCGCGATGGGAACGCGTTCTCGAAGAACTCCCGCCAATACCGGTTGAGCTTCCCCTCCGTGACGGACAGGGCGTACAGGTTCTCGAACCCGACCTCGTCGGTCACCTGCGCGTTGCGGAACGACAGGTCCTCGGTGAACATGCGCTGGTAGATGGGCACGTGGCCGAGGCGCTCGGCCGCGCGCGGCAGGAGGTGATCCGGCATCCGGATCTGCCGCCTCTCGAACAGGGACGCCCACATCCGGGCGGACGCCTCCGGGGAAAGCCCGCCGACCTCGATGAGCTGGAAGGAGCCGTAGAGCCCCTCCCGCTTGAGGGAGGAGGTCACGTGGCCGGGCGAGGAGCCCGACACGATCATCGGGAAGTGGCCGGACTTGATGTAGGGCCGCAGGATGGAGAAGATGGCGCCGTCGGGGATGCTCTGGAGCTTGATCGTGTACTGGAAGTCGTCGAGCAGAAACACGGGGTAGAAATCCTTCCCGCCGGTCGTGAAGGGGAAGGAGAATGCGTTGGCCAGCGCGGAGAGCCCGTCGCCGGCGTCCGAGTATTTCCTGTGGGCCGTGACGAAGTCGCGGCACCCGCCGAGCCCGTGGCCGCCCAGCCCCTCGCACATCGCCTCCGGATCGAACGCGGCCTGCGGCTCCTCGCCCAGGAACACGAGGAGCTGCCACATGTACTCCTGGAGGAAATGCTGGGAGAGCGCGAGCGGATGGGACAGGATCTTGCTGAAGGAGTAGTAGAACGGGAACGGGCGGGGCAGCGCGGATCCCTCCGGCAGGGACTGGAGATCCGCCTTGGCCTTGAGGAGAAGGGACGTCTTGCCGACGTTGGGCGGCCCGTAGATGAGCACGGACGCCCCGATTCCCGACCTCCCTTCGAGGCCGACGCGCAGGAGAGTCGTCAGCTCCTCTTCCCGGCCGAAGAACTCGCCTTCGCGGAAAGAGAACTCGGCCCCCTGGCTCCACATGAGACGCACCGGCGCTAATACCCTCCGTCCGCGTGTTCACCCGATAATTTAACGTGAATGCGTTGATTTTTCAAAAATATATTGGGATTGTAGAAATATGCGGATCATTCCCCCCTTGATCCAGAAGCCGTCGCGGTACTCCGGGTGCGAGGTCCGGAAGGCGGCGGCCCCCTGGGATTCGGCGCAGACGAGGACGCTTCTCGCCTTCCCCGACGTGTACGAAATCGGGATGTCCCACCTCGGGATCCTGTTGCTGTACGAGATCCTCAACAACCGCCCGGGAGCGCTCTGCGAGCGGGTTTTCGCGCCCTGGCGGGACATGGAGACGCACCTGAGGGAGAGCGGGACGCCGCTGTCTTCCCTCGAGTCGGGGCACGCCGCGCGGGACTTCGACGTCTTCGGGTTCTCGCTCTCCTACGAGCTCACGTACACCAACGTCCTCACGATGCTCGACCTCGCCGGCATTCCCCTTCTCGCGGCGGAGCGCGGGGAGTCCGATCCCCTCGTCCTGGCCGGGGGCGTCTGCACGCTCAACCCCGCGCCGGTCGCCGCCTTCTTCGACGCCCTGCTCGTCGGCGACGGCGAGGAGGCGGTCCTCGAGATCCTCGACCGCGTCCGGGAACGGAAGGCGTCGGGCCAAAGCCGGGCCGATCTCCTGCGCGGGCTCGCGCGGATCGAAGGCGTCTTCGTCCCGGGCGTGTCCGCCCGCGTCTCGCGCCGCGTGCTTCCGGACCTGGCGCGCTCTCCCCTCCTGCCGGCGCCCATCCTTCCGGCGATGCGCATCGTCCACGACCGGCTGAGCGTCGAGATCTCCCGGGGATGCACCCGCGGGTGCCGCTTCTGCCAGGCCGGCTACGTGTACCGGCCGGTCCGCGAGCGCGACCCGCTCCTCCTGCTGCGCTACCTCCAGGAGACGGCGCCCGCGACCGGCTACGACGAGGTGGGCCTGCTCTCCCTGTCCGCCGCCGACTACGGGTGCATCGACCGGCTGATCACCGAGGCCATGGAGACGCTCTCCCCCGAGCGCATCTCCGTCTCCCTGCCGTCGCTGCGGCTGGACGCCCTTCGGGAGAACACCGTGCGCCAGATCCGCAAGGTCCGCAAGACCGGGTTCACGCTCGCGCCGGAAGCGGGCACGGAGCGGCTGCGCCGCGCGGTCAACAAGGAGATCCGCGACGAGGACCTTCTCACGACCGCGGACTGGATATTCTCCAACGGCTGGCAGACGCTCAAGCTCTACTTCATGGTCGGCCTCCCGGGCGAGACGGCCGAAGACGTCCGCGCCATCGGGGAGCTCGTCGGGAAGGTCGCCGCCGTCGCGCGGCGGCACGGGAAGCGCAACTCGGTCACGGCGAGCCTGTCCGCGTTCGTTCCCAAGCCCCACACGCCGTTCCAGTGGGAGCGCCAGATCGGCCGGCGCGAAATCGAGGAGCGCGTCAGGGTGGTGAAGGACGCGGTCGGACGGAACCGGAATGCGGACGTGAAGTACCACGCCCCCGAGGTCTCCGAGCTCGAGGGGGTCTTTTCGCGCGGCGATGGCAGGCTCTCCGGCGTCCTGCTCGCGGCCTGGCGGCACGGGGCGCGGTTCGACGCGTGGACGGAGGAGTTCCGCCCGGACGCCTGGGCCCGCGCGTTCGCCGACGCCGGGATCGACCCGGCGAGCTACCTTTGCGAGCGGGATCCCGGGACGCCGCTTCCGTGGGACGCGGTGGACGCCGGGATCGGCCGGGACTTCCTCCTTGCCGAGCGCGAGAAGGCGCGCGCCGGGGAAACGACGCCGGATTGCCGCAAGGACGCATGCTCCGCCTGCGGGGCGTGCCCGCCCGGGCTCGCCAACATCACCTACCCGGCAGCGCCGGACGCGCCGGAACCCCGGGGCGGCGAACTGCACGCGGAGACGCCCCGTGCGGCGGCGCGCTTCCTCGTCCGGATCCGGTACGCCAAGGAGGGGCCCGCGCGGTACCTGAGCGGGCTGGAGCTCCAGTCGCTCTGGGCCAGGGCCCTGCGGCGCGCCGGGTTCACGCCGGCGTACAGCCAGGGGTTCAACCCGGCGCCCCGCCTCTCGTTCTCGCCGGCGCTGCCCGTCGGGACGGAGAGTCTCGCCGAGTTCGTGGAGATCGAGTTCGCGCGCCCGACGGTCGTCCACGACCTGATGGCGCGCCTCCCGCGCTGCCTTCCCGCGGGGATCGCGCCGGTCGACGCGCGTCTCCTCGCCCCGGCCGAAGCGCGCCTGTCCGACTTCGACCTCGCGTGCGACTACCGGATCGCTCCCGTCCCACCGCATCGCCTCCCGGAGGAGGCCGGCCCGGAGGGCGCCGCCCGGGCGCTCGCCGCCCTGCGGAGGGGCGAGGCGCGCCCGGTCGTCCTGGAGCGCGAGGGACGGACGGCGAGCGTCGACCTCGCGCCGCTGGTGGCGAATTTCCACGTGAACGGGGACGGGCTCTTCATTACAATCATACAGGGGACCGGCAGGGGCGTCCGGCCGCTCGACGCGGCCTCCGCCCTCCTGGGCGTCGCTTTGCCTCCCGACCGGTTCGCGATCAAGAAGATATCGACCGCGCTCGTTCCCCGACGGAAGGGCTAGCGTGCAGAAAGCCAACAAGCTCATCGTCCTCAACGCCTCCCCCTACGAGACGCGCGTCGCCACGCTCGAGTCCGGCGTCCTGACGGAGCTCCTGATCGAGCGCGGGGACGAGCGGAACATCGTCGGCAACATCTACAAGGGGAAGGTGATCCGCGTCCTCCCGGGGATGCAGGCCGCGTTCGTCGACATCGGCATGGAGAAGGCCGGCTTTCTCTACGCGGGAGACTTCGTCACGCCCCGCCTCGAGTTCGACACCGACGGGAACGAGGAGGCGGAGCTTCCCGTGGACCTGGACATCCACTCCGCCAAGTACGAGCAGGAGCGCTACATCCCGCCGATCGAGGGGCTGATCCGCGAGGGGCAGCACCTTCTCGTCCAGGTTTCCAAGGAGCCGCTCGGGACCAAGGGAGCCCGCATCACGAGCCACATCGCCCTCCCCGGCCGCTACCTCGTCCTCCTCACGTGGTCGGCCCACATCGGCATCTCGCGCCGGATCGAGGAGGCGGAGGAGCGCGAGCGTCTCCACGGCCTCGTCGAGAAGATCCGCCCCGAGGGGATGGGCGCGATCGTCCGGACGGCCGCGGAAGGACGGTCGGAAGCCGAGCTCAAGGCGGACATGGACTACCTTCTCCGGCTCTGGGAGACGGTCCGGAAAAAGAGCGACGTTTCCAACGCGCCGACCCTCATCCACCGGGAGCTGTCCCTGTCGCTCCGCGCCGTACGGGACCTGTTCACGGCCGACATGGACCGGATCGTGGTGGACTCCGAGGAGGAGTACGTGCGGATCCGGAATTTCGCGTCCCAGTTCTTCCCGCGCGTCCAGGACCGGATCGAGCTCTACAGCGGCCCCCAGCCGGTGTTCGACCACTACGGCATCGAGATCGAGCTCGCGCGGGCCCTCGACAAGAAGGTCTGGCTCAAGAGCGGCGGCTACATCGTCATCGAGCAGACCGAGGCGCTGACCGTGATCGACGTGAACACCGGGAAGTACGTGGGGCGCACGTCCCTCGAGGAGACGACGGTCAAGATCAATCTCGAGGCGGTCAAGGAGATCGTCTACCAGCTCCGCCTGCGGAACATCGGCGGGATCATCATCATCGACTTCATCGACATGAAGAGCGAGGAGAACCGGGACAAGGTGTACCAGTCCCTCGTGGACGCCCTGCGCGCCGACCGGAGCAAGACGACGATCTGCAAGATCTCCGAGCTCGGGCTCGTGGAGATGACCCGGAAGCGGGTCCGGGAGAGCCTGGGACGATCGCTCTCGGAGGCGTGCCCCTACTGTTCCGGGGAGGGCCACATCAAGTCGAAGAAGACGATCTGCTACGAGATATTCCGGGCGCTCGAGCGCCAGGCGACGACCCTGGCCGGACGGCAGGTCGCGCTCTTCGTCCACCCGGCCCTCGCCGAGGAGATGTTCGGCGAGGATCGCGAGCACATCGAGCGGCTCGAGAACCGCTACGGGATGAAGATCAACATCTCCGCGTCGGAAAAATTCCACATCGAGCAGTACCAGATCGAGCACTCCTGAAAAGAAACGCCCCCCGGGGACCGGATCCCCGGGGGGCAAGGCAATCGGGACGGGGACGCGCGCCGCGTCAGGGACCGACGGAGATCCAGAACGCGTCGATCCCTCCCGGGACCGCGTAGCCGCGCGCCGTGACATTCGCCCCCAGTACCACCGCGTTGTCAGTCAACAGGTTGAACGGAGGCGCGTTGTTGTCGAACAGCGCGTTCAGGCGATCCGGCCGGGCGAAGACGACGATATTGTCCGTGCCGATGTTCAACTTGAAGCTGTTGTCGGTCCAGCCGGCGGACACCGTGCCGGACTCGGTGTCCGGGAAGGTGATCATCACCTCGTTTGCGTGGAGGACGAGTGCGGCGTCGAAGATTCCGAAGACGTCCACGAAGGCGGTGTCGCGGAGGGCGGCAACGCCGAGGGAATTGCTTACGCGCACGCCCCTCCCGGTCGTCTCGAAGAACCAGCTGGCCGACGAGTCGTAGACGGCGTGGAACGAGCGACCGTCCGCGGTGGCGATGTCGAACGATCCCGCCGCCACGTTGTCCGCCGTCCCCGAAATCCCCATTTCGACCGCGGACACAGTCGCGAAGACCTGCGGCCTCATGATGACCTTGTTGTTGTTCACCACGATCTTCAAGCCGTTCTGGCCGAGCACGAAGCTGATGATGACCTTGTGGACGCTCACGCCCCCGCTCGGGTTGGTGCTCACCGGGATCACCATCCCGCCGCCCACGAAATGGATATCGAGATGGTAGTTCGCGGTCTGTTTCACCGCGGTATTGTCGGGCTCACCGATGAAATGGACCGTCGGATCGCTGTAGAAGAGGCGGATCTTGCCGTATTTTCCCGCCGGGACGTTCTTGATCTCGTTCAGGATGTTGGCGAGGGCTTCCGGAGGGAGATTCATGAGGTCGATCGTCTCCGGGGGGACGACGGTCGCCGACACGAGTCCCGAGTCGTCCATCCGGCCGTCCTCGACCGCCTGCTCGCCCTGGGGATCGGGATCGCGGGATTCGCCCGGTGCGATCGCCCCGTCGGGAACCAGCGCGACCTTCTGGACGGTGATCCAGAGGTGGTCGATATTCGTGGCAAAGGGATTCGCACCGCCGCCGCCTCCGCCGGCAGCCGAAGGAACGGCCGCCAACATGCCCGCCGGCAAAGTCGGCGCCTGGGCCACGGCGATGATCGCCGTATCGCCCGACGCGGACGGGCCGGACGACGATCCGGATCCTCCGCAGCCCGCCACAAGCGCCAACACAATGATGATGATTGACAGACGACCGGCCGGGCCCGGAATGCGCAGTGCAGCCATGGGACTACCTCCAATCGCGGGATGATCGCTGGGCAGACGCCGACAAGATGCATCGACCCATCGCCGGGATTCGTAAAATTTATAAGTGCATGATTTAATGCAAAAAAAATGCCTTGACGTAACTACTTGACAACTAAGGATCCGAAACTCGTCTCCGACGCGCGCGTTACGAAAATGATCCCAACTTCCGGAATTTATTTCGTCATCGTGGGCGGTATCGGCGCGTGTCAATCCGCTTGACTTTGACCGGCCCTATTTCATATTCTGACTTGCCAACGTCCGTCCTGGACGAGCCGACGTAGCTCAATGGTAGAGCAGCTGATTCGTAATCAGCAGGTTGGCGGTTCAAGCCCGCCCGTCGGCTCCAGCCTTTTCCCCTGTCGATTCATGCGGGCCTGAACCCGCGATCGACGGCGCATGTGACGCAGCGATCGCGGAGGGCGTCGTTTCGCCTCGTGAAATCCGTGGAGGCGTCTCCCCCCGTTCTCGCCACTTCCGGCCTTCGACCGCATCTGCTATACTTCCACCGGTCCATATCGAACATCGTTGATGTAGTCTCCGTGGAAACCGATCGCCCAAGGGGGGGATACCGTGCGAGAACATTTCTGCGAGTACCGCGTTGTCCGCTCCGCGCCTGCGGCGCTCTTTCTCCTCCTGTTCTTCTGCACGCTTCCTCCAGGGGCTTATCCCGCAGGATGGGACAACACGGGGTCCCTGACGACGGGACGATTCAACCACGCGGCGACGCTGCTACCCGACAACACGGTGCTCGTCAGCGGGGGATATAACGTCGAATCGGGTGCGCTTTCCTCGGCGGAACGGTACGCCGAGGGAAGGTTCATTGCCACGGGGTCCCTGACGACGGGGCGGTACCGCCACACGGCGACGCTGCTGCCCGACAACACGGTGCTCGTCACGGGAGGATACGGATCCAGCGGCTCGCTCTCGTCGGCTGAGCTGTACGACCCGGCCACGGGAACGTGGTCGACGACGGGTTCGATGGCGGCGGCGCGTGTTGGCCACACGGCGACGCTGCTGCCCGACAACACGGTGCTCGTCACGGGAGGATACCGGGCCTTCGGCCCGCTCTCGTCGGCTGAGCTGTACGACCCGGTCGCGAAGACCTGGTCGCCGACGGTTCCGATGGCGGCAGCGCGAGAGAGCCACACGGCGACGCTGCTGCCGAACGGCAAGGTCCTCGTGGTCGGAGGATTCGGGGATGCCATGGACCTGGCCTCGGCGGAGCTGTACGACCCGGTTGCGCGAACATGGTCGCCGACGGGTTCCGTGAGAATGGGACGCGGATGGCACACGGCTACGCTGCTCGCCAACGGGTGGGTGCTCGTCGCCGGGGGGGCCCTCATCGACGAAATTGGCGCATATCGCGGGATCCACACGGTGGAGATCTACAACCCGACCACGGAAGCTTTCTTCGACACAGGCGGGATGTTGACAACGAAGTACTACCACTCCGCGACACTCCTCCCCAACGGCAAGGTGCTCGTCACCGGGGGGATTTTCTCGCCGGAAATCCAGGAATTCACCTTGGTGGAGCTCTACGACCCGGCCACGGGGGCCTGGTCGCGGACGGCTCCGACGGCGGCCCAGCGTGCAGCGCATACGGCAACACTTCTTCCGAACGGCAAGGTCCTCGTCGTGGGAGGGAACCCGTGGTCTCAGACCTCGGCGGAGCTGTACACCCCGGACGGCGGTCCGGCTCCCCCGATAACCCCTCCCAGCGGCGGACCCGAGTACGAGCAGGGTTTCTCGTACGTGGCGGAGACATTCGGCTGCGCCGTCGGCCCGGGCGAAAGACGCAGTAGGGACAGCGGAGCCGTGAACGCCCTGATCCTCCTCGTCCCCGCGATCGCGCTCCTGCTCAGAAAAAGACGGTGACGCAGCGGGCGACGGGCGTCGCCCGCGGAAACAGACCGCCTCCCGGAGCCCCGCCCTATTCCGGGGCCGGGCCCCGGACGACCTGGGCCAGGTCGCCCGGCCGGATCCACCGGGCGAACGCCGCCCGCACCTCCTCCGCCGTCAGCTCCCGGTAACGCTTCGCGGCATGGACCGGCTCGTCGAGGGGAAGCCGCTCCAGCGCACGTCCGATCAACCCGTGGGCGATCCCGTCCAGGCTCGACTCCGACAGGGGAATCTGCCGGATGAGCAGAGTCTTCGCCCGCCGCAGTTCGGCGGGGGGGACCGGCCTCTCCCGCAGATCGCGGAGGTCGCGCTCCACGAGGGATCGCACCTTCGATACGTTCGGCGGGTCGCACGCGTAAAAGACCGCGAAGAGCGACCGGGTCTTCTCCGCGTCGAGGACGGAGTCGACGCTGTAGACAAGGCCGGCCTGCTCCCGCAGGTCCCGGTAAAGGCGGGTGGCGTAGAAGGCGCCCGAGAGCACGCCATTGGCGAGCTTCAGCGGGTAGTAGTCGGGGTGCCCCCGCGTGATCCGGACCGTCTCCGCAAGAGTGACCTCGTCCTGCACGCGGCTGAGGTCGGGCACGACGGAGGCGGACGGCCCGCTCCCGGGAACGGGGGGGAGATCCGTGTCCGGCTTCGGCCCCGTCGCCTTCCAGGCCCCGAATGCCTGTGCGACCGCCTCCTTCGCGCGGTCCGGGTCCACGTCCCCGATCACGACGATGGTCGTGAGGTCGGGGCGGAACACGTTGTCGTAATAGCCCTTCACGTCGGCGAGGCTCAAGGAGCCCACGGTGGACGGCAGCGCCTGGCGCAGCGAAGGGTCGCCCTTCGGATAGAGCGCTGACCGGAGGGCACGCCGGGCGCGATAGGCCGGGCTCTCGAGCTCGCCGCGAACGGCCGATGCGACTTCCCTTCTCGAGACCTCGAACCCGGCTTCCGGCAGCGCCGGTTCGAGGAGGTTCTCCGCGAGGAGCCGGATCCCCTGCTCGAAGCGGTCCGAGAGAACCCGGAGGGAGAAGCTGGTGCCGGCCGACTCCTCGGCGCCGATCTCGTCCAGCGCCTCCTGGAAGGCGATACGGTCCCGCGTCCTGGTCCCGTACGGGAACAGGTCGTCGAGGACCCGGGCCACGCCCTCCTTCCCCGCCGGTTCCTGGAGCTCGGGCCGGCTCTTGATCCGCCCGTAGACGGCCACGGTCCTGCTGATCGTCTCCCGCTGGACGATGAGCCGCAGCCCGTTCGGCAGGACGGTGACCGACGGGCTCACGCGGGACACGGGAACCGGCGGCAGCGCCGCGGCAGCGCGGGCCCAGCGGGGCAGCACGACGGGCTTGACGGCGCCGGGAGTGAACGACTCCCCTCCCCGCGCGCCCTTCGACGGGACGGCCTCTCCGGACGGCTTTGGCGTCAGCACGGCCACGATCGCCGTGTTGTCCTGCAGCATCTCCCGCGCGACCCGGCTCACGTCGTCAGCGGTCACTTTCCGGATCGCCCGGAGATCGTCGTCCGGGGATTCCCGCCCCTCGATCGCGACGGCCTGGGACCACGCCTCCGCGAGGCCCGACACGGAGTTCTTCCGGAATTCGGCGTCGGCGGTCTCGTGGCGCTTCGCCGCCTCCACGAGGTCGGCCGGGACGCCGCTCCGGGCATACTCCCCCAGGATGCGCCGGATCTCGCGGGTCAGGGACACGCCGTCCTCTCCCGCCGGATACGCGGCCATCGCGTAACCGACCGCGGCCTTCGAAAGGACCTCGCCCCCGAATTCGGCGGAGAAGGCCTTCCCCTGCGGCACGAGGGCGTACAGCGATCCCCGCCGGCTGCCGAGGACGTCCCAGAGGACCTGCGCCGCGGCGTAGTCCGGGCTTTCGTATCCGGGCATGCGGTAGGCGACGACGGCCAGTCCGTACGGGAGATCCGTGTCGAGGGCGATGGTCGCCGCCGAGGGCGGCGGCAGCCGGATTTCCGTCCGCGGGGGGAGAGGGCGGGACGGGATCGGCCCGAACCGGCGCTTCACCTCAGCGAGCGCCCTGTCCGGGTCCACGTCGCCGACGATGACCAGGACGGCATTGTTCGGCGCGTACCAGGTGTCATGGAACTTCCGAAGCATCGCGCCCGTGGTCCTCCGGAAGGACGGGCGCGTCCCGAGCGCGTCCTCTTCGTACGGCGTCCCCTTGAACATCTTCGCGAGGAGCTCTTTGTAGAAGAGGTATTGGGGATCCGAGAGGTCCTGCGCCACCTCCTGGTCAATCGCGCCGCGCTCCTTTTCCCAAAGGCTGTCGGTCGAGAGGACGCTCCGCATCCGGATCGCCTCGATGCGCAGCGCGAGGCCGAGGGCGTCCGATGGAACGGTGAGGAAGTATTGGGTCGCCGTCTGCTGGGTGTCCGCGTTGAAATCCCCGCCGAGACCGGCCACGATCGCGGAGAGCTGGTCGGCGGACAATCCCCGGCTTCCCCGGAACATCATGTGCTCCAACGCGTGCGCCGTCCCGGGAAACCCCTTGGGGGACTCGTTCGACCCGACGAGATAGTTGATCTGCGTCGTCACCACCGGGGCGATCGGGTTCCGCACGATGACCACCCGGAGGCCGTTCGCGAGCGTTGCGCGGAGAACATCCGATCCCGCCGAGGCCCCTGGCGGGAAGAGAAGCAGGATCGCCAGGATCACCGTCCCCGGGAGCGTCCGCGCGATCCTCCTCGATGTCCCCGGCATGATCTTCCCCCGCGGGTGGAATCGGCTCCCGTCATCGGGAACGCGTCATGGAGCACGACCCTGCTCCGTAGATGCGTCGGCCGGCCGCGACGGTCCATCAATCGTTCCCGGAAGTCCGAAGACGCGCGCCGTGCGCCACCCGCCGGCCCGCCCATCAGGGCAGCACATCCGGCTGGTGAGGGAGGCGAGACGGAATGCGATCCCGGCGGCGCTTACCGCGACGGCGGCCGATCGCCCTCGCCGCGAGGCCATCCGAGCCGCTCGCCGGCGGCGGTCAGATTCTTCCGCGCG
>Ga0316628_100001189_pt1 | contig 18093 bp, 13 predicted proteins | sample OWC_Aug_M2_C1_D5_FD_207648 | JGI IMG/M metagenome (GOLD analysis project Ga0316628, IMG submission 207648) | Wetland soil microbial communities from Old Woman Creek delta, Ohio, United States - OWC_Aug_M2_C1_D5_C | ecosystem: Environmental > Terrestrial > Soil > Wetlands | place: USA: Ohio... | reverse complement strand
ACGCCGTAGGCGCCGGCGAGCCCCTGTGTGCGCGCGATCTCGCCGAGCGCCAGGTAGGAACCGCGCACCAGCACCACACGCTCGGCGAAGGGGGCGAGGCGTTGCCGGGCCAACTCGAGGGCGTCGCTGTCGAGGTCGAGGCCCAGCAGGCGGGCCCGCGGTGCCCCCTCGAGCAATGCCCGGGCATGCCCGCCCAGACCCACCGTGGCATCCACGAGCCACCCGGAGTCCGGGAAGGCCATGGCCTCGACCACCTGGTTGACCAGGACCGGGAGGTGTTCGCACGCTCCCATCACCCATCACTGCTCCAGGGCGGCGAGAGCGGCGAGCTCCTCGGTCGTGAACGGCGTGGCGAGCTCGGTCTGCGCCCGGTCACGGGCGACCACCGCGAGGAAGCGGCCGCGACCCGAGACCACCACCTCCCCGGCCACCCCGAGCACGTCGCGGAGGAGGGCCGGGATGAGCACCCTCCCCTGGGCGTCCAGCTCATCCTCCTGGCCGTAGTTGGCGTGCTCCAGAAGCCGCTGGACGAGGGGATCCATGGAGGGCCGCATGAGAAAGCGGTGCTCGAGCTCCTCCCATACCGTGAGCGGATAGACGCGGAGTTCCAGGGGGCTCAGGGAGGTCACGAAGACGCGTGCGCCGAACCACTCCTCGAGCTGGGTCTTGAGGCGCGCCGGGAGCTTCAGACGACCCTTCTCGTCGACGGTAGCCTGGTAGCTCCCTCGAAACGAATCCATGCTCCGCCTCCTGGGACCCGCCAAAGAGGATGTGGGCCATGGTGGTCCACTTCACTCCACTTTTGTCCACCGCCATGATGCGGCCCTCGCTACGGTGCTGTCAAGATGCAGGGGGGGTCCGAATCGCCTGGGGCGAGGCTGACCGGCTTCGTTGTCGCACGCCCGGTCGCGGAACCCGGCTGGGACCTACTTGCTGGTCGCCAGCAGCTCGGGGTGGGTCTCGACGATGTACCGCTTCTTGAGCTCCGCGACCACGGAGTCCAGGTGCTGCCTGTAGCGCGTCTCGGTTTCGCGCTCGCGCAGGTCCTTCTCGACCTCCGAGAACGGCCGTACCGTGGGGGGTATCCGCTCCACCAGGCGCACGGCGTGGACGCCGGCGCTCGACGTGAACGGCTCCGAGATCTCGCCGGGCTTCATCGTGGCGACGGCGTCGCGGACCTCGGGGCGGAGGTCGGTGAGCAGCAGCGTCCCCAGGTCGCCGCCGCTCCCGCGGCCCGCCGCCACCTCCTGCTTGGCGAGGGTCAGGAAGTCCCCGCTCGCCCGCGCCGCGGCGACCAGGCGGCGCGCGGCGGCGAGCTGCGCGTCCAGGTCGCTGCGGTCGGCGAGCACCGGGAGGACGATATGCTCGAGGTGCACGCGCTCGCCGATCATGAAGCTGCTCTTCTCCCTCTCGTAGCGCTGGCGGAGCTCCTCCTCGGTGATGGGCAGGTCCCCGACCTCGCGCTGGAGAAGCCTCTGGATCAGGATGTTGTTGCGCACCCGCGCCTTCAGGTCGTCCAGCGTCAATCCCATGCCGGTGAGCATCTTCTCGAAGGTGGCGTCGTCGGGGACGTTGTTGCGATCCCGCAGCTGCTTGATCGCTGCGTTGACCTCCTCGTTCGACACCTCGAGCTTGAGTTCCGCGGCGCGCTCGAGGATGCAGAGCTCGTCGGCCGCCTCCTGGACGAGCTCCGGGTAAGCGGTCGGCGGGACCGGTATGCCGGTCTCGGCGGCGCGCTCCGCGGCCCGCTGGCGCATGTCCGCGGTCGTGAGGATCCTGTCGTTGACCCTGACCACGATCCCCTCCACGAGCTGGCCGGGTGCGGCGAGAGCCGCCGTCGCCACCAGCCACGTCACGAGCGTCAGGTGAGCCGTCGTCCTCATGGTTCCCCCTCGAACGGGTTCCGGCAGGGGAAGGCGACCCCGCCGCAGTACACCTTCACGCCGACCTTGGCCGCGAGCTCGCTCAGGCAGGCACGGCGGGAGGACTCCGCCGCCGCCGCGGCGAGATCGGCGCGGGCACGGTCCCTCACGGACGGATTCGGGGGAGAGCCGGCGGGGCGCCGCTCCATGACCTGGAAGACGTGCCACCCGGCGTTGCTCGGCACCGGGTCGCTGACCTCGTCGGCCGCCAGCCCGAAGACGGCGGCCTCGAACTCGGGCGGCAGCTGACCGCGCTCCATCCAGCCGATCAGTCCACCGGTGGCGGCGTTGGGCGCGCGCGACAGCTCGCGCGAGACCGCGAGGAAGTCCTCGCCGGCCCGCACCCGGTCGCGCGCGAGCTGGCCGGTCGCCTGGTCCGGGAGAATGAGCTGGCGCAGCCGCAGCCTTTCGCCGGCGACCAGCTCGGGGTGCTTCCCCAGGTAGGCGTCGACAGCCGCGTCCGAGGGCGTCGGCGCCGGCGGGCAGAGGGAGAGCAGCAGCTCGCGGGCACGCGCGCCACGGGCGGCAGGCGTGAGCTCGCTGGGGCGGGGAGGCGGGGACGAGGCGAACAGCACCTCGTCCTCGAGGTAGCGCTCGAACAGCGCGCCGGCGAGCTCCGGCGACACCTCGGCCAGGTCGCGGCCGCTCTGGGTGGTCACGTAGCTTGAGAACTGTTCGAACGTCACGCTGTGATCCCCCACGGTCGCCAGTCGCCCCGGGCCCCGTGTGCAGCCGAGGAGAGGCGAGAGTGTGAGCAGGAGAAGGGTGAAGCGGCGACGCACGCCCACGGCGGGGAGTCTAGCACGGGGGCGGCGCCGCCGCCTTCGCCCCCGGGAACGCGGACGGGGCAAACGCGCAACGCGCCGCCCGCCGGACGGGACCGTGACAATCGCGGGCCGCGGTCGGGCCGCGACGCGTGGCTACGGCGCGGAGCGACCTACGGCAGCGAGCGGGGCGGCTTGAGGTAGCGGGCGAGGAAGGCGTAGATCTCGGCCCGCCCGGCGCGCGCGAACATCGTGTCCATGCGGTCGGCGCTGTGGCCGCCCGGCGCGTCCTGGTACACCTTGTACTCGAACTTCTTGCCCGCCGCCTTGAGCGCCTGGACGAGGTGCTCGACCTCGATGACGTTGACGTCTTCGTCGTTGGTGTTGGTGTGGATGAGCAGCGGGGTGTCGAGCTTGTCCGCGTTCCACACCGGCGAGCGCCGCTTGTACTCGGCGATGTCCTCGTTGACGGTCTTGCCTATGTGGTAGGGGGCGGAATAGAGGTCGCGGTATTCCTGGTCGAGGTACCCCAGCCGCATGACGAGGTCGGAGACCGGCATCCCGGCGAAGACGCACGCGTAGTCCTTGGGGTGCGCGAACGCCTCCATCAGCACGATCAGGCCGCCATGGCTCCAGCCGATCAGGCCGACCCGCGCGGGATCCACGAAGTCGAAGTTCTCGAGCGCCCACCTCGCGCTCGCGTGGACGTCGTCGACCTCGCGGCCGCCGTAGTCGATGAGCTCGTAGAAGCCCTTGCCGTAGCCGGTCGAGCCGCGGTAGTCGGGCGCCACCACCACGTAGCCCTGCGCCATCAGCTCGCGGATGATGTGGGTGTGGTAGGTGGTGAAGTCGGCATGCACGCCGCCGTGGGGGAGGATCAGCATCGGCAACTTCTCCCCCGGCTTGCGGTCCTTCGGGACGAACGTGTAGGTGTAGAAGCGCACCGGGTTGGTGGCTCCGGGCGCCGTGGGGTTGCGGGGGTTCGCGTCGGGCGGCCCGGCGATCCGCCATTTGTCCACCACCGCGACGTCGCCGACCCGCTGGAACCAGGCGATGTCGTCGATCGCCTTGGCGAGCTCGTCGAAGCGATGGTCGAGGTCCCTCTGCGCGGCGCGCAGCTCCTCGATCTGCTTGGCGAGATCCTCGCCGCCAGTCGCCTGCTGGGCGAGGCACACGCCGCCGGCGACGAGCGCGCCGGCGAGACTCAGCGCACACACTGACACTCTCACGGTTCCCTCCGTGCCCTCCTCGGGCTCGCGGGCACCATTCTACGTCGCGCCCCCGGGGACGACGGGGCGCGGCGTCAGGGACCCGGGTTGCCGCCGGCCGGTCGCGGCGGCTGGGGTCCAGGCGGCTTCGGTCGCTCCTCGGGCGGGATGGGATTGGCGAACAGCCTGGCGGCCTCACTGGCCGGCAGCACCTTGTAGGCGACGTGGTCGATGCGCGAGTGCGACTTCTCGCGCCCGACCTCGTCGAGCCCGACGATCCGCTGGTAGCCGGAAAGGCGGACGCTCCTCACGGTGAGCGGCTCGCGCCAGGAGAAGCGCATGCCGTCCGCGGTCAGCCCCTTGCCGAGGTCGGTGGCCGGGCTCTCGGCCGCCAGCAGCGCGAACGAGCGCCGGTCGAGGTCCACCTTCCAGGTGGTCGAAATCTGCGGGGTGTGGAAGAACGTCGGCATCAGCGAGACCGTGAGGCGCCAGACCGCACGTCCGCCGACCTCCGCCGGGGTGACGCTGGTGACCGTGACGCCGTCCCAGGTCAGGGAGAACGGCAGGAGGAGCGGGAAGAGTTCGGTGGCCAGCAGCCGCTTCACCATGTATGCGGTCGCCGGGCGGGCATCCGCCTTGCCGTTGACCAGCGCCCAGCCGCCGCTGCCGTCGTCGCCGGCGATCACCTTCGACTGCGGGTCCTCGGTGCGACCGGGCGTCGGGCCGGGCGCCAGGAACGAGATCGTCTTGGTCATGTCGGTGACCACGCCTTCCTGGGTCACCTCCTCGCGCCTGATTTGCAGCTGCAGGACGCCGAGCCTCTTGAACACCGCCAGGCCGCCGGCAGCGTCGCACGCACGCACGACCGCCGCCGTCGGGGTCGGTGGGGTCGCGTCGTTCTGCGCCGCGAGCGGCAGAGCGCTCAGGAGCACGAGCCCGGAGGTCGTCAGCATCGTGGGGCTGATCCGCATCGTCACTCTCCATTCGGCGGTCCGGCCGCCTCTCGCGCCGCCGCCCGCCATGCCGCGGGCCTCCGCGGCGTCACGTTGGCCGGCCAACCCGGCACGGCGCGACGCAGATGGCCACCGCTGGCACGGCGGGAGCCCCGTGTCCGAGGGCCCGCCGCCCCGCGCGCGGCCTTCCGCGGCGCGGTAGTGTACCCGAGTAGCGAGAAGCGTGCCAACGTTGTCGGCTGGGTGAGGGAGGACAGGCAACGCTGGTCGGGGCGAGAGGATTTGAACCTCCGACCACACGGTCCCGAACCGTGTGCTCTACCAGGCTGAGCTACGCCCCGACCCGGTGGAGGCGAAGCTTACACCAGGGCCACCCGGCGGGCAACACCCGGTGGGCGGGCCGAGGCTACTTCGGCATCGTGTCGAGCGCGCCGTGGATGTCGAGGAAGGTGCCGAGACCGGTGAGGTCGATGGCGATCCGGTAGCTGCGGTTCGGGTAGGGCGGCGTGCGGTAGTCGCGGAACTCGACGAGCGCGCTCCAGCAGCTGCCGCGCCAGCGGAACGCGACGCGCTGCTCGAGCAGCGTCTCGTTGTGGATGTCGTACGCGGTCTGGCTCTCCAGGCGCCACGGCGCCGTTCCGGGCCCGAAACCAAGGTAGACGCGGGTCTGTGACGAGAGCGGGCCGCCGCGCAGGGGATCGTAGCTTGAGTACCAGGTGAGGTTGAGGCCGTTGGCGCCGCTGTAGACGCCCCCCGACAGCGAGGTGCTCTGCAGCTTGTGCGTCACCGGGTCGAGGTACGCGCGGGCGTCGAGGGAGGCGGTCGGGATCGGCGACACCCGCAACCAGAACGAGAGCGGTCCCTGGCGGCTCTCCGGGTAGCCCTCCCGCGCGGGGGTGAGGATGTCGGAGAGCGAGTACGGCTGGCTGATCTCCAGGCTGGCCACCTCGCGGCTCTCGGCGGGGCCGCTCTTGAAGAACAGGCGGTTGGCGAGGGTCCAGGTCACCAGGTTGCTCACGAGGACGGAGTCCTTCTCGTCGAAGATCGGGATCGCGGACACGTCCCCGGGGTTGGACACGTAGGTGTAGTCGAGACGCGGCTCGATCAGGTGCTTGATTTTGTCCCCGTCGGCCTCGGTCCAGATGTTCGAGAACGAGGGCCCGACGATCGAAAGTCCGGCGGTCGCGTACTGCCGGGAGATGGGCTCCTCGACGAAGTACTGCCGGTCGCTGGAGTACTGCGAGGTGTAGTAGGTCTCGCGTGCCCCGACGGTCGGCGTCACGTTGAGCCACGGAAAGCCGGGCGTCAGGAGCGTGAGGGTGGGGAAGACATCGAGGCGCCCGTAGCTCCCCCGCAGGGTCTCCGAGCGGTTGACGCGGAACTCGTCGGCGGAGGCGATCGCGGAGACGTAGAACGGGGAGGCGCCAATGCGGGTGGAGCGGAGGCGGTACTCGGCCTCGCCGAGACGGTCGAGGTCGACCTCGGAGGTGACGGTCGAGGCGGCGTCGGTGAAGAACGTCCGCTGGTGGTCGACCTTGAGGTTGAGCGCCTGCGGTCCCCAGACCCGCGACAGCGTCGCGAACGAGTACAGCGTCCGCCACGTGCTGCGGTCAATCGCCCCCTCGAACTGCTGGAAGAAGTTGAGGTCCGAGACCTCCTGGAGCTGGGCGTGCAGCGAGTAGCCCCCGGGGAAGAGCTGGTTGTGCTTGCCGTTTGCCTTCCACTCCCACTGCTTGCCGACCGGATCCCAGACCAGGCTGCCGAGCACGTCGCCGAGCGCGTTCTCCGCGGGGGCCCAGCGCACCTCCTCGCCGAGGCCGACGTAGCGCTTGCTGTAGAGGTCGAGGTAGGTGGTGGCGTCCACCGAGCGCGAGACCGGCCAGAAGAAGGAGTTGCCGAGGTACGCGCCGCGCTGGCTCGAAAAGCCGAAGCTGGGGACCAGCAGGCCCGCAGCACGGTCGCGCTTGACGGGCCAGACCAGGCGGGGGGTGTAGAAGAGGGGAATGCGGCCGGCCTTGATTGCGGCGCCGCGGAAGTGCCCGTAGCCCTCGAGCTCGACGAGGGCCTCCCGAACGTCAATGCTCCAGGGCGGCGCCTTGCCTTCGATGAGATCGCAGCTCGTGAAGACCCCGTTGCGGAACCGGTAGTGGGTCGCGTCGAGCTTTTCCATCATCGTCCCCCGGAAGTGATACGTCGGGGGGAGAAAGGCGTCCACATCCCACACGGTCCCCACCTTCTTCTGCAGGTCGAACTCGATGCGGCTGCACGCGATCCGGCTCTCGCCCTGGTCGAGGACCACGTTGCCCTCGGCGTGCAGGTGAAGGGTCTTGAGGTCGACCTCGACCTCGTCGCAGCGCAGGGAGATGTCCTGGTACAGGAGGTGGACCCCTCCCTGAGCGCACCACAGCTGATCCTGGATCCACTGCTGGTGCTCGGCGTTGATCGTCACCATCTCGCCCGGCGTGGCGGCCGGCAAGCCGCCGGCCGCGACGAAGGTCGAGACGAGGAGCGCCAGCAAGCCGGGGACGGCGCTCCCGCCGTCGTGCGCGCGGCCGCGCCGGCGATCCTCTCCCGCGGGCCTCGCCCGCCGGAGAGAGCGATCGTGACCACAACGGTGCACTCTCGCGGCGTCCCCTCCCGGCCGGCGCATTGTAGACCGTTCTTCCTCGCGCAATGCGAGCTATGCTCGTCGGGTATGCGCTGGCTCGCACTCGACGTCGGTGCGCGGCGCGTGGGCGCGGCGGTGGGCAGCACTCCCGGGGCGACCGCAACGGCCCTGCCCCCTTTCCCCTTCACCGGGCCGGACGGTGTCGTCAGGAAAGTGGTTGAGTTGGTGCGCGAGTGGGACGCGGGCGGCGTCGTGGTCGGGGTTCCCCACACCCGAGGGGGGCAGGGGCGGGGTGAACGCCGGGTGCGCGCCGTGATCGAGTCGTTGCGCGCGCACCTCTCCCTACCGGTGCGAACGGTGGACGAGGGCGGCACCACGGCGGCGGCCGAGAGGCTGCTGCGCGAGGCCGGCGTGCCGCGCCCGCGCTGGCGCGAGCGGATTGACGGCGTCGCCGCGCGCCTCATCCTCGAGGACTTCCTCGCCCGGCCCGACGGCGACGCGGGCGCCGCCCGCTGATCGCCTCCGCCGGTGCGATAATGGAAATCGACATCGCCTTGGAGGGCCGGCAATGGCCGATGCGTACTCCACCTTCGGAAGGTTCCTCCTGCTCAAGCGCCGATCCCAGGACGCGCTTGGCACGCTGTGGCGCGCCGGGGAGATGGAGCGCACCGGCTTCAAGCGGATCGTCTGGCTGCGCAGGTTCGACCAGACGGGTGTGAACCGATCGGTGCTCGCCGCCGACGTGACGGCGGCCAACCAGCTGGCGCCCGCCCTGCGGGCGACCAACGTCGTGCGCAACGCGACGTACGGCAGCGAGGGCGGGGTGCCGTTCGTCGCCTGGGACTACGTGCCGGCACAGCCGCTCGACCAGCTGCTCGGGCGCGTCGCCGAGGAGCAGTTCCCGATTGCGATCGACAACGCCCTGCTCGTCGTCGAGAAGATGGCCGCGGCGCTGGCGTCGGCGGCGACGGCGGAGACCCAGGGCGGGCCGCTGGTCCACGGCTTCCTCGTCCCCAGTCTGGTCGTGGTGGGCAACGACGGCGAGGCGCTGGTCGGGGGGTTCGGGCTGTCGCGGGGGCTGCGGGCGAACCTGGACCGGCCCGGCGTGAAGCGGGCGGTCGCGCCCTACCTCGCACCCGAGGTGCTGGCCGGGGAGGCGCCCACCGCCCGCGCCGACGTCTACTCGCTCGGGGCGATCCTCTTCCAGCTGCTGACCGGTGCCCCGCTGCCCGTCGAGCCGCCCGAGCGCGCCCCGCGCCTCGAGCGCCCGCAGATGGCGTTCGAGGAGGTTGCCGTCCCGGGCGATGTCCTCGCGATCCTGCGCAAGACGCTCGCCCCGCGCGCCGAAGAGCGCTACGCCTCGGCGGCCGACTTCAAGCGCGAGCTTGAGCGGCTCCTCTTCGGCGGTGCGTACTCGCCGACGACGTTCAATCTCGCGCTCTTCATGGACCGTCTGTACCGCGCCGAGATCGAGGAGGAGGACCGCGAGCTGGAGCGCGAGCGCGGCGTGGACGTCGCGCCCTACTACCAGGCGCCCCGGCCCGAGCCGCCCCCCCCTCAGCCTCCGCCCGTCGAGAGGCGCAAGGGAAGCCGTACCGGGGTGTACGCGGCCGTCGGCGGCGCGGTCGTGCTCCTCGGCGTCATCGCCTACCTCCTGGTCAGCCGCCCGGCGTCGCCGCCCGCGGTGGACCAGGAGGCGCAGAAACGCATGCTGCAGGAGCTCGTCAACACCCAGGTGGCGCAGGCGCTCAAGGAGAAGGAGGAGCAGCTCCGCAAGGAGCTCGAGGCAGAGAAGGCACGGACGGACGAGCTACGGCAACAGCTGGAGAAGCAGAGGCAGGCGCCGGCGGGCGGCGCCAGGCAACCGTCGGCCGAGGAGCAGCAGCGGCTGCAGCGGGAGCTGGCGGCGCGCGAGGCGGAGCAGAAGCGGAAGGAGGAGGAGCTCGCGAGGGTGCGGCAGCAGCAGGCCGAAGACGGCAGGGCGCGCGAGCTCGAGCTGCAGGCGGCGCGCCGGTCGGCCCTGCAGCCCACCGCGGCGCCGCTCGTGCTGACGTCGCCGCCCGCGGCGGCGACGTCAGCCCCTCCCCCGCCGGCCGCGACCGTCGCGGCCACGGTGGCGACGGCGCCCCCCGCGGGGCAGCCGGCGAACGACCCCGCTGCCACGGTGGCGCCCGGCCCGCCGGTGCGCGAGGGCGACCTCGTCCCGCTCGGGCGCGACGTCGTCCCGCCGGTGCCGATCTACAGCCCGAAGCCGGCATACCCGCCGTGGGCGGAGAGGCAGCGGGTCACCGGGCTAGCGGTCCTGGAGCTGCTGGTGGACGAGAACGGCGCGGTGCAGGAGGTCAAGGTCCTGCGCGGCATCAAGCCTGACCTCGGCCTCGACGCGGCGGCGGTCGCCGCGGTCCGCACCTGGCGCTACAAGCCGGCGACGCACGGCGGCGTGCGGGTGAAGGTTCGAACGACGGTCGCCATCGCCTTCAAGCTCCAGCAGTAGAACCGCGGGTGAGCCGCGGCCCGGTTTTGTCGAGGACGCGCCGGCGGCGAGGCCGTCTCCCGGCGCCGTTCGGATCGCGCCAGCGGGCGAATCGGGGAGGCGTCACCCCCGGCGGCGGAGTCAGCGACCGTTGGGCTGCGCCTGGATGTTGGCGAGGAACTCCGCGTTGCTGCGGAACTGCTTGAGCTTGGAGAGCAGTGCCTGCATCGCGTCGTGCGGGGGGAGCGCGGCCAGCGCGCGGCGGAGGAGGTAGATGCGGTCGACCTCTTCGCGCGAGTAGAGCTTCTCCTCCTTGCGGGTCCCCGACTGGGGAATGTGCATGCAGGGGAAGATGCGGCGCTCGAAGAGGTCGCGGGTGAGCACGATCTCCATGTTGCCGGTGCCCTTGAACTCCTGGAAGATCACCTCGTCCATGCGCGAACCGGTGTCCACCAGGCACGTCGCGACGATGGTCAGCGAGCCGCCGTTCTCGATGTTGCGCGCGGAGCCGAAGAACTTCCGCGGCTTCTCCATGGTTCGCGCGTCGACCCCGCCGGAGAGGATGCGGCCGGAGCCCTTCTGCGCGTTGTTGTACGCCCGCGACATGCGGGTGAGAGAGTCCATGAAGACCACGACGTCGCCGCCCAGCTCCACCAGGCGTCGGGCGCGCTCGAGCACCATCTCCGAGACCTCGATGTGGCTCTGGATGGACTCGTCGGAGGAGGACGCGTACACCTCGCCGCGGATGACGTTGCGCCTCCAGTCCGTCACCTCCTCCGGGCGCTCGTCGACCAGCAGCACGAATATCTGTACCTCGGGGTGGTTGACGCCGATGGCGTGGGCGAGCTGCTGCAGCAGCTTGGTCTTTCCCGCCTTGGGGGGGGCGACGATCAGGCAGCGCTGCCCCTTGCCTATCGGCGCCATCAGCTCGATGACGCGGGGCTCGAGGATCTCGGGCTCGGTCTCGAGGCGGAAGCGGACCGTGGGGTCGATGGAGACCAGCTCGGAGAAGGGGACCGCCCGCTGGCGGTACTCGTCCGGGCTCAGGCCCTCGATGTTGCTGATGTCGAGAACCATGGGTCGCTGGTGGCCGTTGGGCGGCTGCACGGAGGCGGTCAGGCGCAGCCCGCTCTCCAGGTGCCAGCGCGCCAGCAGCCCGCCGTCGAACACCGGGTCCTCGGAGGCGAGGCGGAACCTGCTGCCCGCCTGAAGGAGGAACGCCTTGCCGTCGTCGCGTCGCCAGAGGTAGCCGTCGAACGGCAGGGGTGACCCGCCGTTGCCGCTGTGCCGCCGGTTGCGCCTGCGCCGCGGCCGTCGCCGTCTGGTCGAGCCATCACCTTCCTTCGGCTCCGGCGCGGGAGCCGCGGGCGCTTCACTAGACTCTTCGAACATACTTTTCAGGCTCCTTGGCCCGCCCTACGGCCGCCTGCGTCGTCGCACGCGAGCGACAGGTTCGGGCCAGCACGTCAATCGCGGGGAACTCCGGGGGCGGGAGACGCCGTGCGCCACCCCACCGCCGTCAGTCTACCCCACGAACGAACCCCTGCCAAGGGGCACATACAGGCGGCCCGCTCCGCCGCCCCCTCACGACCGGCTGATCATGCCGGTGAACGCCTCGAAGAGCTCCCGGTCCCACCACCCCCGCGAGGTCTCCTGCCGCTGCAGCTCGAGGGCCCGCTCGACCGCCATGGCCTTGCGGTACGGCCGGTCGCTGGTCAGCGCGTCGAAGACGTCCACCACCTGGAAAACCCGGGCGAGGAGCGGTATCTGCTCCCCGTTGAGGCCGTCCGGGTAGCCCGTCCCGTCGGTGCGCTCGTGGTGATGCCGGATGATAGGGAGCACCGGGCGGAGGGTGCGCAGCGGAGCGCAGATCTTCACCCCGATCTCCACGTGCGCGCGCATGATCCGCCACTCGTCCTCGTCAAGCCGCCCCGGTTTCAGCAGAACGGCGTCCGGCACGGCGATCTTCCCGATGTCGTGGAGGTACCCGGCGCGCCGCAGCGTCTTGACGGCCTCCTGGTCGAGCCCGACGTGCCCGCCGAGCCGGGCGGCGAGCTGCGAGAGGCGGTCGCAGTGCTCGCCGGTGACCTCGTCGCGTGCCTCGACCGCCCGGGCGACCGCGAACAGCATCTTCTCGGCGTCGTCGAGGTCCTGGGTGAGGCGGCGGAAGTGCACCAGGTTGCGCACCCGCACCTCGAGCTCGACCAGGTCGAACGGCTTGGAGAGGAAGTCCGTGGCCCCGACCTCGAGCCCCTTCAGGCGGGCCTGCCGGGAGTCGAGCCCGGTGAAGAACACCACCGGCAGGAGCCTGGTCTCCTCGTCAGCCTTCAACCGCCGGCACACCTCGTATCCGTCGATCCCCGGCATCATCACGTCGAGCAGGATCACGTCCGGCTGGCGCTCGCGGGCGATCACGAACCCCGTCTCGCCGTCGAGTGCCTGCCAGACCTCGAAGCCGAGTGGGTGGAGCGCCTCCCTCATCGCCTCGAGGCTCTGCGGTTGGTCGTCGATGACTAGAACCGTCCCGGCGGCGGCCATGGTCCTGATTGATTTTACACGAATTCGCCGGCCCGACACGTGAACGTCACGACCGGTGTCCCGTGCTCTGCCGACCCGAGCGCGAAAACGAGAGGCCACCCGCCCCCGGGTGGCCTCCCCGTCATTCTCACGCCGGCCCGTCAGGGCATGCGCAGGAACACGAAGGTCTTCTGATCGGTCTGCGGCCGGTAGATGTAGAAGCGCACCATCGTGCCGCCGCGTAACCCGGAGATCGCGTCCCTGAACTCCTGCTCGGAGGTGACCTCGTGGTCGTTGACGCGCATGATCACGTCTCCGGGTTGCAGCCCCGCGTCGTCCGCGGGCGAGAGATCGGTCACGTCGGTCACCACCGTCCCGTCGATCTGCGTCGGCACCTGGAACTGGCGACGGGTGCGGGCCGTGAGGTCGTCGAGCGCGAGGCCGAGCTTGGACGTCGGCGTGACCTCCTTGGTGGTGGCACCCGTCTCGTCACGCTCGCTGCCGGGACGCTCCGCGAGGACCGCCGGGATCGTCAGGCGCTTGCCCTCGCGGATGACCTCGACGTCCACCTTTTGCCCGGGAGGCGCGAGCGAGACGCGGTCGATGAGCTGGCGGTTGTCCTTCACGGGGACCCCGCCGACCGCGACGATGACGTCCCCGGCCTTGAGCCCCGCCTTCCCCGCGGGCCCATCCTTCTCGACGCTCTGGACGAGCGCCCCGTCCCGCGAGGGCAGGTTGAACGACTCCTGGGCCCTCTGGTCCACGTTGGTGATCTGGATGCCGAGGTAGCCGCGGACCACCCGACCCTTGTCCTTGAGCTGGGGCAGGACCATCTTGACCGTGTTCACCGGCACGGCGAAGCCGAGGTTCTGCCCTGCGGCGTTGATCGCGGTGTTCATCCCGATGACCTCGCCGCGCAGGTTGACGAGCGGGCCACCCGAGTTGCCGAGGTTGATCGCCGCGTCGGTCTGGATGAAGTTCTCGAAGGAGCGGCTGTTGGGGTCGGGCGAGATGCCGAGGGTGCGGCCCTTGGCGGACACCACCCCGACCGTGATCGTGTGCTCCATCGCGAGCGGGTTCCCCACCGCCATTACCCACTCCCCGACCCGCAGGGCGTCGGAGTCGCCGAGCGAGAGCGGCGTGAACGGCCCCTTGCCGTTGACCCTGATCAGCGCGACGTCGGTGGCCGGGTCGCGACCGACGATCGTGCCCTGCAGCTCGGTGTCGTCGGTGAGGCGCACGTTGATCTTCTCGGCGCCCTCGACGACGTGGTTGTTGGTGACGATCAGGCCGTCGGGGGAGATGAAGAAGCCGCTCCCCGCGCCCTGGCGCTTCTGCGGCCGCCTAATGTCGGGGTGAGGGAAGTTCGGCCCGAAGAAGAACTCGAACGGGTCCATATCGCCGTGGTCACGGCGCATGTCCTGGGGCTTAACCACGTCCTCGGTGTACACCGCGACCACCGCCGGGATCACCCGCTGGGCCAGGTTGGCGAAGTCCGGCAATCCGGTCACCGCGGGCAGTGGCGCGGGAGCCGCTGCCGTCGCCGCGACCGGCGCGGGCGCGCTCGCCGCAGTCGCGCGTGCGGCGCTGCTCGAGGGGGTGATGCCGAGGCCGCCGGCGAGGACCATGCCGAGCACCGTGGCGCCGACCGCCACCGCGCCCATGGAGAGCACCGCTTGTCGTCTTCCTGTCGTCATTGATTGGGTCCTCCAGAGGCCGGCGACGCCGACCCGTCTCAACAACTGAGCAATATCCGTGCCACATTCCGTGGAAAAGTCGATCGCGGCTGGAGATGTGGAGGTGTCATTTTGACGTGGCGACCGTGGCGCCGGCCAGCACCACCCGATCCTTGCCGCTCGCCTTGGCGGCGTACATGGCCTGGTCCGAGACGCGCAGGATCTGGTTTCGCCGATGGTCCGACGTTCCGGCCCGGGGAACGTGGTCGGGGTAGACCGCCACGCCGACCGAGCAGGTGAGGGGGCCACGGAACTCGACCGGGCCGCTGGCCCAGGAGAAGCGGCCGCGCAGGAACTCCTGGGAGCGGATCGCGCGGCGGATCTCCTCCGCCACCTGGGTGGCGGCGGCGACGTCGAAGCCGGGCAGGATGACGACGAACTCGTCGCCGCCGTAGCGGGCGAGCGTGACCCTGGGCGAGCGGACCGCCCGCCGCAGCAGGTACCCGACCTCCTTGAGCACCTGGCTGCCCGCCAGGTGGCCGTGGCGGTCGTTGACGCTCTTGAAGTTGTCGAGGTCCATGAAGAGCAGGGCCACGCGGCCCCCGGCGGCGTCGGCGTGGTCGAGGTCTTCGGCCAGGCGGCGGTGGAAGAAGCGGTCGTTGGCGAGGCCCGTGAGGTCGTCGCTGCGGGCGGCGGCTCCCGCCCGCCGCGCGTCGAGGAGGTTCTGGATCGAGACCGAGGTGTAGGCGGCGAAGATCTCGAGGAGAGCACGGTCGCGCTCGTCGAATGCCTGCCCGTCCAGCCGGTTCACCATCTCCAAAACGCCGCACACGCTGTTTTCGATGCGGATGGGGACCGCCAGCAGGCCGTGGGTGCGGAACGAGTGGGTCTCGTCGAAACGGGCGTAGAAGAACCGGTCGGTCTGGGAGTCGGCGACCAGGTGCGACTCCCCGTTGCGGTAGACGTGCCCCACGACCCCCTCCGACGTGGGGATGCTGGCGCCCAGCAGCGCCTCCGAGGAGGGTCCGAACGCGGCGATGAAGTACAGGGCGGCCCCGGAGGGGTCGCCCGCCCGCTCGAACGGGTGGTCGAGCAGCACCGAGCCAGCCTGCGACGGAACGAACGCGTTGGCCCTCTCGAGGACCTCCTGGATGAAGCTGGCGGCATCCATCGTGTCCGGCACCCCGGTGTCGTGCCGGTAACGCTCCAGGAACGCCTCCAGCTCGCTGGCCGGCAGGACGCTGATCTTCGGCCGGAGCTCGTTCACCCGGTTAGTGTATCAGTGCCTCAGGGCCGCTCGCCGAGCAGGCGCGCGACGCGCAGCCGGAGGTTGGCGAGGGCGTCGGCGGGGTCCTGGAGCGAGGGCGCGAAACGCAGGCGCTCGCAGGCCCGGACCAGGGCGACCGCCTCGTCGGCATCGCCCGGCGGGCACCCCGCGGCGACCAGCCGGGAGGGACCCTCCGCCACCGCCACCGAGAAGCGCGTGCGTGCCCACCCCTCGACCGCGAGCTGGAGGCGGCGGAGCTCACCCGCGGGCTCCGCGATCTGGGGGCTGGCGGCAGCCACCCCTCGCCGGTGCGCCCGCAGGGCGGCCAGCGCCGCGACGAGGGCGGCGCCGGCGATGAAAGCCGCAGCCACGGCGAGCCAAGGTGGCGGTGGGGACGGCAGCGCCGGACGCGGCGGGGGACCAGCGGCCCCGACCGAGGGACGCGCCGCATCCACCACCAGCTGCAAGGGCGGCAGGGTCGCGATCGCGTACCCCGACCGCGGGCTGAACGTGCAGAATCGCGCGGCGGGGAGCGTGTACCTCCCTGGTCGTGACACCTCGAGCGGGACCCGCCACCGGCGCCAGCCGACCATCCCGTCGGGTGACGGCTGCCACTCGTGGCTCTCCTCCGCTGCGAAGGTCCGGATCCCCTCCGGCGCCTCCAGGGGCGGGGGGTCCAGCAGGGGGAGGTTGCCCACCCCTCTCGCCTCGAGCTCCAGCGTCGCGAGATCGCCCCCGGGCGGCTCGCCGCGGACGATCCGGCGCGTGAAGGCGAGTTCGCCCACCGCGCCGAAGAACGGCGCCGGCGGCGGCGGGAGCGGTGCGACGTCGATGCCGACCGGCCGCGACGTCGCGGTCCTGACCGGCAGGATCGCGCTCTCGGCAGCGCCCGGTTCGACCACCGCCCGCGCCACCACCGGCGGGATCTCGAGGCGGCCCGCCTGCACCGGGATCACCAGCCACCCCCCGAGCGGCACGCGCGGGAGCGCGCCCGGACCGGGCTCCTCCGGGGGCGCGCCGCCGGAGGGCAGGCGGACGCTCCAGCTCTCGGGGAAGGAGGCCTGCACCTCCCACCCCTCGGGGCTGGCCGCGTCGAGCCCTTCGACCCAGAGGCGCACGACCAGCGCCTCCCCGACCGTGACCCGGGGGGCGGACAGCTCCACCTTCACCTCGGGGTGCAGCCCCGAGGGCGGCACGCGACCGCCGGCGAACGCCGTGCCGTGCACCTCGTTGGTCGTGCCCTCGCGGTCGCCGAGGCGGATGGTCGTGGCGCCGACCGCGATCGGACCCGGACGCGGCGCGCGCATCACCCAGGTGAGGGCCGTGACGCCGACGGGCTGCCCACCCCGCCACGTGATCTGCCGCGCGAGCATCGGTCCGGCGAGGACCTCGAGGTTGGTGAGCGCCCCGAGCTCGCCGCTGATCTCCTCGCCGCCGGTGCCCTCGATGACCACCTGGTAGCGCAGCGTCCCCGGAACGGTACCGGCGAGGAAGAAGGCCGGCAGCCGCGCGGGCTCGTCCGCCGCGGCGGCAGCCGTGGCGAGGAGCAGCGCCGGAATCAGGGCGATCACCCTCACCAGTCCCTCCCCGAGGGAGCGTCCGGCTGCGACGGGCGAACCCGGAGCGGCTGCAGCGCGGCGCGCGCGGCGGCCTGTACGAGGCGGTCGCGGTTCTCCCCGCCGGTGGCCGGCAGCGCCCCAGGGCGCTCGCGACGCGCCCCGGCGAGGGCCACCTCCAGGTTGTGCCAGGCGTCCTCGCGTTCCGGGTCGGCGGCCACCGCCCGGCGCAGCGCCTCCGCGGCACCGGCGAACTCCGCGCGCGCCAGGCGCGCGGTGCCGAGGTTGAACCAGGCCGCGAACGCGAGCCCCGGCGAGGCGGCGAGTCTCACGAGCCCCTCCTCCCCGGAGGTCTCGCCGAGGTACGCCTCCGCGGTGGCGAGGCCGAGCCGCAGGCCGCCGTCCGCCGGCTCCAGGGCGAGGGCCCGCGCGTACGACCGGCGGGCCTCCTCCCACGCCCCGCGCACCGCGGCGTGCTGCGCTTCCCGCGCGAACAGCGCCGCCGCGCCGGGGACGATGCGCTCCCACGCGGGGGGCGGTTGTGGCGGCGGGGCGGCCGCCAGCGCCGCGGGGAAGACCGCGGCGGCGAGCGCCGCGCGCCGCCACGGGGAGAGCAGGAAGGAAGCCGTGACCAGCACGGCGGCGAGGAGGACGAGCGGACGCGAGTGGACGGGAACCGCCTCGCGCGCCGAGGCGCGGGCCGTCCGCTCGAGCGCCCGGGCAAGCGTGCCCGGAGCTGCCGGCGAACTGGCGTCCACCACCCCGTCCACCGCGCCGACGACGGCCCGCAGCAGCTCGGGGTGGGAGCGCGACCGGACCAGGTTCCCCGTCTCGTCCCTCACATAGACGATGTTGCCGCCGTCGTCCGCGCGGGGGACCGGGGCGCCGGCGGTGGTGCCGGCGAGGACCGCGACGACCGCGATGCCGCTCCGGCGGAGCGCCCGCGCCGCGGCGGCCGCGTCGCCCTCCAGCTGTTCGCCGTCGGAGACGAGGACGATCAGCCGGCCGGGCCCGCTGCCCGGGAGAAGCGAGGCGGCGACGCCGAGGAGCGCCGCGAGGTCGGAGCCGCGGGTCACCCAGCGCGGCAGGTCGGGGTCGGAGAGCCTCCGCGTGAGGGTCGCAACGTCGGACGTCAGGGGGACCAGGGGC
>Ga0316628_100001188_pt1 | contig 18097 bp, 17 predicted proteins | sample OWC_Aug_M2_C1_D5_FD_207648 | JGI IMG/M metagenome (GOLD analysis project Ga0316628, IMG submission 207648) | Wetland soil microbial communities from Old Woman Creek delta, Ohio, United States - OWC_Aug_M2_C1_D5_C | ecosystem: Environmental > Terrestrial > Soil > Wetlands | place: USA: Ohio... | reverse complement strand
AGTGCGCCTCCAGGTATTTCTGCGGGCTGCCGATATCCTGCCAGTAGCCATGCGTCAAATAGCTGCACATTCGGGCGCCCTGCGCCAGCAGTGCGGGGAAAATGTCACGCTCGAAGCTTTGGGATCCCTCTGACGGGATGTGATCCAGAATCGATCTCTCGAGGACGTATATGCCCGCGTTGACGTTGTCGCCCGTGACCTCGTCCTCCGGCGGCTTTTCGGTGAAACGCTCGACTCTGCCCTCGCCGTCCGCTTCGACCAATCCGTAGCCCGCCGGATTCATGACGCGAGCCGTGACGATGGTGGCATCCGCCTTCTTTGCGCGGTGGTAATGCAGGACCTCGTTCAAGTCGGTGTCGGTAAGGACATCGCCATTGAACACGATCGTTGTGTCGTCGATCAGGTTTTCCGCGGCCTTGAAAGCCCCGGCGGTTCCGCGCGGCAGATCTTCATGGGTGTAGCGCATCGTCACGCCGTATTTTGTGCCGTCGCCGAAGATATCCTCGATCTTTCGAGGCTGATAGGAAAGGCTCAGGATTATCTCCGTGATTCCGGCGCGTTTGATGTGATCGATCTGGAAGAAGAGAAACGGAATGTTGGCGAGCGGTACGATGGGCTTGGGAATGTGCAACGCCAGCGGCCGCAGCCTTGCTCCCTTTCCACCGGCAAGAATCAGTGCCTTGATCAATGCGGACTCCCTTGCTTAAGGACGGGCCATTATAACACAGTGGGCGGTGGGCAGTGCGCACTGCTCACTGCCCCCCGCCCACTGCTTCGTGGTATATGTAGGACATGAAACTGCGGGGGCTGCATCTCCTTCGGATTGCGGGCATCCAGATCATCATCGACTATTCGTGGTTCATCATCTTTTTCCTGGTAATTTACTCGATGGCCGAGACCGTCTTCCCCCAGACGCAGAAGCACTTCTCTGCCCCGCAGTACTGGATCATGGGGCTGGTAGCGGCGACCCTGCTCTTTGCCTCCGTCCTGGTTCACGAACTCGCGCACTCGTTCGTGGCCATCCGCTTCGGGATCCAGGTCCTGAGCATCAGGCTTTTCATTTTTGGAGGAGTGGCGCAGGTTTCGCAGGAGCCGCGAACGGGCAGGCACGAATTCCTCATCGCGCTCGCCGGGCCAGCCGCGAGCATGGCACTGGCTTTCTTGTTCGGCGCCGCTTACGGAGTGGTCTACCTTGGGGGTGGCCACGGCGCGATTGCGTCGGTTTCGGGCTACTTGATGCTCTCGAACGTTCTCCTGGCGGTCTTCAACCTTATTCCGGGCTTTCCGCTCGACGGAGGGCGGATCCTTCGGGCCATACTCTGGGACCGCTGGGATGACATCGCCCGGGCCACGAAGGTCGTGAGCCAGATCGGGAACGCGTTTGCGCTCTTTCTTATCATTCTGGGTGCGCTGCAGTTTTTTTTCACGCAGAACCTGATCTCCGGTCTCTGGTTCATCTTCATCGGCCTGTTCATGAAGCAGTCCGCTGCCGGCAGTTACCAGGCCATCATGGTCAAGCAGGCGCTCGCGGGAGTACAAATCCGACAGATCATGACGGAAAATCTGGTAACGGTGGACTGGCTGGCGTCGGTCGAAGAGTTGGTGCGCGAGTACATCTACAAGCACCAGTTCACCAATTTCCCCGTGTTCAATCGCGAAGAGTTCATCGGCATGGTCTCCCTGGACGCCGTCAAGGCCGTGCCCAAGGAATTGTGGGGATTCAAGCAGGTCCGCGATGTCATGACGCCGGCCGAACAGGTTCCCAGCCTCAGGCCGGACGACGACGCCACCGAAGCCCTGGCACGCATGGTCACGGATGATCTTGGACGCATGCCGGTGGTCGAGAACGGTCGACTCGTCGGCATTGTCTCGCGTCGCGACATCTTGAATCTCTTCAAAATCAAGTCCGATCTTGGTGTAACGTAGAAGGGTGTGCCGCACGAGCAGTGCGCTGCTTTGGCGCAGTAATTCGGGCGGGGCGGCCCGGCCGCTCCGAGCCCGCATGGGGGTCGATATGATCCGCTCCATCTTGCTTCCCATCGGTGAAGGGTCTTTGTCTTCAGTGGCGCGGGAGTTTGCCTTCTGGCTTGCCAAAAAGGACGGCAGTCGCATCCACTCACTCGCTGTCATCGACATCAAGACTTTCGAGATCCCGGTGCTGGGAACGCCCGATGGTTTCATGCCGTCGGTCGTCACGCCCCCGATTACGGAGAGCCAGGGCCTTCTGAGCGAGATGACCGTCCTTGCGCGAGAGCGCCTGGAGACAATCGGCCGGGAATGTTCGGCGCGGTCCATTCCCAACTCCGCCGACCTGAAGACCGGCATCCCCAGCGAAGTCATCACGAGCGCGGCCGTGGCGCACGATATCGTGATTATGGCGCGCGGCGGCTACAGCCGCTCCCTCTCGGGCGAAAAGCGCGTCGACCCGCTCGTTTCCCAGGTAATCCGGGGGTCGATTCGTCCTGTGCTGGTCGCGGGCCAGAAGTTTCAAGCCGGGGAGACGCTCAACCTGCTGATGGCCTTTGACGGAAGCATCCACGCCGGAAGGGCCCTGACAGTGGCAGCTGAGCTCGGGAAACGACCAGGTGTGAGCACCACGCTCGTTACCATCGCGGCGACGGAGGAAGCCGGCAAAGAGACCCAGGCTCCCGCGGAGGAGTACCTGTACCATCACGACATCACGCCGAAAAAGCAGATCGTGATCGGCGCAAAGCCTTCCGAAATGATCTGCGGCCTGGTCACGGAAGCAAAATCGGACATCCTGATCATGGGAGCGTACGGCCATCGACCGATGCGAGAGATGCTGTTCGGCAGCACCACCGAACGTGTCCTTTCCCACTGCGCCGCGACGGTGATCCTCCAGGCATAGTGGGCAGTGGGAAGGTTGTTGGAGACGGACTATTAGAGCCTCAGATTAGCATGAGCCGTGACTGCCCACTGCTCACTGCCCACTGCTCACTCGGAGAATACCTGGGCTTCGAAGATGCTGATTACCGTTGTAGGATCCTTCCAGGCGCTCTCCGGCAATCCGGCCTTCCTGCAGGTCTGAGCAAGAAACGTTTCCCGGTTCCACCCGTATTCTGTGGCAACCTGCGGCAGCAGCAATCCCCGGCTGGCGCCGCGCGTAACGTAAATGCCGTGTTTTCCCGGCTCTATCGCCTCGATGTCCAGCGCCCGTCTCAATGGGGTGAGTACGGAGATTTCGATCTTCAGCTGATCCAGTTCCTCGGGGATGACGGGACTGAAACGCATGTCCTCGGACGCGGCGCTGACCGCGCAATGCTGCACGACGCGGAAGAGTTCGCGGTCCGGCACGATCTGTCCGACGCAGCCGCGCAGTTCAGGACCGCGGTGAAGGGAGACAAATGCCCCCGAACGGGAGCGCAGATCGGGTCGGCTCGTGTGGTATTCGGGTACGGTGCCCGAGGAAAGAAACGCCTGCAGCGTTGCCCGGGCCAGGCGCAAAAGCTCCGTCTGGTCCGACAGGTCGAGTCTCACTATTTCGTCCATGACCCCCTCCGACTGCCACAGACGCCCTCGCTCTCGCCCGCGGACCTGACGCCGGACATCGCTGGCGCAAACTGAAGGCCCGGCGGGGCTCCTCGGAGCCGGTCACGGCTCGCTGCTGTGCTCGATATCCAGGCCGGCGACCTTCTGCCTCTCTCGCTGGAGCCTGCGCAGGCGCTTCAGCTCGTGCCGCTCTGCGATGCGGTGCCTGCGCCGTTCCAGGATCCTGAGACGCCGATATTCGCGGTGCTTGATGCTGCTGTCCAGTTTCGACCAGAACTCGCGGAAATACTGAACCATGGAGAGCAGGGCGAAGAAGACGACCGCCCAAAGCATGAGCCGGCCCGTCTGGCGCATCCAGCCTCCGAGCTCGTTGCCCAGGATGAGCCCCGCAACCGCGATGACCTGCGCGACCATCTTGCCTTTGCCCAGCGTGGAAACTTCGATGCTGAAGCCTTCCGACGCTGCGATGCTGCGCAGGCCGCTGACGGCAAACTCGCGCCCGATTATGATGACGACCATCCATGCCGGAGCGATGCGCAGTTGGACCAGGGAGATGAGCGCCGACGAGATGAGCAGTTTGTCGGCAATCGGATCGAGGAGTCGCCCCAGAGTGGTCACCTGCTTGCGCCTCCGGGCAAAGTAGCCGTCTAACAGGTCGGTCAGGGCGGCGGCGAGAAAAAGTCCGGCCCCCCAATAGGCCCAGTTGTGCATCTGCCTGGTAAGCAGCACTACCACGACAAACGGTATCAGGAATATCCGGGCAAGGGTCAGGGCGTTAGGGAGATTCACAATGGCAATAGATTAACACAAATCCGGCGGTGCGATATACAAGGGCAAAGGTCCTTCCGTCTGCTGGCGCTTGTCTACTTGTCTCTGAAGGGAGGTTTAATGCTATTATTCCGGGCCATGCTGCGATCGATCGAGGAAGTAAAAGGTCTCCAGTGTTTTACGGCGAAATGCTATCCGGACGATCGGGGCTTTCTGCTCCAGTCCTACGTCCGCTCCGAGCTTGAGATGCTGGGAATCGCGGCCGATTTCCGGCAGGCGATCCAGAGCAGGTCGAAGCGGGGCGTCGTGCGCGGCCTTCATTTCCAGTGGGACCCGCCTCAGGGCAAGCTGATTCGGTGCGTGTCCGGCTCCATACTCGACGTGGCGGTGGATGTCCGCCATCATTCTCCGACACTGGGCGATCACGTTATCCTGGAAATGTCGGAACGGAATAATACCGTGTTCTGGCTGCCTCCGGGTTTCGCGCACGGATTTATGGCATTGGAGAACGAGACGATTGTTTTGTACGAGTGCACGGCCGAGTGGGCGCCGTCGGGAGAGGGGGGAATACGCTGGGACGATCCCGACCTCGGGATAGCCTGGCCACAGATACCTGCGCTGGTGTCAGCAAAGGACAATTGCAACCTCGGATTCGCCGAATGGCTTTCCGACCCGCGCTCAGCCGCTTTTACCGTGACTCCGGATTGATGCCTGCGCATAGAAACAGGGGTGAAGCTCTCAAATGAAAACTCCAATGGCTGTCGTACCTGTGGCCGGACTCGGCACCCGCCTGCTGCCGGCCACAAAATCCCAACCGAAGGAAATGCTCCCGGTTGCCAAAAAGCCGGTGGTTCAGTACGTGGTCGAGGAGCTCGAGGGGAACGGTGTCCGGGAAGTCCTGTTTATTACCGGAAAAAACAAGACTTCTATCGAGGACCACTTCGACTCCGCACACGAGCTCAACCGGGCTCTGCAGTCGGGCGGCAAGAAGGACCTCCTTGCGGAGCTTGAATTCGAGCAGATGCCAATCCAGTTCTTCTTCACACGCCAGCGCGAGCAAAAAGGGCTGGGAGACGCCATTTCGTGCGGCCATTTTTTCACACGCGACGCTCCCTTTGTCGTAGCCCTGGGTGACAGCATTATCGGCCTTCACGGGCAATCCCGTGTGGTGTGTCGGATGATGGAAGCCTTCGACTCCGAAAAGGCGGATTGCGTGATTGCAGTGGAGGAGGTCCCGATCGAGACGGTTTCTTCCTACGGAGTGGTTGCCCAGGGTAAGGATCTTGGAGCAGGCGGCTTCGTGATCGACGACCTTGTGGAAAAACCATCTCCTGCCGAGGCGCCGAGCAACCTCGCGATCGCCGCGAGGTACGTATTCTCCAGCAGAATCTATTCAGCCCTTGCGAAGACGGCTCCGGGAAAGGGGGGCGAAATACAGTTGACGGATGCGATTCGCATCCTGCTGAGGGAGGGAGGCAGAATCCTCGGCATGCGCCTGGGAGAGGGCGAAAAGAGATACGACATCGGCAATTTCGAGAGTTATTTCGAGGCTTTCATCGAGTTTGCGGTCGCCGAGTATCCCGACCTCAAGAGGCTGGTTCTACCCTAGCCTCTTGTCACCGACGAGGCTCAGAGAGAAACCGGAGAATATCTCTGCGCCCTCTTCGGCTCGCCGGTGGATTTCTGTTCAGGAAAGGGTGGAGCAGTACCAGCGGTAGGTCTGCTCGATTCCCTGACGCAGCGGTATCCTGGGTCGCCATCCAAGAGCGGTAAGGCGCGAGACGTCGAGGACCTTTCGGGGAGTCCCGTCGGGCATGCTCGCGTCAAACACGATTCTTCCCTCGAACCCGACCACCTCGCGGACAACCCCGCAAAGTTCGCGGATAGACAACTCGTCTCCGCTTCCCACGTTGATGATCGTGTCTTCGTCGTAGCGCTGCATCAGGAAAACCAGGGCGGCGGCCAGATCGTCCACGTGCAGCAGCTCTCTGAGAGGGGTGCCCGTGCCCCAGACCGTGACCTCCGATGAGCCGGTCGCCTTTGCTTCGTGGAACTTCCGGATCAGCGCCGGCAGCACGTGGGATGTCTTCAAATCGAAATTATCCCCGGGTCCGTAAAGGTTGTTCGGCATCGCACAGATCGCATTGAAGCCGTATTGCCTGCGAAAGGCCTGCGCCAGCTTGATGCCGGCGATCTTGGCCACGGCATACCACTCGTTGGTCGGCTCGAGCGGGCCGGAGAGCAGATACTCCTCCTTGATGGGCTGGGGGGCGAACTTGGGGTAGATGCACGAAGAGCCCGTGAACAGGAGCTTCTTCGTTCCCGCCCTCCACGCCGCGCGGATCACGTTGGCCTCGATCATCAGGTTTTCGTAGATGAACTCGGCCGGATAGGTTTCGTTCGCGTGGATTCCTCCGACCTTGCCCGCCACCAGGAAGACGAATTCAGGACGCTCTGCCTCGAAAAACCGGTCCACCGCCGGCTGATCGGCGAGATCGAGATCTTCACGGCCCGGAAGGAGCAGTCTTCGGAACCCTTCGTGTCGGAGAGCGCGGACAACGGCCGAACCGACCAGCCCGCCGTGACCGGCGACATAGACAAGACTGTCAGGGTTCATGATGAGTCCGGATTCAAGGAGTCCCACGCAACGAGACCGGGTGGCCGGCGTCTCGCAAGGCGCGCTCGCCCCTCGCCAGCGCCATATCGTGATCGACCATCATCTTCACCAGATCCGTGAAGCCCACCCGGGGTTTCCAGCCGAGTTTTGCCCGTGCCCGTGAACTGTCGCCCCGGAGGTGCTGGACCTCCGTCGGGCGCAGATATCGAGGGTCGGACTCCACGTGGGTCTTCCAGTCGAGCCCCGCGTAGGCGAACGCCTCCGTCAAAAACTCCCGCACGGAATGCGATTCGCCGGTGGCGACGACGTAGTCGTCAGGCTCATGCTGCTGGAGCATGAGCCACATCACTTCCACGTAGTCGCCTGCAAAGCCCCAATCCCGCCGAGCGTCGAGATTGCCCAGGAAGAGCCTTCGCTGCAGGCCGTTTTTTATCCTGCCGAGCGCCCGGGTGATTTTTCGAGTGACGAAAGTCTCGCCGCGCTGAGGCGATTCGTGGTTGAACAAAATGCCGTTACAGATGAACAGGCCGTAGGCCTCGCGGTAATTGACGGCGTACCAGTGCGCGGCTACCTTGCTTGCGGCATAAGGGCTGCGCGGATAAAACGGGGTGTCTTCGTTCTGGGGCGGCGAGGCACCGCCGTACATTTCGGAGGAGCCGGCCTGATAAAAGCGGATTTTTTCCCCGGAGTTGCCGCAAAAATCCCTGACCGCCTCCAGCAATCGGAGCGTGCCTGTGGCGACGGTGTCGGCGGTGTATTCCGGCTGGTCGAAGGAAACCCGGACATGGGACTGGGCGCCGAGGTTGTATATTTCGTCGGGCGCGATCTTCTCAAGAATCCTGCGCAGGCTCGTGCCGTCCGTCAGATCTCCATAATGGAGGAAGAGCCGGCTGCCGGCTTCGTGCGGATCCAGATAGATGTCGTCAATCCTGTCGGTGTTGAAGGTGCTCGTGCGTCGTATGATGCCATGCACCTCGTACTCTTTAGCGCAGAGGAAGCGAGTCAGATAGGAGCCGTCCTGCCCTGTAATGCCGGTAATGAGAGCCTTTTTCATGGGCGTAGAATATCCCGATACACCCGGGGTCACAACCAATTAGTGTCCCCATCGGGGATGGTCGAAACCCCCCGTCTTCAGACGGGCAGTAGGGTAGCGAAGTCGGCGTAGTCGACGAGCCTCAGATATAAAGGGACGCGGATGCACGCGGATTTCGCGGATCTGAGTCCGCGTGCATCCGCGCAAATCCGCGTCCCATTATATTGAAAGACGGCCGGCCGCTGCCTCGCGAATCAGTCCACTTCAGTGGACACAACCCGAACGCCTCGCCTTCGAGGGAGGGTTGTTTAGTGCCTCCTTCACGGATGGGGGAGACTCCCTGCCGCAAAGCGGCAGATCCATCGCACGAGAGCGGGAATTCTCCACCGCCGAGGCGCAGAGTGCACAGAGAAACGCTGCAATTAAGGTGACTGCGTTCTCTGCGTCTCTGCGGTGAGAAGCAAGAGCGGTTACAGCCCGACCTCGGCCCAGGCTTCGCGGACGGCTTTCTGCTCTTTGCCGTTCACCCCGTAGAGTTCGCCCGCGGCGCATACGGTCAGGTTCATCGCGTTGTGAAACACGGAATTCGGGTGCAGCTTCTCCGTAAGCGCGTAATACCAGATCGCGCCGGCCTTCATCCAGGCGTACCCCTTGAGCCGCAGTGCCGCCTCGCAGAACGCGCGATTCGGGATGCCGGAATTGACGTGAACACCCCCATTGTCTTCCGACGTGACGACATAGTCCTTCATGTGGGCTGGCTGGGGGTCCTTCCCGAGCACCGGATCGTCGTAAGCCGTACCGGGCTCTTTCATCGAGCGGATTCCCCGGGCATGGATACCCGGCATGAAGAGATCGCGCCCGATGAGCCAGTCCGCCTCCGCAGCCTTTTGGCCCAGGCGATGCTGCTTCACGAGGATGCCGAACACGTCGGAAAATGATTCGTTGAGAGCTCCGGACTGGCCGCGGTAGTCGAGGTTGGCCTCGTACTGCATCACGCCGTGCGAGAGCTCGTGGGCGATCACGTCCTGTGCCTTCGTGAAAGGACGGAAGATTTCCCCGTCTCCGTCGCCATAAACCATCTGGTGCCCATTCCAGAAGGCGTTGTCGTAGGATTGACCGAAGTGGACTGTCGAGTCGAGGCGCATTCCACGCCCGTCAATCGAATTCCGTTTGAAGACTTTCCAGAAAAAATCGTAGGTTGCCCCGCAGCCGTCGTACGCCTCGTTGACGATCGGATCCGGGCCCTTGCGCGAACCTTCGCTCCGCACGAGGCTGCCGGGGAGGTCGTAGCCGCCGCGTGCGTCATAAACGGTGCGCCGCTTTTGTCCCGGCGCCGCCGCCGCCAATGTCGCCAGGGCGGCCAGAACTCTGCGCCCTCCGCGGATCTGCTCGGAAGCGGTCAGCGTTTCCCATGCCCTGGATTGCTGGCCGGGAGTGCCGTTCTGGAAGATCGATCGCAACATGTAGGGGGGTACGATGCAGTGCCTTGGCATCAGCAGGTCCTTTCGCCGACAGGGGAATGAGCAATATTTAGCACGGCGAGGCGTTCAAGGAAACCCGGAAGATCGGAGCGGTCATTCCCCGCAGTTTGAAAGCGTTCGCAAATCGCTGAAATAAACCCGGGCCTCACGAAACATCCCCTTTGCTTCTCTCCCGCTCTCCACGGAGGATCGTGATGGCGATTCACATAAAGAATCCCGGGGTGATTAGACTCGCGGGTCAACTGGCCGCTCTGACCGGAGAAAGCAGAACCGAGGCGATCCGCAAGGCTCTCGAAGAAAAGTTGGCCCGCCTGTCCCGGGCTTCCGCGCTCGGCAACCGCCGGGCTGAGCTGGTGAGGGTTTTCGGTTGCAGGGTTCCCTCGATGATCCGGGCAGGCGGCAGAAAGGGAAATCTCACTCCGGAGGAAGTCCAGGAGTTGCTGGCGTACGGTCCATAGGGGCATAATGCACGCATGCGGATCAGCTTCGAAAGAACCGGCGGATTCGCCGGCATGAAACTCCAACGGGTGATCGACTCGAAGGATCTCCGTCCTGCCGACGCAAAGCAGCTGGCTGCGCTCCTCAAGCGGGCGCACTTCTTCGAACTTCCGCCGGAGCTCGAGTGCGCCTCGCCGGGCATCGACCGCTTCCACTACCGTCTGACGATCGAAGACGAGGAACACGTCCGCACGGTCGAGGCTTCCGATGCCTCGGTGCCCGAGGAGATGCGCCCGCTCATCGACCTTCTTACAAAACTCAGCCGAACCTGAGGCCCTCTCAAAAGAACCTCCCGCCGACCGAAGATTTTTGAAATAGCCGGGCGTCCTGCGAAACATTGCTGCTGTTATGGCACGCAATTACTCGCTGGCAATCGTTCTTGTCGCAATTCTCGCGGTCCCCGCCCTTTTCCTTCTGTTCGCCCACCGCCTGGCCGTCGGGGCCGCGGGGCTGAAGCCCGGGGAATCGCTTCCCGCCTTGGAACTCGTGGGCCTCGACGGGCGTCCGGTCGACTCCCGGTCGTGGAGTGGTGCGCCGACGCTCCTCGTATTGTTTCGGTCGACCTGCGGCGCCTGCGAGCGGGAGATCGAGGGATTGACGCAGATTGCTCCCTCGCTGCCGGAAATGAGAATCATCCTTCTCTCGCTCGATTCCGCGGCTCCGCGCGTTTCGACCGGGTTTCAGGTGCTTTGCGATCCATCGGGACGGGTCGTGCGGAAGCTCAGAAAAATGATGGTGCCCACGCTCTATCTGGTCAACGAAAAAGGAACGATCGTGTATGTGAGAACCGGTCTGCGTGAGCCGGAATCCGAGCTCGCCGTGTTCGCCGGCCTCCTTGAGCAGTCGCGATGAACTCCCCTGCGGTCGGCGGCGAACTCAATGGATTGCGTTTGACTCGGTGCCCCGGCGGTGGTTTCGAGAGGAGCGGAAAATGGAATGGATCCGGTCGAGGTTGCGGGGGATGTGGCTGGTTCTGCATTCGCCCTGTGAGGCATTGGCTTGCGACCTGCGGGGCCCGAGCTATCTGGTCCCGTTTGTGATTCTCAGCCTGTTCTACACGCTGATTGCGGTCATTCAGGCTCCGATTCAACTGGAATGGTTGCAGGTGCAGGCTGCTGCGTCGGGGACGGAAGCGGCCCGGACGGCTGCCGGCCTCGAGATGGCCCGGCGCTCGGTGCGTCTCTCACTGATCCTGGTCCCAATCCTGCTTATGCTGCGCTGGCTCGTGCACGCCTTCCTGTTCTGGTTGACCGCACAGGTGTTTCTTGTAGGCCTGAGCTTTTCAAAAACGCTGACGGTGGTTGCCTACTCTTACATCCCCATACTCTTTCGCGACGCGACCACCTGCCTCATCCTCTGCCTGAGAGACAGGGAGATGCTCATGCACTCCGAGGGACTCCATGTGGCACTTGGCCTGAACATTGTCTTTCCTCAACTCCCGCTTCCGTGGTGGGCTCTCGCGGGCAACGTCAACTTTTTTGAGTTCTGGTTTATCGGCCTCCTGGTGGCGGGGTTCTCGGCGCTGGGGCGCGTCCGCTGGCAGAAGTCGCTCGCAGTCGTGCTTCCTGTCTGGCTCTTTGTCACCTTCGTCCAGGTCGGTTTTGTCGCACTTGGCCAGCAACTGCGAAATCAGATGGCCCGCGGCTGATCGGGCGCCCTCCGCGTCTCTGCGGTGACGGAGCCACAGCCAATCCCCGTTCATCGCCCTTTTACCGCCATTCGCCGGAAAAACCTTCGTCCGGCCTTCGAGGATTCCGTATCTTGTTGGCTGGATGCAGGTAGAAGTCGAGGCGGACCCCCCGGCATGATGCCGGATCCGGTTGGGGGGCCCGGCGGCAGTGGTTGAGTGACGGGGTGACCACAAGCCGTCGTTGCGGTTTGCCGCCGGGCAACGGTTGCCCATAATGTTTCGCGACAGGCCCGTTTATTTCAAAAAAGTGCGAAAAAAAGTGAGCAGTGGGCAGTGTGCAGTGGAAATACAAGATAGAAGCTGAGAGTGGGGCAATTTTCGGTGGATGGAATCAACCTTCAATACCTGAGACTGGCTATTTCGCGCAATCCACTGCTCACTGCCCACTGTTTACTGGCCATTAATGACTGCCAAATGATACGATTGCGGCGCTTATGACAGACAAACTCAGCAATGATCTGCGGTCGCTCAAAATTGACCGCACGCAAAAAACCGGAGACAGGTCCGCGCGGAAGTGGATCGTGATCGGCTCTATAGCGCTGATCGCCATTCTCATTGCAGCTGCCGTAGCTTTCGTGCCCACCGGAACTGTGCTTTCGAACTTTGGGCCCAAGCTCCGGGAAGTCGAAGCTGTAACGGTCACGAAACAGGCGCCCAACCTTGGAAATGTGGTACTTACCGCGGGTGGATACATCATTCCCCGGCGGCGCGTCGAGGTCTCTTCCAAGATATCGGGCCGCGTCGAAGAACTCCTGATCGACAAGGGTGATGTCGTCAGGAAAGGCCAGGTGCTGGCGCGACTGGACGACCGGGAGTACGTGGCGCAGCTTGCCCAGGCAAAGGCAAACAAGCTGGCCGCGGAGGCACGCCTCAACCAGGCAGTCACGGGCTCCCGCCCCGAGGAAATCCAGCGCGCGCGGGCGGCTGTGGAGCAGGCAGAAGCCACCGTGCGCTCGACTCAGATTACCCTTGACCGGACAAAATCTCTCAATAAGAGCGGTGTCCTTGCGAAGCAGGCACTGGATGACGCCCAGAGCGCTTACGATGTCGCCGTTGCGCAGACCAAGGTGGCCAGGGAGAATTTCGAGCTCGCGCGTCTCGGGCCCCGCAAAGAGGAGATCGACCTTGCCCGGGCCCAGCTGGCCGAGGCCGAAGCCAACGTGAAATGGTTGGAGAGCCAGCTCGACAACACGATCATTCGCGCTCCCGTCGACGGCACGGTCCTGGATCGACTGGTCGAAAAAGGCGAAATGGTGACTACGGGATATGTCAGCGGGCGCGGGGCAAAGTCGGCCTTCGTCAGCCTTGCGAACCTCAAGGAACTCGAAGTGGAGCTCGACATCAACGAATCGGATATTCCACGCGTTCATCTCGGACAAGGGTGCACCGCGTCGCCGGATTCATACCCTGACCGCAAGTACAAAGCGCACGTCAGGGAAATAGCGCCGGAAGCCAATCGGCAGAAGGCGACCATCCAGGTCAAAGTCGCCATCGATGACCCGGACCTGTACCTGCGCCCGGAGACAAACGCGAAGGTCAATTTCCTCGAGGAAAGCCAGGAGAAAGCCCCGCCGCAGGAAAGCCGTATCCTGGTGCCGAAATCCGCCGTCGTTGAGGGCCCCGCGGTTTTCCTCCTGAAAGATGGAAAAACGCGCAGGCAGCCGGTGAAGACCGGCAGGGAATTCTGGGGCCAGCTGGAGGTGATTTCCGGCCTGACCGAGGGAGAACAGCTCATCACAAAGGGTCTTGAAGGGATTGCCGAAGGCGAGAGAGTGACGGTTAAGAAATAGGTGGGCGGCGTCAATGACGGGTGCGGATGAGTCCGGATGGCGGATGAACCAGCCGGCGAGAAATGACGAATGACGAATAAAACCGATTGCGGCATTCGTCGCTCGTCACTCGTCATTCGTCACTGTGCGAACCGGGGTCTTTCGTGAGCGAAGCTCTTGTTCGAATAAGGGAGTTGAGCAAGGTTTTCCACAGGGATGGCGAGGAGGTCGTAGCGCTGGAAAGGGCCACCCTCGACATCGGTGAGGGGGAATTCCTTGCGCTCATGGGGCCCTCGGGTTCCGGAAAGACGACCCTGTTGAACATCATCGCCGGGATAGACCGAGCCACCTCCGGCGAGGTAGAGATCGCCGGCACCCGGATCTCGCGGATGACTGACCGGGACCTGACGCACTGGCGCAACCAACACATCGGGTTTGTCTTTCAGTCTTTCAACCTGATTCCCGTCCTGACCGCCTTCGAAAACGTGGAGCTGCCGCTGCTTCTCACCAGCCTCAGCAGGCAGCGTCGCAGAGAGCAGGTCGAAACGGCTCTGCGGCTCGTGGGGCTTTCGGATCGAGTGAAGCATTTCCCGCGGCAGCTTTCGGGCGGGCAGGAACAGCGCGTCGCCATCGCCCGCGCCATCGCAACCGATCCCACGCTATTGCTTGCAGACGAACCCACCGGAGACCTGGATGCGCGCTCGGCGGAGGAGGTCATGACCCTCCTCTCGCGCCTCAACAGGGAGTTCGGGAAATCGGTGGTGATGGTGACGCACGACCCGCGCGCCGCTCACCACGCGGGGCGCGTGAGGTATCTCGACAAGGGGCTGCTGCTCAAGGAAGGCGAACTCCCCGCAGGCTGACGAATCTGCCGCTCAAAAGCCCTGCCGCAGAGATGCGGAGGACGGTGAGAGAGTCCTTTATTTCCAGGGAAGGCCGATGAAGTACTGGAAAATCATCTGGCGGAATGTCACGCGCAACAGGCGCCGTACCCTGCTCACGATCCTCAGCATCGCCTTCTCGCTCCTGCTGGTGACCTTCCTGCGAACGCTGGTGATCACGCTCGGCCAGCCGAATCCCGCGCCGGCCTCCGTCCGGCGAGTAGCGGTGCGCCGCCTGACATCCCTGCAGGAGCGCATGCCCGAGTCTTATCGGCAGAAACTCGAGCGCGTGCCGCACGTCCAGCTCGTGACCGCGATCGACTGGTTCGGCGGCATTTACCGCGAGCCCAGCAACTTTTTCGCCAACTTTGCCCTCGACCACGACAGGATCTTCGACATTTTTCCCGAGATCACCCTGAACGAGGGCGCCAAACAGGCGTGGATGAGCCAACGCACGGCGGCGATCTGCGGCGCCAAGCTCGCCGAACGCTTCGGCTGGAAGGTCGGCGACAGGATCACGCTCCTCGGATCGATCTACCCCGTCGATCTCGACTTCACCCTGGTGGGCATTTACACCAACGTGGCCGACGAGCGCTCGTTTTACTTCCGGCGCGACTATTTGGAGGAGATGCTGGGAAGGCCGGGCAAGGCGGGTGTCTGGTACCTGCTTTGCGATTCCGCCGACAGTGTGCCGGCGGTGATCTCGACGGTCGACGCCATGTTTCGGAACACGGACGCCGAAACCCTCTCGGAAACCGAACGTGCCTTCGAGGCGACCTTCACCCAGATGATCGGCAACGTCAAAGGGCTCGTGCTTTCCATCAGCAGCGTGGTCGTGTTCATGATCCTGCTCATCACCGGCAACACCATGGCGATGAACATCCGGGAGCGCTCTCACGAGATTGCGGTGCTGAAATCGCTCGGCTTTCAGAACGAGTCACTGGTCGGCATGCTGTTGGGGGAATCGACGATCATCGCAATGTCGGGCGGGCTGATCGGCGTCCTGGGCGCGAAGCTGCTGTTCATGACGGTGGATCTGTCGGAACTGAGCATGGGTTTCATCCGCTCGTTTCAGGTTGAACTGCCCACGATCGCGCTGGGGTTGACAATCGCGCTGCTGGTCGGCCTTGCGAGCGGTGCTTTCCCCGCCCTGAGCGTGACGCGTTTGACCGTTTCGGACGGCCTGCGCCGCATTGGCTAGTACCTGTATCGATTCGCGTAATTCGTTGCAAAAAAGGAAACCGGTTTGGCGATTCCTCTCAAATACAACCTGCGCAACCTTTTCGTCCGCAAGGTGTCGACGACCATGACGGTCTTGAGCATCGGACTGGTGGTCGCGGTTTTCGTCGCGCTGATGGCCCTTGGAAGCGGCATTGAAAAGACCTTCACCTCCTCCGGTGATCCCCGCAACCTGATCGTGCTGCGCAAGAGTTCGCAGGTGGAGGGCAACTCCGCCGTCACCAAAGCGGAGTTCCAGATCGTGCGCTACCTGCCGGGCATCGAACCGGCGCCGCACGGTGCCCCATTGATTTCTCCCGAAGTGATCGTCCTTCTCAACATCGCGCGCCGGGACGGCACCGGGATGTCCAACGTGACCGTCCGTGGGGTGGGCCAGGATGCGTTTGCCCTGCGCCCCTACCTGCGGATTGTGAGGGGGCGTGTCTTCCGTCCCGGTTTCCGTGAAATGATCGTTTCGAACAACGTGGCAAATCGCTTCGCCGGGCTTCGTCTCGACGGCCGTGTCCGGTTCGGCAAGGGCGACTGGAACATCGTCGGGTTGTTCGAAGCCGGCGGCACGTCCTTCGACAGCGAGATCTGGACGGACAACGACGAACTCGTGAACGAGTTCGACCGGCAGGGCTACTCATCCATCCTGATACGCTCGGTCGATCCGAAAGCGCAACTGGAGCTGATCAAACAGATCGGCGCCGACCGGCGCATGCAGCTCGAGGCGCTCTCCGAGCGGGAGTACTACAACAAGCAGACGCTTGCCGGCGCCGGCATCAAGGCGCTGGCGACGCTGATGACCCTGTTCATGGGCGTTGGCGCCTGTTTTGCGGCGATGAATACGATGTACGCCGCCGTCTCGAACCGTACGCGCGAAATTGGGACGCTGCGCGCCCTCGGTTTTTCGCGCGGCAGCATCCTTCTGTCATTCCTGATCGAAGCGGTCCTGTTGGCTCTGGTCGGCGGAGGCATCGGCAGCCTGCTGGCGCTCTCCGTCAACGGCATCTCCACCGGGTCGGCCAACTTTGTAACCTTCACGGAAGTGACCTACAATTTCCGCGTCACCTTTCCGCTCGTCGTCTCCGCCCTCGCCCTCTCCGGCTTCCTGGGGGTACTGGGAGGCTTCTTCCCCGCCCGCGCCGCGGCCAAAAAACCGATCATCGACGCCCTTCGCTCCGCCTGACGCCCATCTCGCCACCATAGCTGCCCACAGACGCCGCAAAAGACCGAACCGATTTCCGTATCGCCATCGTGAATGTAAGTTCCACGAGCGAGGTTTCGTTCCGGCGAGCCTTTGATGTCACGTGTCTTCGACGAGCTCGATCCGGCGTCCCGATATCCGGGGCAGTCCAAAACCACCCCTTCGAGGGGTGGTCGATTCCGGAAGACCTGCCTGGTCACTCGTACCTGAGCGCCTGCATCGGGTCGACCTGCGACGCCCGGTGCGCCGGGATGAAGCCGGCTCCCAGTGCCACGAGGGCAAGCGCAACGGCGGAAAACGAAAGCACGAAGGCGTCGTTCCCCTTGAGCTGATAAAGGAGCGACTGCATGTAACGAACCAGCCACAGGGCCAGAGCCACTCCAAGCGCACCGCCGACCACCGTCATCACCCCAACCTGGCGCATCACCATCGCGCGCACGCGGGACGGCGAGGCGCCCAGCGCCATGCGCAAGCCGATCTCCCGGGTGCGCTGCGCCACGGTATAGGCGAGCACCCCGTACAGTCCGACGGCGGCGAGCAGGGTAGCCAGTATGGCGAAAGCCGCCGACAGCACGCTGTTCATTCTATCCAGGAACACGTTCTGCCTCACCTGTTCGCGCATGGTACGGAGTTCTTCCACCGGCAGATTCGGATCGAGGCGCGCGACCACCTTCGCAATGTCCTGCAGGAGCTGCCTGGAATCGAGCGACGTGCGGATGTAGAAACTGAGGAATCCGAGCGAATCGTCCTGCCGGTAGGGGCGGAAAAACAGGGGCGGCACGGCGTCCTTGACTTCGCTGTATTTGGCATTTTGAACCAGGCCGACGATTTCCGTGTCGAGCTTCCCGTCCCGGCTGCCGATCCGCCTCCCCACGGCGTCGCGTCCGAGGTTGAACTTTTTTGCGAATGCCTCGTTGACGATAGCCACGTTGGGTGAACCGCCGGCGTCAGACCGTGTAAATTCCCTGCCGGAAAGCAGCGGGATGCCGAGCGTGCTGAAGTAGGATGGGCCGATTTCATTGTAGCGCGAGTTCATGTCGGTGTCGGGACCCATCTTGTAGCCTTCGACCGACACGTCCCTGCCCCAGTTGCTCCCGCCAAGCAGCGGAACCATCGAATTGCCGACGCCGCTGACTCCCGGCAGTGACGCAAGCTCGTTTTCGAGGCGTTCGAACAGCTGGAGTGCACGCTGGGGCGTGTATCCGTTCAGCGCCGGCGAGAGGCTGAACATAACGATATTGTCTGCCTTCAGGCCGAGGTCGACGCGGCTGACGTTGAACAGGCTTCTTGTGAAAAGCCCGGCCGCGATCAGGAGTGCCAGGGACAGCGCAATTTGCGCAACGGCGAGCGCAGTGCGGAAGCGCGCGGCCGAGCGGGCGCCGGAGGGCTGGCCGGCTTGCCCCTTGAGCGATGAAATCAGGT
>Ga0316628_100001187_pt1 | contig 18100 bp, 13 predicted proteins | sample OWC_Aug_M2_C1_D5_FD_207648 | JGI IMG/M metagenome (GOLD analysis project Ga0316628, IMG submission 207648) | Wetland soil microbial communities from Old Woman Creek delta, Ohio, United States - OWC_Aug_M2_C1_D5_C | ecosystem: Environmental > Terrestrial > Soil > Wetlands | place: USA: Ohio... | reverse complement strand
GCGGCCCGCCGACACCCGCTCGAGCGCGTCCATGACGGTCTTGCCGATTCCGCGCGCGGGCACGTTCACGACGCGCCGGAAGCTGACATCGTCGTCGGGGTTCAGGAGCAGTTTCAGGTACGCGAGCGCGTCCTTGATTTCCTTGCGCTCGTAGAACCGCACGTTGCCGACGATCCGGTACGCGACGCCTTCGCGGCGCAGCGCGTCCTCCAGCACGCGCGACTGCGCGTTGATGCGATACAGCACGGCCAGGCGCGTGTCGCCGTCTGCCCGCAGTGCCATGCGCGCGGTTCGGGCGATGAAATCCGCTTCTTCGATCTCGTCGCCCGCGCGCAGGTACGTGATCCGTTCGCCGCCCGCCCGCTCGGTCCAGAGCCGCTTCTCCTTGCGCAGCAGGTTGCGGCTGATGACCGCCGTCGCCGCATCGAGGATGATCTGCGTGGACCGGTAGTTGCGCTCCAGGCGCACCACCCTCGCGTTCGGGAAATCCTCCTCGAAGTCCAGGATGTTCTTCAGGTCCGCGCCGCGCCACTGGTAGATGGACTGGTCGGGATCCCCGACCACGCAGATGTTCTGGTGCGCGGCGGCGAGATGGCGGATCAGCAGGTACTGGGGGCGGTTGGTGTCCTGGTATTCGTCAACCAGCACGTAGCGGAACCTCGACGAGTAGCGGCGGCCCGCATCCGTGTCCCCCAACAGCTGGACGGTCTTCAACAGGAGATCGTCGAAATCCAGCGCGCCGCTCGACGCGAGCAGCGCCTGGTAGCGAGCGAACACGCGGGCGACGATCTCCTCCCTGGGGTTCCCCCGGTGCGCCGCCATGGCTTCCGGGGTTTCCATGCGGTTCTTCGCGTGGCTGATTCGCGACAGCGCCGCCCGCGGCTGGATCAGCGCCTCGTCGACCTGCAACTCGCGCATGACCTGTTTCACCGCCGAAAGCTGGTCGGCGCTGTCGTAGATGACGAAGTCGCGCGACAACCCGATGTTCGGCGCCTCGCGGCGCAGCAGCCGCGCGCACAGGGAGTGGAACGTGGAGAGCCAGATCTGCTCCGATTCCGCGCCGATCAACCGCTCGACGCGGCCGCGCATCTCGTCGGCGGCCTTGTTGGTGAACGTGACGGCGAGGACCTCGCCGGGTCGCGCGTGGCGTTCGGCAATCAGGTGCGCGACCCGGTGGACGATGACCCGCGTCTTGCCGGACCCGGCGCCGGCGAGGATGAGCAGGGGACCGTCCACGTGCAGCACGGCCTCGCACTGCTCGGGGTTCAACTGGGCGAGATAGTCCATCAGAAGTAGCGAGTAGCGAGTAGTGAGTAGGAAATGCCAGAACGGACGAGTAGCGAGCCCGGGCGCAGCGAGCGCTCTTTCTACTCGCTACTCACTACTCGCTACTGACTACTGTCATTCTACCGTAACGCTCTTCGCCAGATTGCGCGGCTGATCCACGTCGCATCCCAGCCGTACGGCGATGTGATACGCGAGCAGCTGCAGCGGGATCACCATCACGACCGGCGTCAGCAGCGGGATGGTCGTCGGGAGCTTCAGCACGAAGTCCGACGCCGGATCGAGCAGCGACGGCAGCGTGCGGTCGCCGTCGGTCGTCAGCGCCACGACCGACCCGCCGCGCGCTTTCACTTCCTGGATGTTCCCGAGCATCTTGTCGAACACCGCGTCGTGCGGCGTGATCGCAACGACCGGCATCTTCTCGTCGATGAGCGCGATCGGGCCGTGCTTCATCTCGCCAGCGGGGTAGCCCTCGGCGTGGATGTAAGAGATCTCCTTCAGCTTCAGCGCGCCCTCCAGTGCGATCGGGTAGTTGATGCCGCGTCCCAGGTACAGGAAGTCGTGCCGGGTGTAGAGCCGCCTGGCCAGGCGCGCCATCGGCTCCGAGTCCTTCAGCGTCTGCTCGAGAATCTGGGGGAGCTGCAGCAGCGCCTCGATGTACCCGCGCGACCCTTCGGGCGCCAGGTGGCCGCGGACTTGTCCGAGGTGAAGGGCGAGTAGGTAGAGCGCCACCAGCTGCGACGTGAAGGCCTTCGTCGACGCCACGCCGATCTCGGGTCCGGCGTGCGTGTAGACGGTGCCGTCGCTCTCGCGCGTGGCCATGCTCCCGACGACGTTGCAGATCGCGATGCTGCGGGCACCGTGACGCTTCGCCTCGCGCAGGGCCGCCAGCGTGTCGGCCGTCTCACCGGACTGCGTGATGACGATGACGAGCGTCCTCTCGTCCACGATCGGCCTGCGGTACCGGTACTCGGAGCCGTAGTCCACTTCGACCGGCAGCTGCGCCAGCTCCTCCAGCATGAACTTGCCGACGAGCCCCGCGTGCCAGGACGTGCCGCACGCGAGAACCGTCACCTTGTCGATCGCCCGCAGGTCCGCATCCGACAGCGCCATCTCCTCGAGAAACACGCGGCCGGTGTCGAGCGACACGCGTCCCAGGATCGTGTCGCGCACCGCCTGCGGCTGCTCGAAGATCTCCTTCAGCATGAAGTGCTTGTAGCCGGCCTTCTCGGCCATGATCGGGTCCCACAGCACGCGCTGCGTGGCCTTCGACACCGGCATTCCCGCGAAGTTGGTGAACTCGACGCCGCTGCGGGTGATGACGGCCATCTCCTCGTCGCCGAGGAACACGACGTCGCGCGTGTGCGAGAGGATCGCGGGAATGTCGGAGGCGACGAAGAACTCGCTGTCGCCGAGGCCCACCACGATCGGCGGGCCGTTCCGCACGGCCACGATCTTCTCGGGGTCGTCGGCCGACATCAGGACCAGTGCGAACAAGCCGCGCAGATGGGTGAGCGCACGCCGGACGGCAACCTCCAGCCGGCCGTTCGACGCGCGCAGTTCGCGCTCGACCAGGTGCGCGACGATCTCGGTGTCGGTCTCGGTGACGAACTTGTGGCCCTGCTGCTGCAACTCGCGCTTCAGCTCGAGGTAGTTCTCGATGATGCCGTTGTGGACGACGACGACGCGGCCGGTGCAGTCCCGGTGCGGGTGCGCGTTCTCCTCGGTCGGGCGGCCGTGCGTTGCCCAGCGCGTGTGGCCGAGGCCATAGTCGCCGGTCAGCGGATCGTGCGCGATCACCTCCTCGAGCCGCGACAGCTTTCCCGCGCTCCGGCGCAGGTCGACCGTGCCGTCGCGCACGACGGCGACGCCCGCCGAGTCGTACCCCCGGTACTCGAGCCTTCGCAGTCCCTCGATGAGCACGGGCACGACGTCTTTCGATCCGATGTAGCCGATGATGCCGCACATGGGTTGATCCTTGTCGGTCTTAGTCTTGGGTCTTAAGTCTTAAGCCAGCCTTAGACCTGGGACCTAAGACTCAAGACTTAAGACCTAAGACTCAAGGCCTAAGCCGGCTTAAGCCCTGAGCCCTAAGCCTTCTTCGCCTTCTTCTTCGCGACCCACCCCTCCTTGTTCACCTGCATCCCCCGCGCGATGCCGAGGGCGCCGGGCGGCACGTCCTTGACGATCGAGGACGCGGCTGCGATGTAAGCGTTCTTGCCGACCTTGACCGGCGCGACGAGCGTGGTATCGCTGCCGATGAAGGCGCCGTCCTCGATGATGGTCGGATGCTTCCGCTCGCCGTCGTAGTTGCACGTGATCGTGCCGGCGCCGACGTTCACGCCTTCCCCGATCGTCGCGTCGCCGAGGTACGCGAGGTGGTTGGCTTTCGATCGCCGACCGAGCACGGTCTTCTTCAGCTCCACGAAGTTTCCCACGCGCGCGTCCTCCCGCACGTCTGCCTCGGGGCGGAGGTGCGCAAACGGGCCGATGCGGGCGCCGGCCGCAACGCGCGCGCCGGTCAGCAGGCAGAAGTTCAACACCGTCACGCCGTCGCCGATCGTCGAGTCCACGATGCGAACGCTCGCGTGGATCACGCAGCGCGCGCCGATCCGCGTCCGTCCCTCGAGGTACACGTTCGGATGGAGAACGGTGCCCGCACCGACTTCGACGTCGGGTCCGACGTAGGTCGTGTCGGGATCCTCGAGGGTGACGCCCGCGGCCACCAGGGCCTCGTTTCGCTGCTGTCGCGCGATCCTGCTCACCTCTGCCAGCTCCTTGCGGCAGTCGCTGCCGCGGATCTCATCAGATCAGTTATCGGCCCGCCGCCAACGGCGTGCAGGATCTCCGGGACCCGGATTGCATCCGCGTTCCCCCACCCGGGCGGCCACTGCTACACCAGCGGACGCGGACCAAGGACCGACGAGGGACCGAGGACCCGGGACCCGCACCCTCCAACTCGCCGGTCCCCGGGCGAACTCGCTCAGGGTGGGCGACGGACCGGGGACCAGGGATGAACGACTGCTGCTAACGCGATTTCTGCCTGTGCGATGAATCCCGCCGTTCCCGCCGTGCGGTGAAGGCGGCATCGATGATGGTGCGGAAGCTCGCGTCCGCCTCCCGCAGGCCTGCGAGATCGGCGTCCTGGATGGCGAGGAAGCGGTTCTCGGGATTGAGTTCGACGGCGCGCTGCAGGTGCGCGAGCGACGAGGCGAAATCCCGGCGAAGCGCGTGGACCACACCCAGCATGTAGTGAACGTGGTCGTTGGCGGGCTCGCTGTCGAGCGCCATCCGCAGCTGCGTGAGGCCGTCGTCGTACGCCCCCGCGTTGATGGCGAGCGTCGCGGCGTAGACGCGCTCCTCGGGCGTCTGCGGGGTGCGGTCGGGCGGGGCCGCCTGCCGCTGACAGACATTGAGGTAGAGGCGGACGCGCTCGTGAAGTTCCTTCTCGTCCGGGTAGCGGTGGATGACCGATTCGAGCAGCATGGCGGCGCGGCCGAAATCCCGCTGCTGGAGCGCTTCCACCCCCTGTTCGTAGGCGTGGACCGCCTGGCCGTGGCTGTCCGGGACGTCAACCTGGCCGACGGCGATGCGTCCGGCAGCCGGAGGCCGGGTCGCCGGGTCGACTCGGAGGCGAGCGCGTGCCGGGCGCGCGGATTTCGTGGAAACACGTCTGGACGAAAGCCGTCGATGCTTGGCCATGAGGCTCGGGTACGGGGCAATCGACCGCGTGATCGTGCTTCGGCGAGCGGCGCTACGTTAACAAAACGGTGCATGCCCGGTCAAGCGAACCTCAGCCAGCCATGCCCCTCGCCGTTGCCCCTGTTTGCGCGCGGAAGCGGCTGCGCCGAGCGTGAGGGATTCCGGACGAACCGGACGACACCTCGACCCAACCAAGGAACGTGCCAGGACGGGTCCCAAGGAAAAGCCGCCGCCTAACCGTCCGTGGTACGCGCCTTTTGCCGCTCGATCGCCGCGTAAACGGCCTTTGATGGCAAGTGGTACCGCTGTGCCAGCGCGGAAACCGCCTCGCGCCGCGTTGTTTGGGATTCAGTCAGCAGCGCGGCAAACGCGCGGCTTATCGATTCATCCGAGGGCGGCGGCACGTCCGCGGACTCCCCGGCAGGTGGCGGCGCCAGCAGCACCGTAATCTCGCCGCGGGGCGACGCCAGGCGCGCAAGTACGGACGCGGGGGTGCCTCGCAGCACTTCTTCGTGCACTTTCGTGAGTTCGCGTGCAACTGCCACTTCACGATCGCCCGCCAGCCGGGAGAGATCGTCCAGCGTTTCGCGTATCCGGTGCGGAGCCTCGAAGAAGACCACGGTTCGAGGTTCTGCGAGGACGCGCCCCAGCCAATCGGCGCGTGCCCGGGCCTTTGGAGGCGGAAAACCGACGAACGTGAACGTCTCCATGGGGAAACCGGAGGCGACGAGCGCGCTGACGACCGCGCTCGGTCCCGGCACGACTTCCACCCGGACGTGTTCGTCCAACGCCGCCCGCACGAGACGGAACCCGGGATCCCGTATGCCCGGGGTTCCCGCGTCCGATACCACGGCAATGGACTGGCCCGCCTTCAGGCGGTCGAGCAGCGCCGGGACCTTCTCGCGTTCGTTGTGCTCGTGAAGGCTGGTCGTCGAGGTGCGGATCTCGTAGCGCGCCAACAACTTCGCGGTGTGCCTGGTGTCCTCGGCCGCGATGAGGTCGACTTCTTTCAGCACGCGGAGGGCGCGAAGCGTGATGTCTTCGAGGTTTCCAATCGGGGTGGACACGACGTAGAGTGTGCCAAACATCGGCGGACCAAATATTGTACCATTAACCCTAGGGTCGCCTGTCCTCGGACTCCCCGCAGGGTGTCCACCCGACCGTCCGGGCACTGGGCGCCCTGGGGGCCGAACCGGCTCGGCCCGGTTACTCGAATACCCGGTCCTGAAATCGTCGAATGTACTCATCGGAACCGCTGCATCACTTCGTCGACCACTACCTGGCGTTCCTTCACGAGGCACACCCGACCGACGCCACGCTCGACGGGGTGCATGCCCACGACGACCTGCTCGAGGACGTGAGCCGGCCGGGGATCGAGAACCAGGTTCGAGCACTCGCCGGGTTCTCGCGCCGGCTGGACCAGATTGCCCCGGACAGCCTGACGCCGGTCGAACGCGTCGAGCACCCCGTGGTGGCGTCCAACATCCGCGGGCGCCTGTTCGAGCTCGAAGAGGTGCGCAGCTGGGAACGCAACCCGCTGTACTACGGCCACACGCTTGCGTCCACGCTGGTCGGCCAGACGCTGTTCGCGTATGCGCCGTCCGCCGAACGCGCGCGACGCGTGCTGTCGAAGCTGAGGCAGGTGCCGCGCTTCATCCAGTCGGCGCGCGACAACGTCAAGGACCCGCCCGGCATTCACGTGAAGGTCGGTCTCGAGACATTCAGGGGCGTCCTCAAGTTCGTCGAAGCGGACCTTCCCCGCGCGTTCGCCGACGTGGACGACCTGCACCTGCTGGGGGACCTGGCGGACGCGTCCACCGAGGCCGTCGACGCGATGAACGGGTACGTCGCGTACCTGGAGCAGGAGCTCGCGCCGAGGGCGCGCGCCTCGTTCCGGCTCGGGCGGCAGCGGCTCGAGGAGAAGCTCCGGCTGGAGGAGGGCATTTCGCTGAGCGCCGAACGGATCCTGGCGATCGCCGAACGCGAGCTGGCGGCGACCCAGGACGAGTTCCGTCGCGTGGCGGGCCGGCTCGATGGGGGCGATCCGATCGACGCGTGGCGCCGCGCGAAAGAGAGGCACCCGGAGGTGGGTCACCTGGTGCGCGACGCCGAGGGGCAGCTCGAGGAGCTGGTTCGCTTCATCGAACGGCAGAACATCGTGTCGCTGCCGGGGAGCGAGCGGGTGATCGTCGCGCCGACGCCCGAGTTCTACCGTTGGTCGTCGGCCAGCATGTGGACGCCGGGACCGTTCGAGACCAAGCCGACGCCGGCCTACTACTACCTGACCGACGTGGACCCGTCGTGGAAGCCCGAGAAGCAGAAGGAGCACCTGCGCGACTTCAACTATCCGACGCTGTGGTCGATCTCGATCCACGAGGTGTATCCCGGGCACTTCCTCCACTATCAGCACCTGCGCCAGAACGAGTCGAAGCTGCGCAAGTCGATCATGTTCTCGCCGGCGTCGTTCATCGAGGGATGGGCGCACTACTGCGAGCAGATGATGGTGGACGCGGGCTTTGGGCGCGACGACCACGCCATCCGCCTCGGGCAGCTGGCCGAATCGCTGATCCGGCTGGTCAGGGTGATTGTCGCCATCCGGCTGCACGCCGAGGACATGTCGGTGGAGCAGGGCGTGCGGCTGTTCCGCGACCAGGCGTTCATGGAGGAAGCGTCGGCGCGGCGCGAGGCGGAGCGGGGCACGTTCGACGCGACCTACCTGGTCTACTCGATCGGCAAGCTGATGCTGATGAAGCTGCGCGCCGACTACAGGGCCAGGGAAGCCCACGCCTTCACCCTGCGGTCGTTTCACGACACGCTGCTCGGCAACGGCGGCTTGCCGATCTGGGCGCACCGCCAGTTGATGCTCGGGCCGGGCGGCGACGCGCTCGATTGATCGAGAGATGTGCGACGTGCGGAGTGCAGGGTGCGGTCGAGACGTGCGCATGCCGAGTGCTGGGTGGACCGCGTCGAGCACTTGTGCGCACCTGGCACGGCAGTCGCACCGGGCAGGTAGCACGCGCCACTCGCGGTCAGCGACGTAGCACGTTTCCCGCGCACCTTGCACGTAGCACATATCTCCGATCTCCTTGGGTACAGCGAAATGCCACTCTACGAGTACAAATGCGACGTCTGCGGCGCGACCTTCGAGGTGATTCAGCGATTCTCGGACGCGCCGATCGAAACGTGCCGGACGTGCGGAGGGCCGGTTCGCAAGCTGCTCTCCGCGCCCGCGATTCAGTTCAAGGGATCGGGCTGGTACGTCACCGACTACGCGAGGAAGGGAACGACTGAGGCGGGAAAACCGGTCGAGGGGAAGGCCGCGGCCGCCGCCGACTCGAGCAAGAGCAGCTCTGCCTCCTCCTCGACGTCGTCTTCTACCGACAGCAGCAAGAAAACGGGCACCGACAAGTAGACAGTAGCCAGTAGTCCTGGACTGTAGAGACGGCGGCCGTCTGATCGCGTGGCCGCCATCTACTGTCTACTGACTACTGTCCACTTCCCCTACTCGCTACTCACTACTCGCTACTCGCTACTGTCTTGTGGGCCTCGACCAGCGAATCCAGGTCGAGCGACTTCAGGTAATCCGCGAAAGGCCCCGCCAGGTCCCGCCGCCGCAGCGCGAAGTACACCACGGCGCGAAGGAAGCCCAGCTTGTTGCCCGTGTCGTGGCGCACGCCCTTCACCTCGTACGCGTAGATGGGACGCTCCCGCAGCAGCCGCCGCAGCCCGTTGGTCAGCTGGATTTCGCCCGTCCGGTCCGCGGCGGTCGCCTCGAGCGCGGAGAAGATATCCGGGGTGAGCACGTAGCGTCCGATGATCGCCAGGTTCGAGGGCGCCTGTTCGCGGCGCGGCTTCTCCACCAGGTCGCGGACGCGCCACACGCCGTCGCCCATCTGCTCACCCGGATCGAAGTCGACGATGCCGTAGCTCGAGACCCGGTCGTCGGGCACGCGCTCCACGGCGAGGACCGGGCCGCCCACGCGATCGAACACGTCGATCATCTGCCTCAAGCCCGGCGGGTCGGCATCAATCACGTCGTCGGCGAGGATCACGGCGAACGGCTCGTCGTTCACGAGGGTCTTGGTGACCAGCACCGCGTGGCCGAGCCCGAGCGGTTCGCGCTGCCGGACGTAAGCGAAGTTGATCAGGGTGGAGAGTCTGCGGATTTCGGCGAGCAGCGACGTCTTGCCGCGCGACTCGAGGAAGGTCTCCAGTTCCACCGAGACGTCGAAGTGATCCTCGATCGCGCTCTTGCCGCGGCCGGTCACCAGGATGATGTTGTCCGCGCCGGACGCGACCGCCTCCTCGACGCCGTACTGGATGATCGGCTTGTCGACGATCGGCAGCATCTCCTTCGGCTGCGCCTTGGTGGCCGGGAGGAACCTGGTGCCGAGGCCCGCGACCGGGAAGACCGCCTTTCGCACGCTGCTCGCCACGCTTGACTCCTTTGCGGGCATCCTATCACACTAGCTCGACATGCTTGACCCAGCGCTCGTACGCGATCGTGTGGAAGAGGTCCGCGCCGCGCTCGCTCATCGCGGTATCAAGGCCGATGCCGAACTCGAGGAACTGGCGCGCCTGGAGGCCCGTCGCAGGCGCCTGATCCCCGAGACGGAGGAACTGAAGCGCCAGCAGAACGCTGCCGGCGAGCAGGTGGCGCGCGCCAAGCGCGCGGGCGAGGACGTGACCGCCATCCACGCGGCCAGCAAGGAGCGCGGCCAGAAGATCAAGGCGCTCGAGGCGGACGTCGCGGCGCTCGAAGAGGAGCGCCGCCGGCTGATGCTGGTGCTGCCGAACATCCCGCACGAGTCGGTGCCGGTCGGCAGCAGTGCCGCCGACAACAGGGAGGAGCGGAGGCACGGCGAACCGCGCGTCTTCGACTTCACGCCGAAGGCGCACTGGGACCTCGGGCCACAGCTGGGGATCATCGACTTCGAGCGGGCGACGAAGATGTCGGGAGCCCGCTTCGCGGTGCTGATGGGCGCCGGAGCGCAGCTCTCGCGGGCGCTCATCAACTTCATGCTCGCGCTGCACACCACGGAGCACGCCTACACCGAGGTGGAACCGCCGTTCCTGGTGAACGCGGCGTCGCTGACCGGCACCGGGAACCTGCCGAAGTTCGAGGCGGACCTGTTCAAGATCGCCGGCGACTGGGATCTGTACCTCGTGCCGACGGCCGAAGTGCCGTTGACCAACCTGCATCGTGGCGAGATCCTGGACGGGCGCCTGTTGCCGTTGCGCTACACGGCCTACACGCCGTGCTTCAGGAGCGAGGCGGGATCGTACGGCGCCGACGTGCGGGGCCTGATCCGGCAGCACCAGTTCGACAAGGTCGAGCTCGTCAAGTTCACGACGCCGCAGCAGTCCTACGACGAGCTGGAGTCGCTCACGCGCAACGCCGAGGAAGTGCTGATTCGCCTCGGCCTGCCGTATCGAACGGTCGTGCTCTGCACCGGCGACATGGGGTTTGCGTCGGCGAAGACCTACGATATCGAGGTGTGGCTTCCGAGCCAGAACACCTATCGCGAGATCTCGTCGTGCAGCAACACGGAGGCGTTCCAGGCGCGGCGCGCGAACATCAAGTTCCGCCCGGAAGGCGGCAAGAAGGTAGACTTCGTCCACACGTTGAACGGCTCGGGCCTCGCGGTGGGCCGCACGCTGATCGCGGTGCTCGAGAACTACCAGCAGAAAGACGGCTCGGTGGTGATTCCCGAGGCGCTGCGGCCGTTCATGGGTGGGGTGGAGGTGATCAAGAAGTCTTAGGTCTTAAGTCTTAAGCCGGCTTAAGCCTCAAGTCCTGAGCCTTAGGCCCTACGAGCGAGCGAGCACACATCGGAGGGATGGCCGAGTGGTCTATGGCGGTGGTCTTGAAAACCACTGGGCGGGCAACTGCCCCGGGGGTTCGAATCCCTCTCCCTCCGCCAATCTTCGCTCACCCGTGCATGGCTTGCGGTCCTGCTCGATGAGCTACGGTTGACAAGCCAGTCCGTGTTGCGAAGGTTGTCCGCCGAAGTTCGGAGAGTCGTGCTTTCCAGCACGGCCGAACGAAGGCGGGCGCCGCCCGCAGCATCCGCATTCGCTCGCGGCTGACCAGCGCGAGCTACGGCAGATGGCTCCGACGCGGGATGAAGTCTCACCGAAGCGGCGCGACGACCGCCGATCATGCCGGAGCGTTGCGAAGGCGGGCGAATCCGTCTCCTCCGCCAGACATCTCGCCTGACCGCAGTCACTCGTGACCGCCGTCCCAAACGCCATGCATCAGCGCGGGATTGTCCAGTCGAAGAGCGCCTGCCGGTAACCACCGTTCATACCCTTCGGCGAATGGGCGTGCAGCTCGAACCCGCCCGCTTGTTTCGCATATTCCAGTGGACGTCCGGTCCGCGCACAGTCCAATGTTCGAAGAGCCCGACAAGGTCATCGTGAGAACGCCGTGCACGGAGGGATTCCCGAGGGCAGATCGCGGACCGCCGGCGGACCGCCGCACCTTCCTCACAATGGCGGCCTTGGCATGGCAGCTATTGGCGCGCCGCCTGAAAACACTCGGGGGCATCGCGGCCAGACGCTCCGCCTATAATGCGCGTCTGTACCAATGCCCGAACCGTTCAGCAGGCGCCGATGAGACGATTCGTGCGGTTCGTGCACATACAAGCTCTCAAGAGACAGGACAGGAGGTTCGCATCGTGGATTGCTTTGCTGAAAAGACAGCTATCGTCACCGGCGCGGCATCCGGCATAGGCCTGGCCCTGAGTGCTGAGTTGGGCCGCCGGGGTGCGATCGTGACCATGGTCGATATCAACGCGGAGCTTCTGGAAACGTCGGTGCAGTCGCTCAACGCAAAGGGATACCGGGTGAACGCGAGGCCGCTCGACGTAACCGATTTCGATGCGGTCTCTAAACTCATTAGCGATACGGTCTCGGAACACGGGCGCCTGGACTACATCTTCAACAATGCCGGGGTGGCCGTCATGGGGGCAGCCGAGAATCTCTCGATCCAGGACTGGCACAAGGTCATCGACGTCAATCTCTTCGGGGCGATCAACGGAAGCATGGCGGCCTACCCCGTGATGATCAGGCAAGGGTCTGGACACATCGTGAACACCTGCTCCGTCGCCGGCCTGGTTCCTTTCCCCGGCGAGATGCCCTACACCACCAGCAAGCACGGGATTCTGGGCTTGTCGAACGCGCTTAGCGTCGAGGGCCGTGGGTGCGGCTTGAAGGCCAGCGCGGTGTGCTCCGGATTCGTCAGGACCGCGATGTCTGACAACATGGAACTGCGGAACCTGGACCGCAGCAAAGCGATGCAGATGGCTCCCAAGGGCATGTCTCCGGAGAAATGCGCCCGCATCGCCCTCAAGGGAGTTGAGCGCGGCAAGGCTATTATTGTGACCGATGCTTTTACGCGGATGCTCTGGTCTTTGAACCGGCTCAGCCCGGGACTCGCCCGGACAGTGCTCGCCGGAGCTATGAAGAAATTCCGCCAATCAGTGACTGTTTAGGGCCACGCCGAACAAGCCTGGCCGAGCGTCACTCTCTTCTCTGCCGCAGACGGAGCCCGAGTAAGCCATCTCAGGGCGGATTTCGTGGTCGCGGCCGAGCCAAGATGTCCAAGAAACTTGCATACACTGCCGAAGCCACCGCTGCGATGCCGGAGGCAGGCCTCCGTGCGGTGATGAGGTGGCTCGACCGTGCGACGGCTCCGCAGCCTACGACGCGCTGAAAGAAGGCCTGGGCGCCGCGCTAACTGCCGCGTCGCACGATGCCCCGGCGCTGAATTCGCCCGATGCGTTCGACGCGGAGAATGCGGTGTTCGCCCTGACCGAGCACAAGGAGCACACGAACATGAAGCCAAAGAACACGATCTGCCTCTGGTTCGACAAGGACGCGCATGAGGCCGCGCGCTTCTACGCCGCCACGTTTCCGGACAGTGAAGTGACCGCTGTCCACGAGGCGCCTGGTGACTACCCGGGCGGCAAGAAGGGCGATGTGCTGACGGTGGAGTTCATCGTTCTGGGCATTCCCTGTCTCGGCCTCAACGGCGGCCCGGAGTTCAGGCACAGCGAGGCCTTTTCCTTCCAGATCGCGACGGACAATCAGGAAGAGACGGACCGCTACTGGAACGCGATCGTCGGCAATGGCGGCAAGGAAAGTCAGTGCGGTTGGTGCAAGGACCGCTGGGGCCTCTCCTGGCAGATTACCCCGCGCGCGCTAACTGAGGCGCTTGCGGTTGGCGGCAGTGAGGCAAAGCGTGCCTTCGAGGCGATGATGCCGATGAAGAAGATCGACATCGCCACCATCGAGGCAGCGCGGCGGGGCTGACGTGGTCACGATGGGTTGCGCCATTTGAGCGGCCCCGGAATCGCACCCATGCACCTGTCGGCGGCTTCGACCGGCTCGAGAGGCCGATGCCTCGCTCAAGTCGTCTGGAGGCAGCGGTCTGCGCCCGGAAGGACCACGGCGCGGTGTTCGAAGTGGGACTGAACACGCATGAGTCTTTTTACGCAACTCGTGCGGTATTCGAGCGCGCATGTCCATCGTACGGTCTTCTGGACCAGTGGCAGGATAGTCAGTCCTTGAGCCCGCTCCTTGGGGCCGCCGAAATCCGGGCCGGAGTCGCGACGCCGGGAATCAGCACGGCCGCGCTCAGCGCGCTGGCGAGGGCGAGCGCGGCGGCAATCAACACGGTCGCGCGATAGCCGGCGACGAAGGACTGCTGGATCGCACGGCGAGCGCGGCTGTCGTTCGTCTCGGCGGTTGCGAGCCGCGATCGTTGCGTGTCGATCTGTTCGCGCGCCGCGTCCGGCAGGTGGAGGATGTCGAGCTGGCGGTCGAGGGCCCGGTTGAAGACGCCGCCCAAGACGGCGCCGAGGACGGCGATCGCCAGCAGGCCGGCCACGCGCGAGACGGCATTGTTGACGCCGGCCGCGATGCCCGCGTGTTGCGCGGGGACAGAGTTCATCACCGTTGTCGTCAGCGGCGCCACGGCGATCGCCATGCCGAGCCCCAGTGCGAGCACCGCGGGACCCACCGTCGTCCAGTACGAGCCGCCGATGCCGGGCCGCGCGAGCAAGGCGAACCCCGCCGCGGCCACCAGGGGACCCACGACGAGCGGGCGCCGCGCGCCGTAGCGCGCCACCACGCCGCCCGACCAGCGCGACAGCGCGAACATCAACATGATGAAGGGCAGAAGCGCCGCTCCCGCCTGCGTCGCGGTGTACCCCTGCACCTGGATCAGGTTCAGCGGGAAGAAGAACAAGACCGCGCTCAATGCCGCGTACAGGAAGAGCGTCAGCAGATTGGCGCCCGCGAAGGACCGGGACCGGAACAGGGCGAGCGGAAGCAGCGGCGCCGGAGAGCGCGCTTCTACGATCAGAAACGCGAGGAGCGCGACGACCCCGATGGCGGCGGCGGCCGGCGCGGATTCGATGAACGCGTAGACGATTCCTGCGAGGCCGAAGGTCGTCAGCAGTGTACCCGGCCAGTCGAGGCGCGGGGCTTCCGCGTTCCTGCGGCACTCCGGGATGCGCCAGAGGAGGAGCAACACCGTTAGCCCAATCGGCAGGTTGACGAAGAACGCGGCGCGCCACGTCGCATGCTCCACGAGCCATCCGCCGAGCACCGGGCCGATTGCAGCCGTGATGGACGTAAGGGCCGACCACGTGCCGATGGCTCGACCCCGCCTGTCGGGCGGGAACGACGCGCTGATCAGCGCGAGGCTGTTCGGCACGAGCAGCGCGCCGCCGGCGCCTTGCACCGCGCGGGCCGCGATCAGCTGGCGGATGTCACTCGAAAGACCACACCACGCCGACGCCAGGCCGAAGATGACGACGCCTGCCGCAAACACCTTGCGCCGGCCATAGAGGTCGCCGAGGGATCCGCCGGCGAGCAGCAGCGCGGAAAGAAGAAGGGCGTACGCCTCTATCACCCACTGGACGTCCGCGATCGTCGCGCGAAATGCTGTCTGCAGGGCGGGCAGCGCCACGTTGACCACGGTGCCATCGACGAAGACGAGACTCGAACCGAGGATCGTCGCGCCCAGCACCGTCGCGCCTTGCCGCGGAACGCGGTCGGCCGCACCGGCCAGGATGACCGCGTCATCGCACGGCGGTCGCGAGATGGTCGCCATGGATGCAAAGCGTGTGGCGGTTCGACGAGACCGTCCTGCAATCCGAGCGCCACACGGGTTGAAGCGTCGCCCCGCGTCCGGGAGTCACGAAACGGGTCGTGTCGAGTGATCTTGGACAGCCGGCGCCGGATCGCGCGCGACGCGTGACGAGCTCCACGGCGCTGCTCGTCGCCGCGGCGCCATCGCCCTACCGCACCTCGCCCCTCCCCCACAACCAACCGATGGCGACGCCCACATCCAGGCCGCCGTAGTTCTTCCGGGTACCGATCGTCTCCGAGAAGTCAGCCATCCAGTTGTACCCGGCGCTGACGCCGATCGACCAGCGCCGGCCCAGCAGCACGTCGGCACCCGCGCCGACGAAGCCGCCGAAGCTCGTCGCCACGCGGGTTCCGGCAAAGACCGTCGACGAGTCGATGGACCCGCCCGTGTGGGCGCCGACAACCGGTCCTAGCCCGGCCGCGAGATACAGCTTCCACGGGTTCGTTCGCAGGTCGCCCGGCCGCGGATCCCAGCGAATGCCCAGCGGCAGCAAGACGACCTGCGACCGCTGCTGGCGCGTGCCGGACGACGAGACACCGTCGAATATCACCAGGTCGGCTTCAGCCGAGAGGATGTTGAACGAGAAGGTCGCCGCCAGGTTCTCGCGGAGGAATCGTGTGTACTGGAGCCCTCCGCGGAAGTCGAGGCTCTGCGTACCAACGGCGAACTTCGGCGTGAGGTCGGTGGCGGCTGTCGCCCGCCACATGCCGAGCCGCAGCTCCACGCGGTTGCGGCCGGCCACCGCGAAGAGCGGCGGGCCGCCGCGGCGGCGCGTCGGCTCGGGCCGGGTGGCCGTGAACTGCTCCAGCGCGAACTCGGCGTGCTGGCCCGCGGCGAGCTTCGACCGGGCCAGCATGGCAGACGGCGGTTTCTCGATGCGCACCTCGTACTCGCCCGGCTCGAGACCGATCTCGATCCGCCGCCCGTGGGGCTTGTAGAGTTCGACCACCAGCTCCTGCCTCGCGTTTCGAATGAAGACCCGACCGTCGAGGGTCTCCCGAAGCACGATGGCAGCCGTCGTCTGGCGCACGTCGGTCATGACGACATCGCCGGCGCCCGAGAGGTTGATTTCGTACCACGGGTGTTGCGCGCCGGCGCCGGATCCGGCGGTCTTCCCGAGCGTCTCGTCGAAGGCGAACTGGTAAGCCTCGTGCAGCGTCACCCTGCCATCGCCCGTCACGTCCGCCGCTCCTCGCAGGCCGGACACGAGGTAGTAGGTGAAGTACGAGGCGCCGATGTGGTCCGACTCCTGAGCCGCTTCGGTCTCCGCGCTGGAGGTCAGGAACGCATGACCGCGCACGCTGGCCGACTCGTCCACGAGGAACGCCTTGCGCGCCTTTCCGCCCTTGAGACGCGTGAACGCCCCTGACGCACACGCATCCAGCACGGCGATGCGCACGTCGGCGGGAATCTCCTGAAGCCGATCGCGCAGGCTCTGGTACGAGTACCGATCGTCGCCGAGCAGGAGTCCTTTCTCGTCTGCGTGGCCGGAGTAGTAGACCAGCACCTCCGTGCGACCACCTCCGGCCGGCCGCTTCGCAACGGCCACCCGGCGGTTCAGCTGGTCGAATCCCTGGATCAGGTCCCGGACCTTCGGCTCCTTCAGCAAGAGCATGTTCGCCGGGTCGACGCCGCCGAGGTCGTTCAGCACCTGGCTGAACCGCTCGGCATCCGACACGGCGTAGCGCAGTAGCGGGCGATCCGAACCACCGGAATTGGCCCCAGCCGCCAGGACGAATCGCTGCACCTCGGCCTGGGCCAGCCCCTGGGCGGGCAACGCCAGCGCGACGATCGAGGCGGACGCCGCCATCAGGATGAATCTCATCGCGGAACCTGCTTGATCAGAAGGACGCTCGATTGCCGGACGTCCATTTGGAGAGGCAACAGCGGCGGCGGGCCGGCCTCGCCCGCCACACTCACCCGCCGGGCGGCCTCGACGACGGGGCCGACGTCGAACGGGGCGGATCCGGCGACGAAGTAAAAGCGCTCCCATCTCGGTGCGTCGTCCAGTTCGTAGGCGAAGTCCAGGAGCTCTTCGGGTCCCGGTGACAGCCGGGCTGACCGGGAGCCCTCTCGAGGGAGGTGCCTGGTGACGACGCCACGACCGTCGATCGAGACGACGACACCCCAGCTGTGCCCGGCGGCGCGGTATCCGATGCGGATCTGATCCCCGGCGTGGGTGACGGCGCCGTCCTCCACCCGCTCGCTGCCCGTGGTCGTCTTGCGATACAGCACGAGCGTGGGCTCGAGTCCCTTGACGCGATCCGTCGCGTCATTGCCGGGACCGACGAGCAGCGGCCCCACGACGACCACGAGCGTCACGGCCACCGCCAGCGCGGCCACGGTCTTCCAGCGCCAGCCGAAGCGGACGCCGGCCGTACGCGTCGCGGCGGCGGAGCGCGACTCGAGCCGCATTCGAACACCGGCCGCCAGGATCTGCGGAGGATACCGTTCCCGAACTTCGAGGTCCGACCGGTCGAGCGCGGCCAGTCGCGTCCGCAGTTCGTCGTCGTCCTGCAGGCGGCAATCGAGAGCCGCCGCCTCGTCCTCCGCCAGCTCGCCGAGGCGGTACCGCTCGAGAATCAGATCCGGAGGACGTGGAGAGGCGCCGGATCGCTCTGTCACGTGATCATCTCCCCGAGGACGCGCCGCAGCCGTCTCAGCCGCTTGCGCACACCCGATACCGACAGGCCGACCTCCCTGGCCACCTCCTCGAGCGTCAACCCGTCGAGATAGTGCAGGACGGCGATCGTGCGGGTCGAGACGGGGTCCCGCCGGAACAGGCGATCGAGAACAAGCCGCGCCTCGCTCGGTTCGCCCGGCGTGACCGGCGCCGCTATCCTCTCGAGCACGGCATCCTCCGTCGGCACCGCGTGCCGGCCGCGGTCGCGAATCCGATTGAGGCAGAGATTGGTGGCGATGATGTACAGGAGGCTCGACGGATGGCCGGCG
>Ga0316628_100001186_pt1 | contig 18104 bp, 11 predicted proteins | sample OWC_Aug_M2_C1_D5_FD_207648 | JGI IMG/M metagenome (GOLD analysis project Ga0316628, IMG submission 207648) | Wetland soil microbial communities from Old Woman Creek delta, Ohio, United States - OWC_Aug_M2_C1_D5_C | ecosystem: Environmental > Terrestrial > Soil > Wetlands | place: USA: Ohio... | reverse complement strand
TGGGAGACGAGTCGTTCGGGGCGCGCTGCCAGGAACGGATCGAGCGCTTCCGGCGCGACGGCGGCACGATCCTGCTCGTCTCCCATAGCCTGCCGACGGTCGAGAAGCTGTGCCGCCAGGCCATGTGGCTGCACGAGGGGCGGGTGATGGCCGTGGGCGCGGCCTCCGACGTGGTGGCGCAGTACCAGACGGGGGTCTCCTCGCCCTCGTTCGCCGGCCGCTTCGGGGGGCGGTGAGCGAAGATGCGGCCCCGGGTACTGGCCGTACCGGGCGTCGCCGGCGCGCTTGCCGGTCATGCCCGCGGCGCCTGCAGCGTCATCACCGGACTCGTGTCCTCGCGGCCGGCCGACAGCGTGCGCGTGCTCACCCAGGGAGCCGACAGCGAGGTGCCGTCCCTCCCCGGCGGGGGCCTCGACGCCGCCGTAGGCTGGGCAGACCTGGTCCTGGTCCACGGGGGCGTCGGCCAGCCGGCGGTGGACGCGGCGGTCTGCGCGGCCCAGATGGCGAAGGCGCTGGTCGTCTGCCACTACCTTCCCGCCGAGCGCGAACGGGTGGCCGTGAGGTGGGTGCTGGAGAGGGCGAACGCCGTGCTGGTCCCCGACGATCCCAGCCTCGCCCGTCTCCGGGCGCTCGCCCCGCGCGCCCGCGGCGTCGTGACCCCTCCGGTCGAGGAGGTAGAAAAGGCGATCGCCGCGTGGGCCACGACCCCGCCCGACGAGTCGTGTGCCGCACCTCCGCCCGACGAGCCGGCCGAGGCGGGCACGGCGCCGGGAGTGATCGCCGGCGGCACCGAGCAACGGATTCGCGACCTCGAGCGCAGCCTGGAGAGTGCGCTCGGCGAGCTCGCCCGCATCCACGGCTCGCGCCTGTGGCGCCTGGGGGCGCTCTACTGGACGGCCCGGCCCGCCGTCGTGCTCGCCTGGCGGCGCCTGACCCACCCGGTCGAGGCGCTCCGCGTCGCCGCGCCCCGGCTCCTGCCGGTTGGCCTGCGCTCCCGGCTGACGCAGATGCTGCGGGTGGGAGGGCGCGAGGCGCCCGATGCGGCCGGCGAGAGCGGCCGGGTCGAGGCCGTGCTCGAGCGCCTGGCGAGCGGGCCGGAGCGGCACCCGACCCTGTTCTTCCTGCCGGTCATCGAGTGGGGGTTCCGCCACCAGCGCCCACAGCAGCTCGCCACCGCGCTCGCCGCCAGGGGCTGGCCGCTGTTCTACGTTTCGTGCCGCTTCGCGGTCGGGGCGCGGGCGGTGAGCGTATCGCCGGAGCCGGGAGCGGAGGGCGTGTGGAGCCTGCGCCTGCCGAGCGTCCGCCGCCTGAACGTCTATCGCGACACGATCGACCCGCGGAGCCTGGAACGCATGCTGGAGGCGATCCGCGCCTTCCGCGGCCAGGCCGGGGTCGCGGAGGCCGCCGTCGTCTGCGAGCTGCCGTTCTGGCGGCCGCTCGCGCAGCGGCTGCGTGAGCTGTTCGGGTGGCCGGTCGTTTACGACCTGCTGGACGAGCACGCCGGCTTCGCGACCAACTCGAAGGCCATGCTGCGCGACGAGGGCCGTCTGACGGCCGAGGCCGACCTCGTGCTCGCCACCTCGGGGCGTCTGGAGGAGAGCGCGAAGAGAGTCAACCCGCACACCCTCCGCGTCCCCAACGGCTGCGACTGGTCGCGCTGGTCGAGGCCGCTCGGTCCAGGGCTCCCGGCGGAGCTGCAGCGCCCCGTCATCGGCTACTTCGGGGCGATCTCGGAGTGGTTCGACACCCGGCTGGTGGCCCACCTCGCCGCGGCGCGCCCCGGGTGGTCGTTCGTGCTGGTCGGTTCGACGTACGGCGGCGACGTCGGCCGCCTGGCGGGCCTGCCCAACGTCCACCTCCTCGGCGAGCGCCCGTACGTCACCCTCCCCGGGCTCGCCAGGGAGTTCGACGCCGGCATCATCCCCTTCCGTCGCACGCCGCTCACCGAGGCCACCGACCCGGTGAAGTTCTACGAGATGATGGCGCTCGGCCTCGACGTCGTGGCCACTCCCCTTCCGGAGTTGGCGGCCCATAGCGATCTGCTGAGGGTCGCCGCGACGCCCGAGGAATTCCTCGCGGCGCTCGACGACGTCGTGACGCGCCCCCGCGACCCCGCCCTCGTCGAGCGACGCCGGCAGTTCGCCTGGGCCAATCGCTGGGAGGCACGGGCGGAGGCGATCCTCGCGGCGATCCCCGAGCTCTACCCGCTGGTGTCCATCGTGATCGTCACCCACAACAACCTGGCGTTCTCGCGGATGTGCCTGGAGAGCGTCCGGAAGAACACGGCGTACCCGAACTGCGAGGTCATCGTCGTGGACAACGGCTCCACCGACGGCACCCGCGAGATGCTCAACGAGATGGCACGCTCGCACCCGGGGCTGACGGTCATCGGCAACGAAGGCAACCGGGGCTTCGCCGCGGCGTGCAACCAGGGCCTCCACCGAGCCCGGGGCTGGGTCCTCTGCCTCCTCAACAACGACACCGTGGTCGCCCCGGGCTGGCTTTCCTCGATGGTCCGAGTGCTCCGGAACGACCGGCGGGCCGGACTCGTCGGCCCGGTGAGCAACGCGGTTGGCAACGAGGCGCGCGTTCAGGTCGGCTACACCGACGTCGAGGCGATGCCGGCGTGGGCCGCCAGGTGGTCCGCGGAGCACCAGGGGGAGGTCCTCGAGCTGCCGATGCTCGCCCTGTTCTGCGCGGCGATGCGGCGGGAGGTCTGGGAGCAGATCGGCGACCTCGACGAGCGCTTCGAGCTCGGCATGTTCGAGGACGACGACTACTGCCGGCGCATCCACCAGGCCGGCCTCAAGACCCTCTGCCTGCGCGAGGCGTTCGTCCACCACTGGCAACGCGCCACCTTCCGCCTCCTCGGCGACAAGGCGTTCCAGCAGATCTACGAGAGAAACCGCGCCGCCTATCAGGCCAAGTGGAACGCCCGCAACGGCAAAGGGTGAAGCAAGGGGAGAGCTGCCGCCGGAGCCTGGCATCCATTGCCCTCACCCCCACGCGCGGCGAGGCCGGCACCGCACCGCCCGACAAGCGGCCCTTTGTGGCCGCTCGCGCATCGGCTACAGTACCCCGTACAGAATGGAGCGACCTCCTCGCCCTGGCTCGTTTGAGGATGGCAACGGTCCCGAAGACCGCGGCACAGCGCCGCCCGGCGCTGCCGAGGCCGCCGCGGATCAGCGCGGCGGCGGTCTCGCAGGAATGTCGGCGACCGGCACACCCAAGGTCGTCGTCGTAATGCCCGCCTTCAACGCGGCCAAGACCCTGCGCATGACCTACGCCGAGCTGCCCCGTGACGTCGTGGACCTCGTCATCCTCGTGGACGACGGCAGCTCCGACGAAACGGCGCAGATCGCAAGGGAGCTGGGCCTCGAGCTCTTCGTCCACAACCGCAACTACGGCTACGGGGCGAATCAGAAGACCTGCTACCGGGAGGCGCTCAAGGCCCGCGCGGACATCGTGGTCATGGTGCACCCGGACTACCAGTATGACCCCACGCTGTTGCCCGAGATCATCCGGCCTATCCAGGAGGACCGAGCCGACGTGGTGCTCGGATCCCGCCTGCTCGGCACATCGGCCCTCAAGCAGGGGATGCCGTGGTGGAAATACGTCGCCAATCGTCTTCTGACAGGGCTGGAGAACGCGGTGTTCCACCTCCGCCTCTCCGAGTACCATACGGGGTATCGCGCCTACCGACGTGGGGCGCTCGAGGCCGTCAACATCGCGATGAACTCGGACAACTTCATCTTCGACCAGGAAATCATCGCCCAGTTCGTCGAGGTCGGGGCGACCATCGCCGAGGTGCCGGTTCCGACCCGTTACTTCCCCGAGGCGTCTTCGGCCTCGGTCCTGCAGAGCACGCGCTACGGGCTCTCGATCCTGTGGCTGCTCGCGCGCCTGGTCCTTCACCGGAGGGGGTTCTGGCGGCAGCGCCAGTTCGAGAGCTTGGTCGGGCGGTATACGGGGGCGATCGCACCCGACTGACAGGCGCGCCGCGCCATCAACGTATCCCCGCAATGAACGCCGCCGCCAGCAAAAGGATAAGGGCGACTGCCTGGCCGCGTTCGTCTACAATGCGAGCCGCGCAATGGGAGACTTCACTCGGGTGACGGTAAAGAGCAACGACTTCGTTCGCGGGTGGCACCTGATCGAGGGCGCTGTCCTGAAGGCCGTCGCGCGAGTGGGGAGCAGCGGGTGGTACATCCTGGGCGAGGAGGTGCGCCGCTTCGAGGCCGCGCTCGCCGCGGCCTGGCCAGTGCCTCACGCAGTCGGGGTGGGCAGCGGCCTGGACGGGCTCGAGATCGCGCTGCGTTGCCTCGGCCTGCGCCGCGGGGACCGCGTGCTCACCACACCGCTGTCCGCCTTTGCGACCACACTGGCGATCGTGCGCGTCGGCGGGACCCCGGTATTCGTCGATGTCGACGACTCCGGTCTCCTCGACCTTGACCGCTGCCGGGAGGCGCTGCGCCACGACCGCACCATCCGCTGGTTGCTGCCCGTGCACCTGTATGGTCACGCGCTCGACCTCGAGGCGCTGGCAGACCTGCAGGCGGAGTTCGGTCTCGGCGTCGTGGAGGACTGCGCCCAGTCGATCGGCGCGCGCTCTCGCGGTCGAACGACCGGTACGGTGGCCCGCGCCGCTGCCACGAGCTTCTATCCGACCAAGAACCTCGGTGCCCTGGGGGACGCTGGCGCGGTGCTGACCGCCGAAGCAACCGTCGCCGAGGAGGCGCGCGCATTGCGGCACTACGGTCAGACTTCGACCTACGTGCACGACCGCCTGGGTCTCAACAGTCGGCTCGACGAACTGCACGCCGCGATCCTGCATGACGCTCTCCTGCCGCACCTGCAGGACTGGACCGCGCGGCGCTCGGCCATCGCCGCCGCCTACCGCGACGGCATCAGCCATCCTCGGTTGACGGTGCCCCCGATCCCGGCGGGCTCGGAATCGGTCTGGCACCTGTTCCCGGTGCTCGCCGCTCCGCCGGAGCGCAGTGCGTTCATCGCCCATCTCAATGCGGGGGGCGTGCAGACCGGGGTGCACTACCCGCGTCTGATTCCATGCCAGCGGGCACTCGCCGAGCACGGCGGCTTCGAGGTCATTGGCGAAACTGCCAATGCCGAGAGGTTCGCCCGGGGCGAGGTCTCGCTGCCGATTCACCCCTTTCTCGCGGACGCAGAGGTGGCGCAGGTGGTAGCCTGCTGCAACGCGTGGAGGCCGGCCTGATGCTCTCTCTGGTGATCCCCGTCTACCGCAACGAGAGCTCCATTCCGGACCTACTCGCTGTGCTGACCCGGCTCGCCGCTCAAATGGACGGCGACTTCGAGGCCGTCCTCGTGGTCGACGGCAGCCCGGACCGTTCCCTCGACCTGCTCGCCGAGGCGCTGCCCAGGGCCGCCTTTGCCTCGCAGCTCATCGCACTCTCTCGGAATTTCGGCTCCTTTGCCGCGATCCGCGCCGGCCTCGAGAAGGCACGTGGAGAGATGCTGGCGGTGATGGCCGCAGATCTTCAGGAGCCACCTGAGCTCATCATTGCCTTCCGAGAAAGGCTCCGCAGCGGGGACTGCGACGTCGTTGTTGGCACCCGCGCCGGCCGCGGTGACGGGTTCGGGAAGCGCATCTCCTCGGCGGTCTTCTGGTGGTGCTACCGCAACCTTGTGCAGCGCGACGTGCCGCGTGGCGGCGTGGACGTGTTCGCCTGTACTCGTGATTTCCGTGACCACCTGGTCGCGCTCCACGAGCGCAACACCACGCTCGTGGGCCTCATCTTTTGGCTCGGCTTCCGCCGCGCAGAAGTGAGCTACACGCGCCAGCCGCGCCGCCATGGCCGGAGCGCCTGGTCGGTGGCGCGCCGAGTCCGCTACCTGCTCGATTCGGCATTCGCATTCTCCGATCTCCCGGTCAAGCTAATGGTCGCACTTGGCCTCCTGGGCATGGGGGCGGCGGCGGCCCTGGGGCTCGTAGTGCTCTTCGCCAAGGCAACGGGGCGTATCCAGGTGCCAGGCTATTCCGCTACGGTACTCACCGTGATGTTCTTCGGCGGCCTGAACTCATTGGGTCTCGGCCTCCTCGGGGAGTACCTCTGGCGCACCTTCGAGAACACCAAGGGCCGGCCCGGATACCTCATCGCACAGCACCGCCATTTCGGCGAGAAGCGTGAGTAGGAATGAGCCACCACGAACACCGCACCGAGAACGACGCCTCTTGGTCCTCACGCATGGAGGAGGGTCGCGGCTCCAAACCGCCACGTCAGGCATCGTCCGGTGGGCGCCGTCTCGGCGCGGTCGTAGTGTTGATACTGCTCAGCAGCATCCTGACCTACCAGTTGCTGATTCCACCCGTCATCGGCCTGGCCGATCAGGGCGACTACGGGAGGGTCTTCCAACGGTTCGGCATCGACACGGACATCGCCGATTACAGCCATCGCTATTTCGGCCACTTCATCCGCACGTGGAAGGTTGACCAGAAGAAGGCCATCCGCAACGGCTTCCTCTCCCCCGACGTCCCGCTCGTGGGGGTATCCCTCGCACTCAACACACTGCTCTCGAAGACGGGCCTATACGACATCCGTTGCCTGGCGCTTGTCCGCATGGCCATATTCTTGGCTGCGGCGGCGTTGATTCTGCAACTGGCATGGCGTCATGGGCTGCTCGTGCGTGCGGTGGCGGTCTTCGCCTTTCTGCTCGTGTTCGCGGATGTTGGGTACGTCGCGTATTTCAACTCCGGATACAGCGAACCATCGTCGTTCCTCTTCGGGCTGTTGACCATCGCGTTCTACCTACGTCTGGTAGCGTCGGAGGGAAACCCCTGGGCCAACCTCAGCGGCCTCGCCAGCTGTGCCGCCCTGCTCGTCTGGAGCAAGCCGCAGAACATACTCCTGGGATTCGTCGCCGGCGTCGCTGTGCTCCGGCTCGCACGGGCTTACCGAACGCCACGCTGGCGGGTCGGAACGCGCCTAGCGGCCATCGGCCTCATGGGGTGCTCGATCCTCTGCCGCATCGTGCCGCCCCCGGACTGGTACAGAGATTTCGTTCGCTACATCGCTGTCTTCACGAATGTCCTCCCCTTCTCACCGGATCCGCAAGAGGACCTGCAGGAGCTCGGCCTTGATCCCAGCCTGGCCAAGTTTGCAGGGACGCTCCCCTGGGACAAGGAACCGAGAGAAAGTCAGAAGCAGTTGCGCCAGCTCTTCTATTCTCGAATTGGCGACGGGGCCCTGGCGCGTTTCTACCTGCACCACCCGGGAAGGATCTGGACCCTGCTGAAAGCGTCCGCTCCCGAGGGGCTTTGGCTGCGCACGGGCCTCGGGAACTTTGAGGAGTCCACGGGGTTGGCACGCTTTTCGTACGCCCAGTCGTTCGCCCTACGGAGCAATTTCGCCCGGCGTCACGGACCCAACCACCTGGGCTGGTTCGCTGCCTGGCTGGGAGCAGTACTGTGCTTGGCCGCGGCCTTCTGGCTGCGGGCACGCGCGCCGGCGCGACGCCTCGCTTGCGAGGGGATCGCCTGGCTCGTCGTTGCCGCACTCAGCCAGTACGCCACGGTCGCCATCCTCCAGGGACCCCACGGCACGCAGAAGCAGATGTTCCTGTTCGCGTTTCTCTTTGACTGCTGCCTGATGGCCACGCTTGCCCTTGTAGCCCACCGCGTCGATGGCACCCTCAAGCGTTGGAAGGAACGACACGGTCCCCAGGTCAAGACCAGCGAGCCCACGGCGCAGGTGCTTGGTTAGCGCAGGAGAAGCAGAAGCCCGTACGGTGAGACAGCGGAGGCTCAAGTGAGCGAGAAGAAGGGGTTCTTTGGGCATCCCCACGCCATTGTGGAATCAAGGTCGATCGGGCCGGGCACGCGGATCTGGGCGTTCGCCCACGTGCTCCCGGGTGCGGTGATCGGCTCGGAGTGCAACATCTGCGATGGCGTGTTCATCGAGAACGACGTGAGACTCGGCGACCGGGTCACGGTCAAGTGCGGCGTCCAGCTGTGGGACGGGATAACCTTGGAGGACGACGTCTTCGTCGGGCCAAACGCCACCTTCACCAACGACCGCTTCCCCCGCAGCAAGGCGTACCCCGAGGAGTTTGCGCGCACGCTGGTGCGTGCCGGCGCCTCGATCGGCGCCAACGCCACGATCCTCCCCGGGCTGACCATCGGCCCGAGGGCGATGGTCGGTGCGGGTGCGGTCGTCACTCGCGACGTGCCGGCCAACGCCATCGTCGTCGGCAATCCCGCCTACATCAACGGATATGCGCAGTCTGAGCGGAAACCGGTGGCGCCCGCAGCCGCTGCCGGGGCGCTCGGGCGCCAGCCTCTCGTGCGCGGTGTGCGCGTTGTGGATATCGGCGTGTTCGCGGACTTGCGAGGCAGCCTGGCTGTGGCCCAAATGGGAAGGGAGTTGTCTTTCGCTCCGAGGCGGGCGTTCATCGTCTTCGATGTCCCGACCCGCGAGGTCCGCGGCGAGCACGCCCACCGCTCGCTCGAGCAGCTTCTCGTCTGCATCCGTGGTGAGTGCGCCGTGGCATTGGACGACGGCGTCCATCGCGAGGAGGTGGCCCTCGACTCGCCACACCTCGGGCTCTACGTGCCACCGATGGTCTGGGCGACGCAGTACAAATTCTCCCGTGACGCCATGCTGCTCGTCCTTGTCTCTGCCGAGTACGACCCTGCGGAGTACATCCGCGACTATGACGAGTACCTGGGCCTGGTGAGGCGTTGACGGGGGAACACATCGAAGCCGGTGCGTTCGCTGACCAGGCCGGCATTCCACGAGACCCGGCTCCGCCCTGGACGCCTCAAGAAACGGCGACGGGCGTTCTGCCCATCCTCGGGCGTGCCGCGTTGGCGGCACTCCTCGCCTACGTTGTGATCAACTTCGTGCTCATCCCCGACAACCGCATCATTGGATTCCCGATCCAGCACGACGACTTCACCAACTTGTCCCACACCTCGATCGACCTTTACCGCGCGCGCATCCGTCCGGTCTCCACCATGACCCTGATGGCGCTCTCCATGGCCGGTCCGACGAGTTTCTTCGTCGTTCTTCACGTACTCACAGTTGCGCACGTGGCCCTCGCGCTGACCTTTCTCGCCGTCCTCTTCAGGGTGCGCCGCCCACCACTCGCGTTCCTCTTCGCCCTTTCGGTGCCCCCTTTCGCCTTCGAGTACATCGTCTACTATTACCGCTACACCGGGCTCATCACGAACCTGCTGTCAATCAGCCTCGGGGCACTCTCCCTGCTTCTCCTGCTCACGGGGCTTCGCGGACCGCAGGTCTTGCGTGTGCGCGTTGTGCTCGGCGTCGTCTCCTTCGCCCTCAGCCTCCTGTCCAAGGAGGACTTCATCCTCCCTGTGGTCCTGCTCTGTGCGTACCTCGCGCTTCCGGGGGTCGCAACCTCGCGCCGCCAGCAGGTCACGAGACTGACGCTGACGGCGGGCCTTGGCGCCGCGGCCGCAGCGTGGCTGCTCTTCTCCACCGTGGTCGTGCGTAGCCCTTTCTTGGGGATGGCGCGCGGCCCGTACGAGAGGGTGTTTGCCCCCGCGAGCCTGTTTGCCACAGTGATCTGGTACCTCAGAGCAACAGCGAGCGCGAAGATCGCGACCGCGCTTCAAGCTTTTGGGCTTCTGGCGAGCTTCTTTCCCGACTTGCGACGGCATTGGCGTGAGCTGCTGCTTGCCCAGTTCATCCCGCTCGCGCTCGTTTTCGCGTACGCACCGCTCCCGCACCACACAAACCCCTATTACTGCTTCAACTGGCTTCCCTGGCAGCTGGGGTGCTTGATGGTCTTTGGTCACGTCATCACACTGCTGCCGCGGCGGTCCACTCGGCTCGCGACCCTCGTCGCCCTGCTGGCCCTTGCGGCTGTTCCGGTTGCCATCACGCAAGGCCGGCGCCAAGAAGTGGCGCAGCAGTATCGCACCGGGATCTCGGTGAGCCGCAACATCATCGACACCCTCCTTGCCAACCGTCTCGCGATCACCGGTGTGCCACTGGTCGCGATCCTCGATCCGCCGGCCCACAACCCGTGGTTCGGGACCGACGGTAGTTTCCTCGCCAATCGCTATGGCCTCCGCACCCACTGGTTGGTGCTCGTCCCGCGCGATGGCGAGTACTACCGCTCCGTGCTGAGACTCCGCGGGCGTCTCCGTTGGGGCTCCGTCGAGACAGCCGACGTCAGCGAGCTCGCCCGCCTCCCGCATGTGCCCGTCATTCGCTTCGCCCCCGACGGCCACGGGACGTTTACCTGGTCGGCGTCTGAAGGAACCGGCTACCCGGTTGAACCGTCACTGTGGGCGGAGCCCAACCCCATCGAAGTGTGCGACGGAACCGGGTTGGGGGTTGCGGACATCTCCTGGATCGTCCCGAAGGGGACAGTCGTCGAGGTTAGGGTCGGCTCGCCGCTGGGAACCGTGTGTGGCCAAAGCACCGGCACCTGGGGCACCGCCACGACCGGCAAGTGGGTCGGCGACGGGACCGAGTTTGTCCTCCTCGACACGCACACTCATACGACCCTGGCGACGCTTACCGTCCACGTCACTTCAGCTGGATGCCCATGACGCCCACTCCCGCTTTGCAGGACCGTCGCCGGTCGGGCTGCCGCGTCGCGAGCGCGCACTTAGCCTCCGCCGTGGCCCCGGCGACAGTGGAGGAACGGGCGAGCGGAAGCAAGGAATCCGGTCAGAGCGGCCGCTGCTACCGGTAACAGAAGATCCTCCAAAGGCCAGCGGTAGCGGGCCACGACAAAGAAGATCGGAATGAGGGATACCTGGTACGCTGCAGCACCGGAGAGGGCCACGAAGGTGACGCTTTGCAGACCGGCGTGACCGCCTGCCAGGGCCTTGGGCAGCAACCAGATGACTCCACCTCCTGCCAGCAGCAGGAGCACCCAGGACGGTAGCTCGAGAATCCGCTTGACCGCGACCGGATGGCGTTTCAGCACGTGCTCGTCTGGCAAGACCCGGGTCGCCGGGAACGGAGGGGAGCCGGCGCCGAAAATCGCCCAATCGGCGACATGGGCGTCATGAGCGAACAGATCACCAAACCGGCTCGCGTAGCCCGCCAGCGCCCTCCCCGGGTGAGCTCGGATCCAGCGCACCGACTCCCGGAACATGAGCGAGTCGAGATCGTGCGGGGAGAGCTTCGTTGACCCCGGTACCCGCGCTTCGATTGCCTGCTGCCAGTCGAACCACTGCCCGTTCGCGGCGTCGCTGTTCGCTTCGAAAAGGGCCACCGCACCGATCGAGGTCGAAAAGGTGAACTTACCCTGCCATTTCAGGTTCCAGAATGCCCAGGGAAGCAAAACGGCGTGCTGCACACCGATCAGGAGGATCGTTTCGAGCGCAACCGTGCGGAGCGGACGCCTGCGCACGATCAGTGCCGCGAAAGGCCAGAGAGCGCCAAGGTAGTGCGCCACCATGCGCACGCCGGTCAGCATTCCGAGAATCGCGCCGGCGCCGGCCGCGATCGTCAGGGCAGGTCGTTTTGCGAGTCCGCTGGCAACCAGCAGGACGAAAGCCAGCAAAAGTGGCGTGAAGAGGTTCTCGGAGGCGACGAGGCAACACATGAGGATCGACCGCGGGTAGAGAGCGAGGATGAATGCCGAGAGGGCGCCGACCTTCTCCCCACGCAGACGTCGGCCGAGCAGCCCGACCAGAACGATCGACGCAGCGCCGAGCACACAGTTGACCGTCTTCGCGGCGATCAGGTGCCTGTCCGTCAGGGCAAAGCTAGCCGCAAGAAGGAGCGGATACCCGGGGGGGAAGAAGGCGTTGAAATGGCCGGGCCAAATCTCGTACCGGCCTCTTTCGTGAAGGCTGATGCCGCGGTGGAGGTACGACCAGAAGTCCGAGACCGGCATCGTCGGAATGGCGATGATCGCCGAGACCCGGAGTACGCCACCGAGGAGCGCCGCTATGACAAGGAGGATTACGAAGCTCTTCGGGCGTAGGCTGCGCGCGCGTTCTTCAGTCGATTCCCGTTGGGCGTCGCGCGTCGGCCCTGGCGCGCAGCCGGTTGCGCGGTTCATGCGGGTGGAGTCTATCACCTGCTACGCTTGACCACGAACCAGGCACCCCATGCCGAAGCGTGCTTGGCACTCAGACGGGGCACCTCGGGGGCCACACAATCTCAGCTCTCGAACCCTTGCGGTCTGCGAATTCGCCTCCGCTGAAGGACCGTGCAGGCAGGCAAATACCGGATCGACAGCCCCAACCGCCACCAGAACAAGCGACATCCTGCGGAACGCCCTGCCAACCGAGCGGCTCGTGTGTTCCGACCCTGAACCAATGGAACCAGTCCCGCGATACCGGCAAGAGTTCTTCCCGTGCTGACCGGGCTGGGGGCAATGCGGTTGTCCTCACCAGCGAGACCAAGCACGGCACACATCTGGTGACCAGCACAAGCGGGTTTCTTGAACCAGAAAGCCAACGGCCTTACAGGAACGGACCCGGCACGAAAGAGCGGGTTGTGAAAGCTGCAGCTGGCTGGCGCGTCACGTGGGCCGCGGTCCACGGATGATGTTGTGCGAACCACGTGTCGGCGGCCGCATGCGAGGATTTTCGGATGGAGCAGGGCTTGGGGGCCCGAGGTGGAGGGATGCGCACGGACGAGTCTACAAAGCGGCCGGACCGGCTCGCCAGAGTCGCAACGCTGTTCGTGGTTTCCGCCTGCGCCGGTCTCACCCCCTTCGTCTTCTCCCCTGTGACCGTCTACCTCAACAACTCCTACGAGTTCCCCTTCCCCCTCGCTGCCGCACTGCCCCTGCTGATCGTCGTTGCCGTCGCCGCTGGCTCTCTCGTGCTGCTTGTTCTCTCACTGCTCCGGCAAAGTGGGCGGACGTGGGGGGTGGCGATCGCCGTCGGTTGGTCCGTCGGCGCCTGGGTGCAGGGAAATGTCCTCGGATGGAGCTACGGCCAGCTCGCGGGCTACGCGATCGACTTCGGCGCCACGGCGTGGAGGGGCTGGGTCGACGCCGGTGTCTGGGCCGTCGTCGTTCTGGTTTGCGTCGTCTGGCGAGGAAGCGTAACGCGTCATGCAACGACCATCGTTGTCGCTCTCCTGTCGGTGCAGATCGCGTCTGCGCTCGTCGTGGCAGCCAGCCATGAGGAGGACCCCTGGTTCCTGCGATATCACTTCGACTACTCGAAGGAGTTCCGGTTCTCCTCGAAGCGGAACGTGGTCGTGCTCCTGCTCGATGGCATGATGACGACCGAGTTCGCGCGCACCGTTGCCGATGACCCCGCCCTGGCCTCCGCCTTTGATGGCTTCACCTACTTCAGGAACGCGGTGGCGGACTTCTCGCTCACCCAGGGGTCGCTCCCGGCGATTCTCACGGCGGAGCGCTACGACGACTCGCAACCGTACATGGATTTCGTGAAGGCGGCCTACTCCTCACGGTCCTCGCTGCCGAAACTCCTCAAGGAAGACGGTTACACCGTCGACGTGTTCGGCCTGTACCGCTCGATCTGGGGCGACCCCGCGGTGATGTCGAACGTGGTGCCCAACCCCCAAGGCGTCAAAGCGGTCAGCCGCAAGGTCGCGTTCCTCGCCGACCTGGGCCTCTTTCGGAGCGTGCCGCACACGCTCAAGCCCCTCGTCTACCGCAACCAGTCCTGGCTCCTCAGCGCGCTGGTCCGCCACCTGGGTGTAGGGAAGGCCGGGATGATCGTGGAGCTCGGCGGGAACCAGGAGAGCGCCGAGTTCGGGGAAGCGCTCGCGCGGACCGGGGCGGACTTTCCACTCCAAAGCGCCCCGGTCTTCAAGTTCATCCACCTCCAGGGCCCGCATCCGCCCCTGACCATCGACGAGAACGGACACAGGGCCGATCTGCGGTTCAACGCCGGGAACTACCGCCGCGCCGTCCACGGAAGCCTGGTGATCGCATCCTCCCTGCTCGACCTTCTGCACAAGCGCGGCCTTTACGACACGTCGCTCGTCCTGATCGTGTCCGACCACGGGATCGACCTCCCCGTGGTGCTGCCACGCGAGCTCGAGGCGGCAGCGGGACCGCGGGGACCGGCCCAGCAGTCGCGCGCGCTGCCACTCGTTCTCGTCAAACCGCCGGGCGCGCAAGGGCCCCTCCAGCTGTCGGACGCACCGGTCGAGCTCAGTGACATCCCCCGCACCGTCCTGGTGCACGTCGGAATCGACGCGGCCGGGATGCCGGGGGCCGACATGTTCGGCCTGCCCGCCGACTCGCCGCGAGAACGAACGTACTTTTCGGTCGCGGACCAGAACTGGAGCACGAGCCGCTATCTGTCGACGATGACGGAGTTCGTCGCCTCCGGCTTCAGCTGGTTCGAGAGCAGCTGGCACCAGACCGGGAGGACCCTCGGCAACTACCGCGATGCCCTTAGGGCATACCAGGCGTCGGCGCGGGTCGCCTACCTGGCCACGCCTTCCGCGTCTTCGAGCTCCGGTGACGAACCGGTCATCATCGCGACCAACGAATCGGGCCTGGAGCTGTCCTTCCCTGCATCCCTGCTCGAGCCCCGACGCGGCGACTGGGCGGCGGTCGAGTTGCCCTTCGAGGGGCTCACCCCGGACACCACGTATCGTCTGTCCTTCGACGTCAGGGACGACTACGGCGACGACCACCCCGGCCGTCTCGTGCAGGCGGTGTCGCTCGACGGCCGGCGCATCTACCTCCACGACCTGGGGGCGGGGACGTTCACGGGTGCCACACCGGTCGAGTGGCACTTCCGGGCGACATCACCGCAGGCGAAGTTGCGCATTGAGGTTCGCTACGTCGGCGACCCCGAGCGGGGATGGAATTGGGGTCTCTTCGCGAAGTTGGGGCTCGGGGACCTGAAGCTCGAGCGCGTTGCTGCGGCGTCCGCCCGCGGCGGCGCCTGAGGTGCTAGAGTGACCCGGGCGTGATATGAGTCGGTACGAGTCGCGAGGCAGAGGAGTGCAATGGACAGGAAAATGAAGCCGTTTCTCGTCGCGACCGCGGTCGCGCTCGTGCTCGCCGCGAGACCCGCATACGCGTATCTCGATCCGACGGCGGGCAGTGTCATGCTGCAGCTGCTGCTCGGCGGGGTCGCCGCGATCGCCGTGGCGCTGAAGATCTTCTGGCATTCAATCTTGCGCGCGCTGCACCTCCGCACCGAGGCGGAGGATGACGAGCGGTAGCACGGACACAAGGGCCAGCGCTCCCCAACCGGAGGGCGGGTCCTTCCGCGACCGGACCGCACGGGTGTTCCTCGACGGTGGGCGCGTCCTGCGTGGGCTCGGTCCGCGGGCGTTCGAGGCGTGGGAGGCGTACTCGCGGGCAGAGTTCTTCCAGAGACTCAGCGCGAGCGGCGCAGTGGTCGGCACGCGATGTCTGACGGACCGCGATCGGCCCAACATCGGGGACGGCTGCGTGGCGGTTCTCGAGCACGATCGCGTGCCGTTCGTCTCCTATCCATACGAGTGGTCGTTTTCGATGCTGAAGAGGGCGGCGTTGCTCCAGCTCGACCTGCTTCTCGCCGCGCTCGCCGAGGGGTTCACCCTCAAGGACGCGACTCCCTACAACTTCCAATGGCGGGGAACCCGCGTGCAGTTCATCGACGTCGGCTCGATCGAACCCTACCGCGAGGGCGAGCCGTGGGTCGGCTATCGCCAGTTCTGCCAACTCTTCCTCTACCCTCTCTTGCTCCAGGCGGCTCGCGGCCTGCCGGCTCCGAAGCTCCTGCGCGCCGGGCTCGACGGCATCGAGCCACGGTTCTGCCGTTCGCTGCTCCGGACGCGGGATCTGTTGCGGCGGGGCGCGCTGACGCACGTCTGGCTCCACGCACTCGCGCAGGAGCGCTTCGCCTCAACGCAGGAGAGTTCCGTGGCTCGGCTGGCGAAGGGCGGTTTGCGGAGGTCCATGGTCGAGCGCACGGTACGGGGCATGCGCAGCGTCGTGGCGCGCCTGCAACCGCGGCGGCGGCGCTCGGCGTGGGCCGATTACCGTCACGAGCACAGCTACCAGGCAGGTGACCTGGAAGCCAAGCGCGGGTTCGTCGAACGCTTCGTGGCCGCGCGCAGTCCCGGACTCGTGTGGGACGTCGGCGCGAACACCGGCGACTTCTCTCGGATCGTCGCCCCACACGCCGGCTACACCGTGGCGCTCGAGCAGGACGAGGCGACGGTCGATCAAATGTTCACCGAGCTCGCCGCGGAGGGCAACGAGCGCATCCTGCCGCTGGTCGTCGACATCACCGATCCCTCGCCGGGCATGGGCTGGCGCGGCGCGGAGCGGCACACGCTATGGGAACGGGGCAAACCCGACCTGGCGCTCTGCCTCGCGCTCATCCACCACGTTGTGATCGCGGGAAACGTGCCCCTGCCGGAGTTCATCGACTGGCTCACAGGCCTCGGCTGCGATCTTGTCATCGAGTTCGTCGGTCGGGACGACCCGATGGTCCGACGACTCCTGCTCAACAAGCGCGACGATTACACCGACTACGATCAGGGCGTCCTCGAGGCATGCCTAGGCCGGGCCTTCGCCGTAGAGTCACGCCTACCGCTCGCGAGCGGGACCCGGTTCCTTTACGGGTGCCGCGCAGAGGGTCGTGGCTGAGCGGGTTTCGTCGGCCGAGCCTCCACAACGGTGCTTCCTGGACGCCCTCACCAACGACGCAGGCGTGGTGGGTCGTAGAAGTCAGGTGAGGCGCCCGAGCAGAGTCTCGGCCCTCGCCGTCCACGAGTTGGCGCGGCCGAGGGCGCGCAGCCGAGACACGAACGCGGCGTCGCCGGCGCTCGCCCTCGCAGCGTCGAGGATCTCCGCGGTCTCCCCGGCGCTGCCTGCGATTTTGACCTCAGGATAGGACATGCACTCGGGCATCGGCGTCGTCACCACCGGCTTACCCGCCGCGAAGTACTCGTAGAGCTTGAGAGGCGAGGTGGCGAGCGTGACCTCGTTGATCTGGAAGGGAATCATCGCCACGTCGAAGAGCTGCAGGTAGGCGGGCAACGACTCGTACGGCCGGGGTCCCAGCCAGACGACGTTGTCCCGCTTGAGCACGTCGCTGCCACTCAGGCTATCGTCGTACATCGGACCGATGAGGAGGAAGTTCCAGTCGGGTCGCTGCCTGGCCAGCTCGGCCAGGAGCCCATAGTCGAACCATTTTGCCAGGGCGCCGTAGTAGCCGGCCACGGGCTTGCCATCCCTGGAGATCGACCCGAGATCGGGATCCTCGGGCTTCGGCAGGTGCCGGTCCGCGAAGTGGTCGTACTCCACCCCGTTGGGAAGGTAGAGGGCATCGCTGCGGACGCGCAGGGCCTCCTCGTGCAGCTTTCGCGCGACGCTCGCCACCACCGTGGCCTCGCGCAGGGCGCAGGCGTGGTTGGCCTCGAGGAACGCCCGCTCGTAGGGGAACACCTGCAGGTCGTCGATCCAGTCGTACACCGTATGGCAACCCGTCCCGTAGGCGGCGACGCGGTCGAAGTTGTATGGGAACGCCCACAGGAGCGGATCGGGGACCTCGTGCAGCAGATCCTCGGGCCCGCGGAAGAGGAAGAGATTTGGTTCGATCTCCTTGAAGCCGTTGACGTCGTCGTGGGCGTTGGAGCAATCGAAGATGGCCACGTGGCCGCGGCGGGCGAACTCCCTCGCCAGATGGTGCGGGCGCTGGGCGAGGTGGATGTTCCAGCCCACCGACGGGAGGAAGACGATCGCCCCCCTGCTCGCCCGTGTCTTCTCCTGCACCGCGGCGAGCTGGTCGCGGAAGAAACCAAGATCGGCCCGTTGCCACACCTGGACCCCTTCCGCCTCCCAGGCCTTTCCCCACTTTTCTTCGAACCGCCTGCGGTTCTCCTCGAAGATCCGCAGGTACTCGGCCTCGCCCAGGAGCCGGAAGGCAGCCTTCTGGGCGTGGTGGACGAAGGCGTCGTGCGCGCAGCGCAGCTCGTAGCCCGCCTCCCGCACCCGCCGATTGAAGTCGTCGTCCTCGAACATGCCGACCTCGAAGCGCTCGTCGAGGAGTCCGACATGGTCGAGCACGTCCCGGCGCATGGCGAGGCAGAACATGGCGAGCATCGGGATCGGCTTGCTGACGCCGTCGTGCTCGCGGACGTACCGTCTTGCCCAGCCCGGCATGTCGTCGAGGGCCGAGTAGCCGACTTCGATCTTTG
>Ga0316628_100001185_pt1 | contig 18107 bp, 10 predicted proteins | sample OWC_Aug_M2_C1_D5_FD_207648 | JGI IMG/M metagenome (GOLD analysis project Ga0316628, IMG submission 207648) | Wetland soil microbial communities from Old Woman Creek delta, Ohio, United States - OWC_Aug_M2_C1_D5_C | ecosystem: Environmental > Terrestrial > Soil > Wetlands | place: USA: Ohio... | reverse complement strand
GGCACAAGGACACCGACAACCTGTTCGTCAATAATACTGTGAGCGGCAACGGATTCTGCGGTGTTCTCTTCCGGAAAGAAACCTTCAACAATAGCGGCCATCGGAACACATTCAAGGAAAACAGGGTCCTGAACAACGGGAAAGGCAAAGAGGGATATGGTTTCTACATCGAGCCGGAAGCAGGAGATATCCTGATCGCCAGCAACCGGGTCGCTGAGACGCGCAGCGGCGAGGCGAGGACGCAGTATTACGGTGTGTTCAAGAAGCCCGGGTCTGGAAGGGTCACTCTCAATGGCAATACCATGGAAGGGCATGTGACGAAGGACTACTTCGAAGCCTCCAAATAGCGATGCGGCCAATCAGTGAACACATTCATCTGGCGAAAATGCAAGCCTTGCCCCTGTACCGCGCGATGCGGGACATCTTTGAAGACGATGATGGGCTTTCGCCATACCGGATTGAAATTCCGCCAAACGGTGGACCTTACTGCGCCAGGCGGAGTCTCATTTTGGGGTATTACATGGCGAAAGACGGCTATCGGTTGCAGAAATATCGCGCATCCCGGAGCACTGTGGGATGGCTGAAATGTTGCTGGCTGATCTTGCTTGCCTTGATCCCGTGCGGTTGTGAGCAGAGCGGCACAACCTGGACGGAGTCGCTGGCCGTGTGCGAGTCCTCACCCCGGCCGCGGGACCTGCTGCCGTATCCTGAAAATGGCCAGACGGTCGAAGTCAATCCGCCTGGCTTCTGCTGGCAACCTGTCAAAGGAGCCGGGTCTTACCGTCTGGAGGTGCGAAGGCCCCGCGCCGCCAGGGCAGTTCTGTGGACAAATCCCCAGGCCTCCACTGTCTACCCGCCTTTCGAAAAGCTCGATCCGGCGGACTATGAATGGCAGGTTGTCTACCTGGACACGTCGGGCAAAGCCTTTGGCCGTTCGGTGGCGCGTCAGTTCAGGATTCCCGACACGGCGCCCGAATTGCGCATGCCGGACATGGCCGTCCTCAAGGCCCGGTTGGTCGGGGTGCGTCCGCGATTGTTTCTCGCCGGATCTCGTTTGAAGGAACTCCGCGGGGCCATCGCGCATGGGACTGTGCCTTCGTGGGAACTCCTGCGGAAAGCGGCCGATGAAGCGCTTGCGGAGGAACTCTACCCGGAACCGGCACCCTACCGCCCGGACGCTCCTTCCGACCTGGAGTGGCTGCGCACCTTCACTCCGGCTAAGATCGGCAGCGCTCACCTCGCGCGCACCGCGCTTGCCTACAGGATCACCGATGATCCGCGATACCTTGAGGGGGCGCGTCGGTGGATGATGAACCTGGCCGGTTGGGACGCGAGGGGAATCACCAGTCATAATCTCCCGCTTGCAGGCGGCGACAGGGGCAACGATGAGGCATCTATGCCGATGCTCGAGCGGATGTCGTTTGCCTGGGACTGGATCGGCGATCGACTCACCTCCGAAGAGCGGGCGAAAATCATTGCCTCCGTGACGGAGCGAGGCAATCAGGTGCTTCGAACGCTTCGGCAGCAGGACTTTCTGTCCCACCCCTATGACAATCACTCGGGTCGCGTCATCGCATTCCTTGGTGACGCAGGCCTGGCCTTCCTCGGCGATATCCCGGAGGCGGAGCAGTGGCTCGACTATGTGCTGCGCTGCTATCTCACTTCATACCCGGGCTGGGGCGGCGATCAGGGCGGATGGTCCCAGGGAATGAGCTACTGGTCCTTTTATGTCTATTCCCATACAAACTTCCTCGATGCCTTGCGGGAGGCAGCCGACATTGACATATTTCGCCGGCCTTTTTATCGGAATACGGGGTATATGCCGGTCTATTTCCATCCCCCCTATGCGCCCCAGGGAGGGTTTGGCGACGGGAGCTATCATCCGCCGAGTGAGGTCGAGGGAGTGTTGACCGACTGCCTCGCCGAGGTATTGCGCGATCCGATTCTGAAATGGCAGGCGCAATCCGTCGCTGCTGCAGGAGAGAAAAACACGACGCGATGGCGCGAGTGGTTCATGGAGGATGTGATTGAGACGCTGCGGGAGGGAAGGGGCTCGGCCATCGAGCCGCGGTCCCCATCCCGGCTGGACGATTCGCGCTTCTTCCCGGACATCGGTTGGGTGGCGATGCACTCTGCTCTCGGTGATGCGGACAATGATGTGTGGGCAACATTCAAGTCGAGTCGTTTCGGTTCCTTCAGCCACAGCCACGCCGATCAAAACACGTTTCAACTCTATGCTTATGGTCAGGCTCTGGCGATCGACTCCGGCTACTATCCTTCGTATGGAACGCCGCACGACAACCTCTGGACCCGTCAAACCCGCGCGCACAACGGTGTTCTCGTCAACGGCCGCGGCCAGCCGGCGCACCAATGGGAGGCCGCCGGCCGCATAGAGGGCTTCGAGCGGCACGGCCTGGTGACGCTGGTTCGAGGAGAGGCTGCAGAAGCCTACAACCTTGATCAGCCGCCAAGCCTGGCGCAAATATGGCAGAAGTACCTGAAAGAACCGCTCCCATCGCTCAGTCCAAAACTGGAATCATTCCAGCGCACGTTGGCTTTCGTGTCGTCAAGAGAACGTCCCCTGCTGGTGGTGCACGACTACCTGCGGACCAGCGCGCCGGCCACCTATGACTGGCTTCTGCACGCGCTCAACCCGATGAAGACCGACGGCCGGGATGGCACTGTGCTCATCCGCGAGGGGGATGCGCTGGCGGCTGTGCGTTTGATAGCCGACGTTCCGTTTCACTTCGAACAGCGCACCGGGTTCCCGATACAGCCGGAGATTGCGGCCAACACGGCGTACGTACTCGGCAAGGAGAGCTTCGCAGCTCAATCCCATCTCAAAGCCTCGACCGAGATTCCAAAGCAAGAGATGAAGTTCCTTGCCGTCATGGTGCCCTATCGCAAATCCAGTGCTCCTCCTGAGATCGTTTCCTTGAGGTCCGAGGATGCGGCGGGATTCAGGATAGACGGCACGGAGGTTTTGACATGGTGGGGAACCGGGCCGCTAGGGGTCGTCCCCGGCAACGAAAGCGCCGGGGAGAGCCGCCTCATCCTCCGAGTCGTGGTGGACGGCAGAACCTCTACCGTAGTCTCACGTTGAGTCCTTGGACTTGCGGAGAGGGGACTTCCATTTCGGAGCAGAAGCATCTGGACAAGCGCCTTGCGCCCGAGGAGCGGCGAGTGCTAGATTCTGTATCCTTATCTGTCAGGCGGATGCCTGCAGCCACAGGATCCAGCCTGACGACGAAATACACCATAGACATGAAAATGAGAAGCGAGAAGGCCTGGTTTTTCGGGTCAATTGTATTTGCCACGCTCGAACGAGGATTGAGGGCGTTTACAAATCGTCGTCTGTAGAACGCTGGATGGAGACTGAACAGTGAAGGCTGTCGTCACGGATTACATCGAAAAGGATCTGGAATGGGAAGCAGCGGAACTGGCTCGCCGCGGAATCGAATTCCGGGCGTACCAGCTGAAGTTCAAACCCGAATCGGAGGTGGCGGAGACCCTGGCGGATGCCGATGTCATTGTCGTCAACATGGTCAAGATGACGGATTCGCTGCTTTCCAAACTTCCCCGCTGCCGCCTCCTGATCCGGCACGGAATCGGGTATGACAACGTAGACGTCGAGGCGTGCACCCGGCGCGGGATTCAGTTTGCCTACCAGCCGGACTACTGTAAAGAGGACGTGGCCGAGCACGCCGTCGCTCTCATCCTGGCCTGCGCCCGCAAGGTGGTCTGGAGCCGCCGCACCCTGGAGGAAGCCAGTCAGAGCGGCAAGTGGGACTTCACAGGCCTTTTCCCCATCTACCGGCTGAACGGCAAGACCGTCGGAGTCATTGGAGTCGGCCGGATCGGCAGCCGCGTGTGCATCAAACTTCGCGGCTTCGGCGTGAGAATCCTGGGCTGCGACCCCTATCTGAGCGAGGAGCGGAAGAAGGAAATCGGCATCGAGTTCGTGGACGCCGACACGGTTTTCCGCAGCTCCGATGCCGTCACTATTCACACACCGCTTAACGACGAGACTCGATGGCTCGCGAATGCCAGGACCTTTGGACTGATGAAGCCGACCGCTTTTTTGATCAACACCTCGCGCGGCGGAATGGTGGACGTAGATGCACTAGCGGAGGTCTTGCGCACTCGGCGCATAGCCGGCGCGGCCATTGACGTGTATAAAGTCGAACCCCCGCCGCCCTCCTTCCCTCTCTTCGGGCTCGACAACGTGATTCTCACGCCTCATATAGGGTGGGCTTCCGAAGAGGCGGGGATGGAGATCCGGCAGAGCATCCTTGATGACATCGTGGCTTTTGCCGGCGGCAAGCCGGCGCGCTGTGTCGTGAACAAGGAGACGATCCGACAGGCTCCCTGATGGGGTGACCGATGAAAATAACGCATGTGAAAGCGCCGCTGCCGGGGCCTAAGAGCCGAAATCTGCTGGACACCTGGCACAGGTACGAGGCCGATGTCGTGGGATTTCAGGCACCCCTGGTCTGGCAAAGCGCGTCCGGTTGCATTGTCACCGATGTCGACGGGAACGAGTTCATCGATTGGACCTCCGGCGTCCTGGTAACCAGCGTCGGCCATTGCCACCTGCACCTGGTCAGAGCGGCGCAGGAGGCGTCCGCGAGGCTGCTGAACAACTACGAATGCGCCAACGTGGATCGGATCCTCGCCGCCAGGGCGCTGGTGCGGGCTTTGCCCCGGCACCTCGACCGCTGCTTCTTCCTGACTACCGGGAGCGAAGCGATCGAAGGCGCGTTGCGTCTGATGAAGAGGAAGACCGGCCGGTTCGAGATCCTGTCGTTCGAAGCGGGATTTCACGGACGGACTGTCGGCGCCGCGAGCGCCGGCGGCATGGCGGGGCCGAAGCGTCATTACGGGCCGGGGATTCCTGGGGCCATCCGCGCTCCCTATCCCAACCCGTACCGGGATCCCTGCGGCTGGTGCAGCGGTGGACCCCGGTTCGAGAAGTATTTCTCCTACCTGGATACAGTGATCGCCGCCAATTCGACAGGCAGTCTGGCCGGGGTTCTGGTGGAGCCATACCAGGGCGCCGCCGGGTTCATCTTCCCGCCGCGAGGCTGGCTGAAGCGGCTGGAGGAATGGGCTCGGGAACGCGGGCTGCTGTTTACGCTGGACGAGGTTCAGTCTTCATACGGGCGCACCGGACGGATGTGGGCGATGGAGCACGAACGCCTGACCCCGGACATCGTCACCATCGGCAAGGCGATCGGGAGCGGCGTGCCGGTGTCCGCGGTGGCCGCACGGGCTGAGGTGTTCGCCTGCCTGAAAAAAGGTGAGATGTCGAGCACGCTGGGCGGCAATCCCGTGGCCAGCGCGGCGGTGGTTGCCGTACTGGAGATCATGCAGAATGAGCGGCTTGTAGCGAGATCCGCCCGAATGGGCACGTACATGAAACGCCGGCTGCTGCAGATCGCGGAGAGGTGCCCGTACCTCGGCGACGTCCGAGGACAGGGGCTCGTGATGGGTCTGGAATTCGTGAAGAACAAGAAGACGAGGGAGCCGGCCCCCGAACTGATCCTTCAGATCATTCTCGAATGCGCCAACAATGGCCTCATCGTGGGATCCGTCGGAGTCTACGGCAACGTCATCCGCGTGGCGCCGCCCCTCGTAATCACGAAGGCCGAGGCCGACGAGAGCCTGTCGATCATGGAAAAGGTCCTCCGGAAGATCAGGTTGCCATGAGCCCGCCTGCCATTCGAGATGCCGTGGAGGAGCTGTTGCCGTCTGCGGAGCAGCTTCTCTGCAATCTCATCCGCTACCCATCGACTCCGGGACGCGAGCTCGAGGCCATGAGCTTTCTACAGGAGGCCTTTCGAGCGACGGACGCAAACATCGAGAGGGTTCCTCTTTCGGACGCCATCATTTCGGACCCCGACTACAGCACGCCCATACCGGATATCCGGTACGACGGGCGGTTCAACCTGCGGATTAAGCGGAGCGGGCATGGGGGCGGACGTTCCCTGCTGCTGAATACACACGTGGACGTTGTGCCGCCCTCGGAGAATATGACAGACCCGTGGACGCCCCGCGTCGAGGACGGCATCGTCTTTGGCCGCGGCGCATGCGACGCCAAGGGGCAGATTGCCTTGATCTTCGTCGTGTTCAAGGCGATCCAGGCGCTTCGCCTGAAGCTTCGGGGAGACGTTACGGCTCACCTCGTGGTGGAAGAGGAGAACGGTGGAAACGGCACGCTCAGCATGATCCGACGCGGGGTGAAGGCGGATGCGTGCATCGTCCTGGAGCCCTCCGAGAGCCGGTTGCACACTTCCATTCGCGGCGCCGTGTGGTTTCGGTTGCTGTTCACCGGCCGCGCTGGTCACAGCGGACAGGCTGCCGCCACCCGCAGCGCGTTACTGATGGCACTCGATGCGATGGCCGGCATGGAGCGGTATCACGCCGATCTGCTCGCCCGATCGCGCGAGGTGCCCCTCTTCGAGTCTTACCCCAACCCGATGCCGCTGACATTTGGGCACCTGGAGGCCGGAAACTGGCCGGCCTCTGCACCCAGCCGGGCGGTGCTGGAGGGGGTTTTGGGCTTTTTGCCGAACAGGACGAAGGAAGAGGTGTGCCGCGATTTGCGGCGGGTCCTGGCGGGTCATGGCGAGGAATTTGTCCGGAACTGCGACTTGAGCTTCATGTACCGCCACGACAGCAGCGTGCTTAGTCCCGGGCACGACCTTCCGAGAGGGCTCCTGCGGGCCGCCGGCGAAACCGGGCAACCTCTTTCAATCAGCGGAATGCCCGCCTCGTGTGACGCCTGGTTCTACAACAATCAGTCGGGCATTCCGACGGTGGTTTTCGGGCCGGGGTCGCTCAGGCACGCTCATTCGAAAGATGAGCAGATCGCGATGCGGGACATCGGTGCTGCGGCCGGGATTGTCCTGTCATTTCTCGAGAAATATTGCGGAGCATCGGAATGAAAGCGCTGGTCAAGACTCAGAAGGGTGTGGGGTTCATCGAGGTGCGGGATGTCCCGGAACCCGAGCCGGGAGCGGCACAGGTGAAGATTCGTATTGCTGCGTGCGGTGTCTGCGGGTCGGACATACATGTGCGTCACGACCGGTTCCCCTACTGGCCGCCGGTGACGCTCGGACACGAATTCACGGGAACGGTGATTGAAACCGGCCCCGAGTGCCGGTCGTTGAAGATCGGGGATCGGGTTGTGGCGGAGCCTCACACCAAGGCGTGCGGAGCATGCTCCTTGTGCCGGACGGGAAACATACAAATCTGTGCGCAGAAACGATCGCCGGGTTGGGGGATCGACGGCGGGATGGCCGAGTTCATCTGTTACCCAGAGGTGCTGCTGCACCGCATTCCGGAGGCGATGACCTGGGACCAGGGGGCGATGGTGGAGCCGACCGCCAATGCAGTGACGGACCTGATCGAGCGGACGGGCGTAACCGCCGGGGATTTCGTAGTGGTTCAGGGCCCCGGCGCCATCGGCTTGCTCTGCGCCATGGTGGCGCGCGCGGCCGGCGCGCGGGAGGTGGCCATCATAGGCACGGCCGGCGATGAATCCATGCGCCTCAAGAAGGCCCGCGAACTCGGCTTTTCGCAGATTATCAACACCGGCAGCCAGGATCCGGTTGCCGAAGTCCTGCGGCAGACCGGCAACGAAGGCGCCGACATCGTGGTCGAGTGCAGCGGATCGCCGAAAGCAATCCCGCTGACGGTCGATTTTGTGAAAAAGCGCGGGAAGATCTGTGTCATCGGCCTCACCGGGGGCCAGCCCGTGGAAATTCCGTGGGACAAGTTTTCATTCAAAGTCGTGAATGTCATCTTTAATCTCTCAACGGCTTACACATCCTGGGATCGGGCCATCAACCTTATTTCGAACGGAGCCGTTCCCGCGGAGAAACTGATCACCCACCGCGAACCGCTGGAAAACTGGCAGCACGCATTCGACGATGTGGAGAAGCTGAAGGCGCTCAAGGCCGTCATGATTCCTGGAGAGGGAGACCAATGAAAGAAGAGCTTGGCTTTGGAATCCTCGGCGCCGGTCTGGTGGCACCGTTTCACGCGAAGTCCGTGCAGGAATCGAATGGGGGACGGCTGGTGGCCTTCTGCGACACGGACAAGACTCGCGCAGACAAAATGGCTGCGGCTTATGGCGTGGCGGCCTTCTATGAACTCGAGGACATGCTGCGGGATCCGGCGATCGACGTGGTCAACGTGGCGCTGCCGAATCACCTCCATCGGGATGCCGTGATCCGCTGCGCCGCCGCGGGCAAACACGTGCTTACTGAAAAGCCCCCGGCGATGTCGCTCAAGGACACCGACGAGATGATCCTCGCCTGCCGGCGCGCCGGGATCAAGTTCGGCTGCACGGTTCAGTGCCGCGTGCGAAAGTCCATCCAGGCCGTGAAAAGAGCAGTCGTGGCGGGGCGATTCGGAAAGCTGCTGCACGCTGACGCTTACATGAAGTGGTTCCGATCAACCGAATACTATAAATCGGATGCCTGGCGGATGTCCCGGAAATCGGGCGCCGGCGTGACGGTGCAGCATGCATTTCATTATATCGACCTGCTCCAGTACATTGCCGGTCCGGCAGCGCGGGTACAAGCGCGAATGACCAACCTGGCTCATCCTTCGGTTCCATTGGAAGATACCCTTCTGGCTTTCGTCGATTTCCAGAATGGAGCCCAGGGAATCGTGGAGGCTTCGACCGCCCTGTGGCCGGGGACGGATATCCGGATCGAAATCAACGGCACCGGCGGCACGGCGATTGTGAGCGGGGAGAAGATGTCCGTGTGGCGCTTCAGGGATGAAACCCCTGAAGACGCGGAAATCTGCAACTATGGAAGCGCCTCCCAGGCGACCGGGGCAACGGGCGCAGCCGATCTCGGATACGCCGATCACAAGATCCTGATCCAGGATTTGATCGATGCCGTTCGCGAAAAGCGCGAGGTGATTATCCCGGTGAGTTCGGTACGCCCGGCGCTGGAAATCGTCCTGGCCATGTACCAGTCGGCGGCCCGGGGGAAGGCCGTTGATATTCCCGTTGCGGACGACGAAAGCGTCTGGGCGTGGCCGGAATAAGTTCCATACGCAGCCCATGTCCGCAACCCAATTCGCACCGAATTCCACGAATTCATCCCCGGTGCAATTCGTGCAATTCGATGCTGATATTTGACTCCAATGCTTTGAATCCAACGTGGCGGTCCGGAACCGAGGCCTTACTGGAGCCAGCGCGCGAACCAGTTCAACATCTCGCGGCGCATCTCCGGCGTGAACGCATGCCCGGTCTCCGGATATAAAACACTCCGAAATTGCTCCCGCGCCTTCAGGGCGGCATAGACTCCACCCACGCGAGCCTCGAGAATTCGGACGCCGTCAAGGGGTGAACCGGCATCCAGTTCGCCCGTCAAAGCGAGAAAGGGTCGGGGTGCAATGAGGGCCAGCACTCCTTCGGCGTCGAAGTGCTTCAGCAATCCGTCGACAAAGTAATAAACACCGTGCTGTCGCAGCTGGCCGTGCGCGATCAGGTTTTCATACCGGGTCAGGCAGGCAACGCCGACTACTGCGCTGATGCGATCGTCCACCGCAGCGAGCCACCATGCGCGCGTGCTGCCCATGGACATTCCCGTGGTGCCGATCTTCGTCTTGTTCACCTCGGGACGGGCACACAGATAATCGAGAGCAATCCTGTCATCGCGGACGAACATCCCCCACAGAGTCCGCCCGAGCCAGAGATTGAGTTTGAACAGGCTTTCCTGTTCATCGCGGCCGGTTTCCATACTTCCCGCAGGGCCGGTGGCCACACGATCGCCGTGCCAGAAAGCGTCGGGAGACAGCACCACATAACCGGCACGTACCAAGGCTTCGCCGAGCGGCTCGGATCCGCCGTTGGTATTTGGAATGATGATCTGGGTCTTGTCAGGCGTGGAAGAGTGCAGCCACAGGATGGCGGGACGCGGGCCGGTCTGGCTTTCCGGGAGAAGCAAGAGAGCAGATATCTCACCGTCAAATCCATTTTCTATCGAAACCCTTTCGAGCGTGTAGCCGCGCCGCACCTCTCGTGCGATCACGCGCGCGCGGACGGGGAACGGGAGCGCGGGGAGGTCGCCCAAGGATTCGATCACGGCTTTTTTCACCGAAGGACGCCGCGCATTCCAGGCTTTTTCATTCTCCGGTATTTCAAACCGGCCCAGTTTCAGGCCTTTGAATGCCGACGGCACCCTGGAATCGCGTTCGGCTTCCTCTTTGCGATAGGCTTCTGCTGCCTCGGTGCCTGCCGCCGGTTGCTGCAAAGGCCGGTACCTCCGGACAGTGATGGCCCTCAGGATGCAGTCTCCGACGGCCTCAGCCAGTCGCGCATACCCTTCAGGCGAATAGTGCGTGCCGTCTTCCGTCATCAGGGTCGCTGAACCCGCCTTTTCAACGACCCAGTGAAGGTCATTCACAGTGATGTCGGCGTCCTTCATTACCTGGAGGGCAGCCAGGTTGTAACGCTGCACGTCAGACTCCTGCCGGTCGAAGTCGGCTTTCCGGCGCGCGTGCCGTTCGTTGAGGATGGGTGTCGTGCTGGCAAAGATCAGAGTCGCCGAGATCTCTTTGCGGATACGCTCTACAATCTGCCTGAGGTTGGCCGCATACTGCGGCAATTCAACCTGATGGGTGCGGGTCTGCTTCGATATCTTCAGATCGTGCAGGCCGGCATTAAAGTGCACGATGTCCGGTTTCTCTCGAACGATCCATTCATCCAGGTGTGTCAGGACGTTGCCGCTGTCCCCGCCGTTTTCCTCCGCACTTACGACGATGGCCTTTCCCGCGAGCATTTTCGCCACTAAAGGCGCGTATCCCAGGCGGATTGAATCCCCGGCCAACACCACCTTCGGCATTTCGTTTTTTGACTGCCCGAAGGCGCCGGAAATCCCCAGGATAAAACAGAGTAGGACAAGAATTTGTGAGCGCATGGATTGGGCTCCCTGTTGATTGGATGGATCGCTGACAATCCTCTATAGAGTATCCGAAGATCAAGTGGCGTCCTCGAAGCATGGGGACACGGCGTGTCCCCGCCTGCCCACACTCTCCTCTGACAGGGCCTTCTTTCTCCCTGACCAGGCCGGATTTGCATCCGCTAACCTGACGGGACGGGTCACTCGCGCACGGGCACCCACAGGTGGGCGGTTGCCTTCTCGCCGCGTTCGTTTGTGCGTTCCACCTTCACGATATAATCGCCGGGCTTGCGGAAGACGTGCTGCGTTCGCGCGTAGCCTTCTCTGGCCTTCTCCTCCGCACATCCGTCCGATTTCACCGTCACCGCCTCGGAGCCGTCGCCGAAGCTCCAGGTCTCCTGACCGTGTGTCGTCCGGCACGTGCGGACCAGAAAGGTGACAGGTTGCCCGGTGCGAACGTCAAGTGTCGGCCAGTATGAGGCATGTATGGTCGGAGCCAGGCTCGCCTCGTCCTCTTGTTCGGAGACCGGCTTGCCTGCAATCTGAACTACGGCGAAATCAAAGGCGCTGTGGCCGTGTTTGTCCGTGATTTTGAGAATCTCGCTGTACGTCCCCGGCTTCCCGTACGTTCTGGTGACGATGGGGCCGCTCGCCTTCGAGCCGTCGCCAAAAGTCCATTCGTACCGGATGATACTTCCCGAGCGGCTCCAGGAGCGGCTTCCATCCAAAGTAACTGTCTCACCCACCCAGGAATAGGAGTGGGGGCGTGCCAACGCGATGACATCCGGCTGGTATTGCCGCTGGTACGCTTCCCACAGGAAAGCGTAACCCTCTACTATTCCCGCCCTCCCGGAAGGCTGGAGCCCGCGAATCTCGTAGTGGAGGTGAGACCAACAGCCGGCGCTGCCTTCCTTTCCGACCAGTCCGATGCGCTCGCCGGCCGCGATTTTCTCGCCGAGTTTCAGCCCCGGGTCAATGGCGAACAGGTGGAAGTACCAGTGATACCATCCCCGTTCGTCCAGAATGATCACACCGTCGTAGCTCACTTCGGTATAGGGACTCTTCCCGTACCCCGGTAAAGCACTCTTGCCTCGGACCACCACGAGGCCGCCGGTCGCCGACACAACTTCGGTCAGGCCTTCTGCACCACCAGTGTCAAGACCGTAGTGATAGTAGATCTTCCGGCCCCACGGTGTTTCCGAACCATCGACGAACGACGGCTGGTTCGCCATCTGCGTGGTTGTGGCGAACCATCGCTGTTTCACCGGATAGACATAAGTGCCGGGCGCCATAAATGCAGAATCCGCCGGCCACAGTCGGAGTCTTGCGTCCTTCACCAGACCCCACGGGTTGTCGCGCGAGTTGCCTAGGAGACCCTTGGTCACCGCGCAATCGACCTGTACGCCGGCAACCGTGACCGGCAGTCGGTAGTTACCGCAGTCGAGTTTGATTTCCCTCCCGTTCACCTTCACACGCACGCGGGAGTTTCGTACGGCGCCGCGCACGTTGTCGCAACTCTCCGTGCGTTCGAGCAACTCGACTCGTGCACGGCTGCCATTGTGGATCCTTACTTCCACGGGTCGGCCTATGTCCAGGTCGACGGCGCGCATGAGCGGTGCTGCCGGCGACTGGGAGAAAAGCATCAGCGGAGAGAGCAAAAGCAAACCTGCAACCCCGCTCGCAATAAGAGTTGTATGGGCGTGGAATTCTCGCATGGTCCTCCTGAGGATATTCCATCGCTTGTCCGGTTTATCCCTGCCTGTGGATGCAGGTTCACAATAAGCGCCTTTACCTCGTTGCCTTCATCTGGGCCGGCTCGACGGTTCCAGCGTCGCGGCGCTGGGAGGGTCGACGATCGCCTCGGCATATTCCCCCATGCGTCTGTCGTTGATGGTGATATCCGCAGTGATGATCTCGCGTCCGCCCTTTTGTCCGGCTGCTTTTCTTATTTCGAACGGAATGGACGCCTCTCGCTTGCCACCAATCACCACACTCTGAATTTGCCGATCGCAGGCCAGTACGCCCGGCAGCTTGAGTTCAACTCGGACACGCGCCGGACGGAACAGGTGGTTGCGAACGATCACCTCGACCCGGAAGGTGCTTTCCGACGACACAAAGGAACGGTACGGGTAGAAACGGCACCAGCGAACATCCATGCCAAAATTAGGGTCCGGCTGATCGATCAGAGAGGTCATCACGTCACGAAGCCGGTAGGCCCACGACTGGAATTCCTCCAGATCCTTCGTCGTCGGTGAATATTCCTCCGTGTGGGCAGGGCAAACGAGATCTGGATTATAGTGAAGCATTTTCCGGGCGCAGGCGATGAATCCGCCATCCAGAAAGTACTCGTTGTGCGGCACCAGAGGACCGTTGCGTGTTTTGGACACGTCTTTTTTCTTCCAGGTGTTGTCCCCGGTGAACAACACCCGCTTGCCATCGATCCCAGCGAACAATCCCTGATGAAACTGCGTTTGTCCCGGCAGGTGAAAGAACTCGAAGGTGTACTCCTCCCACTGGATCTTTTCACCATCATGGAGGATCCTGTCAGCCCTGATCGGCATGGGGACCAGGCAAGGGAGCCGATAGCGGGTGGGATTCTCGAGAACATCGAGCATGCTCTTGTGAATCCATATGTGCGCGTCCTCCCAAATCAGTTCCCACGCCCGAATCGTGTGATCGTCGTGGTAGTGACTGAAAGACACGGCGTCGATGCGCTTCACATTGAACCGCTTCTTCAGTTCGGCCACGCGCTCGCGTTCCACGTATCCGTAGTCCCACACGAACGCCTTCCCGCTCTCGCTCAGAATTGCATAACTGGTAGCGCCCAGGAAAACCAGATGAGGGAGGATCTGCCGGACCTGAGGCTGAACTCGGTGCAGCTCGTTGGGAACCAGCATTTCTTTCAGGGTGGCGTAGGCGCGTCGGTTGGCCTCCATCGCTGCGTCCGGATCATCCATTGGAACGCCATGGGCCGGAAGCAACCGGCTGGGATGCTCGGCCATTATCCGGTTAAAGGAGGCTTCCGACGCATCCATCCCCTGGGTGAAGCCGTAGTAGTCCCAGTGGAGGTCAAACCAGTTTGATACTTTTTCTTTTCCCGAGATCAGGTCTCCGCAAAACATGGCACGCGTGCCGTCGATGTCCGCGGCGTAAGATACCGCATGGTCGGTGACACCCGGGGTTTCGATCACCTTGAATTGCAGACCCCGCCAGTCGATCACATCTCCCGGTTTGACCTTTTCGTCCACGTGAACGCTTTTGCGGAGGGTGTTCCAGTGTGAACGGCAGTCATAGTCCAGGTAAAGCCTGACATCGCGCCAGAAGCTCTCCACGCCTTCGAAAAAACGGGCTTCCTGGGCCGGAACCGTCACGAGAAACGGGCTCGATTTGAGATCCACCAGCCCCTGTGCCTGGTTTCGATGGTGGTGCATCAGAAGAACCCGATCGATCTTTTCTACCCCGGCATCTCGAAGACGGCCGAGGATCTCCCCCGAACCAAATCCGATCAACAGGCCATGATTGCCGCTCTTGACAAGGTAGACATTGCAGGTGTCTTCGAAGAGGAAGAGGTTTTCGCTCAGCTTCCTCATCCCGCCCGAGGGACGGAAATCCCGGTCGTGTTTCGTGGAAGAATCGAAAGGGAAATCACTGTCAGGTCTGGTCTGAAATCCATCGAATCCCGGCTGGGCGGCCAAAGCGATGAAAATCACGGCAAAACACAGAATACTCGCCCTCGAACGGAAGTTCATGGCCATTGTCCATCCCTCGATTCTGCGTCGCGCTCCTGCATTTATAGAGTATCCGATCCGAGGTGAACGGGTACGGCACGCCGAGCCCCTGCCGCGACCATTCGATCGACCTACGGTTGCGATCTTCCCGGGATCAGCCTCTGAATCGAAGCGGCCGTGCACAATTCCGAAGTAGGGATACGGCGTGCCGTGTCCCGGCCTACCCGCACACCTAGGAATCTGGGCATGCAGGCGAGGCGGCGTCCTCTCGCGAGCCTCAGAACCTGTCACTGCCTTGTCTGATACCCAATAAAATGATGAAACCGGATATTGCGGATTCACCGAACCGCACGGGGCTGCGAACGAAACCGCAGTGCGTAGACTGTAGCAGTCCCCGTGTCTCCGTTGGTACCCAACACAAGCAGGACCAGATCCCGCTCGGGATCGTACACCATGGCACGATTCTGGCCGGAGGCTCCTGGCGGGGCGTCAACGTCTGTCTGTTCCCAGCGGTTGTCGCCCACCCGGTAGGCCCACAGCTTGGCGCCGAGAGTCAGAAAGACGTCTTCGTGCGGGAGGTATACGGCCTCCCTCATGCATCCCGGAGGTGCCGCATCCCCGTGGGTGACGACGCTCGGCTTCATGTTCAGCCAGCGGCCGGTTTTCAGGTCAAAGGTCCACAGCTCGTCTCGTTTTTTCCCTCCTCCGTGCAGGATTACCTGCTGCCGTTTAGAGTCGAATGCAAGGCTTGTCATCTCATACAGGTTCTGGGGGAACGGCGGTCCCTTGTCAAGCCTCTCCCATGAAGGTCCCCGGAACAGATAGATCGCATTGTCTACCGGTGCCTGCTCGGTATCCCAGGGAAGCAGGTAGCCGGCGTCATTGAGCCGAGCGGGCCAGTCCACGGTCACGCCCATCACGCCGAGCGGGGTGCTGACCAGGGTGTCCAATCCCGCCGGAGCCGGCCCCAGCAGCTCCCATGCTGCTTTAACAGGATCATAGGCCCAGGTGGCGTATTTCACATAAGAGGAAGGAGGAAACACCAAAGCGTCGGACGCTGCCCTTGGCTTGCCTGGGAAGGACATAAGCCATGCAGGTTCGTAGGCTGTCGTGAGCCGGATCGACCGCGCCATGATCACCTTCTGCTTCACGGGATCATAGGCGTAAATCCTGCGGCCATGGTCTGTCCAGGGTCCGCCCCGGAAGGTCACCCCGGCGAGACGCACTCCATGATTCCACAGGCGTTCTGGAAATTCGGGGTCTGAGCCGCCGTGCCACGCACGAAGTGCGACGCTGAAGGCATCCACATCGTTCCCCTCGTAGCCGCAATGACCGCCGCCCCAGTAGAGTATCTCTCCGCGACGGGAGTCAAATGTAGCGCTTCCCCAGGTTCGGGTTGGCGCTCCTGAGCCGGGCTGGTTCAGGGGTACCCATTGGTTGACCGGAAAAGCAGCGTCCGGCTCCCTGCGGCCGGACAATGCCGCCGCCTTCACGCCCACCTGCCGTTTCGGCATCGGTTTGTGCGCCTCAATCCGAGCATCTGGATATGAGACAGTCTCTTTATCAATCCGGTAGGCGTAGGTGGTGCGCACCGGGTAGAGAATGTTGCAGCCCATGGGATCGTCGGGCTTCCTGGTGCTGGTGATCAGGACAATTAGACGCTTCTCTGGCGCGATGTCGGCGGAAATGTAGAGACCCGTCGGGACTTCGCCTTTGAGCCTCTGCCAGCGATCCCCGGCCGGGTCATAGGCCCACATATCGCTCAGATCCTTAAGGTTGTAACCACCGCCGATGATGACCCAGCCGGTCTCCGGGTCGTAGACTGTGAAGTGCCCGGCGCGCGGCTCGGGTCCGCCCGGAGCCTTGGACTGGCGCCAACGGTGAGTCTTCAGATCAAAGATCCAGGTATCGGCGAGATAATGACTTTGCCCATCACCGCCGAACAGCACCAGTTGCTGGTTCTTCGTATCGCAGACCATCCGGCTGTTCATGCGCGGCGGCGGCTGGTGGTCTCCCGGTGGAAGTTCCCGCCAATCGTTGTCCCTGGGCCGATAGGTCCATGTCCCTGTATAACCAACAATCCTCCCATCCGGGGTTTGCTCCGCGACGTGGCCGCCGCCGAACAGAATGATCTCATCGTGGAATGGATCGTGGGCAAGCGAACCGCCCAGCACGGGTGGCGGGGCATGAACCGGCGCAAGATCGGACCAGCGACGCCGGGCGATATCGTAAGACGCCGTAAGTCCTCCGGTGAAATAGAAGAGGGAATTTATCGCTGGATCGTATGCGACCTGATCAAAAACTATGTTGAGATCGGGACGAGGGACAGCTTCCTCCTCCTCTGTTCTGCTGTGTATGAGCGTACGTTCGCTGCCGGTGGTAATTCCGGAATACGTGCGCGGGAGATAGGACAGCGGGAGTCGCTTACTCCATGCGCTCTCCATGTTGGCCGGCAGGTGGCTGCGCCACAGCCCTTCCTCCGGATCCAACGACACCATGTCATATTCCGGGACTTCCATCAGTGGGAGTTCCTGCAGCAGGTCGGGATCGGCATTCATGTAACCCCAGAGGAAAAACGCTCTCGCCTTGGAGGCGTAGCGAACCGCGCTGCCGGGACGAGCCCCGACCGGGTCTTTTCGCAGCTCCGTCCACTGATTGGGCTGCGAGAGAAAGGTTGCAGATAGGAAAAGAATGCAGACGGTACTCACTCATCCCTCCTGGGAGCCGGGAGGAGCCTGGATGCCGGCTTTCTTGCGCAGGGACTTCTCCACAAGAAGGCGGCGACCAGGATTCTTCAGCATGCCGCCACCATAATCCCACCGGTTCGGGGGACGCAATACGGATCTTTGTTACGGATCCCTGCAAAGTAGGGTGACATTTCGGGAATGTAGGGGCACGGCGCGCCGCAAGTCTGTCCAAAATAGCGCGTGTCAAGGAAGCGTGGGCACGGCACGCCGTGCCCCTACTACGCCCGAGATTGTCACTCTGTTATGCGCGGCTCAATAACAGGTGATTGCTTCTCTCTGTCGGAGAGGGATGCAAGCCCCCCTCCCGCGATTGACGTTACACCTGAACAGAATCCGAAGTAGTTATTTGGAGTCATGGCTATTGCATGCTTGTTGTTCTCTCGGTTAGCGGCGGCTCTTTGGAGGGATTCGCCGGCCCTTAGGCCGAGAGAATATCGGATGGGCTCCATGCGGGATCCGGCAGGACTCGAACGTTCGACGTCGAGGAGAACTCCGCCCGGACCGCCTCGGCCGCCATCCGATTACCGGCTCCGTCGATCGCTCCGGCGAGCGAGACCCGCCGCGGCGCAAGGGAGACGATCAACTCAGGCAGGTCGGTGTGGGCCAGCAGGTTCGGCACGAAATTGCCGAACGGGTATTTATACACTTCCGTCTCGACAATGGACCGGAACGAAATCAGACCCTCCGCCAGATACAGGCTGCCGATC